>Ga0214473_10003089_pt1 | contig 20308 bp, 12 predicted proteins | sample RVTome_7_FD_203509 | JGI IMG/M metagenome (GOLD analysis project Ga0214473, IMG submission 203509) | Soil microbial communities from uranium-contaminated site in the Upper Colorado River Basin, Wyoming, United States - RVT98D197 | ecosystem: Environmental > Terrestrial > Soil > Contaminated >... | reverse complement strand
CATTACAATAGCTGGTACGATATCGGGTATGGTGGTGCGAAGATACTGGAAGGCGACGCTCTGAAAGTGATTGATCTGTTTGGCAAGGAACTGATCGAGCGCCGAAAGGTCGCCTTGGACTCGTTTGTGCTCGACGATGGCTGGGACAATCCGGCTACGCTGTGGGGATTCCATGAGGGCCTGCCCAACGGATTCATGCCACTGCAACAGACGGCAGCCCGATACGGCTCAACATTAGGTCTATGGCTGTCACCGTGGGGCGGCTATGGGAAGTCCAAGGAGCAGCGAATGAAGTATGGGCAGCAGGAGGGCTTCGAGACGAACAATCGCGGCTTCTCGATGGCGGGGCCAAAGTACTACGGGAGATTCCGTGATGCATGCCTGAAAATGCTGCGGAACTATGACGTGAACTACTTCAAATTCGACGGGATCAGCGGAAGCGGTGCGCCAACCGGCGCAGACCCTGAATATGCCAGCGATGTGGAGGCCTTGCTCCGGCTCATCGCGGAGCTGCGGAATGCAAAGCCCGATGTCTTCGTCAACGTCACGACCGGCACGTGGTCCTCGCCTTATTGGTTATGGTACGCGGATTCGACCTGGCGGTCGGGCAACGACTGGAGCACGTGCGGCTGGGGCTCCAAACGCCAGCAGCAGATCACGTACCGGGACAACGAGACCTACCACAACGTGGTGCAGCGGGCGCCCCTGTACCCGATCAACTCCCTCATGACCCAGGGCGTCATGTTCGCCAATCATGGGCTGCCCGATGAGGCGGAAGGGCTCGTGGGAGACATTCGAGCCTTCTTCGCCAGCGGGACGAATTGCCAGGAACTGTACCTCACACCCTCTCTGCTGGATGCAGGGGCTTGGGACGCATTGGCCGAGGCGGCGAAATGGTCCCGCGACAGCGCGGATGTACTCGTGGACACGCACTGGATCGGCGGCGACCCGATCAAGGGCGAAGTCTACGGCTGGGCCTCCTGGTCCAGGCGCAAAGGCATCATCGGCTTGCGCAATCCAAGCGATAAGCCCGGCAGGATCGTGCTCGACATCGGCAAAGCCTTCGAGCTTCCGGAAGGGGCCGGTCAAGAGTACTCTCTGAGAAGTCCGTGGAAAAGCGACGCCACAGCGCCGGCCATCGAGCTATCGGCAGGCCAGGAGCACACGTTCGAGCTGAAGCCCTTTGAAGTCCTCGTGTTCGATGCGACGCCGCGTTTGTAGTGACGCCGTAAGGCGTTTCAGTAACATGGGCGTCCCGCCCATGATTCACGATCACGGGCAAGATGCCCGTGCTACGTGACGCCCTTACGGGCGGAAAGTCTCGGCGAGTTCGACCATCGTCTCGTAGTTCTTCAGGATCCGCAGTGAGATATGCCTGCCGTTCGGGGCTGACGATGGCATCAGAACGAAGCCCCTGCCCTGTCCACGGGTCCCATCCGCGAGAGCCTTTTCAACTACCTTGCGGAACTCGGCGGGCTCCATCAACTCAATGTCGCAAAGCTCGATGTTGCCGAAGAGCACGAGCCGGTCGCCGTACCTTTGCCGCACATAGTCCAGCTCGACGTCCCCCTGCGGAGGCGGCTCGACGGGATCGGTGGCGTCGGCGCCCATGGCCACGATATCGTCCAGAATGGCCCGGAGCCGGCCGTGACAGTGGACGCGAGGGAAGCCGCCATGCTTCTGTATCGCCCGCACCATCGGTCCCGTGTAACGCACGACGTACTCCCTGAACAGATGCGGTGGTAGAAATGGCTCGGCCGCATACTCCGGGCCGTAGACCCGCCACAGATGTCCCGGAAACGCCTCGGACACACGCTCGGTCCTGGCGAGCAGGAACTGCGAGAGTCTCCCCAGAAGCCGATGAAAGAGCTTTTGCTCCGTCATTGCGAGGACGACGAAATCCTCCATGCTGAACAGGGACGCTGCCGCACAGATGGGGTCCTCCGTGTCCACCATAACGATGCCGCGGTCGCCAAGCCTGCCGTCTTCTTCGATGAGCGCAGCAATATCGATCTCCTCTGTGAAGAAATCGTCGGGCAGTTGGAGATAGGCTTGCAAGTCCTCGACGTTCTTGAGCAAATGCTCCGTCGTCCAGACGGTATCCACGTCAGGGTTGCGTCGTCTGGCAGACGACAAGGTCCGGCCGCCGATCCGGACCATCACTCGCGTGAAGTGCCACCCTTCCTCCATGTACTTGTGGACCTGCACCAGCTCTGAGCGACAACCTTCCGGATTTCGCGCCGCCAGTGCGGTCTGCGGGTCCCAGGAGCGGGCCCGCACCGCACTTCGCATCCGGATCAGATCGGTTCGCTCCTCGGCGAGTTGCAGCAGCGGCCGCCAGGAGGGATCGCTGTACACGTTGAATAGATCGGGGTCGGCCGGATCAATCGTGAATCCGCCGACCTCATAGAAGTTGACAGCCGGGCGATCCACCGGCCGGCCCTGCAGAGTGGCCATCAGTCTCTCACGTCTGCTCATCATGTTCGTCATGCGCTGCTACGGATCTACTGCCACCCGTTTTCGATGCCCTGAAATCTTCACAGACGCTTCGTCACTGCATTTCCTGCAAGGCTGTGGCACAGAGCTGCCGATGCTCGTTCTGCTCTTCGGAGCCTTCCCTGCCCGCTGCGCCCTGCTCCCATGTCAACTTCGCGTCCTCCGGGCGGCCGAGGAGCTGGAGAGTCCTCCCTTTCCAGTATTGTGCTGCGGCTTCCTGCGGCCTGTTCGACCGGCCGACGCCGATATTCTCCGGATAGGACAGGGCGTCTTCGAAGTCACGCAGCGCCCCGGCAAGGTCTCTGGCATCGAAGCGGCTGCGGCCCCGCTTCATGTGCGCCCGGTGATAGAGGTCCCACGTGATCGTCTGACCTTCCCAGTTGACGAAGTACGGCGTGGATTCGAGCAGCTCGATCACGCGGCTGTACCGCTGCTCATCCAGGTACGCCTGGGCGAGCATGATGAGGATATCCGCGCGGGGGAGCTTCTCGTAAGGCGTCGATTCGAGGACCCAGATTGCATCGGGCCGTCTGCCCTGGGCCATGAGGATCTCCGCGAGGTCGCGGTATAACGTTTGATCCCGTGGTCGAGCTTCAATCGCCTTTTTGTAGAATCGCTCTGCCGTCGCGAGATCGTCCGCCGCCGCCCACGCCTGCAGCCCGAGGTTGCGGTAGGCGACGCTGAGAGACGGGTTCAATTCAGCCGCCTTTTGCCAGTGGTCGCCGGACTCCTCCGGACGCCCGAGGTGGGCGCACAAATTCCCGATATGAAGGCGCGCATATGCATCGCCCGGATTCTCCCGGATGGCGTATTTCAGGATCTCCAGCTCCTCGGGACGCGAAGGAAACACATAGTCCTTACAGGTTCTGGCCGCCTGCTTCAGCCACGCCTGCGACGCCTCCCGGTCGTTCTGAAGAGAAGCAAACCACGCGAGATAGTAAAGCGGCAGAGGGCTGCGCCCAGCCTGAGGGATCGCATTGACGCAAGCCGCGGAAAGAACTTTCACCGCCTCCTTCGCCAACCCTGCCTCGGCAAAGACAAGGCTGGTCTCGAGCATTTCAAACTCGTCCTCGCCGACAAACGCCCCGGCCTCTTTCACAAAGCGGGCCATTTCCTTGTCGCCCTGCAGCGCGAGCAGCGCTCGCGGCACCAGATCCGTGGGTTGCTGCGCGACGGCCTTTTGCGCATACGCGAACGCCGAACGAGCGTCCCCAGTGGCGTACAGGGCCAGCAGCCAGTGGTCACGGGCGATCGTGTCCCGCGGGTCCAGGTGGACCGCTTTTTCGAAGGCATCGAGGGCCTCCCGGCGCTCTCCCAAGGCCGCGTGGGCCCGGCCGGCAAGATCGAGGGCCAGCGAGCCGGTGCCGGCGCATCGGGTCGCCTGGCGGGCACATCGAAGCGCCTCGTTTGCATCGCCAGTCTTCAGATGGGTCACGCCCAGGAAGTACCAGGCCAGGCCGTCGCCGGGATCGCGCTCCACCGCTTTCTGCAGCCGTTCCATCGCGGGCTCATAGAGGCCGGCTTCCAAGTCGAGCACCGCCAGAGCACGCAGCGCCGGTGCGTATCCGGGATCAGCCGCCAGGGTCTTTTCATAGTACTCGCGGGCCCTCTTGCGATTCGTCCCGAGATCGTGTTTCTGGCCCCTCAGGTACTTCTCTTCGACGGTCAACTCGGCCTCCGGCTTGTCCATGAGCCTGGAGACCTGCGGTGGGTTCAGCTTGGGAATTGGCAAAGGCGTCGTGAAGGCCGCCAGGATGTTCCCGCTATTGCTCGTAATCGTCACATCGACCGGCGTGTTCGGTTCCGCCGACACGATCACGACTTGCGGCTCCATTGGAGACAAGTCCAGCCGCTTCGTGACGGCCTCCGCTCCCTTGGAACGGATCGAACACGTGGCATCGGAGAATTTCCCCGTCGCCAGCAGGTGCAACTCAAGCCGCCTGTTCTTCCGGACCGTCTGGACGGCCAGGTCCCTCGTGGCGAACTCGAAGCCTTCGCCGAGCCCGTGGACGGGATACCACCATTCTCGCCAGGCGACCACCTGCCTCGGCGCGAGCATGCCGTAATCGGATTGCGTCGGCAGAGGCCCGCTCTGGATCTCGATGTATGGCCCGTCCTCGTCGGTGAGGTTCTGCTGGCACACCAGGCCGAACTGCGATGTCCCCCACGTCCAGGCCTTCTTGCCGACCAGCTCGTAGTGGTCCGCCACCTGCACGACGCCCCGGTCTGCATCCACGTCATAGCCCCCGAAGAAATCGTAGGTGCAATCCACCGAGAAGATCGACGACGGCGAGTCGTAATTCTTGAGCCAGGACAGGTCCTTGCCCTCGTGAACGGGCCAGGAGAAGAACCTGACCCCGTTGTGGTCGGTCCCGAGCGTCATGGGGTAGATGAACCGGGTCCCCTGCCGGCATGGGAACGCGGTGCAATTCCAGAAGTAGTAAGGATTTACGGCGTCCACGGGATTGGAAATGCGGATCTGCTCATCCAGATAGGCCCTGCCGGGATGCAGCGTCACGCGGACGGTCCAGCGGGTGCGCAGGGTCTTTTCGAGGTTGCTGACCTCCAGGTACGCCGAGCCGTCCGGGTTCGTCCCCACGAGAGCATCGACCGGCGAGACAATCGTCACGGTATGCACCTGGGGTCCGGCGTTCCATTCCACTCCGCCGCTGATGAACGCGCCGCGCATGGCGATCATGCTCGGCTTGATCACCCGGTTGAGGTGAAAGGTCTCTTTGCCCTCGGTCTTATCCAAGACGGAATGGAGCCGCCCACCCAGTTCCGGCAGACAGGTCACCTTCAGGTACTCGTTCTCCAGGAACAGCGCCTTGTACGTACGGTCCTTCTTCTCCCGGGACAGGTGGTCCTGCATCGTATAGGGGTAGACAATCGCCCCCTTCACAGTCGTCGAGAGCTTGATCTGGTCCTCCAGGGCCCAGAACTTCGGGTTGATGTCCTCCTCCCAGCCGTAGGTAGGGATCGTAACCGTGCCCTCCCAGGCCTTGGCCTTTGGTTTAGCCCATCCCGGCCCCGCCTGGACCAGAATCAGGACCACAAAACAAGTACAGACAGACAGATTCCGATGGAAGGTGCTCATAATCGCCGCTCCGCGTCTCATCAAGTGCATAACTCCTGAATTCCGTCACCCGGCTGAAGCCGACCCATCCCGGCCAACCCGCCGGTACCTTGATGAGAATCCTACTGCCAATCGCCCCCTGTGGAAAGATTTTTCCCCATCCGGAAGCGCGTTGCCAGGCAACCTCCTCGAACGTATACTACGGTCAGTGCCGGGCAAGATATCTGACCATCTGCCAGGAGAGCAACATATGGACGTTGCCTGTTCAGTGAATGGTGTGCCCATACGACTGAGTTATGAAAGGTGGTATGGCGACCGTAAGCGCTAAGAAGACCGGTGATTTCGCCAGCCGTTGCGTCGCTCTGGCCATGGAAATGCTGAAGTTGCCTGCACAGCACATGTGGCTGGATTACGACAAAGAGGCCGACGTGCTCTATGTGAGCTTTCGCAAGCCCCAGAGAGCCACCGAAACGATTGAACTGGACGACGATATCCTTGTCCGCAAAGATGGCAAAGACATTGTGGGTCTGACGATCTTGAACGCCAGCAGCAAGTAAGCATGCGGAACAGCCCCCTGATACCCTCCAGGAATCCATAAGGGTCTATCTGCATCCATCAATTGCCAGGAAACCGAGACCTCCGTGCTGTCGGGATTTCACTTGACAATCAACTTTGCGCTGTCTATGATGATAAAGCAACTATTGAGCCGGATCACTACTCAGTAGTGAATGGAAAGATAGTCAACTTGGAGGGTTCGGTCATGGCCTGTAAAGCACGCCTCCCCGCCGGCCGAGGAATGCGGGAGAATCCAAGGGCCCCTGCTCGCCGGAAGGGGGACGAGCCGGTTATGCCAAACAAAGCCAATTTCCGGGGTCTGTCACTCGACGCGGCGGGCCGATTGCGCCAAACAAACCCAATTCGCCGGCAGCTTGGCGTGCGAAACAAAGCCAATTCCGAGGCACCATCGCCGGAAGTTGCAGGCCGCCGTGCGAAACAAAGCCAATTTGGTGGGAGCCGGATGGACGTTAACTGCTGTTCAGAAAAGGGGTTATGAGAGAAAACGCGGAACATGCCTCTGCGAAAAACAAAGCCAATTTGTCGTGCCGGGCTTGCAGTGTGCCTGGAAGGGGATCGGGAGAACGCCTTACGGCTGTACGGGCGGGTTTCAAACCCGCCCCTACGAGCAGGGCCTGTTGTGCGAAACAAAGCCAATTTCTCATGGCCGGTAACCCGTTCGCCGCCTCCCAAGAAGGCCGGTTTTCCTATTGTCACGCGGCGGGGGATTTGCTATGATACAGGGTGGTCATCTCTGTCGGCGATTCTTTGCCAATTTGCGGCGTTTTGCAGCTCTTCAACAGTGCAGGAGGTGCCTCATCGGGCACGAAACGGCAATGGAGGTTTCCCATTCGAAGGAGGACATCATGTGCAGAGCGACGATTCGTCTGGTTGTGGTTGTTTCTTCGATCCTGTGCTTCACTTCCTCTGCTCATGCCCAACTGCCGGCGGGCTGGACGAGCCAGGACATCGGCGGCCCCGCGGCAGCCGGCAGCGCCCAGTACCAGGCCGCCACGGACACGTGGACCATAAAGGGGGACGGCACCGGGATCATGGGCACCTCGGACCAGTTCCGGTACGTGTACAAGACACTCAACGGCGACGGTGAGCTGGTCGCGAGGGTCGCCAGTATCGAGCCTCCCCTGGACGACTGGTCCATGGCCGGCGTGATGATTCGCGTGCTGCTGATCCCCGGCTCGCCATATATCTTCATGGGAGTGAGCGCCAACACGGTCACGAAGGACCATGGACTGACCCTATGGGGCCGGACATCCATGAATGGGGCCGCCGAGGCGGAGAACACCGGGGCAATGACCGCACCTTACTGGGTCAAGGTCAAGCGGACCGGGGACACGTTCGCCGGCTACATTTCGCCCAACGGCAGGGATTGGACGGAACACTACAGCACGGCGGCGCCCGGAATCCCTAAGAGCGTCTCCATCGGCTACGCCGTCACGTCGAGTGTCGGCGGCAAGCTGGTGACCGCAGTGTTCGATAGAGGACCCGCGACGGCGTCGGAGCCCAAGCCGGCGGACAAAGCCGTCCACGTGTTCACGCCGTTGCTTCAGTGGACGCCCGGGGTCGCCGCTGCCTTTCATGACGTGTACCTTGGAGTCAACCCGACGCCGGGCCAAGCAGAGTACGTGGGCCGACTGCCTCTTTCGCAAACTGCGTATTTCTCCCCTTCCCCCTTCGTTCCGGACACGACCTACTATTGGCGGGTGGATGAGATTGGCGCGGACGGCAAAACGGTTTACACGGGCGATGTCTGGAGTTTCACGTCGGCGCCTGCCATCGCCTACGCGCCTACACCGTGGGACAATCGCAAAGGGGTGGACATTGAAGCGGACCTCGCGTGGCTGCCCGGGGCGGGCGCCACTTCGCACGACGTCTACTTGGGTATGGACAAGGCGGCGGTCCAGGCGGGCGATCCGACCACATTCAAAGGCAACCAGGCGGCTCTGACGTTTGAGCCCGGCACGCTCGCGGCGAATACCACATACTATTGGCGGATCGACGAACGCCTCGATGACGGCACGGTCCGCCCTGGCAAGATTTGGAGCTTCAAGACGGTCGGCCCGGGCATCGGCGTCAAGGCCCGGTACTTCCGGGATACCAGCGCGACGGGCGTGCCTGTGCTGACGCGGATCGAGGATTCGATCGACCACACCTGGGGCAACGGGGAGGTTGCCGCCGGTCTGAGCGATAACGTGTCAGCGATCTGGACGGCGAACCTGGAGGCTCCCTTCAGCGAGACCTATCAACTGATTACGACCAGCGACGACGGGGTCCGGCTCTGGCTGGATGGCCGGCCGCTCATCAGCAACTGGGACGATCACGGCAGTACGGACGATGTCGCCACCGTGGACCTTATCGGCGGGCAGGCGTACCTCCTGCAGATGGACTGGTACGAGAAAGGCGGCGGCGCCGTGGCCCAGTTGTCGTGGCAGAGTCCATCGATTGCGAGGCAGATCATTCCGGCCGGCGTTCTCCTGTTGCCGCTCCGGGCGACCGCCCCGTATCCGGCCAACACAGGCGTGAACGTGCCTCAGACCCCGGTCCTGCGATGGAGCGCCGGCGAGAGCGCCACCCATCACGATGTGTACTTTGGCGAGAATGCCGAGGCGGTAGCCGACGCGGACATCACGGCCGCGGGCATCTATCGCGACCGGCAGACGGCCGACGCGATTACCTATGATCCCGGGACCCTGGACTGGGGAAGGACCTACTACTGGCGCGTCGATGAGGTCAACGCGGCCGGCGAGGGCAGCCCCTGGCGAGGCAGCGTCTGGAGCTTCACCACCGCCGATTTTCTCGTCGTTGATGATTTCGAGACCTACACGAATGACGTTGGCAACCGGGTATTCCAGACCTGGCTTGACGGCTATGGGTATACGGAGCCTCAGGATGTCCCGGGCAACGGGACGGGCGCCATCGTCGGGCATGACATCTGGAGCTCGGGCAGTCCGTATTACGGCGGGGCGATTGCGGAGACCCGTATCGTCCACGGCGGCGCGCAGTCCATGCCGATGGACTACAACAACGCGGTCTCGCCGTACTACTCGGAGACCGAGCGGACCTGGATCGCGCCGCAGGACTGGACCGTGAACGGCATGAACACGCTCGTCCTTCATGTCAGAGGCACGGCGGCCAATGGCCCCGCTCCGTTGTACGTCGCGATTCAGGACAAGAACAATCGCACAGCCGTTGCGACTCACCCGGATTCTGCGGTGCTGACGGCGACGCAATGGGTCGAGTGGAGGATCCCGCTGACGGTCTTCAGCGACGCCGGCGTGAGCGTGACGGCCGTGAAGAAGCTGCACATCGGGGCCGGCGATCGGAAAGCGCCGAAAGCCGGCGGCGCAGGCAGCATGTACCTCGATGATATCCGAGTGACTAAGTCCGAATAGTGTACGGCGACGGGCCGTTCACGCGTGATGGCCGCTGGCCCGTATAGCTGACAGGTCAATAGGTCGCCTGCTCGGCGTATTCGGCGGCGCGCAGGCGTCGTGTCCATGTGACCAGCGCCTGGAGCAACTGTCTGATCTTGTCCCTGGTGTGTCCGTCCGTGACCCTGCCGGACTGGTCGATCTTGTCCTCGCAGTACGGGACCATCACCTCCGGCCGGTTCAGGGGATACATGTTCAGGAAGACGCAGGACCGCCGCAGGTCGTACTGGGCCCTGGCCGTCCCGAGCATGCCGGGCGAAGCCCCCATAATGCCCAGCGGTTTGCCGTCGAAGGCGTTCTCTGCGTAGGGCCGGCTGGCCCAGTCGATCGCGTTCTTCAGGACGCCCGGGATCGAATAGTTGTGCTCGGGCGTGGCGATGAGAATGGCATCCGCGGCCCGGATGCCGGATTTGAACTCCTTCACTTTCGCCGGAGGATCCTTGTCCTGGTCCTGGTTGAAGGGCGGAATCCCTTCGAGGTCGAACGTCTCCAGTTCGGCGTCATCGGGCACAAGCTCCAGGGCGGCACGCAGGATAGCCTTATTGTAGGAACCCTTTCGCAAGCTGCCCGCGAATCCGAAGATCTTGATCACGTCGTTCATAGCTCTCACTCCTTTCCGTCGCCATATAATCCATGGATTGCCGGATCGCTTCTCAGTGTAGCCGGCGCCGACGAAACGCCAATGAGGATTCTGCTCAATGCTGCATAGCAACCATCCCCCGGGCCTGGGTCCGCGCGGGTGCACGACAAAAAAGCGGCACTCGACCCGGGTGGCAGCGTCAAGGCCGCAGGCCTTGGCGATGGCTGCACCGCATCCCAAGAAGGCCATCGCCAAGCTGCGCTTGACGCTGCCACCCAAGAGCCTCATCCTCGCTGTGCCACAATCTTGTCGTACACCCGTCCGCGCGGCGGCGGGGTTTTACCCTTGAATGGCGTTGCGATGACGTTACAATTGAGCAAGCAGAAGCTTGGACGGCCGTCGAAGTGCGGCATGATCGCCGTCCCGTTGCAGGACTTGGAGGTCAAAAAACAGCTTTTAAGGAGCGGTCTTATGGAGAAATCAACCGTGTTGTCGCGACGCAATTTCATGCAGAGGACATTGGGAACGGGTGTGGCGCTCGGGGCGCCGTTGATCCTTGGCGCGACGGCCAAGGGGCAGGGCAAGACGTTCAAGCTGGGACTGATCGGCTGTGGCGGGCGAGGCCGCGGAGCCGCTGCCGACGCACTTGAGGCAGGCAAAATCCTCGGCTTTAACGTCCAATTCGTGGCGGTCGCCGACTACTTCAAGGAACGGGCCGTGCGGGCGGGGAAAGACCTGAACGTGCCGCCGGAACGCTGCTTCGGCGGTCCAGCGAGCTATCATGACCTGCTCGCGACCGACGTCCAGACAGTCCTGATGGCGGAGGCCCCGATCTTCCGGCCGCTGCATCTGGAGGCGGCGGTCAAGGCGGGCAAGAACGTATTCATCGAGAAGCCCGTCGCGGTGGACCCACCGGGGTGTCGGCGTGTAATCGCCGCCGGGGCGGAGGCGGAGAAGAAGGGTCTCGTGATCGTTGCCGGCACGGAGATGCGACACGACTGGAACTTCATCAAGACCCACCAGGCCGTGGTGGTCGAGAAGGCACTCGGCAAGCTCTACGCCGGCCGCGTCTCCTTCTGCATCGCCAGTATGTTCTGGACCCACCCGATCAATCCGAAGACGCCGGACGACCTCGTGCGGACGTGGCAGAACTGGATCTCGCTATCGGGTGACCATCTCGTCGAGCAGCATGTCCACAATATTGATGTCGCCAATTGGTTCTGCGGCGGCCCGCCGGTCAGTGCGGTGGGATTTGGCGGCCGGGGCCGGCGCAATGCGGGTGACATGTACGACTTCTTCAGCGTGGACTATGACTACGGCGACGGCGTGCACATCCACTCCATGTGCCGGCAGATCAACGGCTGCTGGAACTGGACCGGGCACGACTTCGTCTATGAGAAGGGCCACACCGACGGCAGCGATCAGCCGAAATGCCGGCAATCCCCGATTCCCGCCGACCTGCCCCAGGGGCCGAGCAGCCACCACCAGGAGCAGATCAATACCCTGTACTACGTGAACAAGGGCAAGCCGGTGAACCAGGCGAAGGCGGTCGCCGAGTCCAGCGCCACGGCCGTCATGGGCCGGATTTCCGCCTACACGGGCCAGCAGGTCTCCTGGAAGGAGATCATGGAGGACCCGAACCTCAATCCCAAGTTCTACAACCTGACACTCAGGCCGACAGCGGAGGACTTCGAGAAGGGCACGGTGGAAATCCCGCAGGAAAACGTCATCCCCATGCCCGGTCAACCGGCATGACAGGCAGCGGGCACAGTGAGGTTTCCCGCTAAGCCATTGGGAGCCGTCCACGTTCTCGTGGACACTCCCCGGCCACTGGGTGGTTGCCGGGGGGTTATGAAAGAAAGTGAAGGTGTTGAAGCTTATGTCGCGATCCCGTCACCGCGATATCAGCTCTCTTCATGGCCGCGTGGGCCATTGCCTTATTCTGAATATAGTACGTGCCTTTTCCTCCCGTGTGCGAGAATTCGCCGATTTTATTGGACCGAGATGGGCCGGCACAGTCACGAGGATGGGCCGATCACCGGTGACCTCTAACGCTCGTGCCCCAATCTAAAGGACTTTAGTTGATCCAGGCATTGCGACAGGATAATTGCCTTTGGCGTCCGGCACGACCGGCGGGTTCGAGTTGATCGTGTGGCGCTCCAAGCCGGGGGCCAGTTCCAAGTCCGCCGCCATCGCCTGTTGCCATGTGATCATCTGGCCCGACTCGGCCGCCATCCGGCCAAGAATACCGGCCATCGCGGCGTACGCGGAGCGTTGCGCCTCGTTGTAGGGTTTGTTCTCGCGAATCGCCTGAAACAGCAGGTCGTGCTCGACCTGATACTGGTCGCACGGTGGTCCTTTGTATCGCCAGATGACGTTGTCGGGCGTTTGATTGTGCCCTTTGAACAGGCGAGGATCGCTGATGCCTTCGCCGAGCACGGCCGAGCCCTTCGCGCCATGGATGACGTCGCCGAAGAAGCCCCAGCAGTTCTCGATATGCCGGCCCTGAGCGAACAGCCGCGTCCCGTTCGGGAAATGGTACTCGACGGCATAGTGGTCGAACAACTGATCGGGGTTCGTCCGAACCTGCCGCCCGCCCTGACCTTGCGCGGAGACCGGCCAGGCGTCGGCGACCCAGCAGCATACGTCGATATTGTGGATCAGCCAATCCAGGAGGAAGCTGCCGTTGGCCCAGGTGAAGCAATGAAAGTTTCGGATCTGGTGGGCCAACTCGCTTTCGCCCTGGCGTCTGTCGGAGAACGGTACAACGCCGTGCTCGCGGTACGCCCAGCAGGTGATCACGTCGCCGATGGCGCCGTTGTGGATCTGCTCGATCGCCTCCTGAAGCGGCTTGGAGTGGCGGCTCATCAGGCCGCCGGCGACCTTGAGATTCTTCGCCTCGGCGTCCTTGCCCGCCGCGAGTACCCGGCGCACGCCCGGGGCATCCACGGCGAATGCCTTCTCCATGAATACGTGGCAACCTTTGGCCACGGCATGCTCCACGTGAATCGGCCGGAACGCCGGGGGAGTCGCCAGCAGAACCACCCCACCGGGGGCGACGTAGTCAATCGCCTTCGTGAATCCTTCGAGCCCGACGAACTGTCGATCCTTGGGCACATCCACCTGCTTGGGGAACTTCCCAGCCAAGTAACTGAGGCTCGCCTGCAGCCGGTCGTCGAACGCGTCGGCCATGGCAACCAATTGCGTCGGCCCCTTCGTCGACAGCGCGTTGTCCGCCGCACCGGTGCCCCGCCCACCGCAGCCGACCAGGGCGATCTTGATCGTGTTTCGTTCGCCGGCATAAGCCCGCGTGCTGATGGCGCCGGCCAGGGCCGCCCCGGCCAATGCGCCGGACGTCTGTCTCAGAAAATCCCGACGGGAGGTGGAACGTTCTTGACTGTCGCTTGGCAGGTTCATCAGGCACCCCTTTCCTTCTCTCAACAGGTCATGACCGGGCAGTCCGGCCCAAGGCCACACTGCGAACGGGTCCATTATGGTCTCAATCCCGCCGCAACGCAAGCTATTCGTCAGGTATTGAAACCACGTGCCTCTGGCCTCCGGGTGGCAGCGGCAAGGCCGAAGGCTTTGCCGATGGCGAATAGACAGACCATCGGCAAGCTGCACTTGCCGCTGCCACCCAGCAAGTGGAGGCTGAACCATTCTAGTTCCGGCAGGATATCGCACGCGGAAATCTGTGAATTCCCGGAAATATCTCGCCCTTTGGGCCGACTGAGGGAATGGATTCGGCAATTGATTTCAGGAGAGTTCTTATGACGGGCCAGGTTCCACACATCACGTACCGGAAACACACGTTTCTGTCGAGCGTGGCAATGGGGTTCAGTGCGATGATCATCACGATCACGGTCTGTTGCACGGCTGTAGTGCTGTACACGGTGCACTTGGCGGGCGAGAAGTCCGAGCGGCTGGTGGTGCTGGCGGAAAGTGCGGTCCGGGGACTGCCCGATTTGGCGGAGGCCCTGCCGCCGGTGTTGTCGGACATGCTCGACGACCATCGTCAGCCGGACTATGCCGGTAAGCTGGCGATCACAGCGAAGGTATCGCCACAGCCGGGGCGGCACGGACTGACCCGCACGGCGATTGAGATTATCAACAACGGCCAGGAGGTCGTGTCATTGCTTTCGCTCCGTATCATTCTCCTCGACGAGAGTGGACAGCTTGTGTGCGAGACACAGGAATGGGCGGCGACGCCGGTGGCGACGGATGGCGGATTGCGCGGACCGATCATGCCGGGTTCTCACAGGCACTTCATCAAGCCGTGTATGTATGACGCCGACTCTGCCGAGGGTCTACACGCCGAGGTCGAGATCACCGAGCTGCGCGTGTGGAACGGTCCGGCGAAACCCCCTGCGGCGGAGGAACAGTCTACCGCTTCCGCGCAGAACTCGGAGGAATCTGAGCAGCCTCCTGTGGCTGTCGCAGATCCTACCCAGTGACCGGTCGTCAGTTCGAGGGAACGGTGATCGTAACCGAGATGTTCTCCGGATCGCCGTCACAGTTGATCGTGTAGGCAGCCGGCCCGGTCAGGTCCTGTGTCCTGCGATAGGTCCGTCCATCAATCGCATATTCGTGTGTGACCTGCAAGTCAGTTCTTGGCGACTCTTTGGGCAACAGGTGCAGGCACGCCCGCATGGCGTTCAGGCCGGGATCGCCGTGGAATCGCACGAACACAACGTCCGCCGGACGATCCAGCTTGATGTCCGTGTCCCAGTTGTATCGCCAGTGGTTCACCCAAGTCGGCACAGAGGAACGGTAGATCTCCTTGAAGTCCCGCGGCTCGCCGAGAGCATAGGCGATGCGGTTGTTCGTTTTTGCGGCCTGCGCACCCTGATCTGTGCGGAAGGTTGCACCGACGCTGAGCCAGGCGATCTTCAGCCCGGCAGGAGCCGCAAGACGCACAACCGCCTCACCCCGTATACGGCAGGTATCGCGACGCGGGTCATAATCGTTCGGCATCGCCACAAGGCGCTTCTCCAAGTCCCCGGGATTGGAGGTATCCGGGCTCACCAGCATGGGAATGGTCTTCAAGCCGTACCGGTCGCCCATGTCACACCGTAGGTGATTCTCGCCTTTCTTCAGGCGCGGAAGGCTGATCGGCGCCACCTGAACCCAGGTGTCAATCGACAGAGATGTGATCGCCGCCTGTCCTTCACTGCCGGCCGTGGATAGTCTCAGGAGGTAGCCGTAAGTTCCTCTGACCAGCCGAGTAAAATCGACGACATTCCTGCCACTTTGGACCTTACCTGCCTGTTGCCACGTCAGGCCGTGATCGAGCGATAGGGCGAGGTCAAGAGGCAGAGCCGCATCTACCGTCACGACCGAAGCCTCTGTATCATCGTTGGGATCGTCGAGGTCGTTGATCTTCGCCACGATGATGTAAGGGGTGAAGACCTCAAACACAACCTCCGCATCGCGCGCGTTGATGAGATGCAGCCCGCTTTCTCCCGGGGCCAGATTCCGCACGGCGCAAGCCCCGTCCCGAAAATCAGTCGAGCCGGCGGACAGTCTCGGGGCATAATGGAACAGCCCATTCCCGTGATTCCATCGCGTGAAGTCGCGATGGTTCGGCTTCATTCCGACAGGCGGGGTCTCGATCAGCTCCCGCACCCACTTCGTCTGGCTGTAGCGCGGCAAATGGTGCCAGCGCCCGCCCTGCGGCGTCCACCAGCGGGTAAACGACTCGCCCTGCCGCAGGTAGAAGTCCATCGTGTGGCTGCCCTGGAACCAGCGATAGTAATAGTCCACGCGGCTGTCGTGATAGATATCGAAGAGCCTGGCCTTGTCGCCATCCTTGGGAAAGAACGGCTCGACGTGTCTGGCCGGCGCCACCCACAGGCTGCGGTCCTGCTGGACCTGCCGCAAGCTGGCGACGGTCCCATCGCTGCCAAGCAGGACGCCCCGAACATCCACGTCGAGGTAGTGCCAACCGGCGTCGTACCACACCTCAGTCGCGCAGTGATTCCATCGCTGCAAGCCGAACGCGCGGCCCTGCTCGAACCCGACGCCCTGGTAGATACCGTCCAGCACGGGGCCGAAGATCCCACAGTACGCCATGTTGTAGACGTTGAGAATCTTCAGCGGGTCGCGGACGGTGGCGTACTCATCGAATGGGTCGGCGCCTTCGAGAATCTCATTGAAGTGATACAATCCCGTCTCATAGTTGGACAGGTACTCCCAGATCGCGAGGGCCAGCTCGTTGCCGGTCTTGTCCTTCCACCGGGTGAATTGTCGGAACCGTTGCAGATCGGTCGTATCGGCATTGTGCTCGCTCGTCACCCGAACGCAAGTGACCATCGCAGTCGCCGGCCGAGCGACAGTCAAAGCAAGGACAAGCAGAGCGATCTCACGATAACGTCGAGACACAATCATCCGGACATCCTTTCCTGTACATCTGTGCTTCATAATACCACCCTGGGCGCGCCGGTCAAGATTCGCCGGGCTGACCAGCGAACTCGGAATGGTTGTTTGCTTTGCGGCGTCCTGTATGGTATCCTGTGGCTGCTGAGAATCAATCAGGAGACATGCATATGTCACAGGGTATGGCAAGTACGCGGCGCGAGTTCCTCAAGTGTGCGTCCGCCGTCGCGGGACTCGTGTCGTTCCCGTACGTTGTCCCTTCGTCAGCCCTGGGTAACACCGGCGGCGGCGCGCCGAGTGAGCGGATTGTGATGGCCTCCATCGGCCTGGGGATTCAAGGGACAGGCCTGCTGCAGGCGTTTCTTGGTCACAAAGATGCCCAGATCGTCGCCGTCTGCGATGTCCGCGAGAGCCAGCGGCAGAAGGCCAAGGCCATCGTCGATCAACACTACGGCAACAGCGATTGCGTCGCATACAACGACTTTCGTGACATTTGCCGGCGTGAGGATATCGACGCCGTCTGTATCGCCACACCGGACCACTGGCATGTGCCCATCTCCCTGGAGGCGGCCCGCAGTGGCAAGGATATGTACACGGAAAAGGCCCTGGGCCTGAGCGTCGCCTGGGACAAGGCCCTCCGCGAGGCGTGCCACACGTACGGCACGGTATTCCAGTGGGGCACCCAGCAACGTTCGGACCGGAACTTCCGTTTCGCCTGCGAGCTGGCTCGTAACGGCCGGCTCGGAAAGCTGCACACAATCCTCGTTGCCGTACCCTACGATTTTGCCGTGGCGAATCAACCTGCGCAGCCGGTGCCGGAGGGACTCGACTATGACATGTGGCTCGGCCCGGCGCCGTGGGCCCCGTACACCTACCAGCGTTGTCGCCCGTGGACAAAGGAGGAAAGTTACTCGATCTGGTATCACATCTCCGATTACTGCCTTGGCGGCATAGGCGGCTACTGGGGCGTTCACCACGTGGATATCGCCCAGTGGGGACATGGGACCGACGACAGCGGCCCGGTGGAGATCGAAGGGACCGCCGTGTTCCCCAAAGACGGGCTGGCCGATTGCGCCACCAGTTGGAAGGTCTATCATAAATATGCCGATGGCGTGACGATGGTCTACATGGATGAGGCCCGGTCCAAGCACGGCGTGACCTTCCAGGGGACGGACGGGTGGGTGCACGTCACGCGCCAGGGCATCTGGGCCGAGCCAAAGTCGCTTCTGACCTCGGTGATCGGCCGGGACGAGATTCACCTGCCGGAAAGCAAGGGCCACCAGCGAAACTTCCTCGATGCGGTCAAGACGCGAGATGCGACGATCTGCCCCATCGATGTCGCCGTTCGCACGGATACGGTCTGCCATCTGACGGACATCTGCACAAGGCTGGGCCGCAAATTACGGTGGGACCCGCAAACGGAGGATTTCGTGAACGACCCGCAGGCCAGCCGGATGCTGTCACGCCTGATGCGCAGTCCATGGCATCTGTAGCGGGAATCGAAGGGGAGAAACCCATGAGATCGGCAACCATAGCCTGCATCATCTTTGTCTTTCCGCTCCTGTGTGAGGGTGCGGCAAGCGAGCGAGCGGGGGTCCCCCATATCAATGTTCTGTACGCCGGCTGGGCGAGCACGGATATCACACCAGACAAGCCGGTGGCACTTGTTGGCCAGTTGCACAAGCGGATCTCGCAGAAGGTGCGCGATCCTCTGACGGCTACAGCTCTGGCCCTGGAAATGCAGGCAGAGGGCGGCCGACGCGAGCAGGCCCTGCTCATCTCATGTGACCTTCTTTACATCCGCAGGACGATTCAGGACAGGCTTCGGCAGGCCGTCAAATCGCAACTGCCCGACTTCGACGCGGAGAAACTGCTCCTCAACGCTACGCATACGCATACAGCGCCGGGCTTTGCCGACGAGGACTTCGGAAACCTGTACGATGTCAGCAAAGATGAAGGTGTCATGAAGGCATCCGAGTATGCCGATTTCTTCCTCGAGCGTGCCGCCAAACTGGCCGTGGATGCATGGCGCAATCGCAAGCCTTGCGGGATGAGTTGGACGCTCGGCCACGCCGTGGTCGGCATGAACCGCCGGGCCCACTACTTTGACGGCTCGACAGTCATGTACGGCGCCACGAGCCGCGCGGACTTCGCGAATACAGAAGGCTATGAGGATCACGGTGTCGAGATGCTCTTCTTCTGGGATGAGAACAAGGCGCCGGTCGGGATAGTCGTCAACATCGCCTGCACCGCCCAGGAGACCGAGGGACTGAGCGAGATTTCCGCAGACTTCTGGCATGATGTGCGAGCCGAGGTCCGGCGGAGATTCTCGCGTGACATTTTCCTCCTGCCGCAATGTGCGGCGGCGGGAGATATATCACCTCATCTACTCTACCGTTCGCGTGCCGAGGAACTGATGCGACAGAAACGAGGGCTCTCCAGCCGCCAGGAGATTGCACGCCGTATCGTAGACGCCATCGAGAGCACATTGCCCCTGGCTGAGCAGGATATTCAGACCACGATGATCTTCAAGCATACGGTCGCCAAAGTCAGCCTTCCACCGCAGGAGCCTGCTGTCATGCCCTTCTACATAACCGACCCTATCGACCCGATTGAATTCCACGTCATACGCCTCGGTGACGTCGCCATAGCAACCAACCCATTCGAGCTGTACCTGGATTACGGCGTGCGGATCAAGGCACGCAGTCCCGCGGTCCTGACCCTTCTGGTCCAATTGTCCTGTGGGCACAGCGGCTATCTGCCGACGGAGAAAGCCGTCAAGGGCGGCGGATACAGCGCGGACAAATACGTCGTCGGCCCCAAGGGCGGCCAGGTCCTCGTCGATGAGACCGTCAAGCAATTGACGACTTTATGGAATTGAGTAAAGGCACAGATTGAGGAGCATCAAGCATGTCGAAGCACCAAACGATTGCCTTGAAGTCCACACTGGTTTTGCTGTTCACGGCCGCGAGCGCTCTCGCATCGGACTGGCCTACCTACCGCCACGATATCGCGCGTACGGGTTGCACTAGCGAGTCGCTGAAGACGCCGCTCGTGTTGCGGTGGCAATACATCTCGGCCTATGAGCCCAGGACCGCCTGGTCCGCCATCGCGACGCGGCCGCGGGAGGGTGTCCTCATGCGCGATCGCGTCGATTTCGACGATGCCTTTCAGGTCGTGGCCGCAGGCGGCCGACTCTACTTCGGATCCTCAATCGACGACAGGATTTACGCCTTGTCCGCCGATACCGGCGAGGAGGCATGGTCCTTCTGCACCGGCGGCCCCATCCGCCTAGCCCCGATGGTTTGGAATGGGCGCATATTCGTCGGCTCGGACGACGGCATGGTTTATTGCCTGAATGCAGAGACGGGCCAACTCCTGTGGAAGGCGCGGGGCGGTCCGGCCGACGAGAGACTGCTCGGCAACGGCAGGATGATCTCCCGGTGGCCGATCCGTACGGGCGTGCTTGTCGACGAGGGGACAGCCTACTTCGGGGCCGGCATATTCCCTCATGAGGACGTTTATCTGACGGCTGTTCACGCGGAAGATGGCGCGATTGTCTGGAGAAACGGCACGATCAGCGAGGGCGAGGCCTATCGAAATGACCTGTCCCCGCAGGGTTATCTGCTCGCTACGGCGACGCGACTGTTCGTGCCATCCGGCCAGTCGCTGCCCGTCGGCTTCGACAGATCGACCGGGCAACTCGTCTTCGACCGCGACTACGGGTGGAGAGGCGAAGAGGCCGGCGGCGTGGTCGGCGGGACCTATGCCCTGCTC
>Ga0214473_10003088_pt1 | contig 20309 bp, 17 predicted proteins | sample RVTome_7_FD_203509 | JGI IMG/M metagenome (GOLD analysis project Ga0214473, IMG submission 203509) | Soil microbial communities from uranium-contaminated site in the Upper Colorado River Basin, Wyoming, United States - RVT98D197 | ecosystem: Environmental > Terrestrial > Soil > Contaminated >... | reverse complement strand
TCCAGCCCAGGAGTCTGCTTCTTAAGCCAAAAGGTGTAGTCTGTTCTATTTCTACAATTGTGCCAGTGCTTTGCTGCACAAAACCTTTTAATGTATTGGTACCTGTAACTATTCCTCCGACAGCCGATGGGACACCTACTCCGAGTTCAATTGAGCGGAGCACGGTCTCACCTGCCTGTTCCTGTTCAAGAGTATCAAAAACATATTTATAATATGCAGTGCCGGTTTTATAGTATGTGGCATATAGACGGCTGTCACCTTCAAAGGAGCAGGGGTCATCAGCATTCGGAATATAACTTGTCCAGACGACCAGACCGCCTATAACAAGAGGTCTTGATAAAGACCTTTCCCCTGCTGTAGGAAGATTCAGATACCAGCCTTTTTTCAGCCCGGCATTTGCTATAATCGTTTCCCAGAGATTTGGTGTTCCATACACAGATGGGCAGGAACTAGTGGTCCCATCTTTACATACATCAACAGATGTAGAATTATAAAGGTCACTAATGCTTATCGGGGTTGCACACTCTGTATCTGATGGATTCAGCCATGGCTTGCAGGTATCCTTAATACCATAAAAGCTCCAGCTTTCTGTTCCATCAAGTGCCCTGTCATCTGTATGCCAGAATCTACCTGTGCCGAAAAATGTCCATAGATTGCCTCTGTCATCCATTGCTGCATTAGGAGAGTTGGTTATGGGTTGTTGTGCGTCAAACATGACTGATAATGTCCAGTCAACAGGGTCAGTGCTCGGGTCTGAAGCTGCACCGGGTTTTGTTGCAATCCTGTACATCTTTCCCTTCCAGTTGGAGCTTGAGCATTTCTCAGGGCTTTCAGGGTCTGTAGGGTTATCACAATAAGTGTTCCCGATGTATATTACATCAGCTTTATAGTCTAAACCAACGTCAACTGTTGCAGGCTCAGCCATAAATGCATAATTATCAATCGTTGCATTATCACCACCTGACAAGAAATCAACTCCGCTCTCCCAGTAGTTGCTTCCTGCTGTCCATGAACCTATCACCCCGTTTGAACTGCCCGAGATTTTCAGGGCAAAAACCTTACCTGTCTGCGTGCTTGTGCCGTCATAATCTGTTGGTCCTGAGCCAAAAACAACAAAATATGTGCCTGCTTCGTCTCGTGGTCCTACTCTCAGAATAGCAGGATATGAAGTCGTAAGTGCAAGGTCAGAATGGGTGAACGTCCATAGAAGTGTCGGATTAAGGGGGTCAGTTATATCAATGGCAAAATATGATGACCTGAAAGTTCTCTCTTCTGTGCCTGAACCAAAATCATCAGTTACACAGATTTCCTTCCCGCCAAACCGCATGCCACCTATTAAGATTGTGCCCCAGCCATAGGGATGCGTGCCATTTGGATTATCAGACTCAGATGCAAAAATCCTTGCGTCAACGATTTTTGGCTTAAGGTCAACATAATAGACATGGGTATAGTTAGGGTCTGTAAGCCATTTGAGATGTGGTAAAAGCTCTCTCGGTATAAATGCCCATAGCTCCTCACCGAGGGTGTACCCACCACCAGAATAGCTGAGGGCAGTAGAATCAAAAATTCCTGCATTAAACGCGTGGAGCATTCCGTCATTAGCACCTACATAAAGCATGTGCCGTCTGTCTGCATATCTTTGAAAGAAGGTGGTATAGGTGCTGTCAGCATAAATCAAATCAAGATTTTCAGACGGTTTTGCAACCAGGGTAGGTGATGCGTAAATAATGTCTCCGAGTTTCCATGTATTTGTGGTTCCACTTATAGTGAATGACCTTGTGCGGTAGCCTGAGACATTGCTTCCACGGATGTAGTTAATAATATTTGTAGCTTCTCCTGTAGTTGAAGCCCTTAGATATGGTCTTAGAGCCGCAGAGTTGGTGTCATAAAAAGTTCCTTTTGTCGCACTTGATGTTAACCCTGAAAAGGAATATCCATTTATTGTAGTAAAAATCTTTCTGGTATCAACGGCTTTTGACCAGAGTAATCTTCCTCCTTCCCATATCGGTGTTATGCCGCCTAATTCAAGTGTATCTATGAGGGCATCAGTCTGTCCATCGCCGTCAGTGTCACTATACCGCCTTACCCTTGTTCGTGATGGCGTTACATCTGTATCAAAAAACATTTTAACAATATTATCACCGGTGTAATCAAGTGTATCATTGGTGTTTGTATCTTCTCTGATATTGCCGTATTTATCCAGGAAAAGTGTCTGCACATAACCGCGCCAGTTTGCCTCAGTGGCTGTTGAGCCCGGCGTCCCTGGGACAAAATATGCCTGATAGAGAGCACCTTCACCTTCTCCTGTTGTAGCAAGCACAGAGGATGCACCTCCTGAAGATGCCCTGTTAAGGATATCGTTAAGTGCAGTGAGAAGCGATGACTCGAGCTCATAGCCTTCGTCAGCCTCAAAGAAATTATCAGGCTCCCCGTCGCTATCTGAGTCCCATTCAGACTGTAAGTCAGGTATGTTATTGCCGTTGCTGTCTATAAACCCTCCATTTATAGCCGTATATCTCAGAAGGGTTGAACCTTTACCAAATGCAAATACAGGATAAATAGTAAGTGTCTGAGTGTCATCTATGTTTTTGGTCTCTGAGGTTCTTATATCATTTATATGCATAAATAAAGCCACGTCTTCTATGCCTGCTACATTACTACCAGCCCCGCAAGTAGGAAACGTAGAGGCAGAAAAGCCTCCCACAGCAGGACAGCTACTGCCCGTGCAGTTATAAGATGACCTGCCACTGGCATAATCACTTAGATAAGCTGGAAGATACCCATCAGCACAGGGTTCGCCATCTGTGATATAAAGGACAAAACTTTTTGCACATGAGATATACGTGGGCTGACCACCTGTTCCGTAATTGTAAGGGTCATTGGTGTTGTTTACTGTATAGTCTCCGCTTGAGTATCTTGGTCCAGGGGTTCCAACACTTGCCCAGCTTGCGGTCTGGGCAAAATAACCAACATTTGTCCAGAGGGTTTCTGCGAGAGGGGTATTGCTGTCAGGCCTTTTATTGTTGATTCCATTTATAAAGGATGACTGGCTCAACTGGTTGACTGAGGCATAAACATAACCGCCCTGTGGGGTAGGGGTATTAGGACGGTAATAACTTAGCCCCCATCTTACGCTGGTCCACATATTCTGCACAATACCTTTTGGAGTAACATTACCCACGGTAGCGACTCTTACATAATAACCATCACTTCCAACCATAAAAGCAGATGGGTTTGAGCTTCCAGTAACAAAATTAAAATTTACAGTTCCAGAATATGACGTGTAATTTTGAGCATTAGTTATACTCTTATAAATACCCCTGCCAGAATAGTCAGCCCTTTCAGTTATGAGTCTGTTTTCACCACCACTTGCAACTACCAGACCACCTGTCATTACTTTACGCACAATATCTACCCTTCTCATATTAAGCCAGTTCATAAAATTGCCATCCCATTCAGAGGATGTTTTAGCTCTTGCCCCTGCTAAGCCACTGCCTGTTTTAGGAGCAGTTGCGTAAAATCTGCTACTACTATAAAGATACCAGTAGTCAGGGTTAAAATAGCCATAGTATTTAAAATCAGGGTAAATCTTAGTGCCGCCTTCTGTAAAGTCTGTACAAATGCAGTTGGTCTCACCGGCGTCACAGGCATCACTTTCAATACAGTTATGATCATCAGAAGTTGTGGTTGTACTCCAGCCGTCAGAATATGCAAGATTGAACATACTGCCTGAATTGTCAAGGACAATCATTACATTAGGTTGTGTGGAGGTTGATGTTATAAACGGGGGATAAGAGGTATAATAATTCAGATTTGGGGTAGGGCATGTGCCCTGTGATAAACCAGGTTTATACTGCACAACGGAAAAAATAAGGATGATTAATGAAATTATTATTCCTGAAATAAAGTATTTTTTCATTATTACCTCACCGCCTTGCTTGTATCAACGACAATCTTTTCAATGTAGTTGTCCCTCACAAAAAACCTGATGTTGTTACAGCAGGTTTTTTGTCCAAGGACATCAACAGGAAGGCTGTTGCCCCGTTCATCTTTTATAATGGTATTAGAATCAATGTCATAAGTTGTTCCATTAACTGTAATGCTATCCTCTGTCACCTCTGTTATAACACCTTTTTGCCATTCTCCTAATGCAGAGGTGGTGTTACACCAAAAAATTAAGATGGCAGATAAGACTACTATGCTAATAATTTTTTTCATATTCACGCTCCTATGTTTTCAACGTGTAACATATTGATAAACACCGTAAACACTTTTTTGTGAGCCTGCAGGACCCACTGCATAAGAATCTATCGGATAGTAAATCAGCACACCTCCAGAGGCTGCACCTGTACCTGTGCCCTCATAACCCATAAACATCAAAATCGCACTTCCAGTGGCAACACCTGAGTAAAGATAGTCTATATCAACAGATGTGATTCCAGAACCAATCCTGAATTGTAAGTCGGGTGCTGCTGTAGAACAATTTGCACTCAGAACAGGGCAATCGTTATCACGAGCCAATGCACCGCTAACCTCATCTACAAGGCTATTATCAATGGTGAGGTCAGGGTCAAGCCCATAGGTAGCACTTATACTCTTTTCAAAGATTATAGAATTAATAATAGGTAGACTTACGTATATTCCGCTGTCAGCAGCCCTGAAATTAATTTCATTCAACCTCTGATTGCCGGTAATCATCACATTGGTTGTGGATGTTGAGAGGGCTGTTATCCCTACAACAGTTGCTACGAGCAATAACAGAAGGCTTACAACAAGAACCATACCCTTCTCAGAATTGTAAATTGTAAATTGCAAATTGCAAAATTTAAAATTCCTTAATTTTGAATTTTGAATTTTGATTTTTGAATTTACTTTCACGTTTACCTCGGGTTTCTCAACAAAATCTCTGTTGACCACACCCTTCTTCTGATACTATCGTTCGCACCTATTGTGCTTCCATTTTCAAGGGTGATTCCTGAAAAATATGGCTTTGTAGAAGGGTCAAGGGTTTGGTCTGGGTTAGCAGTTCTGGCAAGGAGATTTGCCCTGACAGCTAAAACCTTTGGACTTCCGACAAAGGGAGGATTAATATAGTCACCCGGGTCAATTGTGTTATTACCATTCTGATCATCTATTTCTCCATCATTGCCCGCATCAATTGCATAAGCAAATTGGATGTCCTCTATATTAGATGCAAGCGTATCTGTACCAGATGGGGTAGTAATTTCCAAATCGTCTATTACTCCATCATTATCTGTATCACCTAACCGGAAGGTAACATCTTCAATGAGATATATAGGGCGACTAACAGGAAATTCAATGCTGACTGGTCTGTCAAGGTAAAGTCGTGACATAGTCATAATACCACAATCTGCAGTAGCAGCATTGTCATTTATTCCATTTACTTCTGCATAAAATACTCCATCAATTGAGAGGTAACTCATATTTACAGCATTAAACCTTGTGTTGGTGTTATAACATATATCCAGGTAATAACCTGTAGCATCTTCCTGCTCTATCTGGACATAACTCTGACCTATTGGCAGTCCAATGACTCCAAGTGTCCTGAATCCTCCGACAACAGTGATCGAGTCAGGGCTATTGCCATTACCTGCATCGTTTGTAGTTATTATGCCCGAGACACCGTTTATGGTTGGTGTTTCCGTGGTGGGATAACCAAAACCAGCGATTCTGATTCTGTTTACAAGTATATCAAAGGCGATCTTTGAGGAAATCTGTGTTTCAGAGAGTTCGTCTTGTACCACGAATGAGCGCTGCTGAACAATAAAAGATGTGTAAACCGCTGCCAGAGTAAGGACAGTTATGGTTACTGCTATCATTAATTCGACGAGGGTAAAACCCGCCCATGGGGAATTGAAAATTGAAAATTGAAAATTGAAAATTTTAAAGTTTCTTAATTTGTAATTTGTAATTTGTAATTTGTAATTTTTCACGATTGCACCTTTACGCCTGTTATTGTTATTAAACGGGTTGTAAGTGTAGCACCTCTTTCAGTCCAGCTTACAGTAACTGTGATGGTCTTCATGTTAGTTGCAGGGGCATTGTCAATTACATTCCATGTTCTTGTGTATATTGCAGGTCCTGCAGTCAATCCCCGCTCATCTATTATATTGTTTGTTCCTGTGTCTACTGCCAGACCATTAGACACGTCTGTAGCAGTTGGGTGAGCAGTGCCGGGAGAGACACTACCTGTCAGGGCAGAATCTCCATAGGACAGGGCGTTCAGTTTTTCAAGCATATCCTGTCCCAGTCCTGTAGCAACTGCCATTTCCCTGCTAAAGGTATTGCCGCTGATAGATGTTATCTGCATCAGGGCAACACCAAGGAGTCCAACACTCAGTATTGCCAGAGCTACCAGAACCTCAACCAAAGTAAGCCCATCCTCTCTCATCTTATCTCCGTCCATGTTGCTACAAGAGGACTGTTTATATCTCCATCCCACTTCCACATATCAGTTGCACCTGATGTATCCCGTATTGTAACAACATGGCTGTAACCCCTTGTAGCCTGCTGAAAATAGACATAGCCTCTATCATCAACAGAGCCATCTGAATTAAAATTAGCCCTTACGGGGTTTACCGTAGCACCAAAACAAACCCCTAAACCATTTGCACATAGAGGGTCATTATCAGGACCATTAGGTGCCAATGTGCCAAAGCTGATTCCATTTCCATACTCACTTATATTTACAACCCTTACACAGTCAGGAACACCATCGGCATTTGCATCGGTATCTGAATCAGGAATGCCATTGCCCCTGTCATTTATCCCATCACCATCAGTATCAGATGTTGGTGTATCTTTGCAAAATCCAAAAGTGTCGGAATTGACAGTTGTAAGGTCATTATCGTTATCTCCATCAAACCCTATTAAGTATCTTTGATTTGCCGTATCAAAAACAATTAAATATTCCCTGTTTTCTTTTATTGCCATTGCCCTTGCAAGCCTCATATTCTGGATTAAATCTGTTGCGCATGACCTCACATTATAATTTGACCCGAAACGTCCTATCTCAGGAGCAACTAAAAGAGCTAAAATACCAATTACCGCTATGGTGACTAAAAGTTCAGCCAGTGTTATGCCGTCGTTGCTTCTAATCATTACCATCTCCCTAATTGTCTTCAGCAATAAAGATGCCAGTTATAAAAATCTTATTTTATGAGTAGTTAAATAAATTTTCTAAAAAGGATTATGTAGTTCAGGACATATAAATATGTAATTGATTACACACCAAAAATATAGATAGAACTACAAAGACAGCCTTCCCTATCTCTATTTTTAGTACACATCGGGGTAGATTTTTATTTATGGAATATCGTAAACTATAAAGAATTATGCTTATTTTAATTTGTTTTTTATCGATATTCTTTATTCCCTCTATAGCCGAGGCATGGGGTCCTTTAACACATGTTTATCTCGGCTATCAGGTGCTTAATCTGGGTTCTGCCGTTGTTCCAGCCGGCATATATAGTCTTTTAAGAAAATATAAAAAAGATTTTTTATATGGAAACTTAATCGCTGATATAATACTCGGCAAGAAATTTCAGATTTATGAGAAAAACTCTCATAATTGGAATACTGCATGGGAATTGTTTAGGTCAGCAAAGACTGACCAGCAAAAGGCATTTGCTTATGGCTACTTAACACACCTTTCTGCAGATACCGTGGTTCATAATCTCAAAAAATCCAGTTTGCCTTTTACGCATTCAATTTTAGAGATCAAGGCAGATAACATTGTAGATAAGAAATACAGTACAGTGCTAAAAGGGCTTGATAAAATGATACAAAAGAGGAATGATGTTTTTCTTGAAGAGATGCTCGAGAGCGTCTTTTTCTCTTTTAAGACCAATAAGAGAATATTCAAGGGTTTCCTTCTCTTATCAAGACTGAATAATTATAGCCCGATATTTAATTTTATTGATAAGCGCCTTCCTCATGAAATCCCTGTTGTGGATATTTATAAATTTCAGCAGGAATCCCTGAACAGGATGTTTGAATTGTTAAAAAACGGTAAAAATTCTGAAGTACTTAAAAAGAATCCACTGATCAAAGATTCGTTCCGAAGAAGATACCACAATGGAGGATAAAGAAGTTAAATCTATACTGGAGTCTCTTCTCTTTATATCCGCAGAACCTCTGCCTGTAGAAATTTTAAAGAACATGCTGGAGATAGATAAAAAAGAAGTTGAAAGACTTGTTAGAGAGTTGATTGACGAATGCCAGTTGAAAAATTCTGGAATGTTTATTGCTGAGGTTGCAGGCGGTGTCCAGATGGTCACAAATCCTGCCTGCGCACCGTGGGTAAAGAAACTTCTTGTTTCAGCTTTTTCTACGAGACTCTCACGACAGTCCCTTGAGACTTTAGCCATCATAGCGTACAAACAACCTATAATAAAAGCTGAAGTAGAGGCTATCAGAGGAGTTAACTCTGATGGTGTTTTAAAAACACTTCTTGAGAGAAGACTTATAAAGATTCTGGGGAGAAAAGAGGTTCCGGGAAGACCTCTTATGTATGGCACAACAAAGGAGTTTCTCCAGTATTTCGGCTTAAAGGACCTGACAGAACTTCCGACACTTAAAGAGTTTCAGGATGTAGAAATAGTGAATAGTGAATAGTCGTTAGTGAACAGTCGGCAGCAAAAAAACTATTCACTGTTCACCATTCACTAAATACTATAAATGATTTTCCCCATATCCGCAACATCATAGCCACCGAGATTTACAACTGTGTTCTTAAACTCCAGATCATTTCTTATGATTTCCAAAAGTTTTTGAATCATATCTAATTCGTAAAATCTTTCAGGTAATGCTATGTCATAGCGTTCCTTAGCAACGGGGATGAAATCAAGCCCGAGTGCCTTTGAAGCAGCAAAAATGCCGAGACCCGTATCTGCAATCCCGTTGAGCACAGCTGAGGCAACACCCATGTGTGTAAATTCTTCTTTTTCGTAGCCTTTTATTTTTCTGGAATCAATTTCAAGTTCTTTTAAATATTTGTCTGTTAGCAGTCTCGTGCCTGAACCTGACTGACGGTTGATAAACGTAATATCCTCTCTCAATAAATCTTCAAAGCCTCTTATGTTTTTCGGATTTCCTTTTAATACTAAAAGACCCTGCTGTCTATAGACAAGGTTGATAAGAATGATTTTCTCATCAGGAAGCAATCGCTTTATAAAAGGAATATTGTATTCACCTGTTTCTTCATCAAGGAGATGGGTGCCTGCAATATGTGCTTCACCACGTTTTAAAGCAATCAGCCCTCCCATTGAACCAACGTGAGCAGATGAAAGGGAGAATTCCAATTTTTTTTTCTTCAAAAAATTTGCGAGGATGTCAAGGGTGTTATCATGACTTCCTATGCACACTATCGTGTTTGATATATCGCTTTTATGGCGTATTAATTTCACTTCTACTTCTGTGCCGGCACCTATGCCCTCACTCATTGCAGGGATTCTCACAAAACCGTCAGCCCTCACAAGGCTCATTAATATCCCTGCTCCACGACTTACTGGAGTTGCAATAATATTTTCTCCAACCTTTCCTACTTTTACCCTTAAAAATTCTTCCATTCCAAGTGTAGAAGCAACCTGCCTGCTTAGTTTTGCTTTAAGTATTTCAGATTCCCTCATTTCAATTCCCTGCCATATATGTATAACAGGCTTTGCAAATAATTCAAAAGTTATATATGCAGATACAGGATAACCTGGTATCCCGAGTACAGGTTTGTTATTAATCCAACCGAGGATAGCAGGCTTTCCCGGCTTGATACTGAGCCCGTGCAGTATTATCTCGCCAAGTTCCCTGATTACAGCAGCGGTGAAATCCTTTTTACCAGCAGAGGCACCAGCATTGATTACAATGAGGTCACCTGTTTGAGTGGCTTCAAGCACAGCTTTTTTTAGTTTTTCAATATTATCAGACACAATCGCAAATCTTACAGGCTCACCACCCCATTCTGTAATGAGACCAGCAAGTATTCTGGAATTGGACTCTATTATATTGCCTTTTCTTAAACTCTTTCCGGGCTCTACAAGTTCATTTCCTGTCGGAATAATGATAACCTTTGGTTTTCTTCTGACCTTTATCTCTGTCAGTCCTCCAGCGAGCATTGCACCTATATCAATTGCCCTTATCTTATGGTTTTCAGGCAAAATGAGTTCTGTGGTTATAATGTCCTCTCCGATTGTCCGGACATGCTGCCATGGAGTAGCAGGCTTGATTATTTCTATTAGTTCGGAGTCTGGTGATTGAGAAGTTGAGAAATTGAGAAGTTGAGAGGTTGGGATGTTCTTATCTTCAGAGCTTCTTATCTTCTTAACTTCTGTCCCCTGTCTTTTAATTATATTCACATCCTCTATCATTATTACTGCATCAAATCCTTCAGGCAATGGGTCTCCTGTGGAAATATAGAGAGCCTGCTCAGGGATTTTAAGCTGTTTTGGTGTTCTCTCAGAAGCACCAAAGGTATCAGCAAATTTCACGGCATAGCCGTCCATTGCAGAGGAGTGGTAAAAGGGAGATGAAACCTTTGCAAATACCGCCTCGGCAGTGATTCTTCCAAGTGAATCAGAGACTTTAATAATTTCTCCCTCAAGCGGATTGTTGATACCATTTTTAATCAGCTTCTCTGTCCATCTCGCAAGTGCTTCTTGAAGAGGCGTGTTTTCAAGATAAATTTTAGATTTCAAATTATATCCTCCGGATATAATGATTATCCGATTTCTTTATCTGTGTAATCAAGATTGTTAAATCTGTGAAATCAGCTATTCTCAGAATAGCTCTACCTCAACCTCTGTGCCTTGCTCGAGGCCGGCTTTTCGTAAAGGTATTACAATAGTTCCATCAGCCTTTACAAGTGTTGTTATAAGACCTGATTTCCCTAATATCGGAGTCGCCCAGAGAACACCATCTTTCTCTTCAAGTAAAACTCTTATGTAATCTTTTCTTCCGGTGCTTGATGAAATGTTTTTTGAAAGTTTTGCTTTTACAGCTCTTTTTAGTGTGTGATGTAATTTTTCTGTCTCGCCACTTAATATTCTTAAAACAGGTTTTATAAAAAGCTCAAAACATACAATTACTGCTGCCGGGTGTCCTGGAAGACCGAATACCGGTTTCCCGTTCACAATGCCTCCAATGGCTGGCTTACCAGGTTTTATAGAAACACCATGAAATAAAACACCGGGTTTTCCAAAGGTATTTATTACTTTTGATGTCATATCTTTCGTCCCTACAGAACTTCCTCCTGTAATGACAGTGATGTCTGCTTCTTTAAGCGAGGCTTCGACTGTTTTTCGCAACGCCTCATATGCATCTTTAATGATACCTTTTTTTATTGCTATACCTCCGTGTGTTTCCACAAGTCCTGCAAGGCTATAAGAATTTATATCTCTTACCTGTCCAGGCAGCAGGGGACTTGAGGGTGGTACTATTTCATCTCCTGTTGCAATAATTGCGACTTTTGGTTTTTCGTATACCAGGATTTTTGTTATCCCGATACCTGCAAGTACACCTATGTCCTGAGGTTTTATTCTATGCCCTTTATATAGAATTATTTCCCCCTTTTTGCAATCCTCTCCTGCCTGGATGACATTTTCTCCCGGCGCAACCAGTTTGCACACCTCAATCAATTTTTCATTGACAACGTGAACATGTTCAAACATGACAACCGCCTCAGTGCCTTTAGGCAGCATTCCTCCTGTGGCAATTTTTGCTGCTTCTCCTTTTCTCACTTCAAATGCAGGTAATTCGCCCATTAACACTTCACCTGCTATATTGAGATATGCAGGCATTCCCTCTGTTGCACCAAATGTATCGGATGAGCTTACAGCATAGCCATCCATTGTTGAACGAGAGAAATTAGGCAGGTCTTCAGGAGATATTATGTCTCGGGATAATATTCTGTTAACCGAAACATCTATTTCTATTTCAATCTCAGGAGGCAATTTAATGTTCAATGATTTTAAAAGAAGTTCTTTTGCATTTTCTGCAGTGAGAACTTCCTCTCGTCCTAACATATCTTTCATGGCTTAAAGAACGCAGATGATCACAGATACATCAAATATTATGTTATGATTTATATTTTATAATAAGAAGTTAGACTGTAAGATTTAAATTTTTACTTTAAGTATCTTTTGCCTCTTTCTTGTCTTTAATTTCTTCAATTTCTTGTTCCTTGTCTTCTGGCAAAGAGACATCTCTTACAAAATCAGGGCATCTGAGATCTCTGCCGCTTACTGAGAACTTTTTCTGGCAGTCAGCCCTCCATGCACAAACAACGCAGATATCTTTTGTAGTCATTCATCCTCCACGATATATTTAGTAATCAGCCTTAGGATATCACAGTGTTTTAAAGTAGCAAGTAGCAAGTAGAGAGTAGAGAAATTTATTTTTCTCGCTACTCGCTACTCTTTACTCTCTACTCATGTTTATCGTGCCAGTAAAAACTCAAGACAGTTCCGATATTTGCTGTGATACTATCTTTCGAATTTATTATAAATATTTTTTTATTTATATGGAAGAGTTCTTTTTCTATTCGCTCCACGGGTGTTGGTTTTTTATAACGTCTTTTTATTTCAGATTCAAACATAAGGACGATCTTATCTTTCATTCTGAGTTCGGTGTCCACGAAGAAAATTGATATCTTGGGTAAGAGGTCTTCTACACGATTTAAAAAGGCAGTGATTTCTCTGTCATAAATCTGTTTTGGTGGAGATGACTTGATTTCCATATAGAGTATTGAAGAGTCAATTTTTGCTATCAGGTCGTAGTCACCACCGACCTTTGGTCTTTTGAATTTTACTCCCCATACAACTTCAGCTCCAAACTCCTTTTCCGTTAATCGGGCAATGAACCATTCAAGGGTTTCTCCAAAACTCTTTACGGGTCTTTTTTTAAGACGATAACCTTTATCAATAGATTCGGCAATATCTGCTTTTAGGAGAAAATCAATATATTGTGAGGTAACCTCTTTTGTTGCATATTTAGCAGCTTTCTCAACAGTAAAAAAATTCTGATGTTTTATAACGTCTCTGAGGAATAGTCTGAAAGAGTATTTTTTTAATTTTTCATAGAAAATATTTAAGTATTTTTTTGCTGGCAACAAAAGGTCTTCAGAAGGTTCTTTTTTGTATATCCTGAATCCCCGACGTTTAAGCAGAACATCCAGTGAGGGTGTAAGTTCAGACAGGGTTTCCCTGAGCCTTTTAATCTCAGCCTTAAGAAGTTTGACTTCATCAGTCATATTTGCTATTTATCACCAATAATCTTTACCAGAACCCTTCTGTGTCTGGGTCCATCAAATTCACAGAAGAATACAGACTGCCAAGTACCCAGATTGAGTTTTCCCCCATCAATGAGAATGGACTTTGAGACGCCGACGATAGTAGATTTTATGTGTGCATCTGAATTGCCTTCCATATGCGAATAATTAAAACTATGTGGAATCAGTTTACTCAGCATTGTCTGGATATCCTTTGTTACAGATGGGTCTGCACCTTCGTTTATTGTAATGCCTGCTGTTGTATGCGGAACATAAATATAGCATATTCCACTTTTTATCCCTGCTTCATCTACTAAATTTTGAATCTCAGACGTAATATCTACAAATTCTGTCCTTGTCTTAGTTTTGACATTGATACTTTTTATCATTTTCCCCTCCCGATATCATCACAGACTTTAAAAGTAGCAAGTAGAGAGTAGAGAGATTTATTTTTTCTCGCTACTCGCTACTTTCTACTCTCTACTTTTTCACATTTGTGTAATCAGACATCTTTTTAAAAAGGATGTCATAAAAACTCTCATCAACTGAAAATTCAATCCTCAAAGCAAAGATGTTTTCAGGTAGCTCCAATTCTTTCAGTTTTACAAGGTCTTTTTCCGTAGTAACAATTTCTAAGTTCCCTGCCTCTTCTTTTATTTTATTTATATCTCTCTGTGTGTAATTATAGTGGTCTCTGAATTTTTTGAATTTTATTATATCAGCACCCTGTAATTTCAAAAGGGCTATAAAATAGGATGGATTTGCTATGCCAGCAAATGCGTACACCTTTTTATTGTTCAGGGCTTCAAGAGTTTTTGTTTCTCCTGATGCATTTATAAGAGATGTTGGTTTGTGTGATGCAGTGTATATGGGGGTTTCTAAATTATATTGTTTAACTTTTTGCTTGATTGCTGTAATAACTTCGTTGTTTACAGCATCAGCCTTTGTTATTACAATAATGTCTGCACGTTTTATTGAATCTAATGGTTCCCTCAATATTCCTTCTGGGAAGAGTTTTTCATTTCCAAAGGGATTTGTCGCATCAACAAGAAGTATATCTATATCCCTGTGAAGTCCCCAATGCTGAAATCCATCGTCTAAAATAAACATATCAATAGCATTAAGCCCAAGTTTACCCAATGCATATATACCTGATAGAAATCTGTTTTTACCTTTTACAACAGGTATCCCAGCCAATTTATGGGTCATCAAAAGAGGTTCGTCGCCTATCTGATATGTCTTTAGCAGGTGCCTTTTGTCTTTGTCCGCAAAACATGGGCTTTTCGCCTTACCTTTGTATCCTCTTGTAAGGACACATGGCTTGAAGCCCCGTTTTTTTGCCTCCTGTGCTATTGTAATTACTGCAGGGGTTTTGCCTGTGCCGCCGAGGGTAAGATTACCTATGCTTATAACCTTTACAGGCAGTTTTTTTGTCTTTTTGATCCCTTTTTTATAGAGGAACTTCCTGCCTGATAAAGCTATTCTATAAATAACACTAAGTACTCCCAATGAAACTCCTCACAAGGTCAATAGCCTTTTTCACTGCACCTGTATTGTTGTCTATTATTGTTTTTGCATTTTTTCCCATCTGCTTTGCTTTCTCTGAATTGCTTAATAAATCCTTAATTGCTCTTGCAAAGTCACGGGAATCCTTCACCATAATAGCAGCATCTTCTCTTAAAAAATCTTTTGCAAATGGAAAATTATCCATATGTGGACCAAAGATAATAGGATTGCCCCAGTATGCAGGCTCTAATATATTATGCCCGCCATAAGGCAATAGACTTCCACCGATAAAACTAACTGTAGCTCTTGAGAAAAGCTGCGAGAGTTCACCTATTGTATCAAGCAGTATAATGTCTGGCTGTTGTCTGTGAACTGCCCGCCCCGTCCCGAAGCTTCGGGACGGGGCGGGGGTGAACTGTGAACCGTGAACTGGTAGTTCAGAGCGTCTGCAAAATTCAAGATTCCTCCTTTTAAGGATTTCTGCAACCTCATTAAACCTTTCAGGATGTCTTGGAGCAAGTATAAGTTTTAAATCATGGATATCCTTTTTGACTTCCTCATATGCATCAAGAATGATTTCCTCTTCACCTTTGTGTGTGCTTCCGGCTAAGAGAATCCGTCCTTGGATTTCATCCATCCAGTGAACAGACTTATTTCTGTCAAGCTCGATATCAAACTTAAAATTTCCCATAATCCCAACTTTTTTTTCATCAGCACCGATAGCAATAATCCTCTCGGCATCAATTTTCCCCTGCATATAGAGAAAATCTATAAAAGATAAAATTTTCTTCGTAAAAGGGCGTATTCGTTTATAACCCTTAAAGGATTCCGAAGAAATCCTTCCATTTAAAAGAATTATATGGGACCCATTATTTTTTAATGTCTTGAAAAGACAGGGCCAGAGCTCTGTCTCTATTGTTATAAAGAGCTTTGGGCTTATAATTTTAACAACCCTGTTAATAGTTAGCCAGGTATCCCATGGTATATACATTATTCTGTCAGCCTCTGGAAATCTTTCACGTGCAATTCTTTGCCCTGTATATGTAGTTGTAGAAAACACTATCTTCAGTCCGGGAAACCCTTTCCCGATGGCTTTTAAAAAGGGTAGGGCGGCTATTACCTCACCAACAGAGACTGCATGAATCCAGATATCTGCATCTGTATATTTTGATATCCCAAGTCGCTCGCTCAGATATATCAGTCTGTTTTCAGGTCCTTTTTTAAACAAAAGCCACGGAAGATATACTATAAGGGATATCAATGAGAGAAGGTTATATATTAGAAACATTTTGTCCAAATTGAGATTGATAGAGGAATCTGTATATGCCTCCCTTTTCGAGAAGCTCTTCGTGTGTGCCTGCTTCAATAATCTTCGCCTTATCAAGAACCAGGATTTTATCAGCTCTTCTTATTGTGGATAACCGATGCGCAATAACAAAGGTTGTTCTATTTACCATTAAGTTATCAAGTGCTTTCTGGACGATAATCTCTGAGGCAGTATCAAGAGATGATGTGGCTTCATCAAGTATGAGAATAGGTGGGTTTTTAAGCAGCGCCCTCGCAATGGATATTCTTTGTTTCTGTCCGCCTGAAAGTTTTACCCCTCTTTCGCCGATTACCGTATCATAACCATCCGGCATCTCTTTTATAAAATCATGGGCATAAGCAGCTTTCGCAGCTTCTATTATTTCTTCCTTTGTTGTATCAGGTTTTCCCATCGCAATATTTTCACGAACTGTTTCATTAAAGAGTATTATGTCCTGACTCACAATCCCGATATTTTTACGGAGTGATTCGAAGGTAGCATTATTTACATCCATATTGTCAATGAGTATGCTCCCGCTCGTCGGGCGATAGAACCTTGGAAGCATATCAACAAGTGTGGTTTTGCCTGCTCCGCTTTTGCCAACTATTGCTACAAGTTCACCTTTTTTTACTGTAAAACTCACATCATCAAGCACCTTTTTCCTTGTGCCTGGATAAATAAATGTTACGTTGTTAAAAGCTACCGTATCTTTAATAGCCGGCATATGTTCTGTCCCATCAGCCTCGGGTGGCTGATCAAGGAGATAAAAAATCCTCTCTGCTGCAGCTTGTGCCTGCTGTAAGTTATTGTTTGCGCTGCCAAGCCGCTTTATTGGTGTGTACATCATTCCAACAGCAGCAAAAAAGGACAGAAGATCACCCATTGTCATCTTGTTAAGAAATACCAGATAAAAACCATAAAACAGAATGAATGTTGAACCAATACCTGTGATAATTTCATGGAGAAGGTTTGAATACTCTATTGTGCGTGCGCCTTTTAAGGCTATTCTGTAATATTTTTTATTCTCTTCGCTGAATTTATCTTCATGGAGTTTTTCACGTATAAACGCCTTCACCATCTTAATACCTGATATACTCTCAGTGAGTCTTATCACAAGCCCCGAGATCTGTTCCTGTGTCTTCTGGCTTATCTTTTTCATTTTTCCCCCAAATTTATTGATGACAAAGAATGAAAAAGGAAGCACCGTTAATGCTATTAATGTAAGATCCCAGCGTCTTATAAAGGCTATTATCAGGAGGGCTATAAATGTTGCTCCCTCAACGAAGATGTCCTTTATTGAATAGCCCAGAAGTCCCTGAAGAACATTTGAATCATTGATTACCCTTGATATCAATTCACCCGAGGGCTTATTCACATAAAAATTCATCGGGAGGGCAACAAGTTTTTTAAAGATTTGCTCTCTTACATCCCTTACCACTTTTGCACCAATTGCGCGCATAAGGAAAGAATGGATAAAAGAGAAAAGCCCTTTGAATGTGAAAAAACCTATATATACAAGAGGGAATATCGTTACTATTCGTATATCCTTATCTAAATTTATACCATCTACTACTGGCTTGACATACCATGCCATTGCGCCAGAAACGCCAGAGGTTGCAAGGCTGAATATAATGGCAATAGCAGCAATCCACCAATATGGGCGGAGATAACTTATTAAGCGTTTATATTGTTCCATCCTGCCAGTTTTCCTATTATCGAAGCTACCCGTGCTGAGGCTGTTTTTTCTCCCATAATAGCTTTGATTTTTTGCAAATCAGAAATCATGTTCTGTCTGTAAACAGAATCGTTTAATATTCTTTTTAACTCTGAAAAGACATTTTCTGCTGTAGCGTTTCTCTGTATCAACTCTTCAACAATTTTCTTCCCGGAAAGAAGATTAACAAGAGAAATAAATTCAACCTTTACCAAGAGTTTACCAAAAAAGAAGGATAAGGTGGAAAGTTTATAAAAAACTACCATCGGTGTGCCTAAGAGTGCGGTTTCAAGTGTTGCAGTTCCTGAGGCTACTGCTGATGCCTCGGAGCATGCGACAACTTCAATTGTATGGTCTTTTATAATTTTGATATAGTCTGGGACATCTTCATTGAGATTTGTCCCTGAGACAAGCGGGACAACTATCTGCATGTCAGGGAACTCGTTATGAATTTTTTCAGCAACCTCTTTGATGAGTGTTTGATGTCTGTTTATCTCAATAGGTCTGCTTCCCGGAAGAAGGGTTATTACCTTCTTATAGGGGTCAAGCCCGAGTTTTTTCTTTAATTCTTTCTTTGTCTCAGTTTCTGAACCAAGTTCAGGAACAATTGTCTCGGCAATGGGATGCCCTACAAATTCACATGGAAGCCCTGTTTTTTTATATATGTCGACTTCAAAAGGGAAAAGGACAGCGATCTTATTTACAAGAGATGCTATTTTCTTTACCCGTCCTGCTCTCCATGCCCAGACCTGCGGGCTTACATAATAAAGTATCGGGATACCTGCTGCTTTTGCTTTTTTTGCAAGGGCTATATTGAAATCAGGATAATCTATCAGTACTAGGATATCAGGTTTTTGTTTGATAAGAGCATTCTTGGCTTTTTTGAAGCTCTGCACTATCAGTTTCCAGTGTTTTAAAGTCTCTGTAATGCCGATTGCACTTGAAATAGGAGCGATTAGCTGAACACCTGCGTTTTTCATCTGATTCCCACCAATCCCTATTATTTCTGCATCAGGCCATGCTTTTTTAATTGTGCGGCTTAACAAAGCACCATATAAATCTCCCGAGGCTTCACCTGCACTTATCATAACCCTTTTTGACATCTATAATAAAATTCCTTATAAAAATTTTAGTATATTTTACAATATTTTTATTAGAATAAATCTATTTGCTGCAGGGTAAGTCAATGACTTGAAAAATTATCGAAGTTGAACTTCGATAATTTTACTCTAAAGCCACATCTTCAATCTCTTTCAAAATTCTATTTCTATCAGTTCCTTTTAAACGTCCTTTAGTATGTTTTTTGTAACCTTCTTCTCCTCCAAAAATATCAAGAAGGAAATCCCTTCGAGTTATCGAAGGAAAATTCTTTTTGCCAATATAATCAGGAAAACTACTCCATCTGTAATTTGTCAAGAAATCTATCGAAGTTGAACTTCGATAATTCAGGTCTAATGGATTTGTGTGGATGTAGTGGGGGAGGTGAATAAAATGTACCTCTTTGCTTACAAGGGCAGCTTTAAATCTTCCCTGAAATAGTCCTCCTACACGATCATATTTTTTATTGAAATAATTTGTGTAACCGGTTCCTAATTTCTGCATAAATTTTACAATGCCATTCTCCTGTTTTTGTCTTAGGAGAAGATGAAAGTGATTTGGCATTAATGTAAAAACTAATATTTCAATAAGGAGTTTTCTCGGCTCTTTTCCTTTTTTAAAATATCGTGCTTCAACATTCATGGTTTTAGGGTTGAAATAATAGTTCAAATTAGGAACAGGATGTTCGTTATTAAACTCAAAAAGATTGTGAATAAATCTAAAGTAGTCTTTATCTTCTAAGAAGATGTCTCTTTTTTCTACTCCTCGGTTGTAGATATGGTATATCTGATCTTCTACAAATTTAGGTTTTTGCATCGTTAGATTATAACAGAGAAATTATCGAAGTTCAACTTCGATAATTTTTAAATGAGGTATAATGAGTGTTATTCAGGAGGAGCTAATGAAAAAGATTGTTATAGTTGGTGCTGGAACAGGTGGCACCGCAGTAGCTAATAAACTGAGAAGGAAATTACCACAGGATGAATGGGAAATTACAATTATTGATAAAGATGATAAACATATTTACCAGCCTGGTCTGTTGCTTGTGCCCTTCGGTCTTTCCTCAACTAAAAATCTCATAAGGTCAAGAAAAAAATATATATCCAGAGGAATAAATTTTGTTGTTGATGATATTACCCGCATCAATTATGAAAGAAACAGGGTTGAGACAAAAGGAGGAAGTTTTGGGTACGACTGGCTGATAATTGCAACAGGCTGTCGCATTGCACCAGAAGAAAATGAGGGTCTTTTAGATGCGTGGGAGGAAAACGCCTTTTCTTTTTACACAGCCGAGACTGCAGAAAAACTGAGGCATGCGATAGAGAATTTCAATGGAGGGAAGTTGGTTATGTGTGTTGCTGAATTACCGATCAAATGTCCTGTAGCGCCGGTAGAGTTTGTGTTCC
>Ga0214473_10003087_pt1 | contig 20311 bp, 16 predicted proteins | sample RVTome_7_FD_203509 | JGI IMG/M metagenome (GOLD analysis project Ga0214473, IMG submission 203509) | Soil microbial communities from uranium-contaminated site in the Upper Colorado River Basin, Wyoming, United States - RVT98D197 | ecosystem: Environmental > Terrestrial > Soil > Contaminated >... | reverse complement strand
ACTTGCGGCGCAGGCCCGTCTGCGGTGTCATCGCTCCTCGCCCTACTACCGTAGGGCTCGTCGCGCTTCCTTGCATCCGGACCCGCGGCGCCGCGCCCGGCTCGGTCCGCTTTTGGGATCGGCTCTAAGTGACGAAAGCGATCTGAAGAATACACGCGCGGGCGATGACGTGTCGACTCCCCCTGCACGAACGCTCGAAGCGCTGGTATCATCCTCCCGGGAGGTGAGACCATGGTGTGCAGGGAATGCGGCGAAGAGGTCGAAGCCCTCGTCGCCGTCAAGCGCGACAGCAAGCGAACGAAAGTGTGCGAGGAGTGCGCCGACCGTCTGCGCGAAGAAGGCGAGATCGCCGAGGTCGCTCAGGGCGTGATGCGTGACATGATGGGCTACCGGCAGCGCTGGTAACCGCCTCCCCGCCACGCCACCGGCTTGGCTTCTCTCCCTACGCCGACTTCAAGTCACCGACGGAAAACGACGGGGCACACGCCGAACGCGTGTGCCCCGTCCTCGTTTCCGTTGGAGCGATGAACTACTGGATCAGGTCCTTGAGCTTCTTGAGAGCCGTCGCGCGAACCTTGCGGTGCGCGGGCTTCGGCTTCGTGAGGATCTCGTCCCCGGTGAACGGGTTGACCTTCTTCTCGCCACCCTTCTGAGCCTTGACGTTCTTGGTCTTGAGCTTGAGCAGATCCGGAATCACGAACTCGCCGGGACCCCGCTTGCCGAGCTCTCGCTTGATGACGTCACGCAGGCCTTCGAAGACCGCGTTGACGTCCTTCTTGGTGAGACCCGTACGGTCCGAGAGCTCGCCGACAATCTGCGCCTTCGTCATCCGCTTATTGGCCTTCGTTGCCATTGCCTTCCCTCCTTCGATCCTCTTTGGACGCCGACGTCGGCGTGCCTCAAGTGAAGCCAACTCAAGCCGGCTCCCCTCGTTTCGGCGGCAATCTATGCATCGCCGGATTCGCGCTGACAAGAGGATTCCGACTTTTCCCCTCGAAAAACGGGTCGCGTCGCTGCACGCCGCAAAAGCATTTCACGCGACCACGCGGCCAGGATCGCGTCGAGGCGCTGGTGTGACGCTCATCGACCACGACCCGTGGAACGTCCCCCCGATCGGGTGCCCACAGGTTTTCCACAGGCCCCGTGGACGAGGACTGCACCGCCCGGCCCGCAGATCCCGCGTGCCCGTCAATCGCTCGGAATCAGTAGCTAAAATGTATGAGCCGGCCACTGGCAGGCGCAGTCGCCACCGGAGGAGCGGGGGGCGCTCCGAAACCTTATCCACAGTGGAGGTTCAGCCGGGTTTTCGCGGTGTCGCGGAGGCCTGAAGGACGTCCGTGAGGGCGCCCATCCGGCGTTCCTCGGCCCGCGTCTGGTGGTCGTACCCGAGCAGGTGCAGGAGACCGTGGGCCAGCAAGATAGTCACCTCCAAGACGATCGCGTGCCCCTTGCGGCGCGCCTCTCGCCGGGCCGTGTCGAGGGAAACGACCACGTCGCCGAGCAGCCCACCCGCGCGATCGCCTCCCTCCCCCTCCCGCATGGCAAAGGCGAGAACGTCGGTGGGGCGGTCGATGCCGCGGTAGCGCCGATTCAGAGCCCGAATCGTCGGATCCCCGCACAGCATGACGGAAAGCTCCACGTCCCTCAGCCCGAGGGCGAGCAACATCCGTTCGGCGCGGCGCGCCACCTCGGCAGGCTGCACCGACCTGCGCCCGAGGCCCCGCGTGCTCACCCGCACCGACATGGACCGCAGCTTGGATCGAGGATGATCGTCTGGCCAGCGATCGCTATGCTTGGCGGCTGACAACATGGGACACGGCATCGTAATCACCGGGGAGGCAGGCACGGCGCTGCAGCTCGAACGCACGTGCCGACGCATCGGACTCGACGTGGCGGCGTACGCGGAGACGAGCCTTCGACCCGATGCCGCGAAGGTCGTCGCCTGCGCACGCGAGCTCGGGGCGAGTGGCGTGCATCCAGGCCGAGTCGCTCCCCAAGTTCGCGCGGAGCTGGCGCGAGCCACGAAAGAGGCCGGGCTGCTCTTCGTCGGACCCACCGTCTCCGAGCCGGACCTCTTCGAGGACAAGATCGCCCTGCGGGCCGCGGCAGAGGCGGCGGGAATTCGTGTGCCAGCCGGGTCGGAGGGCGCGGTCGAGGACGCGACGGCGCTCGCGGAGGCTGAGCGCATCGGCTATCCGATGGTGGTCAAGCCGATCGCCGGAACGAGCGCGGTCGGCGTCCGGGTCGTCGACGACCCCGAGGACATTCGCGCTGCCGTCGCCTGGTGCCGGGCCGAGGCAGCGGCGCTCCTGGGCGATGACCGCGTCTACTTCGAGCGGGCGATCCCGGAGACGCGCCAGCTCGAGGTCGTCGTGGCGGTCGACTCGGCGGGCTCGGCCACGACGCTGACCGAGCAGGAGACGAGCCTGCAGAGCAACTGGCACCCCATGGTGATCGAGAGCCCGTCGCCCCTGCTCCTGTCGCGCGGGGATGGAGAAGCAATGCGAGAGGCCCTCTGGGACGCGGCGCTCCGCTTGGCCGAGGCCATGGGCCTGCGTGGGGGTATGGCGACGTTCGAGTTCCTCCTCGACGCCGAGGCTCGCGTGTACCTCACGGACTGCAATGCGAACGCGTGCAGGTCATCGCTCGCCGCGGAGCTGACGACTCGAATCGTGCCGATCGAGCTGGAGATCGACCTCGCGCGCGGGGAGCCCCTCGGCGATCCGCTGCGCCTCGCGGCGAGCGGCCACGGGATCGAGATGACCGTGCGGGCAGCCGCTGGGAATGCGGGGGCTACGATCGAGCATCTTCGCTTCCCGCCGGTGGCGCACGGCAAGGCTCGGATCGAAGCGTTCATCGACCCCGGCGGGGTCCTGGCAGAGCTGCCCGAGCCGCCGGTCGCGCGGGTAGCCGCCTTCGCCCAGGTGCGGCACCTTGCCCTGCTCGCCCTCGACCGGATTCTGGCGGGCACCGAGACCGCGCCGGTGCAAAGCAACATCGCCGCCCTGCGCGCCATGCTCGGCCACGAGTCCTTCCGCGCCGGCCAATACCACGCTGGCTTCGCCGATGGACCATTGCGGACAACCCGTACGTCGTGAGACATGGCAACTTGAAGCCCGTGAGGGCAATCGGGCTGGCACGACCAAGCCCGCACCCACCCCGAGCGACACATGAGCGACAAGAGCGGCCAGGGGGACATCCGCACCGTGCGCGAGGCGATGGAGGAGGTCCTGTCTCCGTCGACCACGTCCACCCTCCTCTTCGAGGCGCTCGAAGCCTACGGGGGCGACGTTCCGCAGACCCACGAAGAGGTCGCCCTGTTGGTGGGCGGCGCCCTCGCGCGGGTGCTGGAACGCCGGCTCGGCGCGCCGCGTGCCACGAACATCCTGGGCCGGATCGAAGGCCTCCTCGAGAGCTCGACGGTGGAGACCGATCCACCGCCATCCTTGGATCCGGCCGGGACGGCGCCAGAGCCCTTCGTCCGCGGCGAGTCGACCGCAACCGTGCCGACTGCCAAGCGGCCGGTTTCGGTGGTCATCGTGGCCTCCGGGCGGGGCTTCGAGTCACGCATGGCGGCCGCGCTCGGACCCAAGCGCGTGGCGCCGAGCTCGACTCGCGATCTGGACGACCTGCTGGGCAGGCAAGCGCCTTCCATCGTGCTCGTGGACGCCGCGGATTTCGCGGCGATCGAGCCGGTCGATCTCGCGCGCGCGCTGGGCCGCCTCCCAGCCACGACCGCGAGGGTGGTGTGGGATGCGGATCTGCCCTATGGCCGGAGCGTCATGCAGGCGCTGCATGCGGCGAGGATCGTGGCGATCACGTTCGACAGGAACGAAGGGATCGAGCCCTTGCTCGACCTGATCCGCTCGCGGCGGCAGCCCGACTGACGGTGGCGGCAGTCCAGCCCGCGGACTATCCGTGCAAAATCGTCGAACGGCCGGCGAACACGGCGCCAGAGCCGAGCTGCTCTTCGATCCTGAGCAGCTGGTTGTACTTACCGACACGCTCCGACCGCGAGGCCGAGCCGGTCTTGATCTGGCCGGCCCCCGTTGCCACGGCGAGGTCGGCGATGAAGGTGTCTTCGGTTTCTCCAGACCGATGCGATATCACCGAGGAGTAGCCGTGCAAGGCGCCGAGACGGATGCACTCGAGGGTCTCGGTCAAGGTCCCGATCTGGTTGACCTTGATCAGGATGGAGTTGGCGATTCCCTGGTCGATGCCCCGTGAGAGGCGGGAGACGTTGGTCACGAAGAGGTCGTCACCCACCAATTGAATCCGCTTGCCGAGCTTGTCGGTTTGGAGCTTCCAGCCGTCCCAGTCGTTCTCGTCGAGGCCGTCCTCGATGCTGACGATGGGGTAGCTGTCGGTCAGGCGGGCGTAGGTGTCGACCAAACCGACCACGTCCGTTTCCTTCTTGTCGAAGACGTACGTCTTCTTGGCCTTGTCGTAGAACTCGCTGGCCGCGCAGTCGACGGCCAGGCAGATATCCTGTCCAGGCTTGTAACCGGCTGCCTCGATGGCCCTCGTGCAGAAGGCTAGAGCCGCCTCGTTCGTCTCGAGTCGCGGCGCGAACCCGCCCTCGTCGCCAACGCCCGTGGACTGCCCGTCCTTGGTGAGGAGCTTCTTCAAGTGGTGGAAGGTCTCGGCACCGGCGCGCAAAGCTTCGCGGAAGGAAGGCGCTCCGAGGGGGACGATCATGAACTCTTGGATCTCGAGGCCGCTGTCGGCGTGACGCCCACCGTTGATGATGTTCATGAGCGGCACGGGCAGGACCCGGGCCTGGGCTCCGCCCACGTACCGCCAAAGCGGAAGCCCCGTGGCGTCGGCAGCCGCTCGCGCCACGGCCATGGACACACCGAGGATGGCGTTGGCGCCGAGCTTGGACTTGGTCGGCGTGCCGTCGAGGTCGATCATCGCCCGATCCACCTCCGTCTGCTCGAGGGCGTCCATGCCCACAACCGCGGGTTGGATCCGATCGAGGACGTTCGCGACGGCGGTCAGCACACCCTTGCCGAGGTAGCGTTTGTCGTCGCCATCGCGGAGCTCGAGCGCCTCGTGCTCCCCCGTGGAGGCACCGGAGGGAACGGCCGCCCGGCCGCTCGCCCCGCATTCGAGCTGCACATCCACCTCGATGGTGGGGTTCCCGCGCGAGTCCAGAATCTCTCGGGCCGTGACGGCGATGATGTCAGTCATGGACGGCCAATAGCGGCGGCGCCGGACCCTGTCAACCGTCCCCGGGCGCGACGCTCCGGGGCACCCGAACATCCGGCCCACGACGGGCGCGTCCGGGGCCGGGGAGCCCTGAGCCGCCTTTCCCTGCTCGGGTCCTCAGTCGCCCAGACCGGGGAGCAGGGGATCGATGCCGCTGACCGTCTCACCGACGAACATGGAGCCCGCCGTCAGGTCCACGTGGAAGTGATCACGATGGTCGGCGTTGTAGTCAGGGGTCAGGACGATGTTGAAGATCCTCTCGGACCACAGCGCACACGCGATTTCGTGTAGCACGCGGTCGGCTTCGTCGGCGGGCATGCCCGGGCAGACGCCGATGTCGCTGCGAATGATCCAGTCGAGCTCGGTGCTGTACACGGCGCCCGTCCCCGCGAGGCGGAACGCGTGAAAATCGATGGCGGTCGCGTAGGCGTGCTGACTGGGCGTGCACGTTCCGCTGTCCGGATCGCCGCCTCCAATGCAGCGGTAGTTGTAGATCCCGATGTGGATGACCTCGTCCATGCCGTAGCTCCGCACGAGCTCGGCCACCTCCACGAGGCGGGGTGCGAGACTGCAATCCATCAACATCGCCGTGGGCGATGCGCTCTCCACGTACCGGAATGACACGCCTTCGATGATGGGCTGGACGCGAACCGGATCGGCGATGCCCGGGGAGGCGCCGGCCGCGGACCAGTCGAGGCCGAGGGCGTCGAGCATGGCATGGCATGAGGCGTCGGTCGGAGGTCCGATGTGAATCGCGACCTCGTCACGAGCGACCGGCGCTCCGGAAGCGTCGAGCCCGACCGCCACGAGGGTGACGTCACCCTCCGCCTCGAGCTGGATCACCGTGTCCCAGGGCTCCCCGCCGAGGGTGCCGAGCAGGGCGTCACCCGCGCGCAGCTCGACGCTGTCCACGGCGTTCACGCGCAGGCTGGCCATCACGTCGGCCACCCATCGATGGGCGACCACCGCGTCGCGGGGGAAGGTCGCGCCGGGGGAGGGCTCCACGAAGGCCACGGCGGGCTGCACCGTGGACGGGACGGCATCGGCCGTTCCGGCGTCGGTGGACGACGGAGGACGCACGAGCACGGCGCCCGAGGCGGGACCTCCCCCGGTGGGAGAGAGATCCACGTCGACGGAGCAGGCGCCGACGACGGAGACGCACGCCAGCAGCCCGACCGCGCGGTGCCAGGATCCCATCACCCCGAGCTTGGCCAGGCTCGGCCCGCAAAGCAAGCCCGGGCGGACACGGCAGGGCCGTCGACCAGTTGCCGGGTCCCCACCGCGCCCGAAAGTGATCTAGCGTTGCGGCCGATGGAGCTGATCCACGCCCTCGAATCCCAGGGAGCCAGCCGCTGCATCGTGTGGACCGACGCGCCGTCCGGGCTGCGCGCGGTGCTGGTGATCGACGACGTGACGCTCGGCCCCGCGGCCGGCGGCGTCCGCACGCAGCGCTATCCTGGGCTGCTGGCCGCTACGCTCGAAGCGGCGGCGCTCGCGCGGGCCATGACGATCAAGTGCGCCCTCGCCGGGCTCGATGCCGGAGGCGGCAAAGCCGTCGTGATGCTGCATCCGGGCCTGTCGCGGCGCGACGCCTTCGTCGCCCTCGGCGCGCGCATCGAAGAACTCGGGGGGCTGTTCCGCACGGCGGGGGATCTGGGCACGACGGGCGAGGATCTCGCTGCGATGGCGACAGCGACCCGCTACGTGCACACGGACGAATCGAACCTGTCACTCGCGGTGGCCCGCGGGCTGCGCCGGTGCATGGAGGCCTGCGCCAGCATGCGCGGGCGCGAGGGTCTGGCCGGGCTGCGCATCGCCATCCAAGGGTGCGGGAGCATCGGCGGCGCCGCGGCCCGGGAGCTGGCTGACGCCGGGGCCACCATCTTCGTCGCCGACGTGGATGCGGGGCGGGCGATGCGCGTGGCCGACGCCGTGGGCGGGCGGGTCCTCGAGCCGAGCGCGGTGCTCACCGCCGACGTGGACATCGTCGCCCCTTGCGCCACCGGGGGCGTCGTGACCGAAGAGGTGGTCCCGAACCTCCGTGCCTGGGCGGTGTGCGGCGCGGCGAACAACATCCTCGCGTCGCCGAGCGCGGGCGCGCTGCTCGCCGAGCGCGACGTCCTGTTCGTGCCCGACGTGATCGCGTCGGCTGGTGCCGTCATCCACGGCATCGGAGCGACGGTGATGGGGCTCGCCGATCGGGGCCCCCTCATCGATGCGCTCGGCACCACGGCCCGCGCCGTGCTCGAGGGGGCGCGACAGGAGCGTCGCACCCCGACACAGGTCGCCGAGTCGCTGGCACGCGAGCGCATCGACGCGCGCGCGCGGGCGCGCCTCGCGCAGTGATCCTGTTCAACCGGCGTCGCCGGTCCTTTGCACCCGGGCAGGAGCTGCTATGTTCCGCGCCGTGCACGCCTTGCTCTACATTCCATGGTTCAAGCTCGAGCCCTGGGAGATCCCCATCCCCGGCTACGGGACACTGCCGATCCAGCCCTTCGGCATCCTGGTAGCCATCGGCGTGCTCCTCGGCGCCAAGATCGCCGAGCTCTTCGCCAAGAAGAACGGCATCGCGCCGCGCATGGTCTCCGACATGATCGCCCACATCGTCATCGTGGGCTTCGTGGGCGGCTACTTCCTGAATGCGGCGTTCTACTACCCCGACCGGTACGTCGAGATCTGGAACGATCCGAGCCGGATCTTCAAGGTGTACCTCGGTCTGTCGTCGTTCGGCGGCTTTGTTGGCGCGTTCCTGGGGCTGCTGCTGTGGTGGTGGCGGCGCAAGGTGTCCCCGGTCGCGGTGAGTGAGGCGGCCGCCTTTGCGTTTCCGGCTGCCTGGTTCTTTGGGCGGATGGGTTGCTTCACCGTCCACGACCACCCCGGTGCGATCACGGACTTCCCGCTGGCAGTTGCCGACTACCGCGCTGGCGTGCCGCCGTTCGAGCCCAGGCACGACCTGGGCCTGTACGAGGTGATCTGGTCCGCCGTCGTGTTCGCGCTCTTCCTCGTGCTCAGCCGCAAGCGGCGGCGACGAGGGTTCTACCTCGCCGCCCTCCCCCTCTTGTACGCCCCGGTGCGGTTCTTCCTGGACTACCTGCGCGCCGGACCGGAGGACGGCGGCGACGTTCGGTACGGCGGGCTGACGCCGGGCCAGTGGGGTTGCATCGTGCTCGCCATCGCTGGCCTGGCCGTGGCCGCCCGCATCACCCTCGGTCCGGAGCCGGTGGCGCCAACCGAGGCGCCTCCCGAGAGCGCGATGTCGCCCGACGGGGATCCGAGCCTGGATGCCTCGGCCGAGCCAGCGGCGACGGAGGCGGCGGTGGCCGAGTCGGCCGACGATCCCGACGATGCCGAGGCCGCGGCGGACGGGCCGGATGAGGACCCAGGCGCCCCCCCAGGCGCGGCCTGAGCGCCCCACGTCGGGCCGGATTCGGATGCGAGGTCAGGTGGCCTTCGGGCCGGGCCGACGTACACTATGGGGAGTGTTGCTGCACAGGCCAAGGGCGTGGTGGGGGGTGGCGGTTTCCCTGGGAGTGCACGCAGCCCTGGCCCTCGCGCTGCTCGAGCTGCCACCCGCGGCCATGATGGTGCCGGACTCCGGCGACTACGACGTTGAGCTCGAGGTCCGTGGCGCGCCCACCCGCGGTGATCCGCGCCAGCCCTTTGGCTCCAAGGCCGACGGGCGCGCACCGCCCTTGCGACCCGGTGGCCGTCGCTCGGCGCAGAACATCGACGCGAGGAGCCGCGGTGAAGGGGGCGATTCGACCGGAGCCCACGGGGTCATCCTGCTGATGCACCGCGCTGATCAGGTCACGCTCCAGGACAGCCCCCTCAACGCCCTCGGCGTGGCGCAGACCCAGCGGATCGCCACGTCGGCCGATCGCGCCACGCGCGACAGCCGACGGGCGACCCCGAATCCGGACGACCAGGCGTTCCTCGCTTCTGGCAGCGGCGACCATCGGGAGCGACGGCCGCTCGCCGACGTCGATGCGAGGGCGGGCGCCCGCATCGCGCCCGCGACCTCGCGGGCGGGCGCGACCCAGCCGAGCACGCCGCTGCCGTCAGGGCGATCGCTGCCGTCTGGCCCCTTTGCGGTGTCGGTTTCGGGCACGGCCGACGGCTCGGTGGAGGGATCGCGCACCGAGCGCCCCGGCGAGAGCGTTCCACAGGGCGGTGCGCGGCAATCCCCTGGCGAGGGCATCGTTCATGGCCGGGGCGTGCAGGCCAGCGAAGCCGCCCACGTCGCGTACGGACGGCCTCCCGTGGACCGGGGACCGGCTGCCACGCCTGCTGCGGAGGTCGATCCGCGGATCCGCGACAACGCCGACGCCGAGCTCCTCGCAGCCCAGATGGTGCAGTCGTGGGTGGAGGCGACCGAGCGGAGCGGTCCCGAGGCAGGGGCGGGGCGGGGCGGCGTGGGCGGGGGCGGCCGGCCCGGCAGCGGCGGAGGCCAGGGCGAGGGGGGGCAGGCCGTGAGCTATGGGCCGGGCGCGGGGGACTTCGCGTCGCTCGACACCTCGGACCGACGCTATGTGCGGTGGCTCCTCGAGCAGCGGCGGCGAGTGACCGAGCGGCTGAGCTTCCCGCGGGCGAGGGAGCTCGCCATGGACCAGGGCACGACGGTCTTCCGGTTCACCGTGATGCGCAACGGTCGCCTTCTGGGCCAGCCGGATCTGGTCCGTTCGAGCGGCTTCGACGATTTCGACCGGGCGGCATTGGCGGCGATCGAGCGCTCGCTGCCCTTCAGCCCCTTGCCCAACGATCTCGCGCCCGGCATGAACGGACTGCGGGTCACCATGCCGGTGCAATTCGATAACCCCATGGTGCACTGAAACCGGTGCCCCGGCCGGCCCTCGCCGCCGTTCCCGACTGCCGCGCACCGATGCCGGGCGCCCCCAGCCCTGCTACCATGCGGTCAGAGCTCGACATGCCCTACTTGCCCTCTAGGAGCCGCATGCTGCGCGTCGTGGGTCTGGGCGCCCTCTGCCTGTTTGCCCTCTCGTGCGCGCAGGGCGTGGGCCCGCGCTTCGAGGCCATCCGTCCGACCCGCGTGGCCGTGAACGAGACCCTGCGATTGAGCTTGGGCATCAGCAACGGGCGGGCATCGCAGGTCCTGGCCTTCCGCGGTCCGGATGTGGCCGGCCTCGATCGGACAGCCAGCATCAGCGGCAACGGGCTGGGCGGGGAGTTCCGGTGGGGACCCCTGACGAGCCACGTGGGCACGCACGAGTTCGTGTTCCTGCTGCTCGACGGGGACGACACGGTCGCCCAGCAAGCCGCGGTCATCGATGTCGTACCGTCGGCCGATTCGGCGCCCGTGTTCCTGCGGCCCGGGGCCGGCGGGACCTACGACCTCGAACGCGACCCCTGCGTCTCCTTCGACGTCGAGGTTCGGGACGACGACACGCTCGACGTGGATATCCGCGCCCGGAGCTACTTGCCGGACCGCGCGACGCTCACTCCGGAGAGCGGCAAGCGGGCGCGGTTCGACTGGTGCCCCACGCCCGATCAGGTCGCGACGGCGCAACGCTGGAACATCGAGCTCGAGGCCGACGACCGCTCCCACCCCGCGACCGCCCACGACTACGTGGCCGTGCTTCGCACCGGGCCCAAGGAGGGCTGTCCCGGTCTGGCGCCCGAGGTCTCGATCCTCTCACCCTCCGAAGGGACGACGGTGGCGGCCGAGCCCGGCTACACGGTCCTGATCGATGTGCTGGACGACATGGGGCTGCGCGATGCGCCGCTGCTGTACTACTCCACGACCGCCCCCGAGGATCCGAGCCGTCCCGACATCACGCTCTTCGAGCAGGTGACTTTCGCGCAAGATGGGAGCCAGTGGCGCGCGCGCGTGCCGCCGCTCGGCCTCGCGGACGGGGCGACGGCCACCGTCTACATCGTGGCGAGCGCGACCGACAACGACGACGCCATGGGAGCGTTATGCGACCACCAGACGGACAGCGCGCTGCGCACGTTCACAGCCGTGGGCGGCGCGGGCAGCGGAGGCATCAGGCGATGCGACAGCTGCAGCGCTTCCTTCGAGTGCGCCTCGGGCGTGTGCGGTGCTTCCGCCACGGGGGGCCGGTGCCTTGATCACTGCGATGACACGATGGGCTGCTCGGCGGGCTCCTGCGGGTCGCAGGTGACGCGGGAGGGAGGCATCGCTCGGGCCTGCGGAGACGTCGGCACCGTGTGCGGCGGCGGTGGCGGCGATTGTCTGGACGACTCGCGAGAGGAGAACGACTCCATCGCGGCCGCTGGCGCGGCACCCACGTCGTTCACGGATGGTCAGATCTGCCCGAACGACCCCGACTTCTTCCGCATCCCGATCGGCTCCGGCACCCAGGTGACGGTGACGATAGACGGGTTCCGTCACACAGATGGCGACCTCGACCTTCGGCTCCTGGGCTCGAGCGGGACCATCCTAGCGTCGAGCGCGGGCATCACGGACAGCGAGTCGGTGTCGCAGTGTGTGGCGGAAACCGGCGCAGTGTACGCGCAGGTGTTGGGCTACGCGGGCGCGCGCAACAACTACTCGATGCGCGTCACGACCTCGTCCGGTTCCTGCTGCACCGATGATCTCGGCGAGGACGACGACACGAGGCTCGACGCGCGACTGGTCATCGGGACCGACTTCGACGGGACCGTGTGCCCGGGCGATGACGACTACCTTCGCTTCAGCGTCCCGGGCCCGAGCCGCATCGACGCGGACATCGTGTTCGACGAAGGGATCGCCGATCTCGACCTCGAGCTCTACGGCCCGACGGGCATGCTCGTGGGCTCGTCCCGAGGCGTGAGCGGCATCGAGAGCATCTCTCGAGACGTGACCGAGAGCGGGAGCTACGTGCTCCGGGTCTACGGCTTCCGCGATGCGAGCGCCGACTACCTGGGCACCGTGACCACGTCGGGCCGGAGCGGCTGCACCAGCACGACGCTCGACTGCCCGGCCGGGCAGGTGTGCGGCACGGGCTCTTGCGTGTCGGACAGCTGCACGAGCAGCAGCTCCTGTCCAAGCGGCCACGAGTGCCCGACGGCCGGACCGGCCGGGACGCCCAAGCACTGCGGCGTGTCGTGCTTCTACAACTCGGATTGCCGCAGCTCGGAAGCGTGCAAGTGGTATCCGGAGGGGAGGTACTGCGGCGCGCGCGGGTCGCGTGCCAACGGCGACGCTTGCTCCTCCGCTGCCGACTGCGGCGGGCAGCGGGCGTGCATGCCCTACTCCGGCGGCTACTGCGCGCGGGCTGGCTGCTACACGAACGCGGATTGCGAGACCGGCACGTGGTGCGTCACGGTGAGCGGCGTCGGCATATGCGCGCTCGATTGTCTGCCGAGCGACGACATCTGCCGGCTGTCCGGGGGCTATGACTGCGGCCTCGAGTATGATTCGGAGAGCCGCCTCCAATTCGTCTGCGTGCCCAGGTGACGATGCACAGGACAGGCTGGTTGCTGGTCGGGATCGCCTTCGTGGCCGGGGGCTGCGACGGGACCGATCCGCCCGGCCCCGGCCCGGACGAGCAGCCCGAGATCCTGTCCATCGAAACGCCCACGCCCACCATCGTGGGCAGCCTGCTGCGTGTCACGGGCGTCGGCTTCGACGCCGTCGTAGGCGGCGGACAGCTGCGCCTCGCCGCCGGGGGCGATTTCATGACACTGCCACCCGGGCCGGCCGGCCAGCCGGGCGAGCTGTTCTTCTCGGTCACGACGCGGGCCGTGGACACGCTCGGACCCGGCAACCACACCGTGGACGCCGTGCTCGAGGGGGGGCTCCGGGACAGCGAGCCCTACCCCTTCACGATCACCATCGCAGTCGACCTCCCCGTGTCGCTCGTCGAGGGCCCCACCGGGATCGTCCACCGCAACGACATGGCCCTGCTGCGCGGCGACGGATTCCTGGCGCCCGACGAGGGCACGTTGACGGCGCGTTTCCTGGGCTCGTTCACGCCCGACGGTGGCAGCTCGACGCTGCTCGACGTGTCGCTACCCGTGCTGCCCGCGGAGCGCTACGCCCGCGATCGCGCCGTCGTTCGGCTGTCGACGGCCATCGGCGGCGTCGCGCCCGGTGTCTTCGACGGAACGATCCAGCTCGAGTCACTCCCCTTCGGCCCGTCGGCGACGCGCTCCTCGGAAGTCCCCGCCAGACTGCAGTTCGTCCCTCCGGAGCTCTACTATGTGGATCCCGCAATCGTGTCCCTCGAGCAGGTGATCAGCGTGCGGGGGGCTGGGTTTCTCGGCGGGGCTGAAGAGCCCGACGAGGCGACGGTGGTCCGCCTCGCGGGCACGTTCACGCCCCTGGGGGGGAGCCCGACGCCCTTCGGTCCAGAGGAGCTCGTGCTCGAGTACGTCTCGGGCAACGAGATGCGAGGCGTGCTCCGCGGCGTCGCGCTGGGCGAGCAGCTCGTCTCCGACCTCTTTGGCGCCGCGCGCGGCACGTTCACCGGCAACGCCACGCCCGTCGTCGTCAAGGGCACGACCGAGGTGTCGGGCGCGGCCGTGGCTTTCGAGCTGACGCTCGGCCCGGTGCGTCAGGTCGTCTATCTCCATTTCCTCCCCGGCTTCTACGACAGCCTCGGCCATTTCGGGCTGGCCGCCTCGGCGGGCGAGATCGAATACCGGGTCGCGGCGCGCATGAGCGAGATCTATCGCGACTACAACGTGGACATCCGATTGGAGGTGCCGACCGATTTCTCCCCGAACGGCTACGCGACACTCGAGATCGGTGGGCCCGACCCGAACGGGATCGGCCTGTTCGGCTACGACAACACGCCCGGCAAGGACTTCAACAACGTGCGGCTCTACGACCGCATCGGGGGCACGAACGCCCTGACCCAGCAGGACATGTTCCCGGGCTACGGCGGCGTCTTCGTCGAGTCCTTCCTCTACTTCTCGAGCCATCCCGACCTGCCCGGCGGCAGCGCGAGCGGCGCTCCCGATCCGGACCCCCTGTTCGACGAGGTCTTCGATCCTATCCGCGCGCGCCCCGCGACCCTCGGCGAGGTGCTCGCCGAGGAGGGGCGGATCGACGCAGTGCAGCGGGCCCTGTCCGGTCTCGCGTCCCTCGTGGGCGAGACGGCTGCGCACGAGCTTGGCCACAGCCTCGGCCTGGCCCAGCCGGGCGTGCCCATGGCCTATCACAACCGCTTCGACGGCGACGGCTGCATCATGGACAGCGGCGGCGCGAGGCCCCTCGGCGAGCGCCTGCAGGAGCCGGGGTTCGGCACGACGCACTTCTGCCACGACGCGCCGGGGTATCTGGAATCGATCCTCGGCCGTTGACGACCCAGATCGCTCTCGCTTTGACTTGAGCCTGAGCGCCGGTCAGGCCGCCGCGCGCATGGACCGCAGCGCCGCGGCCCGCTCCGGTCTGCGCAGCGGTCCCTCGTAAAGGTGCAGCAGCTCGTCGAACGCATGCTCGTAGGCCGGTCCGCTCCCCGTGACCTGGAGCCGCCGCCAGAGAAAACGTTCCAGGGTGCGCAGTCGGCGCGACTTTCGCAGCGCCCGGGCCACCAGGCTCACGGGGGCCGGGTCCTCGGGGTCGGCCCGTCCCGCGCGACGGGCATAGCTCGCGGCCAGCCCCGGGTTGTCGAGCTCCTCGAGCGCGATGTCGGCGGCCACGAGCCACGCGCGGGCCCGAGCCCGCCGGTCCGCTCCCGCACCCCGGGCTCGGCGCTTGGCCTCCGCGATCCGGCGACGGGCGCGTGCTCGAGCCGGGTCCTCGGGACGGAGACTCACGAGGGACTTGACCACGAGGAACGCGGCGAACAGCACCACCGCCGCGACCAAACCCCAGCCTGCAGGCGTCTCGGGCATGCCGAGATACCTATGCACGCGGGGGGGAAACCCGTCAAATAGCCGGCCGGCTCGGCGGGCTCCCCGACAAGTCCAGACTCCCCTACACTGCCATCCACCATGCCCCGAATCCCCAAAGTGCTCCCGACGCTCCTGGTCCCCGTGTCCCTCCTGGCCTTGCTCACGGCCTGTGGAGACGACGGCGCTGCCGCGCCCCCGCCGCCCCAGGTAACGCCGCCCCAGGTGCAGCCGCCCCAGGTACCTCCACCGACCAACGTCGTGCCGCTCGATCCGAATGACTACGTCGGCCAACAGATGGCGCTGCGGGCGCAACAGTTCGCCGAAGGCATGACGCCGGCGACGGCGCTCTTCCGCGGCACGCTGCAGACAGGCGCCACGCAGGACTATCAGGCGGTCCTGCAGGGCGGCAGCTGCTTCAGGATCATCGGGGTCGGGGCCCAGGGCGTGACGGACTTGGATCTGTTTCTCTTCGACCCCGTCGGCGCGCAGATGCTGCAGGACACGGCGACGGATGCGTACCCGATCCTGGGCCTAAGCAACCCGATTTGCCCGCCGAGCGCGGGGGCCTACCGCGTGCAGGTCAAGATGTACGCCGGCGCGGGCGACTTCGGCGTGCAGGTCTTCCAAGCACCGCCATGACGCAGGCGACGGCCGGCGTCACGGGGGGGTGAGCAGCGCAGGCAGGCGCGCCACGGCCACGCCGTCACGCACGCTTGCGAGCGCAGCCGCCGCTCCCATCGCTTCCCGGAGACCCGCCGGGATCATCACCGGAGGCTCGGGCCCGCCGAGCCCCGAGGAGCCTCCCCCGCCGACGACATAGTCCAGCAGGGTGGCAGGTCGACTTGGGACGACCACGACCTCGGCGTCCGTATCGAGCTCGGCCAGCGCGCGTGCGCGGCCTAGCGCGGACAGGTAGCCGCCGAGGTGGTCGACGAGCCCGACCCTGAGCGCCGCGTCACCCGACCACACGTGGCCCCGGCCCACGCGATCGATGTCGTCGATCTCCATTGCGCGACCCTCCGCCACGCGACGGAGAAACAGGCGGTACCAGATGCGGATCTTGCGGGCCGCGATCAGGCGCTCTTCGGGCGTGAGGGGACGCCAGATCGAGTCGAAGCCGGCGTGCCGGCCGCGGGCTACGTGCTCGATGGAGACTCCGAGACGATCGGCGAGGCCCACCACGTCGACTTTGCCAAAAAAGATGCCGATGGAACCGGTCACGGTGGACGCGTCCGCCCAGATCTCGTCCGCACCCGAGGCTACGTAGTACCCGCCGCTCGCTGCGACGGCGCCCATGGACGCGATCACGGGCTTGCGCCGCCGAGCGCGCATCACGGCCCGCCAGATCTGGTCCGAAGCGAGCGCCGAGCCGCCGGGCGAATCGACGCGCAGCACGATGGCCGCGATGGACGGATCGGCGGCCAGGCTGTCGAGGGCCGAAGATACCGTGCGGCCGCCCGACATGTGCACGCCCACGAACGGGAGGTCCACGTTTTCGCCGTCCACGATGTCGCCATCGACGACGACGACGCCCACACGGCGCGCCACGCCCCAGCGTCGGGCGACGCGCCTCGGGAGGGCCTTCACGCGCGCGAAGGACCCCCCGAAGGCAGTCCGCATCGCATCGTCCAAATCGTTCTCGTCCGCTTCGCCACGGGCCAGACCGAGGGCGGTCGCCTCGGGTGTCACGTACGGCCCCTGGTCGATGAGACGGCGGACGCGCACACGGGACACGCCGAGGTCGCGCGCCAGATCCGCCACGAGCCTGTCGTACACGTCGTCGTAGAGCTCATCTCGCTGCGCGCGGGCGCCCTCGCTGCTGGTCCGGTTCGTGAGCTGCTCGGGGGCGCTCTTGAAACGGCCGATCCGGACGAAGTCGGCCCGCAGCCCGGCGAGCCGGAGCGCATCTCCAAGCAGGATCGTGCGCGAGGAGGGGCCCGCGAGCATCACGCCCCCGGCCGGATCGAGCCACGTGTGGGTCGCGGCGGCACAGGCGTAGAGCTCGCTGCCGGACCCCGCGTCCAGATGGCACGCCACGGGCTTGCCCGCGTCCCGCAGCGCGCGAAAGGCGAGCCGCAGCTCCTGAGCTTCCGCCATGCCGATGCCCGACGAGCGGAGCCTGACGAGAACGCCGGCGATCCGATCGTCGTACCGCGCTTGATCGAGCTGTCCGAGCAGAGTCAAGATGGAGCGCGCATCGACGCCCGCGATCTCGACGTCGAGCACGGCCCGCGAAACCGGGAGCCCCTCCCGCTCAGCGCCGGAGAGACCGGCCGTCACGAACCAACCCGGGGTGCTCCCGAAGCCCTCTCCGTAGATGGCCCCGCCCCCTGCGCTCGCCATGCCCCAGTCGAGGAGGAGTCCCGCCGTCGCCAGCAGCTCCGGATCCGCCTCGACCCCGCGGGCCTCGGCCGAAGCGACGAGACGGCCGACGTAGGGCACCTCGACGTGCAAGGCGGCGCGCAGGCCCACACCACCGGCCGTGTCGGCCGAGCCCCCGAGGTCGAGCGTGATCACGCGCGTCCCGAAGGGCCGAAGACCAGCCGCAAGCAAGAAGGACGCGGGAAGGTCCGGGGCGCCGAGACGAAGAGGTCCGTTCAGATCGCGGCCGACGAGCGAGAAGGCCAGGGACGTGGCCGGTCGCCACGATAGCCCGAGGTCGAAGGCCATGGCGCCCGACAGGGCGCCGTCCTGAGAGCCGAGCCAGCGCCAGGCCATGCCCGCGGCGAGCTGGCGGGACGGCGCCAGTCCCAGGGCGAGCGAGCCCATGCTGACGTCCGAGGCCGCGGCCGCGGCGGTGGGTCTCACGCTCTGCACGGAGAGCCCGACCCCGAGCCCGAAGGGCAACCGCGAGGCCAGGCGCAGCGCATCGCCCCCACGCGAAAACGCCACGTCGTCCGCGGCTTCGGCGTGCACGTAGACGACGCTCCAGGAATCGAGGAAGCCGAGCGCGGACGGATTGATGTCCACCGCGGAGGCGTCGTCGACCGAGGCCACGGGCACGCCCGGCGCGAGGACGGGAGCCGTGGCCCCGCGGAGCTGGGCGGCAACCGTGGGGCACGTTCCGAGCACCATGGCGGCACAGAGCAGATGGATTCGGACCATGACCCGCACATAGCACGGGCTGGCGCCTGTCGGGTCCACGCTGTAACTTCGGCTAGCATGGGTGACATCCCAACGGCGGAGCCGTTCGCGCGGCCTCGGATGTCGTGGACCGCACTGGTCCTCGGGATCCTGCTGGGAGTCTGCGTACCGGTGGCAGCAGCGCAGGAGCGACCCGCCCCGCCCCCCGAGGCCGTGTCGTTCTACCGGAGCGGGCGCGAGCACTTCAGCGCGGGTCGATACCGTGAAGCGGTGGTGGATCTCGAGCGCGCGCTCACGCTCGACCCGGGCTCGCCCACGCTCATCTACAATCTGGCCAGGGTCAACGAGCTGCTCGGGGAGCTCGACGACGCGATCTCGTACTACAACAACTATCTGCAGATGCTCGGCCCGGACGACGACCAGGAGCGCGAGCAGGTGACCGAGACCCTCGGCCGGCTCGAGGGCGCCCGCGCCAATGCGCCGCCCGCGGGCGGGGCCGCTCGGCCCCGGGCCGACGACGCTGAAATGGACGCCCCGCGATTCGTGCGCGAGCGCGGAGTGGCCGATCTGCCCTTCTGGCTCACGGCCGGCCTCGGCGCGGCGCTCTTGGTCAGCGGCGCCGTGGCAGGCGGGCTCGCGCTCGACGCCGAGTCCCAAGCCCACACCTTCGTGCTCGGGAGCAGCGGGGCCATCGAGGACCGTGACGCCGTGGCAAACCGGGCCGACAACCTGGCCGTGACGGCCGACGCCCTGCTCGTGGCCGGGCTCGTGGCGGGCGTGGGCGCGGTGCTCCTCTACGCCCTGCGTTCGCAGACCGTGGAGCTCTATCCGAGCTACGACGAGCCCCAGCCCTGGCTCTCGAGCGATGGGCGCAGCGCCGTGGTGGGTCTGCGGGGGGGGCTGTGACGATGCCGCGCGGACTCGGGCTCCTCGCGGGCCTGTGCTTCGTGGCCGGGTGCTCTGCGCTGGTGGATCCGGACGACACGCCGCTCCTGTGCACGCTCACCGCGGGGCGGCCCGACCCCTGCCCGGTGGGCCTTTGGTGCGTGGACGGCGAGTGCACGTCCACGCCCGGCGTGGACGCGGGCTGCATGCCGTCGGACGAGACATGTGACGGGCGGGACAACGACTGCGACGGCATGATCGACGAGGGCCACGACCTGGACATGGACGGCTTCACGTGGTGCGGCGACGGCCTGACGATGGACAACCCGCTCGTCGACTGCAACAACACGGACCCGACGGTCCATCCAGCAGATCCGGCGCGAGAGATTCTGGCCGCGATCGAGGTTTGCGATGGCCAGGACAACGACTGCAACGGCGTCGTCGACGATCCGGGGCCGGGCCTGTGTCAGACGGCAACGGACGTCTGCTCGGGGGGCAGGTGTGTCGACCCCCGAGACTGCACCGTCAGCGGCCAGGAGTGCGCGATGGACCAGCGCTGCGAGCTGGCCACGATGCCCCCGATGTGCGTCGCTGGAGGATGTCTGTCGACGCCGTGCACGGGGATGGGCGAGGAGTGCGACGAGATGACGCGATCGTGCGTCGTGCGCAAGCCGATGGGGGAGAGCTGTGGCACGCACGCCGAGTGCATGTCGCGCAACTGTGTCCCGAGCAGCGCAGTGGGATTGTCGGGGCAAGGCTTCTGCTCGTCCGCGTGCTGCCGCGACTCGGACTGCAACGCAGGGACGATCTGCTGGGCGAGCGGACGGGGCGCCAAGGTCTGTGTGCCCGAGTCCATGCTGGGTCGCACGCGCGGCGCAGGGGGGGCCGGTACCGGCTGCGGCGCGGGCTCCGAATGCGCGTCCGGGATCTGCGTGAGCGAAGTCTGCCTCGCCAACTGCGCCCGCGACAGCGAGTGCCCCGGCGTCTGCACGTGGTTCGGTCCCTACAACCGGACCGACGCCGACGCGATGATCCAGACGGCGTGCGTTTCGCCTGTTGGCCCGCTGGGCAGAGGCGAGTTCTGCGCCAACGGGGGCTGGTGCAGGACCGGCATCTGCATCAACAACGAGTGTTCCTCGGCCTGCGGCACCAGCACCGACTGCGGACCTTGGTACTGCGACGCGGTCGCGGTGCGCGAGTACAGATCGAGTGATCCTTATCGGTACATGCACCTCTGCGTCCCCGACCCGGGCGGGGGAGGGACCACGGGGGTGGACTGCACGACCCACGAAGCCTGTCGGGACCGTCTGTGTCTGAACGGCTCCTGCGC
>Ga0214473_10003085_pt1 | contig 20323 bp, 17 predicted proteins | sample RVTome_7_FD_203509 | JGI IMG/M metagenome (GOLD analysis project Ga0214473, IMG submission 203509) | Soil microbial communities from uranium-contaminated site in the Upper Colorado River Basin, Wyoming, United States - RVT98D197 | ecosystem: Environmental > Terrestrial > Soil > Contaminated >... | reverse complement strand
TTAGCTTCGAAGGAGCACATAATATCTTCACTGAGCGATAATGTGTATGTTTCTATTGACCTAGATGTCTTCGATCCTTCAGTTATGCCGGCGGTGGGTACTCCAGAACCAGGTGGCATGCAATGGTATGAAGTTGTGGATTTACTGAGAGAGGTAACTTTACATAAGAATATAGTTGGTTTTGACCTGGTGGAACTATGCCCTAGAGATGGTACTGCTGCTTGCGCCTTCCTTGCAGCTAAACTAGCCTACAAACTTATCGGCTATGCTGTATCGTAGAGGACAAATGTACAGCAGCCTCAACTCTAGCTTGACATAGTAAGCCTCATGTTGATAGACTTTCTCGCTAGCGCGGCCCCGTGGTGTAGCGGTCTAACATGCCACCCTGTCACGGTGGAGATCGTGGGTTCGAATCCCATCGGGGTCGTTTTTTAATTTCTTGATTTTACTCTGGCTCGACTGGGTACGAAAGAGTTACTTGCTGTTTTTTTCTGTGGATGGGAAGCTACATTAGGCGACTTTTGCGGGTGTCTACCTCTAACTGCCTTTGTCGGGCGTTAATCCGGAATTATCCCAACTTTCGCAATTCTGCCCTTAGCAACTTGCCCAAAAGGTTCTTGGGCAACGCGTCTATAAATTGCACTTTTTTCGGCGTCTTGAAGCTGGGTAGATGTTCTTTGCAAAAGGCGATTATCTCCTCTTCGTTAGCCTGCTCTCCCTGCTTAAGCACCACGAAAGCTTTTATCTCTTCGCCGTAGACCTTGTCTGGTATGCCGATGACTCCTGCCTCGGCAACTTTGTGATGCTGGCAAAGAGTTTCCTCTACCTCCCGAGGTGATACATTTTCTCCTCCCCTGATTATAATGTCCTTTTTGCGGTCGGTGATGTATATATAGCCGTCTTCATCAATATAACCTATATCGCCTGTGTAAAGCCATCCGTCTCTGATGGTTTGGGCTGTCTCCTCAGGCAGGTTCCAGTATCCTTTCATTAGTGTAGGACCTTTGACTACGATTTCGCCTTGCTGTCCTGTCGGAAGCTCTTGGCCATTATTGTCGAAGATTTTGATGGTGTTGCATTTTAATAAACACTTGCCGACAGAGCCGTATTTAGGTGGCAGATTAGCCGGTTGTCCCGCAGTCGTAGCTCCTGATTCGGTTAGTCCCCAGCCCTCTCTTATATCGACTCCAATCTTTTCCTTCCATCTTAGAGCAACTTCAACTGGCAGCGCTGCTCCTCCGCAATTACAATCTTGAAGTGAACTTAAATTGTATTTGTCTATGTCTGGGTGGTCCAGCATCTGGATATACATGGTGGGTACTGCTGCCATCTGGGTAACACGGAATGTCTGGATGCTCCTCATCGCCTCTTCAGCATTCCACCACCTGAGCACAATTGCTCTGCCACCTGAAAAATAACCTGTAGTGCTGAATGCGATGCCGTACGAATGGGACAGAGGCAGCACTCCCAGGCTGATCATGTTTCGATTAACGCCGGTAACACATTGAGATGTTTCTATGGGCATAAGTGTTTTAGAGTCTATGGAGTGACTTGTTTGTCGCAAGGTCGTTGCTCGATGGATAAGCACATATTCATAGAAAGACAAGGCGTTGATGTAGAGGGAATAGTGGGTCTGCATTACTCCCTTGGGTTGCCCAGTAGTGCCGGCGGTATACAATAGAGCGGCAATGTCATCATTGCCGGTCTCTTCTATTGCGAGTTTATCCGAGCTGTTTGATAATAATTCTTTATAGGAAATGGTATCCGGAACATCATCTCGGTCGGTCAATATGATGTGTTTTAAGTTCGGTGCACGGCTTTGTGCATCCTTGATCCAGCCCAGATAATCAGAGCTGGTGAGGATAGCTTTTGCTTCGCAGTCACGGTATATGTAGGCGGCCTGGTCGGGGCGCAGCAGCGGATTCAGAGGCACCACTGTGCTACCTATTTTATATATAGCGGGAAAAGCAGAGAATACTGGTGGGCTGTTTGGCATCTGTACTATGACGCGGTCCCCTTTGCCAATGCCAAGTGATTTGAGCGCATTCCCCAGTCGATTGGCGTTATGGTTTGTTTCGGCATTGGTGTACCATCTTCCCTCGAAGTGGACACTTTCGTATTCCCCAAACCTCTTAACGTTGTCCTCGATGAGATTGCCAATGTTCATATATATCTCCTTTCATCAGCCCCGTGTTTTTAGCTAGAGTTGAGGCTGTTTACGGCCTTATTGCTTTGAAGCTTGATGGTACACTTGTGGATTTTAGGTGTCAAGCCTACATGTAACTTTACTGGAACTTTTGTTATTAGTAAATGCGTGGCCTTTGAGAGGTGTTAAATGAACAGAACCAAGAGTGAAGTTGGGAATATATCGGGCGTAACTATTATTTACTCTCTAACGTCTTCGCGTTTGTCTCGCCTATCGCCCGTAGTACCCGTTCGAAGGTAGCCATGTCTCTTTTGGAGAATGGCTGCTTCAAAGTCGCATCGAGCTCATCAGCGAACTCTAGTATGTGAGGCCCTAGCTCTCGAGCTTTTTTGGTGAGGAATAATAGTGCTGATCTCCTGTCGTCAGGATTTGGCTTGCGTTTCACATAACCACTCTTTTCCATCCTGTCGATAATCCCTGTTAGTGTTGAGCTATCCAGCGAGACCCGGTCTCCCAGTTCGCCTATAGGTATGCCGTCGCCCATCCAAAGTGCCCCGAATACAAAGTACTGCGGTGGGGTCAGTTCGAAAGGGGATAGACGTTTTTCATAGTAGTCGTACACACGGCGCATGACTAGACCTAGATTGAAACAGATATGTTTTCTGGCATCATACATGGTTTGTGTTCCTGTAATTCGCGGGTAATTATTCTGTGCACATTCTAAAAACCATTTCCACATTTGTCAACAGCGGAGGGAGATGAATATTTTTTCTCGTTGCCAGCTTCTTCATGAGACTGTTCACATTTTGACAGTATATGGCGCCTATGCTAGAGTTCTGTGGGCACAATAAACGCTGATTTCAGGAGGTTTATTAATGGTAGGTATTGAATCTTATGGAGCTTACATTCCCAGGTATCGAATGAATCACAATACAATCTTTTCTGCGGTAGGTTTTTTAGGCACTTTCCCGCCACCGGGTGAGAATGCAGTTGCCAATCATGATGAGGATATGCTGAGTATGGCGGTAGCCGCAGGTGTTGATTGTTTGAAAGGTGTGATGCGGGATAAGGTCGATGGCTTGTATCTTGCTACCACCAGCCAGCCATATATGCTGAGACAGAACTCGGGGATTGTAGCCACTGCTCTTGACCTTCAGCCTAATATGAGGACTGCTGATTTCGTTGGTTCCACTAAATCAGGGACAACCGCTCTCCTTTCTGCTTTCGACGCTGTTAATGGAGGCACTTCAAGCAATGTCTTGATTTGTGCTTCTGACTGCAGATTAAATAAGCTTGGTAGTGCTCAAGAACATCTCTATGGAGACGGTGCGGCAGCTCTTCTGGTGGGAAAGGACGATGTGATTGCTACCTATGAGGGTTATTATTCTGTTTCCTATGATTTTCCTGACCGTTGGAGGGCGGCAGGTGAAAAATTTGAACACGCTTGGGAGGATAGGTTCATTCGAGATGCGGGTTATACTAAAATTATACCCGAGGTTATTTCCGGGCTCCTTAAAAAATACAATTTAAATATTAAGGATTTTGCTAAAATAATGTTTCCGGGCATTTATGCCAGAGAGCATGTTGCTATAGCCAAGCGCCTGGGCGTTGAGCCGACCCAGGTTCAGGATACAATGCTTACTACGGTTGGCGATACCGGTTCAGTGTCACCGCTAATGATGTTGGTTGCCGCGCTTGAAGATGCCAAACCTGGGGACAAAATTATGGTTGCCAGCTTTGGCAATGGCAGCGATGCCCTGTTCTTCCAGGTAACCGAAAACATAAAGAAGTTGGGGGACAGGCGTGGGGTCAAGAAGCATCTGGCTTCCAAAAAAGAGCTTGCCAGCTACGAGAAGTATCTAGCTTTTAGAAACTTGGCTCCGATGGATTTTGGGATGCGTGGTGAGATAAATATTCGTACTCCCATGTCCACATTGTTCAGGGAGCGGAAAGCGATTTTGTCACTTTGCGGCTCGAGATGCGAAAAATGTGGCACACCCCAATATCCGCCTCAGAGAATATGTGTAAATCCCGATTGTGGAGCTGTTGACCAGATGGAAGGCCATGGCTTTTCAGATAAACAGGGCGTTGTGTTTACTTATACTGGTGACAACTTGGCCGCCAGCATTGACCCACCGTCAATCTACGGCCTGGTGGACTTCGAAGGTGGTGGAAGATTCTGGTTTGATTTCACTGATTGCGATCTTGATTCGGTCAAAGTAGGCATGCCCGTAGAGATGGCCTTCCGCAGAAGGTATCTTGATGAGCCAACCGGCGTTCATGGCTATTCTTGGAAAGCGACGCCGATACGAGCCTGAAAGTATAAATAAACTTTTACGGAGGATATAAAAATGGCAGAAGGTATTAGAGACAAAGTAGCCATCATCGGTATGGGGTGCACGAAATTTGGAGAGTTATGGGATAAAGGCGCTGAAGATTTAATGGTTGACGCATTCCAAGAGTGTATTCAGGATGCAGGTATAGAAAAGAAGGATATTCAGGCAGCCTGGTTCGGTGTACATTTTGAAGAGCAGAGTGTGGGGAAGGGTGCTACATCTTTGGCATTGGCGCTAAAGTTGCCTTTTATCCCGGTGACCAGGGTGGAAAATTTCTGTACCACAGGCACTGAGGCTTTAAGAGGTGCTTGTTATGCTGTGGCTTCAGGGGCTTATGACATTGTCTTAGCGCTAGGTGTAGAGAAACTGAAGGATACTGGATATGGAGGTCTTCCTGGCGGCCCAGGTCTTATGGGATCAAGGAATGCACTTATAATGCCCAAATTGACCGCTCCCGGTGGTTTTGCCATGATGGCTACCAGATATTTTTCCGTATATGGCTTGAGCCCGGAGGAAGGCAAGAAGATGTTGGCTAAAGTATCAGCCAAAAGCCATTATAATGGCGCACGGAATCCGAAGGCACACCTGCGCCGTGAAGTGACTGAGGAACAGATACTGAATGCTCCGATTATTGCCTGGCCACTGGGGCTTTTTGACTGCTGTGGAGTTAGCGATGGTTCAGCAGCGGCAATTGTAACCAGAGCTGATATGGCTAAGAAATTCAGGCCGGATCCTGTGTACATTAAAGCACTTCAGGTTGCTTTAAGTTCAGGTGAGGAGTTGATGTATACAAACTGGGATGGTGCTCATGTTGAGACCGGATACCGTGCTGGAATTCTCGCGTATAAAGAAGCTGGTATTAAGAATCCGCGTAACGAGATTAGTATGGCTGAGGTACACGACTGTTTCTCAATCACTGAAGCCGTAACCATGGAGGACTTGCAGTTCAGTCCCAGAGGTAAAGTTAAGGAAGATATTGAAGCCGGTCGCTTCAATCTTGATGGCGAGCAACCCATCCAGCCAGACGGAGGGTTAAAATGCTTCGGTCATCCTATCGGTGCCTCTGGTCTGAGGATGGTATATGAGATGTATAAACAGCTGCAGGGCAAGGCGCAATTACCGGAGAGACAGCTAAAAAATCCAAAGCTGGGGCTTACGCATAACATGGGTGGCTTCCCGGCGATGAATGTTGTAAGCGTCGCCATTGTAGGGTTATGACACCAAAGTGGTTTAACTATAAGGAGGCAAACTATGGCTGAAGGCTCTCTGATTAATGAAGAATTAAGGAAAATGATAGGTGTCCCCTCTGAGCCTATTATCTTCAAGGTTGAAGAAGGAGCGATACAGAGATATGCTCAGGCTATAGGAGACCCCAATCCCTTATTCAATGAGATAGAGAATGCCGGCAAAAATAAGTATGGCAGGCTGATTTGCCCTCCAGGTTTCACAGGGTGGCCAATAAAAGGCGGGATTTCTTTCATCAAGCTGGTTGAATCCCTGATTAAAGCTGGAGCACCACCGCGATTGCTTGATGGCGGTGTTGAATTTGAGTTTTTTGAGCCAATTGGCGCTGGTGATGTATTAACTGCCACTGCAAAGATTGCCAATATGGTCGAGAGAGAGACCAAGATGGGCAAAATGATGTTTACCAAAATTGAGACGACTTTCTTAAATCAGAATGACAACGTGGCGTTGAAGAGCTGGTCGACAATGATACAGTTTTGAACTGCCTTGAGACCATTTTTAATTGAGGAGGAGACATGGCAAAACAGCTTTATTGTGAAGATGTTGAGGTAGGTGGTGAGATAACTCCACTGGCTAAAATCGCCACCACGCGTATGCTGGTTCAATGGGCGGGTGCCTCAGGGGATTTTAACCCTTTACATTATGAAGATGATTTTGCCAAAGCTATGGGTGTGGGGGCACCTATTGTGCATGGAGCCTTGAAACGTGCCTGGCTGGGGCAATTGATGATGGACTGGATTGGTGAGCAAGGAGTGCTCAAAAAACTCTCTTGCCAGTATCGTGGTATGGATTATCCACGCAAGATGAAGACGATAGAAGAGGAGCATGAGGGTGAAACATGGTGGTGTAAAGGCACCGTGACTAAGAAGTACGATGAAGGTGGGGAGCACCTTGTTGAATGTGTGATTTGGGTGGAGAATGGGAAGGGGGAGAAAACAACGCCAGGTGCAGCCTTTGTTGCCTTGCCATCAAAGGCTAATAAATAGTCAGGGTTGATTGGCCAGATAAGTATCCATTAAGAGATTTATGGGGAATATCTAAGCGGATATTTGTTTTCTGGGGCAAAATGAATTGGTACTAAGGAGGTAATAAATGGGAAAATTGGATGGGAAAGTAGCGGTTGTCACGGGAGCGGCTCGGGGTATAGGCAGAGCTGATGCCCTGCTGTTTGCTAAAGAGGGCGCTGCTGTATTAGTCAGTGATGTAGATGAAGCACCGCTCAAAGAGGTTGTTGAGGAAATAAAAGCGGCTGGTGGTAAATCTGAGGCTTGTGCTGGTGATGTCACCAAACCGGAGGATTGCCAGAAGATGATGGATATGGCGGCTGATAAATTTGGCAAAATAGATATTCTGGTTAATAATGCCGGGCTCACCAGAGATGCCTTGATTCATAAAATGACCGATGCCCAATGGGACTTATGTGTCGATATTAGTCTAAAGGGGACGTTCAACTGTATCAGGGCTGCTTCAAAATATATGCTGAAAGGGGGGCATAATGGGCGGATAATCAATGTTGCCTCCGTGGCCGGGTTGATGGGAAATGTGGGGCAAATCAACTATTCTGCTGCCAAGTCAGGTCTCATTGGACTCACCAAAACCGTAGCCAGGGAATGGGGTAGATTTGGCATTACCTGTAATGTCGTTGCCTATGGTTTCGTTGATACAAGGTTGACCAGGGAAAAGGAGTCCCAACAGGAAGAGGTAGGTGGTGAAGTGGTGGGAATCCCCAAGAAGGTAAGGGACATGGTTCTGCTGCAAGTTAAACCCATGACGCCCGAAGATGCTGCCAAACCGGTTCTGTTCCTGGCTTCTGATGATGCTGCCTTCATTACCGGCCAGGTACTGAATATCTCTTCCGGAATGTATATGTAGGTTTGGATATGCTGACTTACCCTCGCTTTGTGGCTGGCAGATATTAACTCTGATGGTATTGACATACTATGATATAATGCTCTTTAGACCTCTGACCTTATTCTATAACAGGGGTATTTATAAATTAACCGGATGCTTAAAGCAGATAAAACTTTGGTGGAAGGGGGTGATAGTATCGAGTAGATAAAGCTTAGTATGCTGAGGGTAGATACTGGTCGAAGGATGCCTTCTAGCAGAGAGAATTCTTAGGAAATTGTGAAGGAGGTTAATGGCTAAGTGAAAAAGGTTTTGTTTTTATTGTTTACGTGTCTTTTGTTAGTGGCGTTGGTTCTTCCTGCTTGTGGACCGGGTGAGGAAAAGGGTCCAGTGATAAAAATCGGTGTCATCGGTCCTATGCAATATGAGCAGGGTAAACACCACTGGTGGGGCGCTGAACTGGCGCGTGATGAGATCAATGCGGCAGGTGGTGTAACGGTCGGCGACGAAACATACATGATTCAGCTGATCCAGACAGATTCCAATGAGATACTCAGCACTACCGATGCTACCTCTGCAATGGAAAGATTGATAACGGTAGATAAGGCACAATTTGTGGTCGGAGGCTTCAGGACAGAAGCTGTGTTTCCCATGCAGGAAGTCGCCATGGACTACAAGACGATTTACTTTAATTGTGGTGCCGCTACCTTGCAACTCAATACGGTGGTATTCGATGATTACGACCGCTACAAGTACTACTTCAGGGCTACCCCATTCGCTAGCAACCATCTGGTCTCTAATGTGCTGATGACAGTAGGGATGGCTGGAGCCATAATAAAAGAGGAGACCGGCCTGCAAAGACCGTTGAAGGTCGCTATATGCGCTGAAGGAGCGCAGTGGGCAGATGGCATGGTGAACGCCCTGAACGGGTTAATTCCCGCGCGGCTGGGCATGGAAGTCGTTGGCACATGGAGGCCATCGCCTACAGCCACTGAACTTAATGCAGAAATGTCAGCTATGGAAGCGGCTGGAACCGACATCATCTGTACCGTTATCTCCGGCCCGCTGGGTATCCCCTATGCCAGGTCATGGGGTGAGCTGGAAATCCCGGCAGCTTCTGTGGGCATCAACGTTGAATCCCAGAGTCTCGGTTTCTGGGATGCGACCGGCGGCTTTGGCAACTATGAGACGGGGCTGAGCTCATACGCTGAAGGCGTAGCCCAGTCGGATTTGACTATTCCGTTCTTTGAAGCCTTCTTTGCGAAGAATGGAGAGGTACCTACGTATAATGCCGCCACCTACGATGCCATCTATACGTTGAAATGGGCTCTAGAACTGGCGGGAACCTTTGATGCTGACGCTGTTGTTGCCGAAATTGAAAAGTATGAAGCTCCTACGACTGCAGCTCCCCTGTTTAAGTATACGGATATGGATGCACCGCTGAAGAATCCTCACGATGTTACCTACGGCCCGGGCTTTTCAACGGGTCTATCCAGCCAGTGGCAGGATGGAGAATTGCTAGGCATCTGGCCGAACCCTGATTATGCCACCGATGATGCCTGGAAGGCAGTAAACTATTCGGGCATCCATAAGTGGAAGGCACCTCCGCGGGTAATCGAGAGGTTGAAAGCCGAGGCGGCTACGGAGCCAGCAGCTCCAGCAGAGCCCACAGAACCTGCAGCACCTGCGGGAGCGACCTCGTTTAAAGCCAGCACATATGCTAATGACAAGTATGGCTTCTCCATTCAATACCCGAGTGCCTGGGCAGAGCGCCCAGAGCTCGTGACGACTCCTATGCATGTGGCTGCATTGGGTGTACCTGCCTTTATTCCGGGGGTAGTTATTTGTCGCTTCGATACGACTGAGCCCATATCTGAAGATTGGATCAAGCAATCGTTCAAGGATCTGGGTAATCAACAGTTTAAAATCAAATCGGACCTCAAAGAGGTAACTCTGGCAGACGGTACCAAAGGTACCACGTACGAGGCAAGCTATCTTTCTGCAACAAACTATGAGATACTGTCCTACCAAATTGATGCAGATAAGGGCGACAACCGAATTCGCCTTATACTATTTACCATAGATGCGTTCGACCCTTACAAAGACAGGGCAGCCCTGTTTGCGGAGATAGCAAACACCTTGACATTCAAATAGAAACCGTTTTTTAGCCCTGTTCGGAGGCTCCAGGCTGTTGCCTGGAGCCTCCGCAGAGGCTTACAAAGCATTTTGCTGGTTTGGTGACATTTAGGGAAGGTAGGGTAGGGTGGAGTTATGATAATTACCAGAGTGCTAGAAGGAGGCGTTATGCTAAACAAAACACATAAATTTACGACAGTGTTTTTGGTAATATTGCTTGTTCTGGGTCTAGCTCTAGTGGCATGTACATCCCAGAAACCGGCTGAAACTGAGCAGCCATCGGCCCCGGCACAAGAGCAGCCAGCACTATCGTATAAGGCCAAGACGTACACTAATAGCCAGTATGGCCTGTCCATTCAATACCCAGATAATTGGGAGGAGTACCCCGCGGTCGTGACCGGGACCGTCATTGCCTCATTCAGTGTGCCCGGTTTCATTCCTGGTGTAAGCATTAGTGTCCGGGATGCGGATGCGCCTCTGACTGCCGATTGGGTCGTAGCAGCGAATACAGATGAGGGGAACACAAATGTTGAAGTTACCTCACCTCTGACAGAGACGACTCTGTTTGACGGCACGCCAGCCGTTCAGTACGCATCGAGTTTTAAGTCTGGACAGTACGACATTCTTTCTTTTGCTACCAGCACAGACAAGGACGGCAAGCGGATCCGTGCAACCGTATGGACAATAGATGCTTTCTCTCCTTATGATGAAGCCTTGTTTTCAGAGATAGCTCATACGTTGTCAGTAAAATAATAATCCGAGTCTTGTCCCGGAGACTCTAGGCTAAGCAGTCTGGAGTCTTTGCAGGGGCTTGTCAAGCTGTTTGTTGTTTGGTAATATAGAGCGAGACAATTTTTGATTGAAGGTTAGGAAAGACAAGATATGATTGAAGGTATTGTAGTTAATACACTGGTGAGGGGAGGTGTGTATGCACTTCTGGCTCTCGGTTTTTCCCTCATATTTGGTGTAGCCCGGGTGCTGCAGCTGTCGCATACTGCATTTTACATGCTGGCAGCCTATGGCATATTTACATTTGCCGACTTACTTGGTTGGGACCCGATTTGGTCCATTTTAGCGTCTATAATCATTACCACTGGTCTGGGGCTTCTGACCTACAAGTTGTTTATCGACCGTGTACGTGAGCACCATGTAACGGTGATGTTGATAACACTGGCGCTGGCCATAGTCTTTCAGGAGATTATGCTGATTTTCTTTACTGGTCAATATCGTTCAGCACCCGCTTTTGTTACAGGATACTGGGAAATAATCGGCGTGAAGGTTGCTTATCAGCATTTGTTGATATTTGCCGGAGCGCTGGTTGTCCTTGTCGCCGTATGGATGCTCTTGTCGAAGACAAAATTGGGTATTGCCATCAGGGCTACGGCTCAGGATACAGAGATTGCCAATCTGATGGGGATAAATGTCTCCACAATACTGTTAGTAGTTATGGGTATAGCCACAGGGCTGGCGGCGGTTGCTGGTGTGCTGGTGGCTCCAACGTTGGTACTTGAACCTCATATGTTGTGGCCTCCATTCGTAATGGTCATGGCCATAATTACTCTGGGGGGCCTGGGGAGTGTCAAGGGGAGTATCGTCGGAGCTTTTATTCTGGCATTAGTTGAGGTTTTGGTCGTTTACTTGCTGCCGACAGGTGCCTTTCTTAAGGGGGCGGCCGCCTTGTTGGTTATGGTAATAGTACTTACTGTAAGACCTGAGGGTCTATTTGGCGTAGTTTTTGAAGAGGAGAGACTGTAAATTGCTAAGTAGATTGTTTAGAGATTTTCAGGGCGATGTAATAGCTATTCCGGGCAGGCTGATAGCTGTAGTTTTCTTTGCGCTCTTGTTTTTGATTCCTTTATTTGTACAACAGCCTTATGTCCTGCGCACTTTGATTTTTGCCAATATGTTTGTTATCTTCGCCGTTAGCTGGGACTTCATATCCGGCTATACTGGCCAGATGAACTTTGGCCACGCCCTTTTCTTTGGGGTGGCCGCCTATACGTCAGCTATGCTGAATAGGGGAGCCCCCCTGGGGCCGGACTGGCCGATATGGGCTTCGATACCAGTTGGCGCATTAGCGGGAACAGCAGCGGGTGTAATCATGTGTTTGCCGGCGTTGAGATTGAGGGGGCCATATCTGGCTCTGGTAACACTGGCATTTCCTCTTATTCTTACCGGGATCATTTTTGCAAATACCCAGTTTACCGGAGGCGAACTGGGTATTTCTGGCCTTGACCGCATTTCAGAATCCAGGACGGTTGATTATTATGTCTCGCTGCTGGTTATGCTTGTCTCTGTGTTTATAATGTGGAAGCTTACCGATGCTAGAAGTGGTCTTGTCAGGACCGGGATTATTCTTCATGCTATCCGCGAGGATGAGATTGCGGCTCGTGCCAGTGGCATCAATACAATACGATATAAGCTGTTCGCCTTTATCGTGGGCGGCTTCTTTGCCGGAATTGCTGGCGGCTTATATGCTCATTTCATGAGAATCGCCGGTCCCTCTACATTGGAGCTCACGTTGTCGTTCCAGGCGATAATATGGACGGTGTTTGGTGGCATTGTTAGCATTTATGGGCCGGTGGTGGGGGTTTACATCCTTTATCCTATGATGGAGTTCCTGCGTGTCGTCCCGGAGTTTCGGATGTTGTTCTTTGCCGGCATAGTGGTAGTAATACTTCTTTTCATGCCCGAAGGCATTGCTGTCTGGATAAGGGATAAACTAGAGAGAGAATGTCCTCGTTGCAAGCTAACCAATGTGTGGTGGCGTCGTACCTGTAGAGCCTGCAGTACTTCTCTATACTAGGTAAACCTCTTTATATCAGTTAAAAAAAACTAGACTCTAGTTTTGCTAGAGTCTAGTTTTAGTTTATGGTCAGGCAACCCTATAGCCCGAGATACGTCTTTCTAATAGTTTCGTCTTTGAGCAAATCCTCAGCTGTTCCGTGGGCGATTATGTGACCTCTGGACATGACGTAGTTTCTTACCGAAAGGTCAAAGGCGAAGCTGACATCTTGTTCAGCCAGTAGTATAGTAACTCCCAGCTCGCGGTAAATCTCTTCTACGCGTGTAAATAAGTCTTGCTTTAATTTTGGTGCCAGCCCGCTTGAGGGTTCATCAACCAGCATGAACTTAGGGTGACGCATCAATGACCTTCCGATAGCCAGCATTTGCCTTTCGCCGCCGGATAATGTTCCTGATATTTGATTTTCTCGCTCTTTCAATCTGGGAAAGAGCTCAAAGACCTTGTCCAGGCTGTTACGGATTTCTTTCTTATCCTTAACAAGATAGGCGCCGGCCAGCAGGTTATCCTTGACGGTCATTTCAACAAATGGTCGGCCTCTCTCAGGGCAAAGGAGCAGACCTCTCTTAGCTATTTCAGATGCCGACAGTTTTTCAATCCTTTCCCCCTCGAATTCTATAGTTCCATCAAAGGTTATATCCGCCTGTCTTGTTCCTTTCGAGACCTCCTTCTCCCACCTTATCAATCCTGCCATAGCCCTGAGCAAGGTGGTCTTTCCGGCACCGTTGGGACCGACAAGCCCCACCAATTCGCCCTTTTCTACCTTAAGGCTGGCGTCATCCAGCACCATAGCTGTGTCATAACAGACGGTTATGTTTTTAGCTTCGAGCAATGAGCACCTCCTTACCTGTGTAGGCTTCAATCACCTGCTTATTCTGAGATATTTCTTCAGGTGTACCCTGGGCGATGATTTCGCCAAAGCTAAGCACAATCACCCTGTCCACTATCTTCATCAGTTCGCTGAGCTTGTGCTCTATGATAAGCATAGCAGGACCTTCGCTATGAAGCCTGCCAAATCTTCCGCCCTTGTGCAATCTTTTCATCGATTTCGCCACAAGCTCTGTTTCTGCAGGATTAAGTCCGCCGAAAGGCTCATCTAGGATGAGCATCTCCGGTTCGGTGGCAATTGCCCTGGCGACCTCCAGTCGTTTTAAATCGCCGTGCGGCAGAATGGAAGCCGGCTCTAGGGCCATGTCAGCAATACCGACGAACTCCAGGGCATCTCGTGCCTTTACCTCGACTCTTTTGACCCATTCGCCACGCTTGGTTATACGTGGACAGAGACAACCTACCATCACATTGGCGATGATAGGCAAACGGCGGAAGGGCTTTACTACCTGGAAGGTTCCCACCATACCTCTCTGGACAATCTCCCAAGATCGGCTTTTGGTTATGTCTTTGCCATTAAATATGACTTTCCCGGAGGTGGGCTTCAATATGCCGAGCATGCAACGTATGAGCGTGGTCTTTCCTGAACCGTTCGGACCAATCAGGCCGACGATTTCATCCCTTGCTATCTTGAAACTCACATTATTAACAGCAGCCAGCCCGCCGAAGTTTTTGGATAAATTTTCTACTTCTAAAAACGGTGCCATTTTATAGCTACTCCTCTCTCAGCTCACGGCGAGACACTTTGCCGACATCTGTCTTGGGCACCTCGCCTCTGAACTCGACTATTGTGGGGCATTTGTAGTCAGGCAGCCTTTCAGCGCAATATTTCATGATTTCCAGTTCCGATAGTTTTCCTCTTGCCTCTGTCTCGAGGACAACTACTGCTTTGACCTTCTCTCCAACCTCCGGGTCGGGAACTCCAATTACGCCCGTCTCCTTGATTTGAGGATGAGCTGCCAGGACTTCTTCTACGTCCCTGGCAAACACAATCTTGCCCTTATGCTTAATCATATCACGTTTTCTGTCGTAGAAAAAGAAATAGCCGTCTTCATCCATTCTGCATAAGTCGCCGGTTCGAAGCCAGATTTCGCCGTCTATTTCGGCAAATGTTTCCTTGGTTGCCTCCGGGTTCTTCCAGTATCCTTTGGCTATTTGTGGCCCTTTGACTAGGAGTTCGCCTATCTCGCCAACTGGAAGAAATTTATCACTATCGGGGTTGACTATTCCCGCTACGGTGTTAGGTAGAGGTACACCGAAGGAGCCGACTTTTGTTTTCCCGTATGGGTTGACTATTCCCACAGAGGTTGTTTCAGTCATCCCCCAGCCTTCGTGGATTTTAGTGCCTGTCCGTTTCTCCCAGCCTTTAGCGGTGTCCTCAAGTAGGATGTCGGCGCCGGAGACAAGAACTTTGACGCGACTCCAAGTTACTCGGTCAGTGCGGTGATAATCTCTAAGGTATTCATATAGAGCTGCAACGCTGTAGAAAATAGTTGCCTTGTAAGTTTCCATGGCGTTCAGTAAGTCGTCAAGGTCAATGGTGGTGAATATCACCAGAGTCCATCCCTGAGACAAGCCACCCAACATAAGCACCGCCTGGCCATAGATATGATAGAAGGGCAAATAGGCTAATATTGTTTCTTTGCCCTCCTGGGTAATATCTCCCCAGAATTTTGAGGCCACGTCTTCGGACGAGGTAATATTATGATGGGTTATCATAACACCTTTGGGCAGTCCCGTTGTCCCTCCGGTATAAGGAAGGGTTACCAAATCCTCCTTAACGTTGAACTCAATTTTTGGTGGATTGGGTTCGTATTTCTTAATCAAGTCCTTGAGTTGATAGAATCCCTCTCTCTTGAATAGGTCGGCAGGTGGCGCTGCCATCTTCTGGTACACAGCCCGGAGCACACTGCTGCCCATAAACCTTTTAAGCCACGGCAGGTAATCGGTGATGTTGGCTAGAATGACCTTATCCAGCTTGACTTCTGCCCGTTCGACATTCTCGTAAAGAGTGTCCTGGCAGATGATGGTTGTGGCTCCGCTGTCTTCAATTTGATGTTTGATTTCAGGGCTGACATAGAAAGGGCTGATAGCAGTCAGGACGGCTCCGGCTTTTAAGGCTCCGATATAGGCTATGATAAATTGGGGTGAGTTCAGGAGTAATAAAGCGACTTTGTCACCTTTTTTTACTCCTAAATCATGCATGGCTGTGGCGAACCTATCGACGTGGTCTCTTAGCTCGCGGTAACTCATCTTCCTGCCGTAAAATATTACGGCAGTTCTGTCCTTCCATTTATCCGTAGCTTCATCGAATACTTCAACCGCAGACTTGTCCGAGAGTGGGGTATCCTGTAGCACCTCCTTGAGATAGAACTTTAACCATGGTCTAGATTCATATATTGCCTTGTTCGTATCGGCCGCCATTATGTCACCTCCTCCTTTATTTGAAGCCAAGTATAGCATAGTGTTTGTGTTTTGCCAATGTGGCAGAGGTGTTTGGTTGCGTTATTTAATAGGCAGAGAAATTTATTCACGATTGATTCCCCGACCTTTCCCGGAGGTTAATACTAGTACTTTTATAATATCACAAAATTCCCAGTTTGAGAAGATTGTTTTCTCCTTATTTTGGCCGGCTTACGAACTTGAGATGTTTGGCTAAATCTTCAACTTCGAAGAAGCAACGCTATTTTTATCATTCATCCTCTCTCAGTTCACGGCGAGATACTTTGCCGACATCTGTCTTTGGCACCTCACCTCTGAACTCTACGATTCTGGGACATTTATAGTGCGCCATATTTTCTGCGCAATATTTCATAATTTCTTCTTCGGAGACTCTACCTCTGGCTTCTGTCTCAAGCACTACTATGGCTTTGACTTTCTCTCCGACGTCTTTGTCGGGAACCCCGATTACACCCGCCTCTTTGACTTGTGGATGAGCTTTCAGTACCTCCTCCACCTCCCTGGCGAATACAGCTAAGCCTTTGTATTTAATCATGTCACGTTTTCTATCGTAGAAGAAGAAATAGCCTTCTTTATCCATCATGGCCAGGTCGCCGGTACGGAGCCACGTCTCATTGTCGATTTTGACAAACATCTTCTTCGTCTCTTCCGGGTTCTTCCAGTATCCTTTGGCTATTTGCGGTCCCTTAACGCACAGTTCACCTATTTCGCCAACGGGAAGAAACTTGGTGCTTTCCGGGTCGACTATTCCAGCTACTGTGTTGCACATGGGTACGCCGAAAGAGCCTACCTTTGGCCTACCGTACGGGCTACCCATTCCGATGGAGCTAGTCTCAGTCATCCCCCAGCCTTCGTGGATTTTAGTACCTGTCCGTTTCTCCCATCCCATTGCCGTATCCTCAAGAAGGGCATCGGCACCGGAGACGATAACTTTGAGGCGCTTCCAGTTAATTCTGTCCGTACGTTGATAATCTCTGAGGTACTCATACAAAGAGGGGACGCTAAAGAAAATAGTTGCCTTGTAGCTTTCGAGGGCGTTAAGCATGTCATCGAGGTCCGGTGTGGTGAATATTACTAGAGTATAGCCCTGAGCTATTCCTCCCAGCATAATCACTGCCTGACCGTAGATGTGGTAAAATGGCAAATAGGCTAGTATGGTTTCTTTACCTTCCTGGACAACATTTCCCCAGAACTCTGAGCCAATGTACCGAGCTGCAGTGATATTGTAGTGGGTTATCATAGCGCCCTTGGGCAGACCGGTTGTGCCACCGGTGTAGGGGAGTGTTACCAGGTCCTCATGAATATTGAACTTGATTTTTGGCGGCTTGGGCGGATATTTCTTAATCAAGTCCTGTAATTGATAAATTCCTTCTCTTTCATAAATCTCAGGAGGTGGTGCTGCCATCTTCTGATATACAGCTCTAAGTATACTGCTGCCCAGGAACCTTTTCAGCCCGGGTAAATATTCGGTAATACTGGTCAGGATAACCTTATCCAGCTTGACTCCTGACCGCTCCACGTTTTCATAAAGTATATCCTGGCAGATGATTATTCTGGCGCCGCTGTCTTCAATTTGATGCTTTATTTCGGGACTCACATAAACGGGGCTGATCGCAGTTAAGGTAGCCCCGGCTTTTAGTGCCCCAAAATAGGCTATGATGAATTGGGGTGAGTTCAGGAGTAATAAAGCAACGGTGTCACCTTTTTTTACTCCCAAATCATGCATGGCTGTGGCAAATCTATCGACGTGGTCTCTTAGCTCGCGGTAGCTGATTTTTCTGCCGTAGAATATTATGGCAGTCCTGTCCTTCCATTTATCTGTGGCTTCATCGAAGGTGTCGACTGCGGATTTTTCCGGTATTTTAACGTCCGGTGACACCTCTTTGAGATAAAACTTTAGCCATGGTCTTGATTCATATTTGGACTTGTTGGGATCGGTTTTCAATGCGTTACCTCCTTATTTGCTAACGGAGAAGTATAACATAGCTTTTGCGTTTTGCCAATGTGGCAAAAGCTTTGTTTGCAGATAAAGCTACCGTCTTTTGTGAAATCCTGCCATATCTAGATTTAATTGCCATCTATGTCCTGGAATTGATACAATTCATTATCGTTAGGGCGCTTGATAATGGCTGAGGTGTTTTGGCTTCCTTCTCATGTGAGAAGGTTTATTTGTAAAAATAATATTGTATCAGGAGATGGCTGGCATGTGACAGTGTTCAGATATGGAGAAATGACACGTTGCTTTTTTCGAAGTATAATCAAGCAAACTTTTTACACAGTAACGATAAGGAGGTTCGAGTGAGGAACAAAAAAGGATATTGCCTTTTGCTTCTGGGTTTTTTGGGCTTGCTGTTCAGCTTCTCGGTTGCGTGTGCCCCGCCTGGTTACAAAACATATGACAATGAAGAGTCCGGGTATTCTGTCAGCTATCCAATGAATTGGAAGGCAGAAGTGTCTGCAGACGGTACAACTTTTTTATTGGAATCTCCGACACGCCGGGGTTCAGTTATGATAGATGTGAAAGAGGCTATGCTGCTTAGAACTGCTGCAAATTACTGGCTGATGTCGATATCACAGGGCACAATAAACAAAGAAGTGACAAAGCTTGAGGATAAACCGATGAAAGGCGTTTGGGACTGGTATCTCTCTTATGATTATGAGACGGACTTTGGAATGTTCCATGGTGAGGCTTATTTTAAGACAACAGACACACATACTTACAGATTAGACACATTAGCGCGTGTGGGAGAATATAAGGACTATCCTTTCTCCACAATAATCTCATCGTTTAAGTTGCAGTGATGCAGTCACTTAGTCCTGCTAGTTCACTCTGTTTGCAATTGCGATAGTTCTAGCTTCTGGAGATAATGGCGCTCATTTCAGGTGTTAGTCAGGGCTTTTAAGCTATTTGGTGGTTGAGTGTTTATTTTGGACAAGTAGAAGTCGGGGTGGCCGGATTTGAACCGGCGACCACCTGAACCCCATTCAGGTGCGCTACCAGGCTGCGCTACACCCCGTAGCTTTGATTCAGGCAATATGTTATCATAAGTGGCTAATTGAGACAATGTAGTTTTTGCTGAATTTATATTTATGCAAGAAAGGTATTTGCGTTTTGGCTAAGAAGCATATAAAAGCCGAATTAAAACCGCCACCTACAAAGCGTCAATTAACCAGGCGGCAACGCCAGCAGCGCATCCAGCGCATAATAGTTATTGTTGGAGCTCTTTTTTTTGTTTTGATTGGCGGTTTCATAGGCTATGGATATTACGCCGAGCAATATAAACCGCTGCATCAACCCGTGGTCAAAATAAGCGGTAATGTCTTCGATATGGATTATTATATTAAGTTGCTTGAACTTTATACTCAGGGTAAGGATGATGCTGAGACCTGGGCCATGGCAGATGAACTTATTGAGGTCATTGAGTACGGTGAGGTGTTGAGGGGGGTATCGCCAGACCTTGGTTTTGCTGTGAGTGCAGATGAAGTAAATATCGCCCTTGAAAGGTCAGGCCTTCCTGACGAGAAAGTGTATAGAGATACGATTAGCTCCACGCTACTGGCGAATAAATTAATTCAGAACTATTTTGACCCGAAAGTTCCGGCTGAGTGTGAACATGTGCAGGTTCAAGCGTTGTTTGCGGAAAGTGAAGAGGTAGCCGCAATGGTGGCAGATAAACTGAGAGACGGGGCCGATTTTAGCTATCTGGCGAAACAATACTCTCTTGAAGCAATAACGAAGGGGAGCGGTGGCGACCTGGGTTGGTTGCCTGAAGATTTTACTTACATGTTTCTGGGTGATTTGGGAGGTTCTTTACTTAAAGATATTTCTTTCAGCCTTGAGCCAGGAATGCTAAGCGAGCCGGTTTATGATGCATCGGTCACTAAAGGACTTGGGTATTGGCTCGTGGAAGTGACCGAAAAAGATGAGGAAGAGGGTAGCCGTGTTAGAGGCATTCTGTTGGGGAGTCGGCAGGAGGCAGAAGATATTAGAGCCAGGATCGAGGCTGGTGAAGATTTTGGTGCTTTGGCTAAAGAAAATTCGCAGGATTCAGCGAGCATGGAGCAGGGGGGTGATTTAGGTTGGATAAAACAGGATGGGATTGGGAACAGGGTTATTGCGGGGCTTGTCTCGCATCTTGATCCAGGTGCGCTGAGTCAACCAACGGCTGATAGCTTTGTTCAAACCAAGGGAGGTTATTGGCTGGTTAAGGTCATAGATCGGGATGACAGTCGTGCGTTTGACGATAATACTAGGGAAACTATCCGGTTACAACTTTTTGAGGACTGGGTTAATGAGCATAGACAGAAAGATTCTGTAGAAACGTATTTGACTGAAAAGCAGAAGTCTTGGGCAGTGACTCAGGTTCTCAATAAGAGGGGGCAATAGCATGGCAGCCAAAAAAAGTATTGGTATCGGTTTGATGGGATTAGGTGTAATTGGTGGTGGTGTGGTGAAGGTCT
>Ga0214473_10003084_pt1 | contig 20326 bp, 20 predicted proteins | sample RVTome_7_FD_203509 | JGI IMG/M metagenome (GOLD analysis project Ga0214473, IMG submission 203509) | Soil microbial communities from uranium-contaminated site in the Upper Colorado River Basin, Wyoming, United States - RVT98D197 | ecosystem: Environmental > Terrestrial > Soil > Contaminated >... | reverse complement strand
GCGCCAGAAGGCGTCGATGGCGTCAAACCAGTTGCCCGGAATATATTTGGCACCCTTTTCATAACCGTTGCCCACCACGGGATTGCCGGGGTCGGCCTTCTCGATGATGCCGTAGTGCATGCCCGCCAGAATGGCTGCCATGACGAGATAGGGATTTGCATCCGCGCCCGATGGCCGGTGCTCGATGTGGCAGGCATTGGCGGCGCCCGCAGGGATACGCAGGGAAACAGTGCGGTTGTTGATGCCCCAGCTTGCGGACACCGGCGCATAGGAATTGCGGCGGAAGCGGCGATAGGAATTGGCATTGGGGGCGAAGATCAACATGGATTCCGCCATGGCCGCCTTCAATCCTCCGATGGCATGGAGCAGCAATTCATTCTGCATGGGGTCTTCGGCGGCAAAGAGATTGTTGCCCTGTTCATCGCCAAGGCTCACATGGATGTGCATGCCGGAGCCGGTCCATTGCGCATAGGGTTTCGCCATGAAGGTTGCGGCCATGCCATGTTTTTCGGCGGTGGCCTTGATCACGCGCTTGAGCATGATGCCTTCATCGCAGGCCTTCAGCACGTCAGCCCTGTGGCGCAGCACGATTTCCATTTGGCCCGGGGCATATTCCGAGATCAGGGTTTTTGCAGGTAGGCCTTGCGCATCACAAAAGGCGTAGAGATCCTTGAAGAAGGGGGCGAAGTCATCGAGGTCTTGCAGGTAGTAGGCTTGGTAATGTTGCGGGCGATGTTCATTGATCAGTGATTTGGGAGCGCGGGGTTCACCGGCGATTGCCGAGGCGCGGTCCATGAGGAAGAACTCAAGTTCAACGGCCCCCACGGGAGTCATGTTCAGTTCGGTCTGGAACCTTTTGACAATGGCTTCCAGCGCATTGCGTGGATCGGCAAAATGCGGCGTGCCATCCAAATCATGTACGGAAACCAGATATTGCGCCGTTGGCTCTTCCATCCAGGGAATGCGCACGAGGCTGCCGGGCACGGGCCAAAGCAGCATGTCACGGTCGCCTTCATCAAAGACGAGCCCGGTTTCCGGCACGTCCTGTCCGGTGATGTCGAGAACAAGCGCCGAGATGGGCATGAAGCGGCCATCCTTCCAGGCGGGAACAAGTTCATCGCGCCTCAGAATCTTGCCGCGGGCCACGCCGCAGATATCGGTCCATATGACATGAATGCTGGTGATATCAGGGTTCGCGTCTAAAAATGCGTGGGCTTCCGCCTCGCGCCTTGGAAATACAATGGACATGGGTTTGTCTCCGAATTAGCTCATCAGTTCTTCAAGGCAATGATCGAGTCCCCCGATCATTTTGTTGACGTGTGCCTCGGTCGTCGCAGGGCAGATGAGCAGCATATTATGAAACGGCGTCATGATGATGCCGCGGTTTAAGAGATGATGGTGCACCGCCTGGTCGATGGGCTGGTGGATCATCTTCGCCGCCTCGCCGCCATTTCGCGGGCGATTTGGGCAGCACATGAATTCAACGCGGGCTCCGGCGCGAACCACATGCCATGGGGCTGAATGTTTGATGATGACGTCCTCCAGACCCTTTTCGAGCTTTTTGGCCAGCGCGATGAGGGGAGCGAAGGCTTCCCTGGTAAAATAGGTTTCGAGAACGGTTTCCATCAGGGCCAGTTGAATTTTTGAACCTGCCAATGTCGTGCCGATTCCGGAGTGTCCGGAGGAACGGGTTTTGAGATAATCGCGGATGCGATTGGTTACGGATTCGGAAAATCCGTAAACGGCAGCGGGAATGCCGCCCGCAATGGGCTTTCCCAGCACAAACGCATCGGGCTCAAGCCCATGTTCACCGGTATAACCGCCGGGGCCTGATGACATGCAGTGGGTTTCATCGATGATCAGCAGGGTTCCGGTACGGCGGGTGATGTCGCGGAGCGCTTTGTGAAAACCATCATCGGGCAAAACCATGCCCACATTGGTCATGATGGGTTCAGCCAGTACGCAAGCCACATCACCGGGTGCCAGGGCTGCTTCAAGGGCTGGGATATCATTGAACTCAACAACCTTGGTCAGCTCCGTCAGATCATGGGGTTCGCCGATGAGAGCGGCATCGGCCTCCGGCCTGCCAAGGTCGAGGTTGACATAGGTTTCATTCACGGCGCCATGATAGCAATGGTTGAAGACCAGAATTTTCTTGCGCCCGGTAATGGCGCGGCACCAGCGCAGCACGGAGCGGTTGGCGTCCGAGGCCGTTGTGGTGACCTGCCAAGTCGGCAATTTGAAACGGTCCTCCAGCAACCGGCCGACTTTGACAGCACTGGTAGACGGCATCATGGTGGTAAATCCGTTGGCCCCTTCGCGCTGGAGAGTATCGACCACTGGTTTCGGCGAATGGCCGAACATGGCGCCCGTGTCGCCCAGGCAGAAATCAATGTAAGTGTTGCCGTCGGCGTCGGTCAGGTCGACTCCTTGCGCCTTTTCGACAAAAAGCGGGAAGGGGGTTCCCCAGTCCACCATCCAATGCATGGGCACGCCGCGCAGCCAGTTCCTTGCTGCATTATCGGAATGCCCTTTGGACTTTGGGTTGCGCTGGATGAAGAGGGCTTTTTCCCTGGCCAGCATGGCCAAAACCTTGGCTTCCGATATCGTACCCTTCATGATTTCCTTGCAATTGATGGACGTAGGCCTTGGTTTTAACCGGGCTTTAGCCCCATAAACAACCCCCATGGATTTTTAAGATCGAATCTGCTTTGAGTGCAGCGCAGCAATTAGGAGCCTTTGATGAGCCGCATCGTTTACGTTAATGGAAGCTATGTACCTGAAGAACAAGGGAAAATTTCGATATTTGACCGCGGCTTCCTGTTTGCGGATGGAATTTATGAGGTGACTGCGGTGATTAGGGGCAGGCTCGTTGACTACGATGCCCATATGGAGCGGCTGGAGCGGTCTTTGCGCGAAATCCGCCTGGACTGGCCGTGCAGCAAGGACGAGCTTAGGGCCATGCATCTCGACATGGTTAAGCGAAATTCCCTTGATGAAGGCTGGATTTATATGCAAATTACCCGGGGCTCCGCCGACCGGGATTTCAAGTTTCCCAAGGGCGTTAAGCCTACACTCATTGCTTTTACACAGGCCAAGAAATTGGTCGATAATCCCGATGCCGTGAAGGGGGTCAGCGTGATTACGGTTCCAGATATTCGTTGGGCAAGGCGGGATATCAAGACGGTGATGCTTCTGGCGCCAGTGCTGGGAAAACAGGCGGCCCATGAAGCAGGGGCATACGAAGCCTGGATGGTTGAAGAGGGGAAAGTGACTGAAGGAACGTCATCCAACGCCTACATCGTCAAGGATGGAAAGGTAATCACCCGGGGTCTGTCCAACAGCATTTTGGCGGGCTGCACGCGGCGCGCCGTTTTCCGCCTGGCAAAAGAGAAAGGCGTTACGATTGAGGAGCGCCTGTTCACGGCGGAAGAGGCCTATGGCGCCGATGAGGCTTTTCTCACCAGCGCCTCAAATTTCGTGATGCCGATTGTGGAGATTGACGGCAAGCGCATTGGCGGCGGACAGCCGGGGCCAGTGACACGCAAACTGCGGGAATTATTCCTGGAAGAAGCAATGAAGTAAATTGAGTTAGGTCTGTTTGGGTCAAAGATGAAATACAAGGTTCGCGTATCGCCGACACTTCTCGAGACCATGACGCTGGCCGCCATCGAGGCCTATTGTTATGGCAACCGGCGCAAGCAAAAAAATACCGCGGTTGAAACGCTGGGTTATGTCTGGGGCTACCGCAAGCGCGAAAACGGCACATCCATTTTCTATCTCGACCGCACCAGCGTGAGCATTTCAGCCGAACGGCAATATCACAGCGTGACGCCCAATCTCGATGCGGCAAAGCTGAAGAACGAGGTGATGATGCGCTGGTCTCCCCACCTCACGCTGATGGGGGACTTTCACAGCCACCCCTATCGCAATTTGACAGAAGTCAACAATGAAGCAGGCTATAATTTTTCGCCGGAAGATCTCAAAGAGCTGAAGACCAATGACTTTATCTGGCAACAGTCGGCGGATAGTCCTGTCATCCTGGTGATTACGGTTTGCAGGCTTGGCCGGGTGCGCGACAGCGTGCAGGACAATTTCCGCAACAATACGGCGCGCTTTGCGGTGGGTGATTTCCAGTTCTGGCTCAATGCGGCAGTCGGCTATCTTGATGGGGATAGCAAGCGCTGTGTGACGGGCAACACCAATTCAGACGTCAACTTGAGCGTTGAGGGATGGTACTACAACCCGGCGGGCGGACGCGTGCGCTCGGCTAGCGCTGCTTTGTCTTCCAGGAAGGGTTGACCCACGGTTCCTGGTTGGAGGGCGGCAGGGGATCGCGGCCCAATATGTGGTCCGAGGCCTTTTCGCCGATCATCAGGGTTGGTGCGTTGATGTTGCCATTGGTGACTTGAGGCATGATGGAACTGTCAGCCACCCGCAAGCCTTCGATGCCAATGACCTTGCATTCGTGATCAACGACAGCGGTTACATCCTTTGCCGAGCCCATTTTGCAGGAACCACAGGGGTGGTAGGCGCTTTCGACATGCTGCCTTATGAAGCCGTCGATCTCTTCATCAGAACTAATGTGGGCACCGGGCTGGATTTCCCGGCCCGCATATTTTTGCATGGTGGGTTGCTGGAACAGCTCGCGGGTGAGGCGCACACAGGCACGGAATTCTTCCCAGTCATCGGGATGGGACATGTAATTGAACAGAATTTTCGGCGGGGCCTTCGGGTCGTTGTTCCGTGCACGGACATAACCCCTGGACTTGCTGCGCATGGGGCCCACATGGACTTGGAAGCCATGGCCGCTGAAGGCGATCTTCCCGTCATAGCGCATGGCGGCGGGGAGGAAATGATATTCGATGTCGGGATATTCGATGCCGGCTTTCGAACGGATAAAGCCACAGGATTCAAAATGATTGGTGGTGCCGAGGCCGGTTTTGAAGAGCAGCCATTCCAAACCAATCATGCCCTTCGAGAACAGACTGAGTTTTGAATAGAGGGTGATGGGTTGTTTCGATTCCATCTGAAAATATATTTCCAGATGATCGTGCAGGTTCTCACCAACACCTGGCAATACATGATGAACGGGCAGTCCTGCAGCTTTCAAAACCTCGGGCGCGCCGATACCGGAGAGCTGCAGTATCTTGGGTGAATTGATGCTTGAGGCGGCAATGATGACTTCGCGCCGCGCATTCGCAATTGCCACTTTGCCTCCCACTTCATATTCAACCCCGGTGGCGCACTTGCCTTCGAGGATGATGCGGTGGACATGGGCGCGGGTGACAAGCTTGACTTTGCCGTGAAGCAGTGCGGGCCGCAGGTAGGCATTGGCGGCGGACCAGCGGAAGCCATTGTGCACGGTCATTTCCATGGGGCCGAAGCCCTCCTGCTGGTAACCATTGTAATCCGGAGACACGGGGTAGCCCGCCTCGCGACCTGCCTCGACGAAGGCCTGATAAAGCGGATTTAACCTGCCGCCGCGCTTCACATGCATGGGGCCGTCGGTGCCGCGCCAGCCTTCTTCGCCGCCGTGGGAATTTTCCAGGCGCTTGAAATAGGGCAGCACGTGGCGATGGCCCCAGCCCTTGGCCCCCATTTCTTCCCAGGCATCAAAATCCTTGGCGTGGCCGCGCACATAAACCATGCCGTTGATCGACGAGGAACCGCCGACCACCTTGCCGCGCGGTGTGGCAAGCCTTCGCCCGTTCAAATAGGGTTCAGGCTCGGTTTCAAAACCCCAATTATAATAGTTCATGTTCATGGGGTAAGAGAGGGCCGAGGGCATCTGGATGAAGGGACCGCGGTCACTGCCGCCGAATTCCAGGACAAGCACGGTGTTCTTGCGGTCTTCTGACAACCTTTGGGCCATGACAGATCCGGCGGACCCGGAGCCTATAATGATAAAGTCAAATTCCTGCATTTTTCCCAGCTAATTACCCGGCGGATACCTTCCATGTGCACCCATTATAGTGCCAGTGTTTGACAGGTTGCGACAGTTCTGGAACAACGCGCGGCAGGGGAAGTTTACAGCCGATGACAGGAAATCTCATTGCAGGGGAAGAAGGTGCGTTCATTCTGGTGAATGAAACGGGTGCGTCTCCCTATGTTCTGGTGTGCGAACATGCCAGCAACCGCGTGCCAAAACAGCTCGGAAATCTGGGGCTTTCGGCGGATGATCTGCAAAAGCACATCGCCTGGGATATCGGGGCTGAGGGGGTATCACGGCTGTTGTCGCGGCTTTTGGATGCGCCGCTGGTTTTGCAGCGCTATTCGCGGCTGGTTTACGATTGCAACCGGCCACCAGACTCTGCCGGCGCCATGCCGGAGATGAGCGAAACGACGGTCATTCCCGGAAACAAGAGCCTGAGTGCGGCGGACAAAATGTCTCGTGTCGAAGCGATCTATTGGCCGTTTCACGAGCGGCTGGCCCGCCTGCTGGACCAGCGGGCTTGCGAGGGGCGGGCCACAAGTCTGGTGACCATTCACAGTTTTACGAAAGTGTACAAAGGCAAGGAGCGAACCGTTGAGCTTGGCATTCTGTTTGACCGGGATGCGCGCATTGCCGACAAGCTGATCAAGGCCTTTCCAAAAGTGGACGTGCGACTGAATGAGCCATACGGGCCGAAGGACGGAGTGTTGCACACTGTCAACCTCCATGCGGCACCGAGGGGACTGAAATCCGTTATGATCGAAATTCGCAATGACTTCATTGCCAATGAACGCGGACAAAATGAATGGGCGCAGCGCCTGGCGATGCCCCTCATTCACGCGATAACAAAATAGGGAGACGAAAATGGCCAATGGCATGCTGACACTGGAAGAACTGAAAAAGGAAGTTAAAGCCGGAACCATCGATACGGTGGTGGCAGCCATGGTGGACCTGCAGGGCCGCCTCATTGGCAAGCGCTTTCATGCCCAGTTCTTCGTTGATGGCGGCTATGAGGAAACCCATGCCTGCAATTATCTTCTGGGCGTTGACATCGAAATGGAGCCGGTGCCGGGCTACAAGGCCACCAGCTGGCAAAAAGGCTATGGCGATTTTGTGCTGAAGCCCGACATGTCAACGTTGCGCCGCACGCCATGGCTGGCAGGCACGGCATTGGTGCTTTGTGATGTCCTTGATCATCATACCCATGCGGATACGCCGCATAGCCCCCGCGCCATCCTGAAGAAGCAATTGAAGCGCCTCGAAGCCATGAAGATGAAGTCCTACATGGCTTCCGAGCTTGAGTTCTTCCTGTTCGACGACAGTTATGAAGCGGCCCACCACAAGGGTTACCGGCATCTCAAGACGGCCGGCTATTACATAGAAGATTACAATGTGCTGCAAACGGCCAAGGAAGAGGTCTACATGCGGGCCTTGCGCAATGGCCTCGCAGGTGCTGGCATTCCGGTTGAAAATTCCAAAGGTGAATGGGGCCCGGGCCAGGAAGAAATCAATGTGAAATATGCCGAGGCTCTGGTGATGGCGGACCGCCATGCCATCATCAAGAACAGCGCCAAGGAAATTGCCTATGGCGTCGGCAAGTCTGCCTGTTTCATGGCCAAGTGGGATTATGGCATGGCTGGCAACTCCTCCCATATCCATCAATCCTTGTGGACGACCGATGAAAAGCCCCTGTTCCTCGATAAGAAGGGCGAACATGGCATGTCGGACATGATGAAGCATTATCTCGCGGGCCAGCTGGCGCATGCGGAGGAAGTCACCTATTTCCTGGCGCCCTACATCAACTCCTACAAGCGCTTCATGGCGGGAACCTTTGCGCCAACCCGCGCCGTGTGGAGCTTCGACAATCGCACGGCAGGCTTCCGCATCTGCGGCGCCGATACCAAGGCCATTCGGGTTGAATGCCGAGTTGGTGGTGCCGACCTTAATCCTTATCTCGCTTTTGCAGCGCTTCTGGCGGCGGGGCTTGATGGCATTGAGAAGAAGATGGCGCTGGAGCCCGTTGTTTCCGGTGATATTTATGATACCTCGCGCAAGCTGCGTGAAATTCCGAAGACGCTGCGTGATGCAACGGACTTGCTTGACGGTTCCAAGTTCCTGCGCGGGGCGCTGGGTGATGATGTGGTTGACCACTATGTGCACACGGCGAAGTGGGAACAGTTCGAATTCGACCGGCGCATCACCGATCTGGAGCTGAAGCGCGGCTTCGAGCGGTATTGAGGTTCGCCATGGCTGAAACAATCAAGTGCATTTCTCCGGTCAATGGCAAGCTTTATGCAAGCCGTCCGGTTGCATCGAAAAAGGAAGTAGCGGCAACTTTCGCTGCGGCCCGTGGAGCGCAGGAAAAATGGAAGAAGACACCGTTGGCTGAAAGGGCTGCCTATTGTTCGGCGGCGGTTGATGCCATGCTGGCGATGCGGGATGAGATTGTTCCAGAACTTGCCTGGCAGATGGGCCGCCCCATTCGCTACGGAGCAGGTGAATTGCGCGGCTTTGAAGAGCGGGCGCGCCACATGATCGCTATTGCGGGAGCGGCGCTTGCAAATCATGTTCCTGCGGCCAAGGAAGGTTTCACTTGTTTCATCCAGCGCGAACCCTGGGGCGTGGTCTTCACCATTGCGCCATGGAATTATCCCTATCTCACGGCAGTCAATTCCATCATTCCAGCCCTGATGGCGGGCAATGCAGTGGTGCTGAAACATGCGTCGCATACCTTGCTCGTGGCCGAACGTTTCCAAAAAGCTTTCAATAAGGCCGGGCTGCCAACGGGTGTTTTCCAGCATCTTGTGATGAACCACGCGCAAGCCTCTGGGGTGATTTCCGATGGCCTTGCCAATATGGTGTGCTTCACCGGCTCGGTGGCCGGTGGCCGTGCCATGGAACAGGCGGCGGCTGGGCAGTTTATCAATGTTGGGCTTGAGCTCGGCGGTAAGGACCCAGCCTATGTAAGGCCCGATGCAAACTTGGCATATGCGGTTGAAAACCTGGTGGATGGGGCCTTTTTCAATTCCGGGCAAAGCTGCTGTGGCATTGAGCGCATCTATGTGCACAAGAAACTCTACACGGATTTTGTTGATGGCTTTGTGGACCTGACCAAGAAATATGTGCTGGGTTCACCCCTTGAAGAAGCTACAACGCTTGGGCCGCTGATAAAGCCGGAGGCTGCCGATTTCGTGCGTAAGCAAATTAAGTCCGCGTTGCGCGGAGGGGCCAGGGCCCACATTGATCCCAAGTCCTTTTCAATGGACAAGACGGGCTCCACTTATATGGCGCCACAGGTCCTGACTGATGTGAACCACCAGATGAGTGTAATGACGGAAGAGAGTTTCGGGCCTGTCGTCGGCATCATGAAGGTTTCCGATGACGATGAGGCCGTGACCCTCATGAATGATTCCGATTATGGCCTCACCGCCGCAATCTGGACCGCCGACGAGCAGGCCGCACAGAAAATTGGTGATGAATTGGCCACCGGCACGGTGTTCATGAACCGCTGCGACTATCTCGATCCGGCCCTGGCGTGGACTGGCGTCAAGAATACGGGCCGCGGCATCACCCTTTCAGCTCTTGGCTATGAAGCCATGACCAGACCTAAAAGCTATCATTTGAGGACAAAGCTATGACCATTCCAAATCGTAATTTCGGTTATCCTACCGCACTCAAATTCGGCGTGGGCCGCGTCAAGGAACTGGCCGAACTTTGCAAGGCAAACGGCATCATGCGCCCGCTGTTTGTGACGGACCCCGGCCTGGCCGGTATGCCCATGGTGCGGGTCATCGTTGATGATGTGAAGCGTGCCGGACTGGCAATCGAGGTATTTTCCGATGTGCGGCCCAATCCCATTGAGGCCAATATCCTGGAAGGGATCAAGGCCTATCAGGCGGGACGCCATGATGGCGTGATCGCCTTTGGTGGCGGTTCCGGCCTTGATATCGGCAAGATGATTGCCCTCATGCACGGACAAACGATTTCGGTTTTCGAGCTGGAAGACATTGGTGACTGGTGGACGCGGGCTGATGCGTCCAAAATTTCTCCGATCATCGCGGTTCCGACAACGGCAGGTACCGGTTCGGAAGTGGGGCGCGCTGGGGTTGTGACCCATCCCATTACCCATGAGAAGAAAATCATCTTCCACCCTGCGATCATGCCGAAGGTGGCGATCCTTGATCCGGAACTGACGGTTGGATTGCCGCCGAAATTGACGGCGGCCACGGGCATGGATGCTTTGGCCCATTGCCTGGAAGCCTATTGCGCGCCGTTTTACCACCCGCTCTCGGCGGGTGTTGGCCTTGAGGGCATGCGGCTGATCAAGGAAAACCTGCCGAAAGCCGTGAAGAAAGGCTCTGATCTTGATGCGCGCGGCAACATGCTGATGGCCTCCACCATGGGCGCCACTGCATTCCAGCGTGGGCTTGGCGCCATCCATGCGCTGTCGCACCCCTTCGGCGGCCTATATGACGCCCATCATGGGTTGCTCAACGGCATTGTGATGCCTTATGTCCTGAAGGCCAACCGGCGCAAGATTGAGAAGGATATTGAACGCGCTGCCGCATATCTCGGAATCAAGGGCGGTTTCAATGGCTTCCTGAAATGGATTCTGGCGCTACGCAAGGAAATCGGCATTCCCCATGCGCTGAAAGATATCGGTATTGACACCAAGCGCCTGGCTGAAGTGGCGGCCATGGCGATCAAGGATCCATCCGCTGGCGGCAATCCCATTCAGTTCACGGAAAAACAATACAAGGCGCTGGCAAAAAAATGTGTGATTGGCGATCTTTGACGCAGCCGCAATTCCGACTACATTTTTTACTTTAATACGGCTCGCACGATCTTACATATCGTTAAGCGACCTATGGGCTGGGCGGCGCAATGCAAATCCTCATAGGAGGTTAAAATGTGCGACTACTCACTTGAAGTCTATGGCTCGCGTCCGGCTCGCGAGGGCGAACGCTATGTCACTTCTCGTTTCCCGAGCGGAACGATTGGCCTGACCTCGCCGGAGCGTGCTTCGACGGCGGTTTGCCTCAACTGCGATACGGCGCTTGAAATCAGCGGCATTCCGGATGCGATGTGCCGTGAACTCGGCATCAAGCCGAATGAAGACGCGGTTTTCATCCGGCTGGATGCAGGCACCTACAGGGACGGCATACGTTTCAGCAATGGCGCTGAAGTGACGATGCAGAAGTTCCCACCAGGTGTCGGCTTTGCCGTGAAGCAACTGCTCGAGAACGTGAAGACGCCTGCAGGGCGGCACCCTGTGCTTGAGCTGATGGGGCTGGCCTAAAGCCTTGCCTGGAGCGATAACCAGGCTGTGGCAAATGTTTTTGAAACAACGGTCGCGGCTGTAAGAGCTTGCGAAATCTGCAAACCCCATTTGCCTTTGGGGACGCGACCGGTTTTTCAAATTGGCCGGACGGCCCGCATTCTTGTTGCCGCGCAAGCGCCGGGCAGGCGGGTGCACGAGACTGGAATTCCGTTCAATGACCCAAGCGGCGACCGTTTGCGTGACTGGATGGGAATTGACCGCACGGTCTTTTATGATCGTGGCAGAATTGCCCTTCTTCCCATGGGTTTTTGCTATCCGGGAACCGGAAAATCCGGCGATCTGGCACCACGGCCGGAATGTGCGGAAAAATGGCGCAAGCAGCTTTTGGATTTTTTGCCGGATATTCAACTGACCTTGGTCATTGGCCAATATGCGCTGGCCTGGCATCTGGGGGAGCGGCAGAAGGATACTCTCACGGAAACCGTGAAGAACTGGAAGGAATATTGGCCAAAGTCCGTCACGCTGCCTCATCCCAGTCCGCGCAACAACATATGGCTCAGGAAAAATCCGTGGTTTGTGGAGGAAATATTGCCCGTTCTCAAGGGCAGGGTAAGCCAACTTCTGACGTAAACTTTTTATGAAAATCAGTCGCCTGGCTTTTCTTCCACGATGACCTCAATCTCGGCTTCCCCTGAATTGAGGAAGTCGAGAACTATCTTGAAACGGTCACCAACCTTCAGGGGCTGTCTCATTCCAACAAGCCGCAGGTGGATTGCAGTGGGGCGCATGGGAACAGGCTTTCCCGGTTCAAGCTTGATGGATGACAGCGGCGGATCGTCATAGTGGTTGTTTTCCCGTAGTTGGATGAAAGTGCAAACGTCTGAACGCGCGGCAACCAATTCATCGCTCGCATTTCCCTTTATTGCCATGGGAAAGAACACCTGACCGTCGGCAAGTTGCCTGGGCAATGCCCAGGCGTGGCCGATGGCGATATTGCCGTGCCGGAAGGAGTGGGCCTGGGCGATGGTTGGCGCGAAAAGAGTTAACAGAAATGTTCTTCGTATCATCCCGCGAGTCCTAGCGGCTTGGCAGGTTTTCGGGAATGTGACAGTATTGCCCCATGGCGCGCGTGACATTTACGAGCAATTTGCGCAGGCATGTGGATTGCGCAACCGTTGAGGCCAAGGGCCAAACGGTGCGCGAGGTTTTGGATTGCGTGTTTGAATCCAATGACCGCCTGCGGACTTATATTCTTGATGACCAAGCGGCATTGCGCAAACACATGACCATCCTTGTGGATGGGAAACGGGTGAGCGATCTCGCTGGCCTGAGCGATCCGGTTCTACCAAAAAGCGAAGTTTATGTCCTGCAGGCACTTTCGGGAGGTTAGGCGATGAGTAACACCATTCTGGTTTCGACGCGCAAAGGCCTGTTCACGGTCAATCGCGGCAGGGGCGGCTGGGCCGTTTCCAACGGTGATTTTGTGGGCGACAATGTGACCCTGACGCTCCATGACCCGCGCGATGGCACGGACTACGCGGCGCTTAACCACGGCCATTTCGGCATCAAGCTGCACCGGCGCGACAAGGGCCGCAAGACCTGGAAGGAAATTGCTTGCCCCACCTATCCGGCAAAACCCGAGGGGCTCAATGACCTTGATGGCTGGGGCAAGCCTGTCAACTGGACCACGCAACTGATCTGGGCCCTTGAAACGGGCGGGGCTGACGAGCCGGGTGTGATCTGGTGCGGCACCATGCCGGGCGGCCTGTTCCGCTCGCGTGACCGAGGCACGACTTGGGAGTTGATCGAAACCCTGTGGCACATGCCGGACCGCAACAAGTGGCTGGGGGGCGGCGCGGATATTCCGGGCATTCATTCCATCTGTGTCGATCCCCGCTCTTCCAAGACGGTTCGCGTGGGTGTTTCCTGCGGTGGTGTGTGGGTGACCCATGATGGCGGAGCCACTTGGGCGCAATCGGCCCATGGCATGAAGTTTGACCAGGGGCCAAAGGAGCAGGCGGAAAACCCGGATACACAGGATCCGCACATGATGGTGCAATGCAAGGCTGAGCCCGACAAATTCTGGGTGCAGCACCACTGCGGCATCTTCAAATCGACTGACAATGCCAAGAGCTGGAAAGAGGTGAAGGCCAAGCCGTCGTCATTCGGCTTTGGCGTGGTGGTCCATCCCGATGATGCTGATACGGCGTGGTTTGTGCCCGGCATCAAGGACGAGAAGCGCATTCCTGTTGATGGCGCGCTGGTGGTGACGCGCACGCGCGACGGCGGCAAGACTTTCAAGAGTCTGAAAAAAGGCCTGCCGCAGAAGCACGCCTATGATCTCATTTTCCGTCATGGGCTGGCGATTGACCGACCGGGCAAGAGGCTTGCAATGGGATCGACCACGGGCGGCGTGTGGGTGAGCGAGGATCAGGGCGACAGCTGGCAGAACGTGAGCCATTCCCTGCCGCCGGTTTATGCGGTGCGGTTTGCTTAACTCGTTAATCGGCGCCAGGAATGTTTTTTGAGCGCGGCGGTGAATACGTCGGTTTCCCAACTTTCTGCCAGGGCCTTGGCCATGAGCTGTTGCTGGGTTTGTGGGGCGAGGCCGCCGATGGGCGGGTCGCGATCAAGATTGGTCGGGAAGGCGTAGCCTTCAGCGCAGGCCGCGATGGCATTTGAAATTTCACCGGGACTCAATTTCATTTTGCGGAGTGTGGGGTAAAGAATGGCGCTCATGGCGGCGCGGTCCATGCTTTCCATGGCGCGGCCATAGGCTGAGGAGATCTGCAGGAGATTGGCCATGCGCTTTATGTCCTTGGTGCGGTTGTGGCCTGCCGCATGAAAAAGGGCGGGGCTCAGGAAAACCGCATCACCTTTGGCCAGTGGCAATTGGATATAGTTCTTGTTGAAGTAATCCTTGAACTCTGGATTGCGCCAGGCGAAATAGCCGGGCACGAAATTTTGGCTGTAGGGCAGATAGAGCGTCGGGCCGCTTTCAACGGGCATGTCGCAATGGGCGATTGCGCCTTGCAGGGTGAGAACTGGCGAGAGCTGGTGGGCGTGAAGAGGAAAGCGCTCAATTTCGGCTGCGGTTTGAAAACCCATGTGGTAGTCGCGGTGAACCGACTGGGCTTCGCCGCCGGGGTTTACCACGTTGAGTTGCGATGTGATCTGGTAGCCGGTGCCGAGCCAGCTTTCCGAGATGAGTGCGATAATTTCGTTCGAATAATATCTGGCGAAGAGTTCGGGATCGCGCAAACAGAGTTTTTCCAGCGCGTTCCAGATGCGGTCATTGGCGCCGGGCTTGGCAAAATGATCGCCGCCGCCCGTATGGGCTTCGTGCTGTTCCTTGATCATGGCATTGAACTGTGCGGTGGCCGCGTCAAGGATCGTTTTATCGGGGAAGGCATTCTTGAAGACGAGAATGCCGGGGCCTGAATAAATCGCTTCAGCCCATTCCGCTGTGATGGCTTTGCGATGGTCGGGATCACCTGCGGCTTTGCGCACGGCATCGCCTTCATATACCAGCACATTGGATTGAACGGCACTCGCCAGCGGATAATCGCTCAGGCTGGTTTCGCGGGCGATGAGTTTGACAAAATCATCGAGCTTGCAGCTTTCAGCGGTCATCCAGGTTCGGTCGGAGCGGCGCTTGGCGATGCTATCGGTTTTCATATCATTCCTGTCGTGGTTCCAAGGGAGCCCCAGAACAATAATCCTCCAAGACCGGCAATCGCAAGGCCACCACCCAAGCGCAAAGCGAAAGCAAACCATCCCAGCCATTTGTCATCGCGGGCAGCCAGGCGCATGGCAAGCTTCTTGGAATAGACGGCAATGGCGGCAATGATCGATACGGTGAGAAATGTGCCGAATGCCATAACGAGGGTCGAGGTCACGCCCGCCCAATAAATCCCCAGGGCATTGGCGAGGATCAACACCAGAATGGCCCCGGTGCAGGGCCTGATGCCTACGGCGAAGGCAAGCGAAAAAGCCTTGGTGAGGGACCATTGGCCGCGAACCTGTTTTGCTTCGGCCACGTGGGCATGGCCGCAATTTTCGTCATGGACGTGATCTTGGTGATGATGGTCGTGATGAACATGCTGGACGTGGGGACGAAGCGCGGTCCAGATGAGATAGAGGCCCATGGCGCCGATCATAGCGTAGCTGGCGCTTTCGAGAAAGCCTGCCACGTCTCTTGCCGTGTTGCCGGCGCTTGCTACAACAAGCAGCAGGATACTCACGAGCAAAATGGCAACCACAGCCTGAATGATGGAACTGAGAAAGGCAATGACGACGCCGCGTTTCAATTCGTTTTCAGTGGCGAGCAACCAGGCTGATATGACGGTCTTGCCATGGCCAGGACCAGCCGCATGGAAAACGCCGTAGCCGAAGCTGAGAAACATCAGGGTCCATGCGGCCGCGAGGGGGCTACTGGTTTTGATCTGCCTGAGCGCGCCTGACATGGAGCCATAAAATGCCTGCTGTTGTTCCCGCACCCACAACACGGGGTCATCCCAGAACGACACCATGATGAGCGAGCCATCGGCATTGCGCGGCTGGACGAGCAATTTCTTCTTGTCGATCTTGATTTCGCTGGTGGGTTCGTTTGCAGTTTGCGCCACTGCAGGTGCTGCGAAGAATCCTGCAAGCACAAAAATCATCAGCAGATTGCGCAGCAGCTGCATCATGCTTTGCATGCAATGGACACGGCCTGGGCAAACAGGGCGCCGAAGTCTTCACTGACTTCCGGTTTCCAGTCCTTGCCCTTGGTGGATAGCATGGTGCGGGTCTGATCTAGTTCGGCATCGGTGGGCACGGGCTTCACCACGAGTTTGCAGGATTCCGGCAGCTTGCCCACGACATCAACCGGATCATCTTTCACATAATCGATGGCGATAAAAAATTCGGGGTCATAGACCTTGAACATAAACTCATCCTTTTTCGGATCGATGGGCTTTTCCAATGGAACCTGAAGATGGAGGGTCAGCTTGTTGTTGCTCCAGATCTGTCCAAAATCGGTCACCTCGCCGATTTTTTGCTGTTCGCCGTTGGCCCGAATGACGGTAAAATATTCATAGTCTTTCAGTGACGCGATATTCTCTTTGGTTAAGGGGGCCAGTTCGCTTTGACTGTAAGTGCCGTCGCCATCGACGTCCAGGCCGTCAAGGGCCATCTGCGTATAACCATCGTCAAAGGTCCATTCCAGGTCGACGCCCTTGATCAGGCCGTCATCGGTGAACACGACATCTGATTGCATTTCAATCCAGACGTGGGGGTGGGCTGAAACCTGGGTGCTGCTGACACAAGCTGTCATTGCAGCCATGACAATATAGATGTTGCGGCGCGTGGCCATACATGAAAACTCCGATTCACGCCCCGCATAATGAACGTATGCGGCAAAAAAGTGAATTAAAGTTTTGGCAAGGGCCTGAATCGGGTGGGCGGCGGAAACCCCCTCATTTATTGGTCTTCCCGCGGCAGGAATGGGAAATATGACAGTACAAAAAGTTATGGGCCCGGCGGAATGGGGCATGTTGCTGGCCCTGTCGGTGCTTTGGGGAGGGTCGTTTTTCTTCATTGGCGTCGCGGTCAAGGAATTACCGCCGCTCACAATCATGATGCTGCGGGTCGGCTGCGCCGCCCTCATATTAAATCTGGTCGTCCGGCTTATGGGGCAATGGATGCCGCGTGATCCCAAGGTTTGGCTGGCCTTTGGCGGCATGGGCCTGCTCAACAATGTCATCCCGCAAACGCTGATTGTGTGGGGACAAACGCAAATACCAAGCGGACTGGCCTCTATTCTGAATGCGACGACACCCCTCTTTGGCGTTCTGGTGGCCCATTTTTTTACAGGTGACGAAAAGGTGACCGGCAATAAGCTTGCGGGCGTCCTTATCGGGTTTATTGGCGTGGCCATCATGGTTGGCCCGGCGGCACTGAGCGGGCTGGGAAGCGATATTTGGGCGCAGATGGCAATTCTCCTGGCCTCGGTTTTCTATGCCATTTCCGGTGTCTATGGGCGGCGTTTCAAGCAAATGGGGGTTACTCCCATGATGACGGCCACGGGGCAGTTGACGGCCTCAACGCTGATGCTCACACCCGTTGCATTGTTGGTTGATCATTCATGGACTCTTGCCCAGCCCAGCCTTGCGGCATGGGCTGCCATCGCCGGGCTCGCAATTCTTTCAACGGCGCTGGCCTATCTGATATTCTTTCGCATTCTCGCCTCATCGGGTGCGACCAACCTGATGCTCGTCACTTTTCTCATCCCGATAAGCGCGGTCTTGCTGGGTTTTCTGTTTCTTGGCGAGCAAATGCAGGCCAAGCATCTTATCGGCATGGCCTGCATTGGGGTGGGGCTTGCGGCCATTGACCGGCGGCTGTTGGCCAAATTCAAAAGACAGACCGCTTAGAGCAAATCCCGGCGAAGTTGCATGATTTCGCCGACAAGGATTTGCTCCAACATATTGACTTGGCGCGATTCCTTTTCGGCAAGGTGATTCCACCTTGCCGGGAAGCGCGCTAGTCTGCGAGGCAATCCCTGGCTGATTTTGCGAGATTTCGCATCATTTCCTCATAGGCTTTTGGCCCCGGCGTAACGTCATAGCCCATGGGATCAAGAATGCCGGATTTGGATTTTGTGCCTTCCATCACGACGGTCACGAATTTTGCGTCAAATTGTGGTTCGCGAAAAACACACACGGCATTGGTTGCTGCAATCTTGTCCCTGATTTCTTTCAGGCGTTTGGCGGAAGGAGAGGCCGCATTGGCATCGGAAATACTGCCCAACGCTTCAAGGCCGAAGCGCTTTTCGAAATAGGGGTAGGCATCATGGAAAACAATGAAGGGCTTGCCTTGAATGGATTTCGTTTCGGCGCTGATGTCAGCTTCAAGCTGGTCAAGTGAAGCGAGATAGGCTTCGGCGTTCGACTCATAGATCTTGGCATGTTCGGGGTCGATTCTGCTGAGTTCTGCGGCCACGGCCTTGGTCATTGACTTGGCATTTTCCGGATCGAGCCAGAAATGCACATTGTATTTCTTGGCAAACTCATATTGGTCATCGGTCGTGGCAGGCAATTCTTCGTCATCATCGGCTTCGAACGCGCCGCCTTCGCGGATTTTCAAGGTTTTGAGGCCGGGGGCGCCGGTTAGCGCGAAGAATTTTTTGCCATTCACCGTTTCGCTGCCGCTGATCTGGCCGAGCTTGAGTTCCAGGCCACCGCCATTCATGAAAACCACATCGGCATTGCCGAGGTCTGAAATCTGTTGAGTCGAAAGACTTGCGCTGTGCTCCGAGTTCTTGCCTGAGTAAATTAGTTCAGGTGTACCTACGTCACCCATCACAGTGGAGACGATGCTGTGAACAGGCATGATGGAGGCAATTACCTTTGGTGCGGCCAAGGCCGAGGTGGATAGCAGAAGGGTGGCAAGGCAAGAGACGGCAAAGCGCATCGTTTCACTCCATTTTGAATATGTTATGTTATAACGTATCAAATATATTTGCGAAGTCAAGCGGCTTTAACGTTGAAGTGATGAATTGCGGCAAGGATTGAGTTGAAGTTCGTGAGTTAGCCTGTCACTTAGGAGCCATGGACCTTAATGTTTCAATTCAGGCAGCAATGGTAGCGGGCATCATAAGTTTTCTCAGCCCTTGCGTATTGCCACTCGTGCCGTCGTATCTTTGTTTCATCACAGGGGCCACGCTGGATGAATTGACAGAACAAAATGGTGCTTCGAACCTGCAGCCAAGGCGCGCGCTGCTTGAGGCATTGATGTTTGTGCTCGGCTTCTCAACGGTCTTTGTGATCCTGGGAGCGAGCGCATCGGCCGCGGGGCAGTTGTTGCGCGAATATCTGGGCGTTCTTTCGCAGATTGCCGGCGTATTCATCATTTTAATGGGCTTGCATTTCCTGGGTGTATTCAAGCTCGCCATTCTGCATCGTGAAGCACGCTACCATCACCATTCGCAGCCGGTGGGCCTGCTCGGTGCCTATGGCATCGGCCTCGCCTTTGCTTTTGGCTGGACGCCCTGTATCGGCCCCGTGCTTGCGACCATTCTGACGATTGCGGCCAGCGAACAGGATGTTGCCAAGGGGGCGGGCCTGCTTGCAGTCTATTCCCTCGGCCTCGGCATTCCCTTCCTGATCGCTGCGGCAGGCATTGGAACCTTTCTTGGGTTCATGGGAAAATTCAGGCGGCATCTGGGCATGGTGGAGCGCTTGATGGGTGGCTTGCTTGTGCTCACCGGCATCATGTTTCTCACAGGTTCCATGCAAACCATGGCCTATTGGATTTTGGAACAGTTTCCCTGGCTTGCTACGATCGGCTGAGCTCTATGGGTTGGCCGTGGGGCGTGGCGTGGGCCGCGCGGTCCCAGGCCTCAACGCGGTTCAAGCGTTCGATTTGCGACATCAGGTCTTTGGCCTCCACGATTTTTTCCAAGGCTGCAAGCCAATGTCCGTAATAGGGCAATTCGGACGACTTTATTTCAGCGCCTAGAAATTCCGCCCACTCGCTCCAGGTGAAGCATCCGCGCTCATGGAGCTTTACGACCATGGCGAAGGCTTGCGCCTCCCAGGGTTCGTTGAATACGGGGTCTTCGAGATCAGGTGGGTTCAAGATAGGGCTCCCAGAGATCGAGCATCACGTGATCCTTGTTGTCATGCCCCCATAATTCTTTTGCGGTGAAGCGCGCGGTGTAAAGCCATTGTGGGTTATCACCCAATCCGTGCGCCGATGAATCGGGAAGCACATGAGTTCCGTGAACGCGCAAGATTTCACCAGCCTTGCCGCGGGCATAACGGGGCAGGCGGGTATGGCCTTCGATACTGATGTTCCGTGTGCGGATTTTATCACCCACTTTGAAGCTGGCCTTGAGGTCGCTCTTGCGACTTGCGGCGCCGCCCATTTGCAGGATGGCTGGAATCATGGCTGCCGTCGCAACGCGCGCTACGGGTTTTGGCGGTGTTGAAGCATGGCCTTTCCCAATCTCATCTTGGCTGACCAGCTTCGCTTCAAGCATCAGCGTTTGAAGGCCCGCAATCCAAACCTCGTAGTAGCTTGAACTCCAATATTGCATGGCGGGCAGACGCTCGCGGGCATGGCGC
>Ga0214473_10003083_pt1 | contig 20326 bp, 17 predicted proteins | sample RVTome_7_FD_203509 | JGI IMG/M metagenome (GOLD analysis project Ga0214473, IMG submission 203509) | Soil microbial communities from uranium-contaminated site in the Upper Colorado River Basin, Wyoming, United States - RVT98D197 | ecosystem: Environmental > Terrestrial > Soil > Contaminated >... | reverse complement strand
CCCAATTCCGGGGTGTTGCCCTGGATGGCGACCGACGACTTCACGGTCGTCAACGGCTACGCGCAGGCGCGCCTGCAGAACCTCCAGGTCCAGTTCGAGTACGCCCGGGCGCACCACGACGCCGTGCGTGACCCGGCGGCAGTCGTGGCGCTGCTTGCCGGGACGGGCGTGAACGCCTCGCAGCGGGCCCGGTTCCTCTTGGACCCTGACGGGGGCGACACGGACGAGGCCAACGTGCGGACGGCCGCGCCGTACAACGTGCGGGTGTGGTACCTCCGCGCCGGGTACTCCTTCTACACCGGGGTGGGCGAGATCGGCCCCTATCTCCAGTGGGACTGGTACTCCAATCCCGAAACCATCGCGAGCAAGACGTTCGGCGGTGACAACGAGGCCGGCGTGGCCGACGACGGTGTGTTCAACAAGGGGACGCTGGGGATGCTGTATCGGCCGATCCCGCGCGTGGCCGTGAAGCTCGACGGAAGCGTCCACCACTACACGTTCATGGGGCAGCGGGTGAACTACCCGGAGCTCCGTTTCGACGTGTCGTACACCTTCGGCCTGTAGCGCAACCCACTACGGAGTGACCGTGATCGACCACGCAATGCCTACCCCGCGCCGTCCCGGCCTGCTCTCGCGGCTCGCGGTGTGCGCGCTCGTCGGACTCGCGTTGACCAGCGGGGCCGCCCGGGCCCAGGCTCAGGGCCGCTTCAAGATCGTCGTGAACGCGGGGAACCCGGTGAGCTCGCTCACCGCCGCCGAGGCCTCGCGCCTCTTCCTGAAGAAAACCGTCCGCTGGAGCTCGGGCGAGGCGGTGTACCCCGTGGATCTGCCGGAGGCGTCGTCCGTCCGGGCCGCGTTTTCCGAGGCGATTCACGACCGCCCGGTGGCGGCGATCAAGGTATACTGGCAGCGGCAGATCTTCGCCGGCCAGGGCGTCCCGCCGGTGGAGATGACCTCGGACCGTGAAGTCCTGGAGTACGTGGCCTCGACCACCGGGGCAATCGGGTACGTCTCCGCCGACGCGCCGGTTGGCGACGGCGTGAAGATCGTCCCGGTCCGCGGCAGCTGAGCCCGGGGATGCCCTCCGAGATTCCCGGCGCCGCGGCGCCGCCGGCCGGTCGGGGGCCCGCCACCGTGGCGGCGTTCCTCCGCTCGCTGAGTTTCACCCAGAAGATCGGCTTCCTCCCGGCCCTCGCCGGCACGGGGTTCGTCGTGATCCTGGTCGCGTCGGCGGTGCTCGGCGGGCGCAGCAGCCGACTGCAGACCCGGATCGAGCGGGGCCACTTCCCTTCCCTGGAGCTGAGCCGGAACCTGGAGGCGACGCTGAGCCAGCTCCAGCGGGAGCTCCGGGACGCCGTCGGCGTGCTGGACGTGAACGCCCTCGCCGACCTGGACACGCTGCGGCGGGCGTTTCGCGACCGTCTTGAGGCGGGACGCGACAACCCGGTACTCGACGCGCGCGCCCTGGATAGTCTGGGGGCGGCCTTCGACGCCTACTACGGGCTGGCCCGCTCCACCTCCCGCCGCATGATCGGGGGCGAGGCGGGAGCATCGATCGTCGATTCGCTCCGGGCGATGACGGAGCAGTACAACGCCATCCGCGAGCGCCTGGCCACCAACACGCAGGCGGACGAGGCGGCCATCGCGGACGCGTTCGGCCAGGCGCGGCGGGCGCTGGGGCTGGCGTCCCGGACCACGGGGTTGGTGACCCTCCTCGCACTCCTGCTGCTGACGCTGGGGTCGGTGTGGATCGCCACGGACATGCGCCGCGTGCTCGCGTCGGTGCGCGAGGTCTCGCAGGCCCTCGGCCGCATGAGCGCCGGGGACTACACCGTGAAGCTCGCCGAGCGCACGCACGACGAGATCGGCGACCTGAGCCGGCAGACCAACGAGATGATGGACAAGACGCGCGCGCTGGTAGGCCGGATCCTCGCCGCGTCCGACACGGTCGCCAGCGCGGCCGACGGGCTGGCCGCCGCCGCGGCCCAGATGACGCGTGGCACGGAGGAGCAATCCTCGTCCGCGGACGAAACCTCGTCGACGATGGTGGAGATGGCGGCCCAGATCGACCAGGTGGCGCGGTCGGCGCAGGAGCTGGCCTCCAACGTGGACGAAACCGCCGCGACGATCCGGCAGGTGGGAGCGTCGAGCGGGCACGTCGCGTCGGGCGCGGACGAGCTGCTGGCCTCCGTGGAGGAAACGGCCACGACGATCGAGCAGATGACCACGTCCCTCGGGGCGATCGCGGAGAAGGTGCGGACCGTGGACGACGTGTCCCGCACGGCGGCAGACGTGGCCGAGCGCGGGGAGCGAGAGTTGTCCTCCAGCATCGGCCGCATCGGCGACTCGGTGGGGAGCATCGGCAAGATCGTTCGGATCATCGAGGACATCGCGGATCAGACCAACCTCCTGGCGGTGAACGCCGCCATCGAGGCTGCGCGCGCGGGCGACGCAGGCCGGGGATTCGCCGTGGTGGCCGACGAAGTGCGTCGCCTGGCGGAACGCTCAGGGGAGTCCACCCGCGAGATCGTGCAGATCGTCGAAGTCGTCCAGCGCGACACGGGACAGGCGGTCACGCTGAGCGAGACGGTGCTGCAGCAGATCGTCCAGTCGGTGACGAAGTCGAGCCTGCTGGTCAACGAGACCAACGTGGCCACGCAAGAGCACACCCGCGGGGCGCAGCAGGTGCTCGCCACCACCACTCGCATGCAGGAGGTCACCCGGAACCTGACCCTGGCGGCCAAGCAGCAGGCCGACGGCGCCCAGGGCATCCTGAAATCGGTCGGCGTCATGACGCAAATGACCCAGCAGGTCGCCGACGCGACCGTGGAGCAGAAGCGCGGGGGCGACATGGTGGTGAAGGCGATCGAGCAGATCGCGGCCGTGGCGCAGCAGAACCTGACGTCGACGCTCCAGCTGTCGGCGACGACCGAGCGTCTGGTCCGCGAGGCCACCGGACTCCGCGAGCTCTCGCTGAGCTTCAAGATCTGAGCCGCCCCATGACGGGCAATCCGTACGAGAGCCTGCTGGGCGAGTTCTTGATGGACGCGCGCGAGCGCCTGGAGCGGGTCGAGGACGCGCTCCTCGCGGTCGAGGCGCGGAGTGGGGGCTGGGGCCCGGAGCTCGAGCAGGTGCGTCGCGACCTGCACACGGTGAAGGGCAACGCGGGCATGATGGGGCTCACCGCCCTGCAGCAGCTCCTCCACGCCATGGAGGATGCGCTGCAAACGCCCGAGACCCGGGACAACATCGCCGCGCTCCTGGGGGAGCTCGATCGGGCCCGGGCGACGCTGCCCGGCTCCGGCGACGCCGGCCCGGGTGCCCCCGCCGACGGGGGTCAGCTCCCGGCCGGCGCCGGGCGATCGGCGGTAGACAGCGTCCGGGTACCGTTCACCGCGCTGGACGCGATCATCGAGCAGGTGGCCGAGGCGGTGATCGCGCGGAACCGCCTCCGCACGCTGCTCGAGGCGGTGCGGGCCATCCGGGCGGGCAGCGTCCCCCCCGCGGAGCAATGGCGGACGCTCGTCGACCAGGTACGCGAGGCGCATCAGGGCCTCGACGCGACGCTGGAGGGGCTGCAGGACCGGATCCTGGGCCTGCGGATGGTGCCGCTGCGCACGGTGCTCAGCTCGCTGCGCCGCATCGTGTCCGACGAGGCGCGCGCGGCCGAGAAGAGTGTTCGTTTCGACACCACCGGGGGCGACACTCCGTTGGACAAGGCGCTCCTGGACGTCGCGAGTGAGGCCCTGGGCCACCTGGTGCGCAACGCCGTGATCCACGGCCTCGAGACGCCAGCGGTGCGGCGCGCGGCGGGGAAGCCGCCCGACGGCCGCCTTCGGGTCACCGCGACCAGCGACGGGGAGTCGGTCCGCCTCGAGGTCGCGGATGACGGTCGGGGGATCGAACGCGGCGCGTTGCTGGACGAAGCGCGCCGGCGGGGGCTGGACCTGACCACGATCCGGGACCCGTTCGATCTGCTGTTCATGGCCGGGTTCTCCACCCGCCACGGCGCCGACCTCAGCGCCGGCCGCGGGATCGGACTCGCGGCGGTACACGAGGCCGTGATGCGGCAGGGCGGGTGGATCGACGTGCACTCGGTGGTCGGCGAGGGTACCCGATTCACCCTCCAGGTTCCCTTGAGCGTGTCCATCACGCGGGCGCTGCTGCTCCACGCCGACGGCGAGGACTACGCACTGCCACTCTCGGCCGTGGTGGACAGCCAGCGCTTCCGGCGTGGCGACGGGCACGGGATTCACGGCGGCTGGGTCTGGCGCTGGCGGGACCAGGTGATTCCCCTGACCGACCTCGGCTGCCGCTGCGAGACGGCGACCACGCTGCGCCAGGACGGCTACGCGGTCGTCATCGAATACGGCCGCAAGCACCGGGCCCTCGTGGTGGACCGGCTGCGGGGGATCCTGGAGATCGTGGTCCGCGGACTCGACCCCATCACCGGCCGGCCGGAGGGCTTCGGCGGGACGACGATCCTGGGCGACGGCCGCGCGATCCTGATCCTGGACCCGCGAACCCTGGTGGATGCGGCGCCCGCGCCGGGGGCGGCCGCGTGACGCGCGCGCGACGCGAGACGACCCCGGAACCGGGAACGGCGACCAGCCCGGCCGGCCCGCCGGAGGCCGGACCCGAGCCGGTCCCGTTCGACGGCCCCGACGCCGTGCTTGCCTTCGCCGACAGCCTGGCCGCCGATGCGGCGGAACCTGCCCGGACGGCGCCCGCGTCTCTGGCCACCTGGGTGATGTTCGGGCTGGGCGAGGAGCTGTTCGCCATCCCGGTGGAGGCGGTCCGCGAAGCGGTGCGGGCGTTCACCATCACGCGGGTGCCGCACGCGCCGTACCCCGTGGCGGGAGTCATCCAGCTCCGGGGACGCGTGATCCCCGTCGTGAACCTTCGCAAGCGCATCGGGCTCGCGGCCGAGCCGGTCACGCACCGGACGCGCATTCTGGTCGCCGATCTCGATGGCCGGCGCCTGGGGCTCCTGGTCGACGGGCTTCATCAGGTCATCCGCGTGGACCGCGCCACGATTGTGAGCCCGCCCGACGACGTGATGACCGAGCAGTCGCAGTACCTGATCGGCGTATGCCGCCATGGCGATCGCCTGGTCTTCCTCCTGGACGTCGCGGCGGTGCTGACGATCCCGAAGTCGCTCGAGCGTGTCTGAGCCCGGATCCCTCAGCCAGGTCGAGTCGGGCTTGACGCCGGCCGAGTTCGCGTTCCTCAACCAGCTGATCGAGGCGCGCTTCGGGCTGGTGTTTCCCGAACACAAGAAGCGGGCGCTCGAGACCCGGCTGCGTCCGCGGGTCGAGGCGCTGGGGCTGCGCAGCTTCGGCGCGTACTGCCGGCGTCTGGAAGAAAACGCCCGCGAAGAGCTGCCGCTGGTGGCGAAGGCCACTACGAACAACGAGACCTACTTCTTTCGCGAGCGGCATCAGTTCAGCGCGCTGTTCGACGGGGCCCTGCCGACGTTGCGCCCAGGGCTGGCGGTCGCGGGCCGGCTGCGCATCCTGTGCGCCGGGGTCTCGTCCGGCGAGGAAGCCTACACGGTGGCGTTCTACGCGGGCGACTATCGGTTTCAGCTCGCCGACGCGAGGGTGCAGATCGACGCTTTCGACCTCGACGCCGATCGCGTCGCGTCGGCCCAACGCGCCCACTATCGGACGCGCTCCCTGCGCGAGATGACCCCGGAGCAGATCCGCCAGTACCTCGCGGCCGACGGGGACGACGGGTATCGCGTCAAGGACGCGTTTCGGCGGGAGGTGGGCTTCCGCGTCGCCAACATCGTCGAGCTGGGATCGTTCCGCACGTCGGTGCCGTACGACGTGATCTTCTGCCGCAACGTACTGATCTACTTCTCCCGCGCGGCGCTCCGGCGCGCGATCGACAACTTCGCCGCGGTGCTCCGTCCGGGCGGTCTCCTGTTCCTGGGACATTCGGAGTCGATCATCGGGTTGTCGGACCGGTTCGAGCCTCAGCGCCTGGGCGGCAGCATCGCCTACCGCCGCACGGAGGTCCGGTGACGATCCGGCTGGCGGTGGTGGACGACTCCCGGTTCGTGCGGGAGGCCCTCAGCCGGGTGATGGCCGACGAGCCGGACATCACGCTCGTGGGCACGGCGGAGACGGGCGAGGACCTCCTGGCGCGGCTGGACGAATGGCGTCCCGACGTGATCACGCTGGACCTGGCGATGCCGGGGATGGGCGGCCTGGCGACGCTCGACCGCATCATGGCGGTGCGGCCGACACCCGTGATCATCCTGTCCAGCAAGGCTGGTGAAGGCGCGCCGCTCACCCTGGAAGCCCTGAGTCGCGGCGCGGCCGACTTCATCGACAAGGAGGCGTACCGGCTGGTGGACTTCCAGGCTCTGCGGGCGGTGCTCATGGCCAAGATCCGGAGCCTTTCCGCGCCCCGGCCCGTCGAGACCGCGGCGCCACCCCCGGTGGGTGCCATGACCGGCGCCGTGCCGGCGGTGGCCGCGGGGCGAAGCCGGTTGGCGCTGATCGCCATCGGGGCATCCACGGGCGGCCCCGGGGCGATCGAGCAGATCCTTCGGACCCTGGGAACCCGTCCCACCGTGCCGATCGCCATCGTGCAGCACATGCCTCCGGGGTTCACAACCGCGTTCGCCGAGCGGCTCGATCGGCAACTGCCGTTTCCGGTGCGCGAGGCGCTGGACGGCGCGCCGCTGGAGATCGGCGCGGTCCACATCGCTCCCGCCGGGCTCCACCTGCGTGCCGATCGCCGGACGGACGGGGTGGCCGCCCGGCTCGACCCGCATCCGACCGCTGTGGCGCACCGGCCCTCGGTGGACGTGCTGTTCAGTTCGGTCGCCGCCGCGGTCGGCGAGCGCAGCGTGGCGGTGCTCTTGACCGGTATGGGTCGCGACGGCGCGGAGGGCATGGCGGCGCTCGCGCGCGCCGGCGGCCTTACCATCGCGCAGAGCGCCGCGACCTGCATCGTGTATGGGATGCCGCGCGCCGCGGTCGAGCTGGGCGCGGCCCGCGAGATCCTCCCCCTGGGGACCATCGGACCACGACTGGGCGAACTCATGGCCCTGAACGCCGCGCCGTGACGACGCGGCCAGCTGAGAGGAGCGCAACATGCCATCGGTGTTGATCTGCGACGACGCACGGTTCATGCGAACCGTGATCGGGCAGGTCCTGGGGCAATACGGCTTCACGGTCGTCGGCGAGGCCGATTCCGGGCCACGGGCGGTGGAGCGGTACTTCGCCCTGCGTCCCGATCTCGTGACCATGGACATCGTGATGCCGGAACTGGACGGCATCGCCGCCATCCGACAGATCATGGAACGCGATCCGACCGCCCGCATCGTGGTGTGCACCGCGGTCGGGCAAGACAAGCACGTCGCCGAGTCGGTTGCGGCCGGCGCCAAGGCCTTCCTCGTCAAGCCGTTCAAGCCGGCCCAGTTGATGGATGCGGTGGACCGGGCCCTGGCCACCAACCCGCGATAAGGGAGCCTCCGATGCAGACGACCGCTCTCACGTCCGACCAACTGGACACCCTCCGCGAGGTCGCCAATATCGGCGCCGGCCACGCCGCCACGGCTCTGTCCCACATGACGGGCCGTCACATCCGCATGAGCATTCCGCTGGTGGTCGGACTCCCCACCGACCAGTTGCCCGCCAGTGTGGCCGAAGGCGACGGCGGCCGGATCGTGGCGGTGCGCACCCACATCCGGGGCGATCTCGCGGGTGACACGGTGCTGACGCTGTCGGCGGCCAACGCCCGGCGACTGTGCGACGCGCTGCTCTTCCGGACGACGCCCGACGGCGACCAGTTCGACGACCTGGAGCGGTCGACCATCATGGAGACCGGCAACATCCTGGCCGGAGCATACCTGAACGCCCTGGCGGCGCTGCTGCACCTGGTGCTGTTGCCGTCCGTGCCGGAGCTGCTCGTCGCGAGCATGGAGGGGTACGCGGCCAGCTGGCGCCGGCGCACCAACGGGCTCGCCTTGTGCGCCGCCACCGAGTTCGCGATCCCGGAGGAAAGCGGGGACGTCGTGCTCCGGGGCACGCTGCTCCACCTTCCGGACGTCGCGTCGCTGCGCACGATCCTCGACACGCTGGCCGTGCGGTGACCACCGCCGCCCGGCCGGGGCCGTCCGGGGCTGGTCCCGGCCACCGGCTCGCCGCATAATTGGAGCCGCGGCAGGCATCGTGCGGAGGGAGCATGCGGCGAGGCGCTAGACCACGCCAGTTCCAGATGGCCCTGGCCCGGGGCCTCGCTCCTCCCATCGAGCGCCCGGGAACTCCGGAGCTGCCCCGGTGAAGGGGCACGCCCCCCTGCTCCTTTTCGCGCTGGCCCTGTTCCTGCCGTCGTGCGAGCGTGGACGGCCTCCGACCGTCGTCGGCCTCGCTATCGCCCTGGACCCGTCGGTAGCGGCCTTCTTCCAGGCCTCGCTCGATGCCTCCCATCGGGACGGCTGGCCCGTGATCCGGCTCACGCCCGCCCCCGATACGCCGGTCGTGGCCCCGCGCCCCGGCGACGGCGCGCTGGTCGGCGCGGTGGATGCGGCGGTACGGTTCATCGGCCTGGCCGGCCTGGCCGCAGTTATCGGGCCGGCGGGATCGGGGGAAGCGCTCGTGGCCGCCCCCATCTACCAGGAAGCCGGCATCCCGCACCTGCTGCCGACGGCGAACGCTCCGGAGCTGGACCGGTTCGGGCGCTGGACGTTCCGCCTGGCGCCCGACTTGGTCGAGGAGGCACGGTTCATGGCGGATCGGGTGGAGCGGGTGTACGGATCGCGCACGGTCACCGTGTTCTACGCCCCCGACGAGTGGGGCATCCCGCTTCAAGACGCGGTCTCGGCCGCGCTCCGGTCCCGGGGGGTCGGCGTGGTTGACCGCCTCCCGGTGCCGCCCCTGGCCTGTGAAGGTGACCGCCGCGTAGACCAGCTCGTCGCCGCGTCGCTGCGACGTCGCGTCCCCGAGGCGGCGATCCTGGCCCTCCGGGCTCCGGAGGTCGCCTGCGTCGCGCGCGCCCTCCACGCGCGGTCGCCCCGCATCCGGCTCCTCGCGGGCGACGGCACGACCCCGTCGGCGCTGCTGCGACGAAGCGCGGGCCCGGCGGCGGGAGCGCTCGAGGTGGTGGCCTTCTGGGACCCGGCCGACACCAACCAGGCCGCCCGCGCGTTCGTGGACGCCTTTCGCCACGCAACCGGGCGGGAGCCGCGACCCGACGAGGCCCTGGCGTACGACGCCGTGCTCGCGGCGGTGACGGCGATCCGCGCCGTCGGCCCGGATCCGTCGGCGGTGCGGGACCATCTCGCATCTCTCGGGCGGGACCGCCCGCCCTTGGCCGGCGTCACCGGACCGGTGAGATTCGGAGATCGGCCGCCCGGCCGTTTCGTGGTGCGCGCGCTCACCGGCGCTCCGGTCGCGCGGACCGACCCATGAGCGCCGCGCGTCCTCGGGAGCCCGGGCGCCGGGGCCTGTCCCTTCGCGCCACGCTGCTGCTGGTGGGGCTCGGCGTGCTCCTCTATGTCGCGGCGATCACGCTCACCCTGGTCGCGGCGATCGCCCCGGCGGCGGACCGCTTGGGCCGCGGGCGCGCGGAGATCGCGGCCGTGGCCGCGGCGTTCCGGAGGTTCGACGAAGGCGTGGGCGACGCGGCCCAGGCACTCCACGACCTGCTCCTCCGGTCGCGTACCGAAGGCGCCACCCCGGACACCATCCTTACCCGGCCGCTCCTGGCCCGCCTGCGGGAGCTGACCGACGGCATGTGGACCGCCCGTCACCTGCGGGATCTGCCCGGTGCCCCGCCCGAGCACCGCGCCGCGATCGCCCGCGTCCTGGATGACGAGCGCACCTCCCTCGCGCTCCTGGTGGAAGCGCACGCCGAGCTCGAGTTGGGCGAGCCGGCCGGCGGCCTGGCGATCCTGCGCGATGTGGAGCGGGCCCGCCGACGGTCGACCGATCACCTGGATGACCTGCTGAGCACCGTCACCGGCACCGTCGTCGAGCGGGAGGCCGAGCTCGCGGCGGTGGTGGACGCGCTACGACGCGACATGGTGATCTGGACCGTGCTCGGCGTGGCCCTTTTCCTGGGGAGCGCCTGGGCCGTGCACCGGCGGCTCTACCGGCCCCTGGGGGTCCTCCGGCAGGGCCTCCACCGGGTGGCGGCGGGCGACCTCGACGTCACGCTCGACATTCAACGCCAGGACGAGCTCGGCTATCTCCAGCAGCACTTCAACGAGATGACGGGCGTGCTGCGGGCCCGCGCGTCCGAGGACCAGCGACGCACCCGCACGCTGTCCGAGCGCCTCGGCCGAGTGCTCGAGCAGTCGTCCGACGAGATCTACGTGTTCGATGCCGACACGCTGCGGTACCTCTCGGTGAACCACGGGGCGGAACGCAACCTCGGCTATTCCGCCCACGAGCTCCTCACCCGCACGCCGGTGGACCTGCTTCCGGAATTCGACATGGCGGCGTTCCGCGCGCTGCTGGAGCCGCTTCGCGCGAGCGCCACGGAACGCGTCCGCGTCTCCGCCGTCCATCGGCGGGCGGACGGCACGCGGTATCCGGTCGATCTCCGCATTCAGCTCTCGCAGGCGGAGACGCCGTCGGTCTTCTACGCCATCGCGCACGACCGGAGCGAGCAGGCGCGGCTTCGGGCCGAACGGGACCACATCTTCGACCTCTCGGCGGACCTGATGACCGTGGCCGACGTGCGGGGAAAGGTGACCAGCGTCAATCCCGCCTGGGCCCGGACGCTCGGCCTCGAGGAGCCGGGGGCGTCCCAGCAGTCGCTCCTCGATCTCGTGCATGCGGACGACCGGGCCCTCGTCGAGCGCCAGCTCGCGGAGCTGTTCGACGGCGTGCCGGTGCGCGATACCACCGTCCGGATGCAACAGGCCGACGGCGCGTACCGCTGGATCTCCTGGAACATGGACCTGGGGCCCGGCGGCCTCTGCTACGCGGTGGGGCGGGATGTCACGGAGCAGCGGCGCGCGCACGAGCGCCAGGCCGTGCTCCAAGCGGCGGTGGAGCGGGCCGCGCGAGAATGGACCGTAACCTTCGACGCGCTCCATGATCCCGTGGTGATGGTCGACCGCGAGGGGGCGGTGGTTCGCGCCAACGCCGCCGCGGCGCGGCTGGCCGGCGTCGACCAGCGCGAACTCCCCGGACGCCCGCTTGCCGAGCTGTCGGCCTCGGATCTCTGGCCCCATGCCGCGGCGCTGGTGCGGCAGGCGCAGGAAAGCAGGGATCCCATCGGCGCGCAGGTACAGGACGCCTCCGGGGAGCGAAGCTGGAACGTCCAACTGAGCCCCCTCAGCAGCGCCGAGGCCGGGCGCGGCTCTGCCATCGTGATTGCCCACGACGTGACCGCCGTGGTCCGCCTGCGGGACGCGGCGCGCCGGAACGAGGCCATGGCCGCCGTGGGAGCGCTGGTGGCCGGCGTGGCGCACGAGGTCCGGAACCCCCTGTTCAGCATGACCGCGACCCTCGATGCATTCGAGGCCCGCGCGGGCGGCCGGTCCCCCAGCCCTCACCTCACGGTGCTCCGCACTCAGCTCGAGCGCCTCCAGCAGCTGATGCGGGAGCTGCTGGAGTACGGCAAGCCGCCTCAGCTGGTTCTGGCGGCCACGGACCTGCGGGAAACGCTCCGGCAGGCGACCCAGGAGTGTGAACCCCTGGCGGCCCAGCACGACGTGGGGCTCGAGTGCACGGCGCCCGACGGGTTGCCCTCCGTCCAGGGGGATCAGCCGCGGCTGGTGCAGGTGTTCGTGAACCTCCTCGCCAACGCCATCCAGCATTGCCCGCGCGGCGCCACGGTGCGGATTACGGCGTGCACCCAGCACGCACACGGCCGGTCGTGGCTGCTGACGCGAGTCGAGGACGAGGGTCCGGGCTTCCAGGCGCAGGACCTGACCCGAGTGTTCGAGCCCTTCTTCACGCGTCGCCGGGGGGGGACCGGGCTGGGGCTCGCGCTGGTCCAACGGATCACGGAGCAACACGGGGGACAGGTCTTCGCGGCCAATCGTGAGGCGCGGGGCGCCGTCGTCACGGTGTACCTCCCGTACGGCGCCTAGGACACGGTCCGCCGAGCGCGGACGGAGGGGGGAGCGTATGCCGCAGCGTGTACTCATCGTCGACGACGAAGAACCGATTCGCTTCGCGATCGGAGACTTCCTGGAAACGCACGGCCACTCCGTGGTCGCAGTCGCCGACGGCGCGGCGGCGCTCGAGGCGTTCCGCCGGAACCGACCCGACGTCGTCCTGGTGGACTACCGGCTCGAGGACTGCACCGCGCTGGACCTCCTACCCCAGTTCCAGGCGCTGGACGATGGCGTGCCGGTGATCGTGCTCACGGCGCATGCGTCGATAGACCTGGCGGTGCGTGCCATCAAGGAGGGCGCCGAGCACTTCCTGACGAAACCGGTGGAGCTGCCCGCCCTGCTCGTGGTCATCGAGCGGGTCTCCGAGCACCGCCGGAACCGGCGCCACCAGCTGGTCCGGGCGGCGCTGGGAGCGCGCCACGTTGTGGATCCGTTCACGGGCACCAGTCCGGGCATCCGCGAGCTGGCCGACCTGGCCGCGCGGGTGGCGACGTCCCACGTCAACCTCCTGATCCAGGGCGAGACGGGAACCGGCAAGGGGGTGCTGGCCCGCTGGCTCCATCAGCAGGGGGAGCGCGCGGAAGAGCCGTTCGTGGACGTCAACTGCGCGGGCCTGTCGCCCGAGCTGCTCGACTCCGAGCTCTTCGGGCACGAACGGGGCGCCTTCACCAGCGCCATCAAGGACAAGCCCGGGCTCCTCGAGGTGGCGCATGGGGGGAGCCTCTTTCTCGACGAGATCGGTGACATGAGCCTGCCGGTGCAGGGGAAGCTGCTCAAGGTCCTGGAGGAACGGCACTTCCGCAGACTGGGCGGCGTGCGCGATCGCGTGGTGGACATTCGGCTGCTGGCCGCCACCCACCATGACCTGCAGGCCGGCATCTGCGACGGGACGTTCCGCCGCGATCTCTATTATCGGATCAATACGATCCAGCTGGTCGTCCCGCCGCTCCGCGCCCGGCGGGAGGACATCCCCCTGCTCGCGCGCGTGATCCTTCGCGGCCTCGCCCAAGACCTCGCACGCGGCGACGTACAGCTCGATTCCGCGGCCGAACCGGCACTATGTGCGCATTCCTGGCCCGGCAACGTGCGGGAGCTGCGCAACGTGCTGGAGCGGGCGCTCCTGCTGAGCGACGGGGCGACCCTCGGCGCGGCCGATCTGCGGTTCGAGGGTCGGGCCACCCCGCCGACGCCGCTCCCCGGAACCGGGGGGACGCTCCGGGAGCTGGAGATCAGGTACATCGAGGAAGTGATCCGGGCACACCAAGGCCAGGTCCCGGCCGCCGCCGCCCAGCTGGGCATCCCCAAGAGCTCCTTGTACCAGAAACTGAAGACCTACGGTATCGATCCGTCCAGATTCCGGACCACGGTCTCCGAGATCCACAAGGAGCAGTCGGCGTGACCTCACCCATTCCCGCACAAGTAGCCGTATCCGTTGGAGTTGCGATGGCTGGTTTCGGCCGGCGTGGTGGCACCCGGCTTGCTTCACGGTTGTCCGGGAACGCCCGATGACCCAACTCTCCCCCGACCCGGCCGCGCGCCACCACGTGCTGATCGTGGACGACGAGGTCGCGGTCTGCCAGGCCGCGACCGATTATCTCAGCGCCTACGGCTTTCGCGTCGATACGGCGCAGGAGCTCGAGCAGGCGGAGTCGATGCTGGCATCCTCCGCGTACGCGCTGGTCATTGCCGACGTCCGGCTGACCGGCATCCACGGCCGCGAGGGGCTGGAGCTGGTGCGCTTCGTTCGACGACGTTTCCCCAACGTGGGCATCATCGTCATGACGGCGCACGCCAGCCCCGAGCTGGAACGCGAAGCGCAGCAGCGGGGGGCGGACATGTTCCTCGAAAAGCCGCTCCCGCTTTCGGAGTTGTTGGTCCGCGCCCGCCGCGTGCTCGACACGCGCCACCAGCCCACCGATCCGACGTAAGGAACTGGCGGCGGCGTCCGTCCTACCGCGCCACCGTCTCCATCAGCTCCCGCGTAAACTCGATCTCGTCGTCGATCACCGTGTGGCCCATTCCCGGATAGATCCGCCGGGTGACGGCCGCCTGCATGCCGTCGAGCACCGCGGCCGTCTCGTCCACCCGGCTCCGTGGGATGTGCGGGTCCACATCGCTGCACCCAAGAAACGCCGGAGTGCCGTCGAACGACCCCGTGGCGGGCCAGCGGGTGCCCGGCGGGCCGATCAAGCCGCCACTGTAGGCAATTACGCCGCCGTACCGGGCCGGCCGTCGGTAGGCCGCCGTCACCGCCAGGCAGGCGCCCTGCGAGAAACCGAGCAGTATCACGCGCTCTGTGGGCACGCCGGCGGCCAGCGCCTGATCCAGCAGCCCGTGAATCACCCCGATCCCGGAGGAAATGCCCGGCTCGTTGCGCTCGATGGGCGCCAGGAAACTCTCCGGATACCAGGTGCCGCCCGCCGCGGCCGGCGCCAGGTAGGTGAAATCCGGATGGTGGAGCGGCGGGACCAGGCTCAGGATATCCTCCGGGCCGGCGTGCCGGCCGTGCACCATGATCATCACGGCGCGCCCCTCGCCTGGGGGGACGCCGCGGCTCGCGACCGGCCAGCCGCCGGGGGGGGCGGGCGCCGTCACGGGATCACCGCATCCGCGGGTTCACCACGTTATTGATCTTGGAGCCGAATCGATAACTCAACCCCACGTTCGCGAAGTAGCTGAACGAGGTGCCGCGGACCCGCTGCTGGAGCAGGATCTCGCTTTGGGTGAGCCCCTGCGCCGAGAGGAAGAGCTGGTCCCGCACCCGGGCCGCCCCGCCGAACACGTTGAGGTTTAGTCCCCGGAAGATCCGGAAGTTCAAGCCGCCGAAGACCTCGACGCGATGCTTGGCCAGGTCGCTCAGATACTGGTTGCCTTCCACCGCCGCTTCCACCGATCCCCAGGGCTGCGTGACCTCCAGCTGGACCTCGAGGCTGTGCTTGGGCAGCACCTCGTTCAGCTTCCCGAAGATTGTCGTGTCGGCGTACCCGAACGCCGCGACCCCCACCGAGTACTGAACCCTGAGCTGCCGCCGGGTCGACTCCGAGTACGGGAACACGTTGTACTCGATGGCGGGCCCCGCTTCGACCGCGTACTCCAGGTTGGAGGCGCTCGACCGGCGGAGCTCCACCGCCTCACCGGCCGACGAGTGGGCCCCGAGGCTCCAGACCGCCAGGTGGCCGAACTCGTACGAGTTGCGGGTGCTGACGATGGTCGTGTCGATCGCCTCGACCGTGTCCACGATGTCGAACTCGGAGCGGCTGCCCTGCGCGAACGCGAAGAACCCCACGCGGAGGGCCTCCGTGGTCCTTGACGCCTCGAACGAGGCGCGGCCCGAGCGAAACCGCTGCTCGCTCTCCCCCTCGAGAGATCCGCTGACCCGCGTGGTGAAGACCCAGTAGTTCCAGGGATCGGTTTCCCGGACCGTGTCCGCGCCGGCCGGCGCGTCGTAGGTCACGTTCAGCCGCCGGGACAGCGGGGTCACCGAGACCAACGGCACGAACCCCAGGCGCAACGTGCGGGTGAGCCCAGCGCGCCGCTCCTCGTTGGTATCGGTACCGCTGGCGACGTACGGCAGCACCTGCCGCTGCCCCTCGAAGCGCCCCCGCCCGATGAACTCTAGCGTATACGCGACGCCGCCGCCGCCGGTCGACTGGGCGGTGATCAGGACGTGCAGGTCCGCGTCCTGGCGGTCGCGCATCCATTGCACCCAAGCGATTTCCCGGCGGAAATGGTCGAAGTCGCAGGACGGGCCCTGACAATCGAGGAAGACCCGTAAGGGCGGCAGCGCGGACGGGACCTGCGCGGCCGCCGAGGGGGCAAGCGCGAGCGCGGCCCCCAGGCTCATCGTCAGACCGACCAACCATCTCATGCCCAACCTCCGACTCGGGTCGCCGCTGAGACGCCCCTCGGGCTAGTCTCGTTTACTGCGCGGACCGGTGCGCGCCGCGACTCCAGTACCAGTAGCCCGGCAGCCCGGCCGCGACGATCAGCCCGCCGACCGCCGCTTCCCACGGGGTGGCGACGATCGCACTCCCCACCACCCAGGCGGCGAACCCGATGAAGATCAGCGGCGACAGGGGATAGCCCCACGCCCGGTAGGGGCGGGGGAGATCGGGCCGGGTACGGCGGAGGCGGAGCACGGCGGCGCAGCCCAGCGCGTAGAACACCCACGACGCGAACACCACGTAGGTGAACAGCTTCTCGTACGTCCCGGTGAGCGCCAAGACCACGGCCACCACCCCCTGCGCCAACAGCGCGGGGACCGGGGTCCCGAGCGTCGGGTGCACCCGGCCGGCCCACGGAAAGAACCGTCGGTCCCGCGCCATGGCGTACGGGATCCGCGCAGCGGTGAGCACGATGCCGTTGTTGGCCCCGAGGGTGGCGATGGCGATGGCGCCGGCCACCACCGCGGCCCCGGCGGGACCCAGCACCACGGTCGCGACGTCCGAGGCGACCACCGGCGAGCCGGCCATCCGCTCGGGCGGGAGCACGTACAGAAAGGCCAGGTTCGTGAGCGTGTACACCAGCACCACGATCCCCAGGGACCAGACGATGGAGCGCGGCAGCACGCGACCCGGGTCCACGACCTCGCTTCCCACGAAAGTGATCTCGATCCATCCGTCATAGGCCCACAGCACGGCCACCATCGCCACGCCGAGCGGCCCGAGCAGTCCGCCGGCCGGCACCGTGCCGGCGGTCAGGTTGGCCGGGGATCCGCCCGGAAGCACGAACGCCGCCACGATCAGCCCGGCCAGCGCGCCCACTTTCAGGACCGTCAGCACGTTCTGGGTGACGGCACCGGCCCGGACCCCCGCGCAGTTGAGGGCAGTCAGCGCCACGATGGAGCCCACGGCCACCAGCTTGATCCCGGCCGGGCTGAGCGGAACGAGAATCCCCAGGTAGGTCGCGAACACGACCGCGATCGCGCCGATGGACGCGGGGTTGATCAGCACCGCGTTGGCCCAGCCATACAGGAATCCCCAGACCGGGCCGACCCCCTCCCGCAGGTACACGAACAGGCCACCGGCCTGGGGGAACGCCGCTCCCAGCTCCGCCATGCAGAGCGCCCCCAGCAGGGACACCAGGCCGCCGACCACCCACACCAGCACGGCCAGCGCGGGCAGGCGCAGGGCGAGGGCCACGGTACTCGGTACGACGAAGATCGCCGAGGCGATCATCGTCCCGACGTTGATGGTGGTGGCGTCGAAGAGGGACAGTTCCCGCCGGAGCTCCGACATGGGCGGGCCCTACGGGTGGGCGTCCCCGGCGCGGATGGTCTCCAGCCCCCGGGCCCCCGGGCCGGTCTCGGCCCGGCGCAGGAGCCAGGCGAAGAAGAAGCCCAGGAAGCCCAGGACCGAGAAGATCCACATGCCCAGCGCATATCCTCCAGGATTGGTCGCGCTGGCGGCGGAGGAATCGTTGGCCCACCCGATCAGCAAGTTGAACCCCCAGAGCCCGATGTTCTGGATCATCGTCATCAGGCCGTACGCGGTCCCCAGCCGCCGCTCGTCCACCAGGTACGCGACCGAAGGCCACATGACGGCCGGGATGAGCGAGAACGCGATCCCCATCATGGCCATCGGGACGAACAGGTGCACCCCGGTATACGCCATCATGAGGTAGACCGGGACCAGCAGCAGCGACCCGAACATCATGAACAGCGAGCGCCGGCCGACCTTGTCCACCACCAGGCCGAAGAGGGGAGTGCAGACCATGGCGAACAGCGTGAGCAGGCTCGACAGGAAGCCGCCGAACTCGCGGGTAGTCCCGTGCGCCTCGATGAAGAACTTCACGGCGAAGGTCTGGAACGGGAAAATGGCCGAGTAGAACGTTATACAGAGCAGCACCACAAACCAGAACGACGTGCCGAAGTTGAACAGCTCGGACCACTGGACCTTGTCGGTTGGCCCGGCGTGCCCCAGGTCGTATCGCGCCACGGCCCGGCTTTCCAGAACCCAGTAGAGGATGGCCCCCACGACGCAAAACGTCCCCATCGCGATGGCGATGAGCAGCGGCCCCTGCCAGCCGTCGAACGCCGGCTTGGCCCAGGTGGGCGAGTTGAGGGCGGCGAACGAGCCCAGCCGCGCGATGGTGAGGTTCACCCCGAAGGCGAACGACAGCTCCTTGCCGCGGAACCACTTCGCGATGGCGGTGGTGACCGAGACGATGAGCGACTCGGCCCCGATGCCGAAGATCAGGCGCCCCGTCGCCATCACCGCGAACTGGCCGCTCGCCGCGGTCACCGCCGCGCCCGCCAGGCAGAGAACCCCGAACAGCAGCGTAGCCCGCTTCACGCCGATGCGGTCGATAACGATGCCGCCGACCAGCACCATCCCGATGTTGGGCAGGCTGTAGATGGCGTTGAGCCAGCCGATCCGGGAATCGGTGAACCCCAGCTGCGCCTTGAGCAGGTCCGCGATGGGGCTGACCGCGTCGTAGACGTAGTAGTTGCCGAACATCGCGAGGCTGATCACGACCAGCACGGTCCAGCGGAACCAGGTCGGCGGGGCGGGACGATCGGGCATGCAGGCCTCCTTGGCGGGGGAAGCTACACAGCAGGGCGGGAGCGCGTGAGAAGGTGAGTTGTGACTTGTGAGCTGTGAGCTGTACGCTGTGCGCTGTGTGCTGGGCCCTGGATCTGCATCCGGCTCGTGCCCACGACCCGGGGGCGTACAGCTCACAGCTCACAGCTCACATCGTCGTGTCCTCGGTTGTAGCTTCCCCGCCCCATGGATCCCATCCCGCTCAAGAAGCTCGACCCCGCGGCCCGCCTGCCGGCCCGCGCCACCACGGGCTCGTTCGGGTACGACCTCGCCGTCCTGGCCGACGAAACGGTGGGCCCCCGCGAGACCCGCATCCTGGCCACCGGGCTCCAGCTGGCCCACGATCTGCCTCACGGGGAGACCGCCGGGCTCGCCATGCTGGTGCTGCCGCGTTCGAGTCTCGCGCTCAAGTTCGGCCTGATCCTGCCCAACTCGCCGGGACTGGTGGATGCCGACTACGCGGGGCCGATCGGGATTCTGGTGCACAATCTGCGCGACCAGCCGGTGACCGTCCCAGCGGGGACCCGGGTGGCGCAGGCGGTGTTTGCGGAGCTGAAGTTTCCGAGGCTGACGGAGGGGGGCGCCGCCGACCGGCGACGCACCCGAGGCGGGTTCGGCTCTACCGGGGCCTAGCGCCGGGCGGGGACGGGGTGTCCAGCACGTCGCGCACCGCGGCGGCCAGGGCGGCGGCCGAAAACGGCTTCCCCAGCAGCGGCGCGCCGCCTACGATGATCCCCCGGCGCGCCAGGGTCGCCTCCGGGTGTCCCGACAGGAACAGCACCCGGATCTCCGGCCGGAGCACCGCCGCCTGCTCGACGACGCCCTTGCCGCTCACCCCGGGGAGCACGGCGTCCGTCACCAACAAGTGGATCTGAAGCCCGCCATCCCTGAGCCAGCGCACCGCCTCTTCCGCGCGTCCCGCCTCGAACACGGTGTAGCCCTGCTGCCGGAGGACCCGGGCCACGAAGCCGCGCACCGGAGGGTCGTCTTCCACCACCAGCACGGTTTCCGTCCCGCTGGGTGGGGGGCCTCGGTCTTCGGCGGAGGCGATCGCCTGCGGGACCTCGTCCACCCGGGGCAGGTACACCCGGAACGTGGTGCCCGTCCCGGCTTCGCTGGTCACCGCGAGGCCGCCCCCGCTCTGCGTGACGATGCCGTAGACCGTGGCGAGGCCGAGACCGGTTCCCTCGCCGGCCGGCTTGGTGGTGTAGAACGGCTCGAAGACGTGCGCCAGCACATCGGCCGACATGCCGGTGCCGGTGTCGGTAACCGTCAACTGCACGTAGCGCCCCGCCGGCAGCTCGCCGGTGGCGCCGGCCGACGGTTGGGTCAGCGTGACGTTCTCGGTGCCGATGCTGAGCCGGCCGCCGCTGGGCATGGCGTCGCGGGCGTTCACCGCCAGGTTGAGGAGCACCTGCTCCAGCTGGCCGGCGTCGGCCCGCACCGTACCCAGATCGGCCGCCAGCCCGATGTTCAGCTCCACATCCGCTCCCAGCACGCGCCGGAACATGCGCTCCATGCCCCGCACCACGGCGTTGAGGTCGAGCGGCCGGGGGTCCAGCACCTGCCGGCGGCTGAACGCCAGGAGCTGGCGGGTCAGCTCCCGAGCCCGTTCGGCGGCGCCCCGCACCTCTTCGAGCTCCGTCCGTTGGTCGGCGTCGAGCCCCGGCCGGAGCAGCAGCAGCTCGGAGTT
>Ga0214473_10003082_pt1 | contig 20326 bp, 14 predicted proteins | sample RVTome_7_FD_203509 | JGI IMG/M metagenome (GOLD analysis project Ga0214473, IMG submission 203509) | Soil microbial communities from uranium-contaminated site in the Upper Colorado River Basin, Wyoming, United States - RVT98D197 | ecosystem: Environmental > Terrestrial > Soil > Contaminated >... | reverse complement strand
TACTGCCTCGAAGAGGGCTTCCTCGAAGCCCGCGACCTCGATGCGGTCGTGTTCTACGAGAACCCCGTGCTGACCTTCGATCGGATCGTCAAGTGCCTGCTGGCGACGGCGCCCGAGGGGCGCGAGCAGTGGATCAAGGCCGCCCCGGTGCAGCTCGGTGTGAAGCTGCGCTTCGGCGAGATGATCCGTCGCGAGCTCGGCGCCGACGTTCGTCTCCTCCACTCGGCGCACCACCTCTCTCACGCCGCGAGCGCGTTCTACCCGTCGCCCTTCGAGCGGGCGGCGGTGCTCGTCATGGACGGCGTCGGCGAGTGGGCCACCACGAGCCTCGGGGTGGGCGACGGTGCGGGGCTCGAGCTGCTGCGGGAGATCCGCTACCCGCACTCGCTCGGCCTGCTCTACAGCGCCTTCACGTACTACTGCGGCTTCAAGGTCAACTCGGGTGAGTACAAGCTCATGGGTCTCGCGCCCTACGGGGAGCCGCGCTACGCAGATCTGATCCGGCGGGAGCTCGTCGACCTGCGACCCGACGGATCCTACCGCCTGAACCTCGAGTACTTCGATTACGTCGCGGGCTTGCGGGCCACGAGCGATCACTTCCACGCCCTCTTCGGCGGACCGCCCCGAAGGCCCGAGGGCCGCATCACCCGCAAGGACGTGGATCTGGCCGCGTCCATCCAGGCGGTGCTGGAGGAGGCCGTCCTTGGGCTGGCTCGTCAGGCCACGGAGCTTGCGAACTCGCGCAAGCTCGTGCTCGCCGGCGGAGTGGCGCTCAACTGCGTGGCGAATGGCCACCTGCTGCGCTCGGGAATCGTGGACGACCTCTGGGTGCAGCCCGCGGCAGGCGACGCGGGCGGCGCGCTCGGAGCCGCGCTCGCGGTCAGCCATGGATACTTCGGCGTGCCACGCCAGCGCCGATCCGACGGCCGTGATGGCATGGCCGGCTCCTACCTCGGCCCGCGATTCTCGGGCGAAGAGGTACGGGCGTTCCTCGATCGCAAGGGGATCCCCTACAAGGCGGAGCCGGATCTCGACCGCCGCGTCGATCGGGTGGCCCGGGCCCTGGCCGCCGGCAAGGTGGTGGGATGGCTCTCGGGGCGCATGGAGTTCGGACCGCGCGCGCTCGGCGCCCGCTCGATCCTCGGCAACCCGATGGATGCCGCGGCTCAGTCGCGCATCAACCTGAAGATCAAGTACCGCGAGTCCTTCCGGCCTTTCGCGCCATCGGTGCTGGCCGAGGACGCGGCCAACTACTTCGAGCTCGACCGCGAGAGTCCGTACATGCTGCTCGTGGCGCCGGTGCGGCCGGAGCGGCGCAGGCCGATGGACTGGGGCCGCTACGGGGCTGGCGACGACGATCTCCTGGCGCTCGTGAACCAGCCGCGCAGCGACCTGCCGGCGATCACGCATGTGGACTACAGCGCGCGGGTGCAGACGGTGCACCCCGAGGACCACCCGGCCTACCACCGGCTCCTCGAAGCGTCTCGGCGGATCTCGGGTCACGGGGTCGTCGTCAACACGTCCTTCAACGTGCGCGGCGAGCCCATCGTCTGCACGCCCGAGGATGCCTACCGTTGCTTCATGCGCACGGAGATGGATCTTCTGGTCCTCGAGGACTGCGTGCTCGAGAAGGAGCAGCAGCCCGCGTTCGAGGAAGCCGCCGACTGGAGGGACGAGTATGAGCTCGACTGAGCCGACGAAGGACGCCCCGGCCCGGCCCGGCGACGAGGGGGCGAGCGGAGCCGCGGCGGCGCGTCTCTTCGACGAGGTGCTCGCGCCCCTCGCAGCGCGCCTCCGGGAGGCGGGTGCCGTGCTAGCCGACGTGGCGCCGCGGCGCGCTGCCGACAGCTACTTCGAGCCCGTCTCGCGCTTCACGCGCGCCGATTTCGAAATCGTCTCCGGGGGCGATCCCGAGACGCTGAGGCTGGCGCTGCTCCAGCAGTGGAAGGCCGAGCCCTCGTTGCATGACCTGGTCGAAGCGCTGGTACGTCTAGCGGGGGAGGTGGACGTCGAGCGGGAGCAGAGCGCCGAGGTCTCGCCCTTCCTGTACGTCATGTTCTGAGCGCCGTCTCGGCGTCGGCCATCGCGCCCCCGCGTAGGAGGCATCTCCGTGCGCCCTTCGGACGTGAAGCTCAGGCTGGCCCGCATCCAGGACGCGACCGGGATCAACGGAGCGCTCCTTTGGCTCCAGCGCCAGGTCTTTCGTCCCCACGCGCGTGCCATCAACTACCACGCCGCGCACCCGGCTCACATGGCCAGCTTCGAGGCGCAGGTGGCCTGGTATGCGCAAAACTTCGTGTCGATCGGAGTTCAGGGTCTGCTGGATCTCCAGCGCGGCGTGTGGCCGCACTCCCGACCCGGCCTGATCGTGTCCTTCGACGACGGACTTCGCGAGCCCTACGATCACGCGGTCCCGATCCTCGAGCGGTACGGTTTTCGCGCCTGGTTCTTCGTGCCAACAACCCTCGTCGCTACGCCGCCTGCCGATCAGCGCGCCTTCGCCGTTCGGCACGAGATTGCCGACGCCGCCCCGGCGGGCGATCCTCGCATCGCCCTCTCCTGGGACGAGATCCGCGATCTCGACCGGCGCGGGCACGTGATCGGGTCGCATACCTGCACGCACCATCGGATGGTGTCATCCACGCCCAGGGAAACCGTTCGAAGCGAGATCCTCGACTCGAAGCGGCTCCTGGAGACACAGCTCGGGCACGAGGTCCCGGTCTTCTGCTGGGTCGGCGGCGAGGAGGAGACGTACTCCGCCGAGGCGGCCGCCGCGATCCGCGACGCCGGCTATCGGATCGCGTTCCAGACCCACAGCTTCGTGATCCGTCCCGGAACGAACCTGCTGCAGATCCAACGCACGAACGTCGAGGCGTTGGACCCACTCCCGTTGGTTCGCTTCCAGCTCTCCGGATTCATGGACGTCTTCTCGAGCGGGAGGCGTCGACGCGTGGAGAGGCTCACGGCCTGACGCCGTGGGAGGCCGCGGTCGCAGGCCCATGTCGGTCTTCACGGCCGAGGCATTCTTCGTCGATGTCCCGGTATCGTCGGGTGACCACATTCACCGAGGACTTCCGGCGGCTTACCGCGCCAGCTCGGCACCGACACCCACGGTCGCCGCGACGCGACCACTGAATCCGCGGACAGATCCTGGGCCGTCGCTCCCAGGCTGCTCCGATGAGTCGTCGAAACCCGACCGATTGACTCGCAACGGCCAGCAAGATCCCGGTGAGGTCTACGACGCCGTGCGGCAGACGAACGTCCCACCGTGCGAGGAGCGGCCAGGGCGACTAGACTTCCCGCCGAACCTGCATGCCTGTGAGACTTAGCGCTGAGAATGTCAACCTCGAATCACCGCACCGGGGCTTCTGCGGAGTCACGCTCGAGCGCGCCGGATTTCGGGTCGAGCCGTTGAAGAACTCACCGGCCACATGGGTCTCCGCTGGAATCATCAACAACGCGATGAACGCGTGGTTCGGAGTGGTGTTCCCCGCACTTGTTTCCCCGCCGCTCGCACCTCTCTTCGCTCGTCTTATGGGTCGAGGGGAGTGCCTGACACTGCTCGCACCACGGCCAGGGCGGTGAATCCCGAGTTGGCGGGAAAGCCGATGGAGCAGGCGGGAAAGCGGCACCGCCAGCTGTTCGTGGTCGCGACCGAGCCCACCCCTTACAAGACCGACTTGTTCAATGCGCTCGCCGAGCTTCCCGGTTGGCGCACCATGGTGTTATACGCCCAGTCCAAGGACTGGGCGAAAGATGCGGGCCACGATTTCAGATTGATGCCGCAGCGGGCCTACGATGCGGCCTTCTCGGAGGGGAAGGGGTTCCGGGGCCAGCTGGCGAGCGCCTGGCGTTTGACCCGACTCGTCCGACGCTTGCGGCCGAACCTGGTGCTGGTCAGCGGATACAACGGCATCCCCTACGTGACCGCGATGATCGTTGCGATGCTCGCCGGGATCCCGTTCGCCTTCTGGGTCGACCAGTTCAATGTCGGGCCTCCGCGCCGGGGATCGTGGCCTGCGCGGATAGTCCGCGACGCCATGCGCAGGATCGTGTTTGCCCAGGCGGCGGCGGTGCTGGTGTGCGGGAGGCCAGGTCGCGAATCGGCGCTGCGCGCCGGATGCCCGGAAGCAAAGCTGGTGGACTTCCCCTATGTGGTTGATATCGCGCGCATCCGGGGGCTGGCGCAGGCCAGTCTTGGCTTGGCCGGATGGGCACCACCCGCCGAGCCAAGGGGGTTGATCCTCTTCAGCGGACGCCTGATCCCCCGCAAGGGCTTCGACGTCCTGCTGGAGGCCCTTGTGCTTCTGCGGGGGACCCAGGCCTTTTCCCTGGTGGTCGAGGGCGACGGCCCGATGCGCCCGCGATACGAGGAAAGAGTCGCGGCGCTGGGGCTCCAAGATCGGGTGAGCTTCGTCGGGTTCAGGCAGATGGACGAACACGCCTCTCTCCTGGGGGCCGCGGACATCGTGGTGGTCCCCTCTACCGAGGACCCGTGGGGGTTGGTGGTGCACGAAGGCATGCTGATGGGAAAGCCCGTCTGCGCCTCCGACGCGGTCGGAGCGGCCGTAGACCGCATCGAATCGGGGAGCAACGGGTTTCTCTTTCCGTCCGGCGATGCCCACGCCCTAGCGCAACTCCTGCGGCGGCTCCTGGAGGATCCCGGCCTCAGAGGGCGCATTGGCGAGGCCGCCCGAGTCAGCGCCGAGACATGGACCCCGCAGCGCAACGCCCAGGTCCTGCTTTCCTCGGTGCTGGGACCGTTAGAGGCCGCCGGACGATGACGGCTGGGTTGGCCGAGGTGTGAAGTTGCTCCGGGTCTTGTGGACACCTCAAGCTGGGGAAGGAGAGGCAACTCAGTCGGCCAAGGGTAGGAGCCGCCGGAACACGTGGAGGTCGCGGAACACCCTGTGCTCGAAGGGATGCCGCGCAACCGCACCAAGGACGGCCCGTTTCGCGGCCTCGCCGTGGATCTCGATGGTGAGGCACCGCGTGCGAGCAAGCCATCCGTCGCAGTCCGACGAGAACAGCTCGCGCTCTGCGCCCTCGATGTCACACTTGAAAATGTCGAGCGTCCTGACTCCCATCTCGCGCATGACATCCTCCGGTGACACACCGAGGCAATCATGCGTTTCGCCTTCCGGGACCTCCACCACGGAGAAACCCGACTCGACGTGGGCGGACACGACCCGGAGTCTCGCCCTCCGCGGCCAGAGACCCACCTGCTGGAGGACGGCCCGAGAACCGTAGGGCTCGCAATTCCGGCGCAGAACGCTGAAGTTGTTAGGCTCCGGCTCGAGCGCCACGACCGTTGCATCCGGGAAGCGCGAGAGGTACCACGCTGTCGTGTCGCCGATGTTCGCGCCGGCGTCGAGGATGAATCGAATGGGAGGAGCTGGCAGATACTGCCCGTAGGTTTCCCGTATTGCGGTGTGGATCACCTCGCCCGGATCGCTCGTGCCTGGTCGCACCGCGATGGGGTGGAGCAGGCCCGGAATGCCGAAAACGACCGGCTCGCCGTGCGACGGCCCGTGCCGGTCCGGGAACGTCTGGCGCAGGCGCCGGTACTCTTGCAAGCCGATCTTGCGGATGCAGGCGCCTGCGTCATAGACCTCGGCGAGCTGCTTGTAGACGGGCGACGGGAGCAAGGATCTGACCGCTTTTCGGAGTCCCTCAAAGCGCCGGTCGAGCGCGCTCACCACACCCTCCAGCTGGTGACGCGACCCCTCACGCACAGGCCTCCACGGAATGACGCTCGCGCTCGCGAAGCCGCTCGACAGACGAGTGTCGTTTTCAACGCCGGATCTCTCCGGTATCGAACTCCGTTACCGAAAACTCGACCCGCATCGGTCATCCCCTGTCGCTTCCCATCTGCTCGGCGGCGGAGCCAATGTAGCTCGCAAGCGACTCGCCGACATCTCTTCGATGCTATTGCGCCGTCTGGGCACAGCCCCAGATCAGCTCGGACACCTCCGGCTTCTTGTGCACTCCCAGATGGATGAGGTCTGGGCCGCGATGACAAATGCGCGCCTTCGGGCGGGCCGGCGGGTTCGACGACGCCTGAATCACGTCGCCGATCATCACGATAGGCGCCCTGCTGTTCGAATCCACCACCCGCATCTCGCAGCCTGGTGTCGAACACTGGAGGCTGTAGCTGTTCCCGATCAGAGTGATCGGAAAGTGGGCTCCCGCGTCCTCCACGATGAAGGTCCCGCGATCGAGCTCCATGTGGCTGTCCTCGATCTGGATCTGGTGGTGCGCCTCCCAGGGTTTCGCGGGCTCGCTTCCGCGGGTGAGGTGGAAGGCGATGAAGTCCCCCAGGCTCGCCTTGCCCGGTGGCAGCGCGCCGACGTAGCAGCTCTCGCAGCTCAGCGATCCATTTCGGATCACGAAGCCGCGGCTTCGAGCCGTGACCTCCACCGTCTCGAGTCTTCCCACCACCGATTGCTGCGAGTCCTGGAGGTAGCCGGTGCCGACGTTCGACAGGGAGACGCGCTCCAGGGTCACGAAGTCTACCTGGTCGGCGTAGTTCCGGCCCGTGACGTAGACGCCGACGGCCGCACCGTTGATCACCACGTTGCGGAGCTCGACGAAGTGGGAGATCGCCGAGGCGGCGTTGTCGGCCGACATGCGGATTCCGATCCCGGCACCCGCCGCGTCGAGCGTGAGATCGCGGAAGGAGAGAAAGCTCGCCCCGCAGACCTCGAACATCGTCCCGCCTTCGGGCCCCTTCCACTGGAGGGTCGTTCCAGCCGTCGGAAACCTCGGGACCGACGCGAGCATGCCCGCGCTGCGGCCTTCGAGGATCACGGAGTTGCGCACCGTCGTGGCCGTGCACGAGCCCAGGCGAACGGTCTCGGAAATCGTGAAGGTTCCACCCCCCAGCTCGACCCTGCAGCCCGAGTCCACGCGATATCCGGGCGGACCGCACTCCTTCTCGATCCGCGCGTTCAGGTCGAGCTTCCGCGGTGCAGCCGACGAGGAAGACGGAAGTGCCAGGAGGATGCCCGCGAGGGCGATCCCCTGGAGACCCAGGGGAGACATGCAGCGCCGAAGTGCACGCATCGCTTTTACCATCTGCGGATGGTAGAGGATCTCGTCGCCCGTGATCGAGGGTCCCGCGAGGTTCGGGTGGACGCTGGGGAAGGAAATTCGCCCGCGGATCGCCGGCTCGCGGAGCCGCCCCGGCACTGTTCCCGAGGCCGCGTGACCGGATGGGGCGCTGTCGTGGACGAAATCTGCGCCGTGGAACTCAGGTTCCCGTAGTCCCGAGCTCTTCACCATCCATCTCGCTCACGACATGTGTCAACGGTGCGGGGCGCCGTACCCTCGTCACCCACTGGTCGGACTGCTCGTAGCCGAGGCGAGTCAGCACGTCGCCGGCTTCCCTATGGAAGTGCTCCCGGTCGGCCTCCGTGAAGGCGTCCCACCATTTCTCGAGGGTGTGTCCGACCGGCCGACCATGCACGGCCGTGCTTGCCGGACGGCTGCGCAGGCGCCGCTCGGTCCGATAGCGGAGCGTATTCGGGCGGAGCTCGGGGAGCAGGGGGGACACCAGCCGCGATTCCAACCCAAACGAACGCCCGAGGCCCCGGATCGTCGCCTCCGGGTCCCTCGAGAGGTCTTCGAAGCGGACCGCGACGACGTTTGGAGCGTCGAGCCATGCCCGGACGTGCTCGGCCCAGATGGCGACGCGTGTCTTCCCCTCGACGCGTTGGCGAAGGAAGGTCGAGAGGGAGCAGTCGGGAAACGACGGGACGCCCCTCATGAAGAGATGGTAGGAGCACATGACCGCACGTCCGTCGCGAACTGTGTACACGAAGTCGCCGCGCGACCGCGCGATCGCGAGCCACCACGGATCCGAATGGTCGAGCAGCCGTTGGTCCACACTCCGCAGGAAGTCCGGGTAGGCGTGGGACTTGAAGATCGGTCGTGCGGCTCGCAGCAGCGTTGTGGCCGCGACGGTCTCGTGAAGCTCGCCCGACAGTACGGCATCGATGCTCACGTAGAGTCGGTCGAGTCGCTCCCCCGGAAGCTTCCACGCATCGCAGGCGGGGAAATGTCTGCGCAGCAAGTCGATGGTCAGGTGGGTTCCGGATCGAGGATGGCTGGCAACGATGATGGGGCGCTTGCCATCGAGGAATCGTCGAAGGAATGGGTTCGTGGATCGTGCCCCCCCCCGATCGGGCCCTCCTCCCACCGGCGGAAGGGGCGGGAGGATCCGAGTAACTTCCGAAGAAGGTTCCCGATGGTAGCGCCGACCCATACTGAACCGCCGCCCTTCGCTCGCGCCGCCGCAGCACCGGCATCCCTCGAATCGGGAGCCGGTCGCGGCGGCGGTCGTCCCCCTTCCGTTCCATCGGGAGACCAGCGAGCACGATTGAGTTGATCCCCGTGGGGATGAACCTTCGAGTGGGGCCTGTGGCGGAGTCCCCCCGAGGCGGCCTGGGCCGCACCAGCCGTTACAGTCTGCGGCCACGACCCGCGATACAGGCCCGGGGAATCCATGTCCTCGATGCGTCATCTGGTTGCAATGGGGCTTGCAATCTCCCTCGGTCTCCTCACGGGGATCGGCTGGGAGTTGGTGCCCAAGGCGCCGAATCTCGACCCCCTGGTCGTCCTCGTGCTCTGGTTCAACCTCGTCGTGATCCTGACGGCCCTCGCCATCGAGGCGGGCCGGAGGCCCTACTCGCTCCACCTGATGCACCTGATCTGCCTGTTCCTCTTTCTCGGCGCCGCCTCGCTGTTGCAGTACTCCCGGGGGAGGTTGGGCGTGGCGGGACCGATCGGGGGCGTCGCGTCCCAGATGCTGCCGGCCGCGGCCGCGACGACTCTGTGGCTCGCGGGCTACCTCGCTGCCTACGAGGGGCAGCGCCTGTTCGGCTCCCCTCGCCGTCTCGGTGCCGTCTCGCGCTTCCTCGTCCGGCCGATCGTGCCGTCGCGCGCCCTCGTGCTGGGCTGTCTCGCGATCGTGGGCCTCGTCTACCTCGGCGCGATGGGGCTGCTGGGCGCGGAGACGCGGGGGGCCGCCGAAGCGGCGCTCGTCGAGTACTCCCAACAGGCGGGCGCCGGCGGCTTGACCGGCGCCTTGTTCATCGTCAACGCCAATCTGACCCGCGCACTTCCGATGGTGGCGCTGCTCGCCGCGCTGCTGGTGCTGGCCCGCGAGCACCGCGGCCGGGTAATGCTGGGATCCCTCGTGCCGCTGCTCGGATTGGGGGCGCTCGTCATCAACAACCCGTTCGCCGCCTCGCGGATGTTCTTCACCGCCAACCTCTACGGCTTCGCTGCTCCCTTCCTCCTGCGACGGTTCAAGACGGGTTGGGTCCTCGTCGTTTCGATCCTGATCGGACTCGCTTTCCTGCCCGCGTTGAGCGATACCCGGGACAAGCTCAGCCTCGAGGAGTTTCGAGCGAGCGGCTACTCGTTGACATCGCCGTTCCAGTACCTCGCAACGAACTCCGACGTCGATTCCCTCGGCATGACGGCGCTGTGCCAGAAGTGGGTCGATCGGTACGGCCATCGCTGGGGGATGCAAATCTTGGGCGCGCTGCTCTTCTGGTTTCCTCGAACACTCTGGCGGGGAAAGCCCATCGGGACCGGCTCTATGGTCACTGGGGACCTGGGCTTCGATTTCACGAATCTCGCTCCCCCCATCACGGCCGAGGCGCTCGTGGACTTCGGTCTACTCGGAGTTCCGATCCTGGGTGCGATCTTCGGCTTCGCCCTGGCTCGTCTCGACGCGGCCTACTGGGCTCCGGGTCGCCAAGCTCTGGCGGCGAGCCACCGCATCGTCGACGCGATCTATCCGTTCTGGCTCGTCTGTATCGTCTATTTCACACGTGGCGATCTCTTCGCGGCGCTGACCTTCACCGTCGGCTTCAGCTTCTGGATCCTGCCGCTGGGCGCGGGACTGATGGTCTTCCGCCCGGGCACGGAACGTTCCTTCGAGCCGCTCGAAAAGGCCCCCATGCGTCCAGGCCTCCGGGCGTGACGCGGGCGGCGGCGAGTCCGCAGCGTGGGTTCGCGAGCGTCAACGGGCGCTGGTCGTGCGTCATCGAGCCGAGATGATCGTCGGAATCGATGGCTCGAACATTCGCGGGGGCGGAGGGGTCACACACCTCGTGAGCCTGCTCGCTGCGGCGGCGCCCGCGGCACACGACATCGACAGGATCATCGTCTGGGGGAATCGAGCCCTGCTCGATCAACTCCCGGAGCACCCCTGGTTGGACCCGAGGCACGAGTCTGCGCTGGATCGGGGGCTGCTCTCCCGTCTTCACTGGCATGCGAGTGAGCTACCGCGATGGGCTGGGACGTGCTGCGACGTGCTCTTCGAGCCCGGCGGGATCGCCGCGCACTCGTTTACTCCGATGGTGACGATGTCGCAGAACCTGCTGCCCTTCGATTCCCGCGAAATGCGTCGCTACGGGATCTCGCGCGTCGGCCTGCGCCTGTGCCTGCTTCGCGCGGCCCAGGCGCGGAGCTTTCGGCGCGCCGACGGAGTGATCTTCCTGACGCACGCCGCCCGGGAGTGCGTCACTCGTCGGATCGGAGCGTGCCGCCGGAGCGCAGTGATTCCCCACGGTCTCGAGGATCGCTTTCGACTGGCGCCTCGGGCCGCGCGACCGCTCGAGGCCCTCGGGCCGGGTGCGCCGCTCAAGCTCCTCTACGTCTCGATCGTCGACGTCTACAAGCACCAGTCGGTGGTTGCGGAGGCCGTGGCAAGCCTTCGCAGCGAAGGGCTCCCGCTCCGCATCGACTTCATCGGACCTGCCTACCCGCCGGAGCTGCGCCGTCTGCGACGAACGCTCTCGCGGCTGGACCCGACAGGCGAGTTCCTGTGCTATCGGGGTGCCGTCCCGAACTCGCTGCTGCACCAGGAGTACCACGCAGCCGAGCTCTTCGTATTCGCCTCGAGCTGCGAGACCTTCGCGAACATCCTGGTCGAAGCCATGGCGGCGGGACTCCCCATCGCGAGCTCCGACCGCGGGCCGCTACCAGAGGTGCTCGGTGGAGCGGGTGAGCTCTTCGATCCGGAGAGGGTCGACAGCGTCGCCGCAAGCATCCGCCGGCTGGTGTGCGATCCCGTGCTGCGACGGCGGAGGGCCGAGGCCGCATTCACCCGCGCAGCAGAATTCTGCTGGAAGCGCTGCGCGGCGGAAACCCTCGATTTCATCGCGAGCGTCGGCAAGAAGCAGGACCCCTCACCTAGCCCCGTGACCTTCGGCGTGCGTCGGTGACCAGCCAGAGAGCGCCACCCGGCCCGAAAGCCAGCAGCAGGAAGTAGACGAGGAAGGCGAGCAGGCCACCGGCCGCTGCACCAGAGAGACCCCACACCGGAATCGTAAACCAGCAGATCGCGGGCGTGAGGATCGCCCCAGCGGTTCGGAAGCCCAGGAGGCCCCTCATCTGCTGGTGCACGGCGAAGATCGGCTGGACGCCAAGCGAGATCGCCTGTACGAACCGGGCCGCCGCGAGGATCGTGATGGTGCTCGTGGGCAGTACGTAAGAGTCGCTCGTAAGAAGCACGAGGAGCTTGCTTCCAAAGAGAAGGTAGAAGCCGAGCATGCCGAGGCCGATCGCGAACTGAGCGCCGAGTCCGGCGAGGATCACGCGGTCCGCGGACCAGAGCTGAGCGGGATCCCCGGCGTCACGGCTCCGCTGATAGGCAATCGGTACCAACAACTCATGGGCGATGCGCTGACCGAGGATGAAGGGAACTCCGCATACCTGGAAGGCTGCGACGTAGAGCCCCACGCTCGCCGGGTCGAGAATTCCCTTCACCATGTAACGGTCGCTGAAGGACTGCACCCACTGGAGGAGCTGGAATGCCGCGAAGGGGATGCCGAAGCTCACGACGAGTCTTGGGACCCGGCTCTGTGCACCGCTGGGGTGTCGCAGCAGCTTGCGCGCAGTCGGTGCGGCGACCAGAGCCCCGAAGAGCAGGGAGGCGAGGCCGTACGCGAGAAGGGCGGAGGCCGCCGTCGCGGTACCGAAGGTCACCGCGGCGGCCATGAGCGCGATCTGGGAGGTGAGGAAGGCGATGTTCCACAAGGCGCTCGAGCGTCGCTCGCGTTCGAGGCTGAGCCACTCGTGGCCGAGAAGGCGCCAGCGTTCACCGAGGAACACGAGCCCGGCCGCGAGCGCCGTCCACCGTCCGATTCCGAACCAGCTCGCGAAGCTCGTGCTCGCCAGCGCGAGCGCGGCAGCGGTTCCCAGGGTTGCGATCGAGTACCAGCCGATCACCGTGAGTGCAGCGGCGCGACGCTCGAACCCCTCCGCCGACGAGTGATAATCGCGCTTGTAGGCTTCCAATACGGGAGCGATCAGAACGCTGGCGACGAACATGAGCGCCGTCTCGGCCAGGTTGAACTCCCCGTATCCTTCCTTGCCCAGGGTATTGGTCAGGACCTTGACCAGTGCAAAGAGAAGGACGAACTCGATGATTCGATGGGCGACCACCCAGCCGATCTCGGCGCGCAGACGCGGCGAGGACGTAATCCGTCGTACGCCTGCGTACAGGGATCGGAGCCCGAGCGCGAGGGTCGCATTCGAGCGGGCGACCCGGGTCGCGCGGGCCGCGGGTCGCTTGGGCTTACTCGGCGGATACCGCATGAATGCGGGCGCGATGAGCTCGGATGCGGTCGGCCACCGCCGGTGCGAGCAGCCGAGCGATGATCTCGTGACCCCGTGGGTTCAGGTGGCTGTCGTGCTCGTAGTGGATCTCGCGTCTCTCGAGGTCCTCCGTGATCTCGACGGTCGTGACCCCATCGGACACGAGCTCTCCGATGTCGAGGTTTTCCCAGACTTCGGGGATCACAGGGAGGATGAGCTCGGCACCGTTCTCTCGCACCTCGCGCGTGAGGGCGCGCAGGATCCCAGCGGTGAGCTCGAAGCGCGGGGCCTCGCCCGAAAGGCTGTCCCAATCAGCCGGGGGAAGACCGTCGTGCATGCGGGCCGTGCCGACCTCGGCACCGCCATCCGGAGATCCCAGCTTGTAGAGGGAGACCAGCAGATCCGGGTGCTCCCGGATCCGGTTCGAGAGGAAGGTGAAGAGGGCGGAGCGATCCGCGAGCATCGTCTGCGCGGTGCACAGCGAGTTCTCGAAGGGTGTGTCCACGCGCTGGGGGCGGTAGCCCGAATCGAGGATGTACTCGGAGCAGAGCGGGTAATCGGGAATGGGGTAGCCGGCGCGCTCCAGGCTGCCATCGGGCCGCAGCGCGAAGGCGCCCTTGCTGAAGATGCGCCGCATCCGGTGCAGCGTGATGTTGTCGGCTGCATCGTTCAGGCCATGGATGAAGAGCACGATGTCGGGGTGGAGCCGGCTCCCGCGTTCCTTGTAGTAGAGGTAGCTCTGATCGGTTCCGTAACCGCGCACACCCGCGTTGATCACCTGCACCGGAAAATCGAACTCGCGGTTCATCTCCGCTTCGAGCAGCGCCGTGAAGGTCTCCTCCCAGGGAACCTCGAACCCGGCGACCAACGAGTCGCCGAGCACCATGATCCGGTACCCATCCTCGGGCAGCTCGGCGATCTCGGGGCCCCGGAGGCCCAGCGAGTTGATGCGCACCGGAGCCTCGAACTCGACGGGCCAGGGCCGCGGTCCGACGTAGACCGCCTCCGAGTTGGGCGTGTGCGACCAGCCGAGCAGCTCGTCCCTCTGCCAGAAGATCTCGGGGTGCGAGTAGACCGCGTAGATCGGCTCGTAGCCGAGCCAGCGGAGCGCGACTTCGAACGCGCCGAGCGTGGCGACGATCGAGGCGGTCGCGAGGGCGAGGAGCGCCGCGCCCTGGCGCAGGAATCGCGACGAGGTGCTCACGCTCCGAGCTCTACGGTCCGCCCGGTGCGGCACGACTCGAGGATCGCGAAGGTCGCGCGCGAGACGGCGGAGATCTCGTCGAGAGCGAAGGGAGAAGGAGCGTCCCGACGCACCGCGTCGACGACCGCGGCGACCGCGGCGGCCTGGCCCTTGTCCTGGTTCCAGGTGCGAAGCGTCCGGCCGCCGCAGACGCGCGTGGTGCGGAAGTTCTCGCAGCGCGCGGTGCGGCCGTCCGCGGAGGCCTCGAAGCGTTCCTTCGGGAGCTCGGGAGCTGCGCGCGAGAGGTACTCGAGCGTCGCGGTCGAGCCGTCGGGGAAGCCGAGCAGCGCCACGGTCGAGTCGTCGTGCTCGGGGTCGCGTCCGAGCGCGCGCGCGAAGACGCTCGACGGCGCCGCGCCGACGAGGAAGCTGCACAGGTCCACGAAGTGGCAGACCTCGCCGACAATGCGGCCGCCGCCCGCGCGCGGATCGGTGATCCAGGTGCCGGAGGGGGTAGGCCCCGCGGCCACGACGTAGTGGAGGGCGAGCGGACCCTGCCGTCCGGCGAGAGCCTCGCGCACGGCGCGGGTGTGGGCCGAGAAGCGGCGGTTGTAGCCGACGGCCAGGAAGCCGCCGGTCTCGCGCGCCGTGCCGACGACGAGGTCGACCTCCTCGGGCGAGAGCCCCACCGGCTTCTCGAGCCAGACGGCCTTGCCGGCCCGGAGCGCGGCCGTGGCGAGGGCGGCGTGGCTGTCATGGCGAGTGGCGACGAAGACGAGGTCGACCTCGGGGGCCGAGAGCGCGGCCGTCGAGTCCGTGCCGCAGGTCTCGAAGCCGAAGCGCTCGGCGGTTCGGCGGGCCGAGCCGCCGGTCGCCGTGGCGACCCCGACGCGTCGGGTCCCCTCGCAGCGGCGGAGCGCGGGGAGCAGCACGGCCTTCGCGTAGTTCCCGGCGCCGAGGAGCGCAATCCCGACGGTGCCCGCCTTCGGAGTGCCGGCTGCGGGGGCGAGGCGCAGGCTGCGCCGAGGCTCCGCTTCCGCCGCGTACTCGAAGACGAGGGAGAGCGCGCGGCGCTCCCCGCTCCCGAGCTCGCGGTAGACGCTCTCCGCATCGGCGAAGGGGACGGACTCGGCGTCGAGGCGCTCCGGCACGACCGACCCCGCGGCGACGAGTCCCAGGAAGGCCTGGAGGTTGCGGTTCTCCGTCCAGCGCACGAAGGGGAGCGGGTAGTCGAGGCCGAGCTCCTCGTAGCGGCGGTCGTAGCGGCCCGGGCCGTAGGACATGCTGACCACGAGCTCGAGCTCCTTCTCGTACAGGAGGCGGCGATCGAGCTCGATCGGTACGGCGCCGACCAGCGAGATGCGTCCCCTGCGCCGGCAGAGCTCCGCCGCCGTGACGAGCGGCTCGGAGCTCGAGGAGGAGGCGGTGACGAGCGCCAGGTCGACCCCGTGGCCCGCCGTCGCGAGCGTCTTCCAGTCGGCGCCGAGGGCCCCGGGCGCGGCACCCCACTCGGCGCCCTGGACGAGGGCCTGCTTCACGCGCTCGGGGTTCGGGTCGAGACCGAGCACGCGACAGCCGTTCGCGCGCAGGCACTGGACGGCGAGCTGTCCGATCAGGCCGAGCCCGACGACGGCAGCCGTCTCGCCGAGCGTCGGCCGGGCGAGACGCAGGCCCTGGAGCGCGATCGCGCCCACGGTCGCGTACGCGGCATCGCGCAGCGAGACGCCGTCCGGAACGCGTGCCACGAGGTTCTCGGGGACGGCGTTCCACTCGGCGTGGCTCGCGTAGCCGGCTCCGGCGCAGGCGACGCGATCGCCCGGTGCGAAGCCTTCCACCCCTTCGCCCACGCCTTCGACGACGCCGGCGCAGGAGTACCCGAGCGGCTGCGGGGCCTCGAGGCGCGTGGTCACCGCCTGCCACGTGGCGAGGGGGCCCTCCTGGCGCAGCTTGCGCGTCACCTGGCGCACGAGGTCGGGACGGCTGCGGGCCTTGGCGAGGAGCGAGCTCTTCGCGAAGGCCACGGCCACCGTCTCGGTCCCCGGCGAGACCACCGAAAAGTGGGTGCGCACGAGCACCTGACCGGGCCCCGCGACGGGAGCCGGCACCTCCGCGAGCTCGAGCTCGCCGCTGCGGGCGCTCTGGAGGATCTGCTTCACGCCGCTCCCGCCTTCGACGGCCTGGCCTCGAGATGGCCCTTCCAGCCCGGATGGGCCGCGAAGCTCCTCTCGGGCGCGAGGGCCCCGAGCCCGATCTCGCGCATCGTCCCGTCCGCGTCCGCTTCCACGAGGCGGACGTCCTCGGGGCGGCGCACGCGTCCGATGCGCAGCGCTGTGGCCGCCATCGCCTCGCGCAGCTTCGGGATGCGCCGCTCGTCGAAACCCATCAGGCGCACGCAGGCCAGGTCGAGCGCGAGGGGGTCGGTCGAGGCGACGATCGCCCCGAGCGGACGGTCGACCGGGGCGAGCGGCCCCTCCCCCTCGCCCGCGACGATCCCGTCGATCAGCGTCAGCACGCGGCGCACCGGCTCGGGCGCGTCCCAGTGCTCGCCCGCCGCGTCGGAGTAGTAGACGACCCGGTTCAGGTCGAGGCACATCCGCCAGGTGGTCTGGTTCCCGTGCCAGTTCCCGCTGCGGATGAAGGCCTCCCCGCGCGCCGCATTCTCGGCCCGCCTCGCGGCGCGGATCAGCCCCGTGCCGATCCCGCGCCGGAGCAGGTTCCTGCCGACTTCGACCGCCCATCCGCGGGCCGAGTCGATCCAGCTTCCGCTCGGGAACTCGTCACCGCCCACCCGCGGCGAGCCGGCGGAGTGATGCGGCAGCAGGTTCTTGTCGCCGTTGATCCCGACGAAGTTCTTGAGCGCGAGCGTGACGCCGGTCTTCTTGTGCGTCTTGAGCTTCGGCAGGTTCACGAGCAGGTCGGCCGAGAGCACGCTCTCGGAGAGCAGGTACTCGTGCTTGCCGCCCTGGTGGTGCTCGGTGGTCGGACGCGAGTCGTAGTCGGCTCCGCGGAAACGGCTCGGGTCGAGGCCCGAGGCGTGGAAGGCGCTGTGGGGTCCGAGGTCGACCAGGCGGTAGCCGCGCGGGTCGCCGGGGAGCGCGCGGCGCTCGACGATCACCGCGTCGCGGTAGGTCACGGCCTCCCTCCGCAGATCGATCACGGCGAGCTCGACTCCGAGCGCCTCCTCGTAGAGGCGGGCGATCGCGTCGAGGCCGGTGAGGCGCCGGATCTCGTCGAAGTCGCAGTCGTGCTGCGGCGCCTCGGCGACCTCGACCGATCCCTCGGGGCCCGCGGCGAGCCAGGCGTAGTCGAGCACGGCCCGCAGCACCGAGCCGTGGGTGATCACGGACTCGACGGTCCCGCCCACCATCGGGTTCCAGTGGCGGATGAAGTTGGGCTTCACGACGATCCGGCCGCCGCGGCGCACGAGGTCTCCGAGCGGGTTCCACCCGGGCGTCCCGAAGCGGCCCGCATCGAGACCGAGCGCGCGGAGCGTTGCGCGGACGGCGGCGTAGACGTGGTTCGGCGGGCCCGGATGGGCCGGGAGCAGCGAGGCGAGCTCCGGGTAGGGCTTGCCGGGACCCCAGGGAGCCGCGAGACCCCGGTAGGACGGATCGGTGCGGCTGATGCCGACGCTGCTCACGCCGCGATCCTCCCGACCGCGGACTTCACCGCCCGGAACTTGCCGTTCGGCTCGCGCGCGATCGCGTCCACCACGCGGATCCGGATCTCGATCTCCTCGCCGAGCCGCGAGCGGAGCTCCTTGGTGACGCTCCGCTCGGTCTCCGCTTGCCAGGCGCCGTGTGGGACGATCCGGACCTCGATCGCGCGCGCGTCCTGCTGGAGGATCTGCGCCTCGGCCACCTGGTGCTGGTCCTTGAAGACGTGGTCCATCCGGCCGACGAGGCGGCCGTCGGGCGTGGCGACGTAGTCCTCGATGCGGCCGTCGACGTCGAGGAACACGTCTCCCGGGCGCCCGCACGGGCATGCGTGCTTCGAGCGGGTGCCGACGTCTCCGATCCGGTACCGGAAACGCGGCGTCGCCTCCTGCGCGAAGCCGGTGACCAGCAGCGGCCCGCGCACCCAGTCCTCGGTTTCCTCTTCGACGTCGACCTCGACGATGCCGAACTCCATGTCGACGTGGAGACGGTTCGATTCGCAGCCGACCATCGAGACGCAGAACTCGCTGACACCGTAGCGGTCGCGCACCGGTGCACCGAAGCCCGCCTCGATGGTCTCGCGCTGGAAGGCGAGCAGCGACTCCGACGAGGTGAAGACCGCCTCGAGCCGACCTTTCGGGACCGGACGCCCGGCCTCGAGCAGCGCGCGAGCCGCGAGGTGGATCGCCGACGGATAGCCCTGGACGTAGCGCGCCGGCGCCCGGTGGATCGCGTCGACGTAGCAGCGCAGGTGCGCGGGGGTCATGTGATAGATCGAGAAGAGGATCTGCCCCGCCCACGCGTTCCTGCGCCAGAAGGGCGGCTGCGTCTGCGAGAAGGGGACGATCGACTGACCGTTGAAGCTCAGGTGCGGGTCGCCGAGATCGACGCCGCAGCGACGCCGCAGGCGCCACACGACGGCGTACTCGTCGGCCAGGTCGTTCGCCGTGTGCCAGAGCGGCAGCGCGGTTCCGGTCGTGCCGCTCGTGCGGGCGCGGCGGAGGCGGCTCGGCGGGACGTCGTCCGCGAGGAACTCCCGGGCCCGATCGCGGTAGCTGCTCTTCTCGAGCGGAGGGATGCCGGCGAGCGTGCGCCGGATCGCCTCGGCCGGGTCCGGGTGGTCGGCCGGCGGCGGCAGATCGCGATAGAACGGCACCTGCGCGCGCGCGCGCGCGACGAGGCGGTCGAGCTCCCGGCGCTGGAGGGCCTGGAGCTCCGCGAGCGGCGCGTCGGCCGTGCGCTCGAGCTCGGCGAGCCGGGCCCGGAAGCGGGGCGAGAAGCGGGCGGCGTAGCGCCCGTAGCCGGCGAGCGTGCAGGCCGCGTTCTGGGCGAAGATCGGAAGCTGCGGATAGAGCCCGGACGAGAACCAGTGCGAGAGGCGGCTCATCGGGAGTCCATCAGTTCGGCACGTAGTCGCCGAGCCCGCGGATCATGCGGGGGGCGAGGTCGCGAAAGGCCGCGTCGGCCGCCGCCTCGTTTCGGCCGAGGACCGGAACGGTGAAGCGCACCAGGGCTCCGTCGGTCCGCCCCCGCGACGCGCGGTCCCAGCCCATGTAGATGATCTTCTCCCAGTCCTCGGCGATCACCCGGCCGGCCTGCTGGTACCAGTAGTAGACGAGCTGGCGGGAGTTCCCTTTCGCGATCAGCAGCCGGCGGACGCGGGTGGGGCTCTGCGGCAGGCCGGGGAGGTCGACCTCCACCGTCTCGAGGCGGACGATATCCCAGCCCGAGCCGGGCAGGCAGTGCGCGGGCGGGTGGATCGAGTTCTCGCCCGCGCCTCCGCCCTCCTCGCGGATCTGGGTCGAGTGGTAGCCGAGGTAGACGCCGACCTCGGGCGTGATCCCGGCGTTGTCGCCGTTCGCGCGCTGCCAGGTGCAGAGGTGGTAGTCGGTGACGCCGAGGTTCTTCTCGGTCGGCGCGTCCATGCGCTCCGGTCTTGCGCAGCTCCAGTCGCCCTGCTCGAGCGGCATCCGGTCGAAGGTCTGGCGCGGGGGGATAACCGCGTCCGTCGCGAGCTCGTAGTAGACGTAGAGGTTCAGCAGCAGGAAGCCGACGGCAGCTGCGACCTTCACGCGCCGCTCCTCACCGAGCCGCGGGCGCGCCAGGCGCGCGGCCAGAAGAGCTGGAGCAGCCACGCCTCGACGAGCAGCAGGGCGAAGGCCAGCCCGAAGGTGAAGAACCCCTCCGTCTGGTGGATCAGCCCCTCGGCGGCCCCCTCGCCGAAGCGGTGCGTCAGGTAGCCGGTGAGTCCCACGCGGAAGGCGTTCACGAGAATCGCGATCGGAATCGCCGAGAGCACGATCACGAGCCGCTCGACGGCGTTGCGGCGGAAGAAGTAGGCGAAGACGACGGCGAGGGTGCCGAGGGCCATCAGCGAGCGCAGCCCGCTGCACGCCTCCGCGACGAAGAGCTGCGTGCGCGCGAGGTGGATGATGTTCCCCTCGCGCAGCGCCGGGATCCCGAGCGCATGCAGGGAATCCACCGCGAGATCGGCAGCGATCAGCTGGAGCGGGAAGGCGATCACGTTCACCAGCGACTGCGGGAGCGGAACCATCAGGAACAGGAAGAGCAGCGGAAAGGCGAGCACGCGGAAGACCTGGCGGCCGAGCAGCAGGAGGACGAGCCCGATCAGGGTCAGCACGAAGGCCGTGCGCATGGCCATCAGCTCGACGCCGAGGCGCCCGATCGCGAGGGCGAGGGTACCGATCGCGAGCGGGATGCAGCCCCACCAGCTCGGCTCGACCGACGCGCGCCGGAGCTGCGCGCGCCGCTCCCAGGCGAAGTAGGCGGCGAGCGGCGCGACGAGGAAGCCGTGCGAGTAGTCCGGCACGGCCTTCCAGTGGATCAGCATGTAGTACAGGATCGGCGCGAA
>Ga0214473_10003081_pt1 | contig 20329 bp, 18 predicted proteins | sample RVTome_7_FD_203509 | JGI IMG/M metagenome (GOLD analysis project Ga0214473, IMG submission 203509) | Soil microbial communities from uranium-contaminated site in the Upper Colorado River Basin, Wyoming, United States - RVT98D197 | ecosystem: Environmental > Terrestrial > Soil > Contaminated >... | reverse complement strand
GCATTGGTAGAATTCTGGCGCGGTTCTGGCGATTACACCAGTCCGTTTCCAGATCCCCCTTTCAAACCGTGCGTGCGGATTTCCCGCACACGGCTTACCGACGGTCTTGACGATGTGGCATTCGCGGGGTAGCGCACGGTGCCGCGCAGCTTGTACAGACCCATCTCCTCGTGCAGACGTTCGCGGGGCCACGCATCCCACCGATACCGCGCCCGTTGACCGCCCCGGCGCTGCATCCACCGGACCAGGCGACGGTACACGTGCCCATCGATGGCGTTGAACTCCCGGTCGGCGTTCCCCGTCCGGAAGTAGTTGCCCCAACCCCGGAGAACCGAGTTCAGGGACGCTACGATCTCCTTCACGTCCTTTACCCCGCTCCGTCGCGCGTCCGTAAGGTCGTGGACGCGTTCCCGGACCCGCTTCATCGCCTTGGGCGACGGCCACCGCTGCATGAAGTGCAGATGCGGCGCCCGCTGGATGCTGCGCCGCTTCCGGATCGTGCAGCCCAGGAAGGTAAAGCCTTCCTTGCCGCGCCGCAAGTCCACGATGCGGGTCTTCTCTGGGTGCAGCGTAAGCCCCAGGCGTTCCATGATGACTCCGATGCGCCTGTGCGCTTCCCTCGCCTGCGACTCCTTCTTGCACATCACCACGAAGTCGTCGCAGTACCGCACCAGGAGCCCCAGATGCTTGCACTCCCGCTCCCACGTGCGGTCGAGTTCGTGCAGGAAGATGTTGGCAAGAAGCGGCGAGATGACCCCGCCCTGCGGCGTACCCGCGAGCGTCTCCCTCACCGTCCCGTCCTCCATCATCCCGGCCCAAAGCCACTTGCGGATGAGCTTGAGCACTCGCCGGTCCGAGATCCGCTCCGACACCATCGCCATCAGCTTCTCCCGGTCGATGGAGTCGAAGTAGCCCCGGATGTCCGCGTCGAACACGAAGTTGTGGCCCCGGTTGCCCGCCTCGCGGATGGCTTCCAGCGCCTGCGTCGCATTCCTCTTCGGGCGGAACCCGTAGCTCACCGGCAGAAAATCCGCCTCGAAGATCGGCTCGATGGCAAGCTTGGCCGCCATCTGCGCCACGCGGTCCCGAACCGTCGGTATCCCCAGCGGCCGCTGCTTCCCGTCTGCCTTCGGAATGTACCGCCGTCTCACCGGACTCGGACGATACCGGCCTGCCAAAAGGTCCGCGCGGATGCCCTCAAGGAACCCCTCAACACCCTTTTCCTCGATGGATTGGATCGACTGCTCATCCACCCCCGCTGCCCCTTTGTTGCTGCGCACACGCCCCCACGCTTCCCGCAGGACGTCACCCCTGCAGACCCGGTCGAACAGCGCGTGGAAACGCCGTGTCCTGCTCCGCTTGGCGCACACGTAGAGCTTGCGCTGGAGTTCTCGCACTTTGTCACTGGGGTTGTTGGGCCTTACGGCCATGCCCTCGCGCTTACCTCCACCGCAAGCGTGACCGAAGCAGGGTCCCTTCCCTCCGGCGGGTTCTCCCCGCCTTCAAAGGTACTATGGACCCCTCGGACTCCCTCCCGGCTCCGGGCGACTTCAGCTCCCGCCTTATACGCCCGGGCTTCGCCCGACGCAGGCCGCCGGGTAGGGTCTCTCCTGTTCCGCACCACCCCTTCGAAGCGTGCCGCCGCCTCTACCCCGGGGAGGCCCAACGCCCGTTCCGGAACCAGGGCGCTGTGCGTGACCTTCGCCGTGGCATGAGCGGCTCGGCCCTCCCGAACACCTTTCGGCTGATAATGTGACGAGGCTGCAGCGTTCACATGGTTGCGGCCCGCTTCTTCGCTCCCTCCGACTTCGAGGCTTTCGACGCACCGCTTGGCCCCCGGGATCTCTCCCGACGGCTGGTGCCTGCTACCGGGCGCTCCGGCGCTTACCCGGACCGGACTTCCACCGGCTGGGGAGGTGCGGCTTTCAGGACGCACCATGGGCAAATTATAGTCCACCCCACGCACAAAAATGGTTAAAGTGGGAACGACCTTATCGCCGAAGGAGGGACCCGGAAGTGAACGCTGTCATCGTCGAGCGACAGGAGGCCGTGGCGATCCTGCGGATGAACCGCCCGGAACGGATGAACGTATACGATTTCGAGATGGGCGAGGCGTTGCTCACCGCCCTGGCGAAGCTTGCCGCCGACCCGGCCGTGCGCTGCATCGTCTTCACCGGTGCGGGGAGGGTTTTCTCGGCTGGCGGCGATGTGGGCATGATGGGAGGGATGAAAGAAGAGGCCCCCCACCGGTTTCTCGACCTGACCGTTCGATTGCACGCCTTCGTCGCCTCCCTGCGGCGCTGCCGCAAACCCGTCCTTTCGGCGGTCAACGGCGTGGCGGCGGGGGGGGGCTTCTCCCTGGCGCTGGCCGGGGACATCGTCGTGGCCGCCGAGTCGGCGCGCTTCGCGCTGGCCTACCAGAACATCGGGCTCTCCCCCGACGGGGGTTCGTCGTTCTTCCTTGCAAGAACCGTGGGGACGCACCGCGCGATGGAGCTAACGCTTTCGGGCAGGACGCTCTCCGCGGGCGAAGCCGCCTCGTGGGGGCTGGTCCAGCGGGTGTTTCCCGACGCTTCCTTCGCCTCCGACACGGCCACGCTGGCGGCCAGCATCGCGGCCGGTCCCACGCTCGCCTACGGAAAAGCCAAGGAGCTGTACAACCGGGCTCTTCTCCAGCCGCTGGAAACGCAGATGGAGGAAGAGCGCCAGGGGATCGCGGAATCCGCCAGGACCGGTGATTTCAGGGAAGGAATCCGGGCGTTTCTCGCGAAGGAAAAGGCAAGCTTCCGGGGGAAATAACCTGGCGAGGCTTACGGATCCACGGCTCATTACCCCTTGTAGCCGTGCTTCAGGAGGAAAGCCCAGAACGCCGGATTGAGCCACCGGCTCCGGTGCGGCGGAAGGGGGGACTGAAACTCGGCAATCCGCTTTTCCATCACTTGTGGGTGCGTCCCCCGGAACCGCTTCATGACCGTCAGGTCTATGTGGTATTCGCTTGAGAGTTTGGCTTCTTCGCCGAAGTAATGGTTCATCATCAGGTTCGATTTCTCCACGAGTTTCCGGCGATCCTTGACCCAGGAATAGTGGAAGACGAAAACGTTGCTCCTCACGATGTTTTCCTTCGGCCCATCCAGGATGCTGCGTTGTTCCGGATCGTCCCGCAATGCGAACGCGACGGCGTCCCCGACGGAGACCACCTCGCCGTTGTTGCGGACGATCCGGGTCGCTTTGCGATGGGCGTACGGGTTCACCGTCCGGTAATCGCCATGGAAATGACGGAATCGCAGGCTGATTGCCTTCACCGCCTTCCTCTCGAGGTTCTCCCGCATCAACCGCTGCAGTTCAGGCAGGTCCTTCTCATGGAGAACCTCGTCGGCCTGCAGGTAGAACGCCCACTCCCCGGCGCACTCTGCCAGCGCGAGGTTCGTCAGCATGCTGAAGATGCACCCGTCTTTCCGGACCGTGTCCTTCCATTCGTTCTCCACGATCCTCACCTTCGGGCTGCCGATCGCCTCTACCTTCGCCGCCGTGTCATCCTCCGATTTCCCCACGAGCACCACGTATTCATCCACGATGGGAAGGATCGAACGTATGGATTCGACAAACGGGTACTCCAGCCGCACGGCGTTCTTGACGATCGTGAATCCGGAGACTTTCAATCTGCTTCATCCCTTCGGATGAATGGGTGACGCGGGATTCGCCCCCCGCGCTTTATCTTTCCGATGCGATCTTTTTCAGGACATCGACGATCCGCTCCGACGCGCGTCCGTCGCCGTACGGATTGTGGGCGACGCTCATCGCCCGGTACGCCCCCTCGTCGTCGAGGAGCCGAAACACCTCCCGTGCCATCGCCTCCCGGTCGGTGCCGACAAGCCTTGCGGTCCCGGCGGCGACCGCCTCGGGGCGCTCCGTCGTCCGGCGCGTCACCAGCACCGGCTTCCCCAGCGACGGGGCTTCCTCCTGGACCCCGCCCGAATCGGTGATGATCAGGTAGGACCGGTCCATGAGGTAGACGAAAGGGAGATAGTCGACCGGTTCGACGAGGTGGACGTTGGAAAGCCCCTCGCGCCCCAGGATCCTCCGCACGGGCTCCTGCACGTTCGGGTTCAGGTGCACCGGGTAGAGGATCTCCACCTCCGGGCGGTTCGCCGCGATCCCGGCGAGGGCGAGGCAGATGTTCTCGAACCCTTTTCCGAAGTTCTCCCTCCGGTGCCCGGTGACGAGGATCAGCCGCTTGCGGGGGTCCAGGAAGGAGAACATCGCGTCGAACTCCGCCTTCAGCTCGGGGTCCGCGGCGATCCGCCCGGTAACCGAGAGAAGGGCATCCACGATCGTGTTCCCCGTGACGCGGATCGCGTCCGCCCGCACACCCTCCCGGAGCAGGTTCTCACGTGCGGCGTCGGTGGGGGCGAAGTGGAAGTCCGCGACCGCCCCCGTTACCCTTCGGTTCATCTCCTCCGGGAATGGCGCAAACTTGTTCCTGGTCCGTAATCCCGCCTCCACGTGTCCCACCTGGATCCGCAGGTAGAAGGCGGCGATCGTGGCGGCCATCGTCGTAGTGGTATCCCCATGCACGAGCACCAGGTCGGGCCTCGCCCTCTCCAGGACCGGCTTGAGTCCCCGAATCACGTTGCAGGTGACATCGAAGAGGTCCTGGCCGGAGCGCATGATATCCAGGTCGTACTCCGGCCGGATGTCGAAGAGCCGGAGCACCTGGTCCAGCATGCCGCGGTGCTGGGCGGTGACGCAGACCATGCTCCGGAACGTCTCCGGTTCGGCCCCCAGGCGTTCCACGACGGGGGCCATCTTGATCGCCTCCGGGCGCGTGCCGAAGATGGAGAGGATCTTCATCCTCCGGGCTAGATCAGCGTGAAGTGCGGCATTGGCACAATGAAGCGCCCGCCGCTCATCAGGTATTGTTTCTCCCTCGCCTGGAACTCCTGAAGGAAGTGCCACGGCAGCACGAGGAAGTAGTCCGGCTTCGCGGACCGCGCCTCGTCCTCGGAAACGATCGGAATGTGCGTCCCGACGGTCACCTTCCCCCACTTGTCCGGGTTTTTCTCCGCCGCCGCCACGATCCATTTGTGGTCCAATCCGCAATACTGAAGCAGCGTGTTTCCCTTCGTCGAGGCTCCGTACACGTAGACCTTCTTTCCCTTAGCGACGGCGTCCTTGACGAAGCCGACCAGGTCGGCCTTGATCCTGTCGACCCAGGCGGCGAACTCGAGATAGGGGGCGTTGGTTTCGAGGCCGAGGCGGAACTCCTCCTCGCGGATCGCCCGGACTCTCTCGGCCGCGAGTTCCCGGTAAGTGCCGTCGGCGAAGGTTTGCGGGTCGGCGTTCCGGCTGCGGATGTACGCGCGCATGCTCCCGCCGTTGACGTCGTTCATCTCCAAGTCGACGAGCTCGAAGTCGTGGCGACGAAGAAGGTATTCGAACGACTGGAGCGAGTAGTACTCCAGGTGCTCGTGGCAGACGTTGCCGAGCTCGTTGGTCCTCAGCATGAGGGGAAGGTAGCTCATCTGGACGATCCACAGCCCGTCCCGGTGCATCACCTTCCCTACGTCGGCCACGAAGATGTTGGGCTCTTCCAGGTCGTAGAACATGGCGATACTGGTGACGACCTTCGGCCGACGGGTCGCCAGTTCGGGGTTCGCCAGGAACGGCCCGGACTCGAAGTAGCCGACGGTGAGATGGTCGGCGATCTGCCGGGAATACCGGGACAGGTTTTCGGCCGGGTCGAAGCCGATCTTGAAGATCCCGCCGGTCTTGTAGGAGGCGAGCAGCGTGCCGTCGTTGCAGCCGATGTCGAGGACCGCGTCGCCCGCCTTCAGGTGCGCCAACTGCTCCGCCTTGTTGGCGATGTCGGCCAGCGCCGTTCGCATCGTCTGGTTTGTGCCGGAACGGTACCAGTAGTTCCGGTACATCGCGTCTCCCGGGACGGTGTGCTTGAGTTGGAGGAGCCGGCACCGGCGGCAAAGAACCAGTTCGAGCGGCGCCTTTGTCCCGTCCGAAGCGCCTGGTTCGATGAAGTCGGAGACGTAATGCTCCCCAAGGGACAGGATCGGGTCCAGCGCCCCTTCGCAGACGCGGCAGGTGGTCCTGGTGATCATCGATCGGTCCCCCGGCAGGAAGATCGAGGCGTTTGTCCATGCGCATTCCGGAGCGATTCGAGATCCGCCTTCACCATCATTTCGACCAGCTCGCGGAAGGATACCTCCGGTTCCCACCCCAGCAGGCGCCGCGCCTTGGCGGGGTTTCCGACCAGCAGCGCCGCCTCGGACGGTCGGAAGTCCCCGGGTTCCGCGACGACATGTTCGCGGTAATCCAGCCCGACGCACGAGAAGGCGGCCTCGCACAAGTCGCGGACGGAGTGCGTTTGCCCCGTGGCCAGGAGGAAGTCGTCGGGCTCCGCACGCTGGAGCATGAGCCACATGCCACGGACGAAATCGCCCGCAAAGCCCCAGTCGCGCCGGGCCTCCAGGTTTCCGAGCCGCAGCTCCCGGGAAAGTCCGAGCCCGATCATCGCGGCGCCGCTCGCGACCTTGCGGGTGACGAACTCCGGCCGCCGGCGCGGGCTTTCATGATTATAAAGGATTGCCGAGCAGGCAAAAAGGCCGTGGCTCCTCCGGTAGGCGCCCACGATCCCGTGGGCGTACAGCTTGGCCGCAGCGTATGCGTTCCACGGGAGGAAGGGCGTTTCTTCGGTTTGAGGGACCTCTTTAGGGTGCCGGCCGAACATCTCGCTGCTGCACGCCTGGAAGAAACGAGTGGCCGGGCTTGCCCTCCGGATGGCTTCGAGCAGTCGGGTGACGCCCAATCCGCTGACATCACCGGTGACGACGGGCTCGTTCTGCGACGTGTTCAGGTGCGACTGCGAAGCAAAGTTGTACGCCTCGTCCGGACGATACCCGCCCATCACCTCGAGAAGGTTGCCCTGGTCCGTCAGGTCGGTGACGACGATTTCGACGCGGCCGTGGGCGGTCCCGAGGTTGTCCAGGGTCCTCGACCCTCCATGCGCCACGGCGCCGACGACACGATACCCTTTCTCCAGCAGCAGTTCGGCGAGGTAGGAACCGTCCTGTCCGGTGACGCCGATGATCAGGGCGCTAGGCATTTCTCCTCCCCGGGTGCCGATCTCCTTATCCGGAACCACGGAGCAGATGTTCCTTTCCGATCGAGAGGTCGTAAATGGCCATGACTTTATGCTTTTTAAAGGTCCGATGATACCACAGCATGTACGAGTTGAACGCCGGCTGCGGCAGCAGCGAGATGGCCAGGGCCGCCAGCTTCCACGGCCTCGATGCGTTGCTGGGCGCGATGATCTTCTCGTACATGTCTCTCGAGTAGGCACCGGTCGCCCGCCAGAACCGGAGGGTCTTCAGCCTCCTCCAGGGCTCGGGTTTCACCCGTTTTCGCTTCGCTTCGGCGGGTATCCGGTCGAACGACCAGATGATGCCCGGCCATTTCCGCATCCAGACCTCGAAGGCGCGGGATGTCCACTGGGCGTTTCCGTAGCGTATCGTGATGCAGGGCTCCGCGATGACACGGGCGATGCCCGGCAGCGGTCGCTGGAAGATCACCCCGACGTGTATGAACTCCGTGCCGAAATAGCGGGCATGTTCACGCTCCAGCCATGTCTCGCGCCGGATGACGACGCACCCGATGAAGGATATTCCGGGGACGATCCTCCGGAACAGCCCCTCCAGCTCATCGGCCCCGTAGCTTTCATCCTCCCGGTTGTCGAACATGGACGGCTGGAGCAGGGTCGCGAGGCGGCGGTCCATCACGTTCGCGTTGACGATCACCAGGCTGTGGCCCTTCCGCAATTCGCCGAGCACGCGCCGCACGGCCCCCGGCTGGAACAGGTCGTCGTCGGGAAACAACCAGCAGTACTCCCCGCGGGCGTAATGGACGGCCTTGCAGTAATCCTGGTCGACCCCTCCCTTTTCCGGGAGCCTGAGGTAGCGAAGACCGGGACAGTCGGCGGCGTAGCGCTCCATGACCGTCCGGGTGGCGTCGGTGGAAGCGCCGTCGACGACGACGATCTCAACCTCGTCCGTGAGCTGAGGAACGATGGAATCGATCGTTTCGCCGATGTAGTCAGCGCGATTGTAGGTGGCGATGCAGACCGAGAGGAGCAGGGACTTCATTTCTTCGTGAACTCCAGGTACACGACCCCTTCCCCGGGAAGCTCGCCAAGCGCCTGAAAATACCGGTATTCGGTCGCCATCATGTAGGGCTCCTGCCAGAAAGGATATCGCGACCCGAGCACGCGCTTCAAGGTCGCGTTCCGGAAAAACAGGCCGGTTGTTTTCTCGCCGTAAATCGCCATGCGCTCCGGCGGTCCGGTGACGCGAAACACATTCTCCTGAAGCCTGTTTTCGTCGTAATAACGCTGCCAGAAGGTATACCCGTCGCTTCCCGGCGACAGCACCCCGTACTGGTTGTGGCTGATGTACTGCTCCAGAGGGGATGCCCTGCATGGCAGTGTCAGAACAAGCCTTCCGCCGGTCCCGAGAAGCGACCACATGCGTTCGACCGCCTCGCGATCGCCCGGTATGTGCTCCAGGACGGAAATGCAGGTAATCAGGTCGAAAGACGAACTCTCGAAGGGGGAATGCTCGATCGCGCAATTGCGGAAACGGCACCGATCGCCGACCCCGAATGCCTTGACGAATTTCTCCGTGTCCCGTATGTCGTTTGCGTCCGGGTTGATGAACTCCGCGACCGCCTGTTTGTTGGATCGCATGAGCATGAGGGGCAGGAGGCGAGGGGAGGAAACATCGAGATAGCGCGTGAACGGCACCCGGCGAAGTCTTTCCCACGATTCGTGGAATTCGAAATAGCGCGTCGAGTCCATGGGGAAGAACATCAGCCTGTAGCGGCCTCGGTCGAGACACCGGGTGACCAGCGCGATCACGCCGAGCCACGTACATCTCAAATGGAACATCAGCCCCGGGCCGTCGGCAAGCCATGCCGCCACCCAGTAGATCGGGCAGAGAATATTGCCCGCGAGCCGCATCGACAAGGACCGTACCCCGCGGCAACGAACGGAAAGCGGGACTTCGATATATTGCTTTCGCATCTCCCCTTCCCCGGTACTAATGAAGTTCCTGAAGTTGCGCCAGGACGGCATGGAGCCGGCCGGCGAATCGTCGTCGCTTCCAGAACCCGCGCGGCATCGACTCCTCGACGATCCGTATGCGGTTCCCGATCTTGAACCGCAGGGCTTCCGATCTTCCGGCGCGCCCGTGCTCCCGAAGATAGGACTCGACGAGATCGAGTTGCCGGTCGCGCGTATGACGGGGCGAATAGCGGATGCCGAATTTTTTCTCCAGAAGGCGGCGGTTTTTCCTCAACAGATTCTTGGTGGTCTTGCGCTCCTTCCCGAACGAGGCGCCACCCCGGTGGTAGACGAAGATATCCTCCCGACAGACAAGCCGGTAGCCTGCCTCGAGCGCCCGGACGCAGTAATCGTCGTCCTCGTAAAACCCCAGATCGTAGGACTCATCCAGGAGACCGATCGTGTCTGCCGTTTCCCGGCGGAACGCCACACAGAAGAATCCGAGCCGTTCGGTTTCAAAGGCGTCCCCGCGACTGTGCCGGACCCATGCCGCCCCCTCCGCGAGGATTTCGGAGGGGGTGACGCCGCCGGTAAAAATTCTCTGCTCATTGCCGACCGCATTGGAAACCGGGCCGACCAGGCCGATCGAAACGTCCTCCTGGAGGGCCGTTCGCAGCCCGGTAAGCCAGCCCTCGCTGACCAGAGTGTCGTTGTTCAGCAGCACCAGGATATTTCCCGACGCGACGCGGATACCGTCGTTGTTTCCTCCGGCAAAGCCGCGGTTGACCGCGTTCGGCACGCAACGCAAGCGCGGTTCCCTGCCGGCCAGTTCCGTCAGATAGGCCGGCGTCCCGTCGGAGGAGTTGTTGTCCACGACGATGATCTCGTAGTCTTCGTTTCCGGTGAGCCTGAAGATGCTGTCCAGGCAGGGGACGGTAGTCTCGTGGTACCCGTTGTGGGTTACCACGACGATGCTGATTTCAGGCATGGACATGCGGTATATCCTACCACTCGTCGGGCCCCGCCGCCCCCACGCCCCCTGTCTGGCTCCCCCGGGCCGCAACGGCTTCCCCGACCCGGACGAGCCGCCCGACCGCTTCCTCCACGAGGAATGCCCCTTCGGTCCCCGATGCAAGTTCTTCGGCCATCCATCGGTCCACCAGGTGGGCAATCCCTTTTCTCACGTCCTCGGCGAGGCCGGCCTTGACGGTCGTGTGACCTTTCCGGGTCACCATCTCCACGAGCTCCGTGTTTTCGTGGACCAACGCAAGGATCGGACGGCCCGCCAGGAAATACTCGTAGACCTTGGAGGGGATGGTCTCGGCGGAATACTCCTCGGTATTCTGGATGAGGAGCAGGACATCGGAGCGTTTCATGGCCGCAAGCGACTGCCGGCGCGGAATCCGGCCGTAATCGCGGATCATTTCCGGCGCGGGAAAATCGGCGATGAGGCGGCGCGAAAGGCGGTCGCAGCTGCCGTAGAGATCCAGCCGGACGATCCTTGCCAGCTCCGGCCGCAAGGCGATCAGATGCCGCAACGCCTCCAGGAACACCTTCAGGTTGCGCGACCCTCCCAGGGAGCCGAAATGGGCGAAACGGCAATGCTCCCCTTTTTCATAGGCCGCCTGCGGCATGTCGGCGGGGTTGGCGCCGGGATAGAGCGTCCAGCCGCGCCGGTGAATCCCGGTCCGGCGGTCGGCCCGCTCCCTCGCTACGTCGGTCAGAAAAATAACGGCATCGGCCCTCGCGCAGACGAGGCGCTCCAGCCATGCGAATACCCGCAGCGCCCGGCGGCTCCGCCGCCAGTCATCATGGACCAAGGGATCCTGGAACTCGGCGATCCAGGGGATGCGGCATCGCCGGGCGATGACGGCCGCAGCCAGGTGGGCGCTGGCCGGGCCCCCGGTGGAATAGATGATCTCCGGCCGGTACCTGCGGCAGAGTTGCCGACCGCGGAGGATCGCCAGGGGAAACCATGACCACTGGCTGTCCAGGTTGATGAGAAGCTTCTCCAGGACGTAGAACGGCAGGAGCAGGAGGTTGAGGAACGGGCCCGCGATTTTCAGGGGGGAGATGCGGCGTCGAAGATGGCGCAGCTCGAACCGCACTCCCGAAGGGGCCACCGAGGGGACCTGCACGGTGACCCTGTCGGCCCGCGCCTTCCCGCAGATTCCCGTCAACAGGAGCGGCGTGATTCCCCGCTCCGGCAGGAGGGAAAGGCGGTCGTCGATGTGTTGGGCGCAAGCCATGCCGTCGATCCCGGAAAAGTAGGAGAGGATCAGCCAGCGCCGCGCCATCCGCCGTCACCGCCTCCCGCCGGGACGCGGGCGGCCGAGAAGCGCCTCCACGGCGCCCGTCACCTCCGCGACCTCGATCTCCGCCATGCACTGGCTCTCCCCGCCCCGGCCGTCGCAGCCGGCCGTGCCGCACGGGACGCACTCCCAGTCTTTCTGGACGAGGATGATGTTCCCCGTCCGCTGGATGCCCCGTGGGCGCGGGCACTGCTGCGCCACGGGGCCGTCGTTGTTCCAGGGCGACCACCGCTCCGCGATCGTCGGCCCGAAGAGGACGATCATCGGGACGCCGGTGGTCGCGGCGAGGTGGCTGACCGCGGTGTCGAGCCCGACATAGAGGGAGGCCCGGGAAAGGAGGCATGTCATCTGGTTGAGGGTGAACGAGCCTGTGAAGACGGCAGGGGGGCGGCGGCAGAGAGCCGCCCCTTCCCGGAGAAGGCGCATCTCTTCATCGTCCGGGGACGATGTCCAGACAGGGGCGAGTCCGTAGCGATCGGCGATCGCGTCGCTCGTCTCCGCGAACCGTTCCGTCCTCCAGTATTTGTACCTCCAGCGTGCGAAGGGATGGATGACGAAATACGGCGTCGCCACCCCCCTTTCCCGGATCAAACCGGCGACCTTCGCTTCGTCGGCAGGATCCCAGAAGACCCTCGCCTCAAGACGCGGAACCGGTATGCCGAGGGTTTCGGCCGCCAGCTGGGAAAGGCGGGCGACGTGGATAAATCCGGGGAACGACAACGGATCGGACAGGAAAAGTTTCTTCCACCAATCCTTGGCGAAATGGGCTCCCGAATAGAAACCGACCCGCCGCCTTCTCCCCGCCAGCAGGACGGCGATGTTCCCGCGGTCGGACGCGTTCAGGTTCACGGCAAGGTCGTACTTCCGGAAGATCGATCCGAGGTATCCCGTCGAGGCAGCGGTGGTCTTCCCGCGCCCCTCGCCCGTATCCGTGTAAAACACCCGTCGAATCCTCGGGTCCTTCTCCAGGAACTCGCCCGTTCCCCGGTTGACCAGCACATCGATGCACGCCTCCGGCCATGCGGACTTCAGCAGCCCGATCAAAGGCGTGGAAAGGATCACGTCCCCGATGAGCCGGATGCAGACAACGAGGATCGTCCGGGGGGGGGGCGGCTCCGGTTTCATCGACCTTTCCCCGCCAGCTCCCGCAGCTTGACGTACTTCGCGAAGACGTGCAGGCCGCCGGCCACCGCGATTTCCAGCCCTTCAAGGCCGTCGAGGAACCCCAGCCGCAGCAGGTAGGACTTGGCGAAGGCGAAAAACGGGCGGAGCGTGCAATCCGCAAGCCGGCATCTCCGCCCCGATTCGAACATCTCCCTCGCGGAAATATCGGTGTAGCGGTTCATCTTCGTGAGGATGTCCGAGATGCCACCGAAGGAATAATGGAGGATGGGATGCTTGAGCCTCCCCGTCTCCCCCGTCACGAGGACCCGTTCGTGGACTGCGGAATCGGAGAACCGGGCCATTCGCCTGTCGAACAGGCGAATGGTTCGGTCCGGGTGCCAGCCGGAGTGCCGGATCTCCTTGGCCCCCAGGAAGGTCCTCCGCGGGACGGAGAACGCGGAAGGGATGCCGCCCTTGCGCAGAATTTCGGTGATCTCCGCCGCCAGTTCCGGGGTCGCCCTCTCGTCGCAGTCCAGGCTGAAGATGAGGTCATGAGAAGCCCGGTCGACGGCGGCCTGCTTCTGCGGGCCGAAGCCCTTCCACGGGATCTCGAAGACCTTGGGTGTGTATCCGCGGGCGATCTCGCGCGTCCCGTCTGCGCTCCCCGAATCGACGACCACGATTTCATCCGCCCAGCCCAGGGATTCCAGGCACGCCGCGATGCGGTCCCTCTCGTTGAAGGAAATTACGACGGCGGCGACGGGACGACGATCGGGGGTTCCCATAGGCTCCTCGAAAACCGGTCAGGCCGTGACGATTTCAAACAGGCGGCTCGCGCTCAATTCCTGCTGGAGCACGCCGCCCGCCCGCAACGCATTCCGCCGATAGCGCCGGTAATCCCGGATGATCTCTTCCATCCCTGCCAGGATGCGCTCGGGCGTCGCCACGTCGACGATTTTTCCCGCCTCGAAACGCTCCGCCACGCGGCCCATCCACGTCCCCGTCCGGGTGACGATGGGGCACCCGTGGGAAAACGCGTCCAGCGTAACGCCGCTGACGCGATCCGCAAAATCGGCGGGATCGTAGAGCTGCAGGCAGATCGCCCCCCGGAATTGTTCCGGGTACTCCTGGCCTTTTAGCGTTTCCCTGCGCAGCGTCAAACAGGGATAGCCGATCCGCTCGAGACGGTCGATCTCCGCTCGCACGCGCGGATCATACCGGTCGTAGTGGTCGGGAGAAGCCTGGATGGAAACCGGCAGGGTCTTTTTTTGCGCGTTCAGGCATGCCACCAGCTCCACGACATCCGGGAAACCCTTGTCGATCCTGGCGGCGCCGGCGAACAGCAAATGCCGGAAACCCACATCCTCCGGTTGCCCTTCCGTCAGGACCGGAGTGATCGGATAGGGCGACGTCAAGGCATGTTCGAATCCGCATTCCCGGAAAATGCTCACGACGGACTCGGTCGGCCCCAGCACGACAACGTTCGGTTGCCATCGCGCCATCCGCGCCAGAAAGTTCCTTTTTCTCTTGTCCGGCCGGAACCAGTGGAAATAGAGAACCGCCTTTCGGGGCGATAGGGGGCCTCCCGCCGCGAGGGACAGGAGCGCCAGGTCGATCCGCGTGGCCGTCGGAAGGAAGATCCGGCCCGGTTGCCGCAGCAGCTTGCGGTAGAGAAGGAGCGCCTGGGGGCGGCGCAGGCGCCTGCGGAAATACGGGAACACGCGCACGCCCGTTTCCTCCAGCAGCGGAAGCCTCGCACGGCGTCCGGCATACAGGCAGAGGGTGGTACCGCTCTTCCCCCGCCCGCCGCAGAAGCTCGCTACGAAGCTGTGACAGTGCCCCGCCTCGGACTCGAGGGTGGGCTCGACGATGTGGAGGATTCCGTCCATCACCCGGACCGTGTCTCCCGGAAACTGCAGCCGATCAGATCGCCCATGGCGGTCGCCACCGCCTCCGCGGGGATGCTCCGCCGGCATTCGGCGTCCCGGGCGCATCGTTTCCTCAGGCAGGCCGTGCAGGGCATCGGCGCCTGGAGAAACCGGTGGCCGGGGCCGAACGGAGCGTTCCGGTTCCCGTCGGTGACCCGGAAAACGGAGACCGTCTTCGCCCCCACAGCGGCGGCCACGTGCAGGGGACCGGTGTCGGGGGCCATGAGGTAGCCGCACCTGCGGTACGCGGCGGCAAGCTCCCCCAGGGTCAGCTTCGGAAGCAACTCCACCCCCTTGCCGGCGCTTTTCCGGATCTCTTCCGCCTCACGGCGCTCTTCTTCGCTCCCCCACGACAGAAACGCTCCCATCCGTGGGAATCGGTTCCGTAAATCACGCAGCGCCTCCGCCCAGAAAACGGGATCCATCCGCTTGGTTCGCCACGTGGTCCCCGCGTGCACGACAACGATGGGGATGGCCTCCGGAAAGACCTCCCCGAGGACCCGTGCCGCATGCCGCGCCTGCGCTTCCGTGGTGACGATTTCGGACCGAAGGCCCGACAGGTCGAAATCCCCGCCGAAGGGGGCGCTCACGACCCGGAGGAGCTTCTGGCTGATGTGCCGGTCCCCCGGTTGAAGCGCAACCTTCCGGTTCGTGAAGAGGAGGTTGGGCGCCTCGCGCGCGCCGTCCCGGTCGAACCCGTATCGCAGGGGAGCGCCGGAAAGACGGGTGACCACCCCGCTCTTGGCATTTCCCTGGATGTCGAACGCGACGTCATACTTCCCCTCCCGAAGGTGCCTCACCGCTGCCGACGCCTCCCGTCGCGCCGCCGTCGTGCTCCACTCCCGTTTCCAACGCTTGAGATCGAGCGAAACCACGCGGTGCAGCCCCGGGTTTCCTTCGAGCATGCCGGCGAACCGCCGGTCGACCGCCCAGTCGATCCAAGCCCCGGGGGCGACCCGCCCCAGGTAGTCGATCACGGGGAGTGCGTGCGCGACGTCTCCCAGCGCCGAAAGCTTGACGATCAGGATCCGATGAAAATCAGGTGGCCTCACGCGCACTCTCCGCGAAGAGGTCGCGCGCGGCGCGCACGACCATGTCCGATGTAACCCCCAGCATGCACTCGTGTCCCCGGTCGCATTCCCTTCGCATGCAAGGAGAGCAGTCCACGTCCACCCGGACGATCTTCGCCTTGCGGGTCCACGGGGAAGTGGTGCGCCAGTCCGTCGGCCCGAAGATCGCCACCAGCGGAACCCCGAGCGCGGCCGCGATGTGCATCGGGCCGGAGTCGTTGGTGACGAGGAAACCGCAGAGCGAGAGCAGGGCCATCATCTCCCGCACCGTTGTCCGCCCCGCAAGGTTTACGGGCTTTCGCCTCATGGCCGCCTCGATTTCGGCCGAGAGGGGCATCTCGGGAATCGACCCCATCAGCGCCACGGATGCGCCCCACTCCTCCGAAAGGGCATCGGCCACGGCGGCGAACCGGTCGGGAAACCACCGCTTCGCCGACCCGAACGTCGCGCCCGGATTGACCCCGAGGATCCTCCCTCCCTTCGGGATCCCCAGCGAGGCCAGCCGCGCCCCCATGGCGTCCCGTTCCTCCCCGGTCACCTGCAGGCGCATCACCGGGATCGCCGGCCGGGGGATTCCCAATTCCCTGACCAGGTGAAGGTAATACTCCGCGTGGTGCAGGAGCAGGACCTCCTCCGTCACGGGGACAGCCCGGGAGAGGAGGATGCGCCTTCCATCGGTTGCATACCCCGCCCTGTCGGGGATGCCGGCAAGAAAGGCGAGGAGTCCCGCGTCGAAGGCGTTCTGGAAGAGAATCGCCGCATCGAGGTTGCGACGGCGCAGCTCCCCGGCCATCCGAAGCATCCCGACCGCCCCGCGATGCCTGCCCTCCTTGTCGTAAACAAGGATTTCATCGATTGCAGGGTGATGGCGGAACAATTCGGCAACGAGGGGCTTCGCGGCCAAGGCGATCCGGGACCCCGGAAAAGCGGCCCGCACCGCTCCCAGGGCCGGAGTGGTCAGCACCGCATCCCCGAGCCAGTTGACGGCCCGCACCAGCAGCGCTGCCGGCGGGCCCTTCTTCATCCTGGCGTGCACGAAAACAGGATATCACTCCCCGAAGAACCGGCGGACCTTCCGAATGACCTCGTCCTGATCCTTCCTGGAGAGAAACGCCGACATCGGCAGCGAGAGGATCTCGCGGGAAACGTCGGAGGCCACCGGAAAATCCCCCTCCCCGTATCCCAGGGCGGAGAAGGCCTCCTGCCGGTGGAGGGGGATCGGGTAGTGGACGGCCGAAGGAATGCCGTTCTCGCCCAGGTAAGCCGCCAACTCGTCCCGGCGGGGAGTCCGGATCGAATACTGCGCATAGACGTGCGTGTTCCCGGGGGCGATCGTCGGAACCCCGACGACATCGCCCAGGGCCTCCGAATAGTACGCCCCCGCCGCGGCGCGGCGCCCCACCTCCGCGGGGAAATAAGGGAACTTTGCCAGGAGCACCGCTGCCTGGATCTCGTCGAGCCGCCCGTTGATGCCGATCGCCCTGTGACGGTACCGCTCCCATTGGCCGTGGTTGCGCAGGCCCGCGATCCGGTCCGCGACCCCGTCGTCCGAGGTGAACACCATGCCTCCGTCCCCGTAGCAACCGAGCGGTTTGGACGGGAAGAAGGAGGTCGTCCCCACGTGCGGGAACCCGCAGGAGCTCTTCCCGTTGCGCGTGGCCCCAAAAGACTGGCAGCCGTCTTCGACGAGGAAGAGACCATACTCCGAGGCAATCCGATGCAGGGCCTCGAGGTCCGCGCACTGCCCATAAAGGCTGACCGCGATGATGCCGCGCGTCTTCTTTGTCAATGCCTCTTCAATCTTCCGGGGGTCGAGGTTGTACGTCTCAGGCTCGATGTCGACGAAGACCGGCGTGGCGCCCGCGAGCGCGACCACCTCGGCGGTTGCGATGAAGGTGAAAGGCGTCGTGAGGATCTCGTCCCCGGGTCCCACCCCGTGCGCCATCAGCGCGAGCAGGAGAGCGTCGGTCCCGGAGGAACAACCAAAGGCATGCCGGACTCCCACGTAGGAGGCCAGACTGCGCTCCAGCTCGGTCCCCTTGGGCCCGAGGATGAACTGGGAGCTTCGCAGAACGGCGTCGATCTGCTCCCGGATCTCGGCTTCGTACTCCCGGAATTGTGCCTTCAGATCGACGAACGGGATTCCCATTTCCTTTTCACCTTCCCCGCGAACTCTTCCAACCTTGCTCCCAGAAGTGGAGGCTATCCGGACGCTTCGCCTGAGATCGCATTCTCCGCCCTTTATAGAGGTATTTCCGCGCGGCTTCAAGGGTATAGATTCCGTGCTTATGCCGGGAGGCGGTATGCTACTTTATCCTGACGGGAAAGGGTGTCGGTCCAGACGGGGGTTCGGATGGATAAGAAGTCGGTCATCTTGCTCACCGGCGCCAGCGGGATGGTAGGGTCGGCCGTACGGGACCTGCTCCTTCAGCGGGGCTGCGAGCGCATTCTCGCTCCTTCCCGGAAAGAACTCGACCTGAACGATCGGGAAACGGTTGACGCCTACATGGACCGGAACCGTCCCGAGTACGTCTTCATGATTGCGGCGAAGGTTGGGGGGATCGCGGCGAACCAGGCGGACCCCGTCGGTTTTCTCAGGGAGAACGTCAGGATGCAGTTGAACCTGTTCGAGGCGTGCCATAAGTATAAAACCCGAAAGAACCTGTTCCTGGGAAGTTCCTGCGTTTACCCGCGGGAGTGTCCCCAGCCGATGAAGGAAGAGTATCTCCTTACCGGGCCGCTTGAGCCGACGAATGAGGGGTACGCCCTTGCCAAGATCTTCGGGCTGAAGCTCGCGGGATTCTATCACCGGCAATACGGAATGATCACCGTGTGCCCGATGCCGTGCAACCTGTACGGCACGAACGACCACTTCGATTTCCGGCGTTCTCACGTCCTCTCGGCCCTCGTCAGACGCTTCGTCGATGCCTGCGACGAAGGCCGGCCCGACGTAACCCTCTGGGGAACGGGCTCCGCGAGGCGGGAGTTCCTGCACGTCCTGGATGCGGCCGAGGCCATCGTCTTCCTGATGAGCCGGCGTGACGATTCGGATGTCGTGAACGTCGGCACGGGGGAGGAAATTTCGATTCGCGATCTTGCGGAGAGGATCGCCCGGAGGGTCGGCTTTCGGGGCGAAATTCGTTGGGACCCCAGCAAATCCGATGGAATGCCCAGGAAATGCCTCGACACGACACGGCTCGTGAAGGAGGGTTACCGACATAAAATAAGCCTGGACACCGGGATTCAGTGGACGATCGAAGAGTACCGGCAACTCAAGGAGGAAGGGAGGATCGCATAAATTCCGAGGTCACCAATAAACTCGGCGGCGTCATCGAGATGCTGCTGGAAGCGCACAGCCGGATCAACGAGGCCAAGCCTGTAAAATACTGGTACCCGTTGAGCATGGCTTCCTACGGCGTCGAGGAAATCCTCGAGGCGCTGGACTCGATGTGCAGCTTTCGGACGTCGATGTGGGAAAAAACCGGGGAATTCGAGCGCTCGTTCGCGAACTATCAAAATTGTGCGGAAGCGGTCATGGTGAACAGCGGATCGTCCGCCGACCTTCTCCTGTCTTTCCTCCTGATCAGCCCTCCCTCCCCGATGCTTGGGAAGGGGGACGAGATCCTCCTCCCGGCGGTAACTTGGCCCACGCAAGTATGGTCCCCCATGATGGCGGGGCTCAAAGTACAGCTGGTTGACATCGATCCGGAGACCCTGAACATCTCCCTGGAGGATCTCGAGCGGAAGCTCACCCCTTCCAGCCGGGCGATTTTCCTTGTCCACCTGCTGGGAAATCCCTGCGACATGGGAAAAATTCTCGAAATCGCGAAGCAACACAACCTGATCGTCATCGAAGACTGCTGTGAGGCGCTGGGTTCTGAATGGGACGGCGTGAAAGTGGGAAACTTCGGGCTTGGAGCCTCCTTCTCCTTTTTCTTTTCCCATCACATCACCACGATGGAAGGCGGGATGATCACGACCAACGACCCCGAGCTCGCTGACCAGCTTCGGATCCTTCGAGCCCATGGCTGGCTTCGCAACGTGGACCCCGGCCGCTACCCGATCCAGGACGATGAAACCGACCCGCGATATTCCTTCGTCAATTGGGGGTTCAACCTCCGGCCCACCGAACTGCAGGCGGGGTTCGGTTTGCAGCAGCTCGCCAAGCTTCCGGAATTCACCGAGCGCCGCGGAAAACTCGCCACCCGGTTCTTCTCCTATATCGACGGTACCCGATTCCTCTCCCGGCCGTCCGTATCCGCGCGCGGTTGCCCCGTCTGGATGGCGCTCCCGATACTGCTCAAGGAATGTGCGCCCTTCCGGCGGTCCGACATCGCTGCCTATCTGGAAAGCTCCGGGGTGGAAACGAGACCGATCGTGGCGGGGAACCTTACGCGCCAACCAGCAGCCAGGATGTTCGGGAACCTGCGCGCGGGGTCCTACCCCGGCGCGGATGTCGTCCACGACCGGGGTTTCTACGTCGGGCTTTCACCCTTCACCGAAGATGCGGCCATGGACAGGCTGATCGACTGCCTCGAGAAGTTCCTCAGGCGCTATTAATACGGGAATTCAGACCCCACGGCGGTCTCCGAGTCCGGGGAATGTTCCATTGACCGTGGCAAATTCGGTCTGGTATAGATAAAAGGTTCAAGGAGGGATGGCCGAGCGGCTGAAGGCGGCGGTCTTGAAAACCGCTGAGCGGAAACGCTCCGTGGGTTCGAATCCTACTCCCTCCGCCAGGGTGTTTGACAACGGAGGTACCGGGATTCGAACCCGAGACCGCCGAATGGGCGGGGACACTCCTCTCCCGCATCCCGGAGATGAGGCAGGAATGTCCCCGGTGACTTG
>Ga0214473_10003080_pt1 | contig 20329 bp, 23 predicted proteins | sample RVTome_7_FD_203509 | JGI IMG/M metagenome (GOLD analysis project Ga0214473, IMG submission 203509) | Soil microbial communities from uranium-contaminated site in the Upper Colorado River Basin, Wyoming, United States - RVT98D197 | ecosystem: Environmental > Terrestrial > Soil > Contaminated >... | reverse complement strand
CCGCTGCTCTGGTGCCTTGTGAAGCGCGATCGCGCCGATCTCCTGGTCGCCGTGGCGGCGCGCGGCTGTCCGATCTTTGCGCCGCATGATAATCGCGGGCGCCACGTGCACCGCAGTCCAGCCGTGCTGCAGCTGTGCCTCGCCGACGCGCGCTGGGCCTGCTGGCTGCCTTACCTCTCGCTGAGCGCCGCCGTGCGGCTCGGCAGCGCCGAGGCGCTGCAGCGCCTGCAGGCGCTTGGCGCGCGACTTGGAAGCAACGACGTGCGGCTCGGCGCCGCCTCGGCGGCGGGCACTGCCAGCAACATTGCGGCGCTGCGCTTGATGCAGAATTCTTGCGACGACAAGGTGCTGCGAGCGTTGGTTGACTTTGTCGGGACCGCGCGATCGCCCAACGCCGCCGAGCTGCAGGTGCTCTTGGAGCATCCGCGGACGCGCGCCGCGCTGGAGCAAGAGCTGTGGCGCCTCAAGGAGCTGCGCCAACGAACCACGCATCTCAGACGCCTGTTCAAGCGGCGCCGCGGGCGCCAGCTCGGCCTGCTCTTGATGCAGGCCAACGTGTTGCATTATGGATCAATGGTCGACTTGTTCCCAGTGGCCTGGATCGGCGGCCGATTCGAGCGCCTGGTTGTGTGCGTGGAAACGCATCACCTGCACTTGTCCTACGAGATTGTGTTTCAGTTTGCCAAGCGCGGCTGGCTGCGCCTGCTGCAGGCGCTGATGGCGTTCTGTTTCTCTCTTGGTGGCGCGCCTCTGTGCAAGGCGTGGTTTGGTATGCAGGGCGTATACGGCTCTGAGGAGCTCTGGGTCGGGTCGATTCGCGCAGCAGCCTATGATTGCGGCGACGACGAGATGCTGCGCTGGATTTGCGAGTATGCCGACGAGTGAAACCTAGCGCAAAGCAACCGCACCGCCCTCGTGTACGTTCCACACAACCCAAACATAAAACAACAAAACAAAAAATAGCGCGCGGCGCGAATGAAGCGCAAGATCTACACGCAGCTCGACGCGTACGAGTCGTCGAGCGACGACGAGGCGCCCAAGCGGCCGCGGGCGCCGCGCGCGCTGCCGCTGATCACCGTCGACGGCGAACGCTTTGACGTCGGTGCCGAGGCGCTCGAGTTTCTGCGCGGCATCGCGGGCCCCGTCGCCGTTGTCGCGCTGGCGGGCAAGTACCGCACGGGCAAGTCGTTCTTCCTCAACCGCGTGCTGCTGCAGCGCCGCGCGTCGTTCCAAGTCGGCGGCACAGTCAACGCCTGCACCAAGGGCATTTGGCTCTGGAGCGAGCCGATCGCAGTCGACGGCAAGACGGTCGTGATCATGGACACTGAGGGCCTCGGCGCGTTTAGCGCCACCGACACGCACGACTCGCGCATCTTTGCGCTGGCGCTGCTGCTCTCGACCTACTTTATCTACAACTCGGTCGGCACGATTGACGAGTCGGCGATCAGCGCGCTCTCGCTCGTCGCTAATTTGAGCAAGCACATTTGCGTCGAGAGCCAAGGCGTTGATGGGAGCGATCAAAACAACACGGCCAGCGCTGCCGAGTTGGGCGAGTACTTTCCCGATTTCCTGTGGCTGGTGCGCGACTTTTCGCTGCAGCTGGTCGACGCTGCGGGCGCGCCGATCACGTCGCAGCAGTACCTCGAAGCCGCGCTCGCCGACCAGGCGACGCCCGAGCCCGAGCGCAACCGCGTGCGCGCGCTGCTGCGCAGCTACTTTCCGCGGCGCGACTGCGCGACGCTGGTGCGGCCCTGCCTCGATGAGGCGCAGCTGCAGCGGCTCGACGCGCTGGGCGACCGCGAGCTGCGGCCCGAGTTTCAGCGCCAGGCCGCCGTGCTGCGGCGCCGCATCCTGCAGAGCGCCGCGCCCAAGCGGGCGCTCGGCAAGCCGATCGACGGCGCGCTGCTCGCGCGCCTCTGCGAGTCGTTTGTCGCCGCAATTAACGCGGGCGCCGCGCCCGCAATCCGCGACAGCTGGAGCCTGCTCGCCGATTTAGCGGCGCACAAGGCGGCCGCGGCGGCGCTGGCGTTTTTCCGCGGCAGCGCGCCGCAGCTGCCGCAGGATCCCGAGATGCTCGAGGCCAACCTTGCGCAGCTCGCCGAGCGCGCGCTGGCGCTGTACCGCGCCGAGTGCCTCGACGACGCGGCGACCCAGCCGAGCGCCGAGCTGCGCGCCGAGCTCGACGCCGCGCGCGCCGCGCTGCTGCGCGACAACCTGCAGGCCGCCGAGCGGCGCGTCAGCGCGCTGATTACGCACATAGAGGCCGACGCCGCGCTCGACACTGCGGCGCCCGCCGAGCTCGAGGCGCGCTTCCGCGAGGCGCACGACCAACTGCGCCTCGAGCTCGGCGCGAGCGCGCCGATTGCCGCGCTCTGGGCGCTCTGCGCCATGGCGCCGAGCTGGCGCTGCTTTAGGCGCACGACGCTGTCAACCAGCCTGCGCCTCGAGCAGCTCGCCGCGGCGCAGGCCGACTGGGAGAGCAAGCTGGCGCAGCGCGACGCGCGCGCCGCCGCGCTCGAGGCGCAGCTCGCCGCCGCGGCGCAGCGCCAGCGCGACGCGGCCGACGCCGCCGAGCACGCCAAGGCCGAGGCCGCCGCCACGCTGGACAAGGTCGCCGCGCAGCACGCCGCCGAGCTGGCGCTGTACAAGGAGCTCGCCGCCGACGCTGAGCAGCGCGCCGCCGCGCTCCAAGCGGCGCAGAGTAGCGAGCTCAGCGAGCTGGACGAGGCGCGCGTGCAGCTCGAGGCGGCGCGCCTCGAGGCCGCCGACGCGGCCGCGGCGCTCGACGCGCAGCGCGCCGCGGCCGACGCGCTGGCCCAGGAGTTGGAAGCGGCGCGCGCCGCTGCGCGCGATCAACAGCTGCTCGAGCAGCGCTGCGCGCAGCTGGCTGTGGAGCTGCGTCGCGCCGAGGCCGAGCTCCTTGGACTGCGCCAGGGCGCCGACGCTGCGGCGGGCGACGCGCAGCGCGCGCTCGACAGGCTGCTGACGGAGAACGCCGCGGCGCTGAGCGAGATCCGCCGCGCGCACGAGCAGGAGCACGTCGCGCTGCAGCGCAGGCTGCGCGAGGCCGAGGCTGCGACACACCAGCAGCGCGACGCCGACGCTGCGGCGCTCGCCGAGAGCCAGCGCCTCACGGACAAGGCGAGCGGCGCGCTCGAGGCCGCCGAGCGCGAGCTCGCGGCCGCGCGCCAGGACAAGGACGAGCGCGCCGCCGCCGCGCAGCGCGCCGACGCGATGCTCGCCGCGGCGCGCGATCGCGCGGCCGCCGATCTGCGCGAGACGCACGACAAGTACCGCGGCGACGCGCAGCGCGCGCTCGACGAGCGCACCAAGCTGCTGCGCGAGCTGCGCGAGCTCTCGACCGCCGCCGCGGTCAAGGAGGTGCGCCTCGAGACGCTCGGCAGCCGCCTCGCGCTGGCGCAGGAGCAGCTCGAGCAGGAGCGCAGGCGGCACACCGCGCAGCAGACGAGCCTGCAGGGCGCGCTGCAGAGCGCCGAGCTCAAGCGCGCCGAGACCGCGGCGTTTGAGCTCAAGCAGGCGCTCGCCGATGCGCAGGCGCGCAACCTGGCGCTCGAGAAGCAGCTCAAGGATCAGGAGCGCGAGTTTGCGATCGCCAAGATGAAGCTGCAGCTCGACTATGAGAAGCAGAGCGCGCTGCAGCGCAGCGGCGCGTTTTGAGCGCTCTTTGGAAACGTTGGATTTCATTAAAAAAAAAACACACAACCCATGCTGCTCGAGGTGCTGCAGCAGGCGCACCTGCGCGCCGCCGTGTTTCGATCCGTCTGCTGCCCGCCGCAGCTGGCGTTTGCAGGACTGCTTGGCTCGTGCCGCGCGGCGGCCGCGTGGCCGCTCGAGCAGCCAGTTGTCGCCTGCAGCCACCTTGTCGAGCGCCTCGACACGGTGCTCGTCGTCGGCGACTATGATCCATACTGCCCTTACACTCGGATCATTGTGCGCTGCCGCCAAACACCGCGCTGCCGTGAGCTGTCCTACACGCTGAGGGCAAATCGGACAGAGTTGCATACAGTTTGCTTTTTGCTCGACGAGATGACCAAATCGCTGGCACGCGGGATGCGCTGCCACGCGGTCGTCTGCCTCGACGCGCTTCTCACAGCCCAGGCGACGCCAATCTACGCGTTGCTCGCCTCGCTGCGGCGCCAGCACGGCGCGCGCCTACGCCTGACGTTTCAGAGCATCAACGGTGCCAGCGCGAGCCAGTGCGCCGCCTTCGAGCCCGCGCTGATCATCACCTGCTTCTCCAGCCTGCTGCCGCAGCAGGTGCAGCGCCTGCTCAGCCTCGACCATGCCGTGCTGCAGGCGCACTGGGACGGCCCCGAGGCGCTGCGCGTCGCCATGCGCGCGGGGGGCCTCGCGGCGCTGTTTGTCGGCGATTGCACCTACGTCGTGGCCAATTGGTAGCGCGCTCGGCTCAGAACAAAACTTTATGCCGACGCTGTTCGAGGTGCTGCGTCAGGCACCCGTGCGCACGGCAGTGGTTCAATCTGTCTGCTGTCCGCCGCTGCTGGCGTTTGCAGGGCTGCTTGGATCCAACAAGGAGGCAAGCGCCTGGCGCTCAACGCTCTGCGATCCGAGCACGCTCTGCGACCATGCGCTTGTTGTGATCAAAACCCTGTTTATTATCGGTTCCGACGCGTCCAGTCGCTACAGTCTTTTCGAGCGCCGCGCCCCCGACCGATCGTTTGACTTTACCTGCCCGCTGTCCAGCGAGGCGGGACGTTTGTCTGTGCTACAAGCTCTGCGCCAAACCCTCGAGTGTCGGCCGTGCCATGCGCTCGTATGCCTTGATGAGATCTGGGGGAAATCAGTGTATGAGGTGCTTGCGGCGCTGCGGCGCCAGCACGGCGGCCGTTTGCGCCTGACGATTGAGACTAGCGCCACGGCGAGCGCGCGCCAGTGCGAGCTCTTTGATCGCGCCGCAGTGGCTGTCACCGACTCGGCGTGCTTGCCAGAGTTGGAGCAGCGCGCACTCGATTTCAACTGCGTCGTGCTGCAGGCGCACTGGGACAGCTGCGAGGCGCTGCGCGTTGCCCTGGACGCGGGCCGCGCCGCGCTGCTCTTGATCCGCAGTCGCGCCCACGTCTGGGCCGCCAACGCGTCATAAAAAGGCCAATGCCAACGCTGTTCGAGGTGCTGCGTCAGCCGCACCTGCGCGCTGCCGTGTTTCGATCCGTCTGCTGCCCGTTGTTGCTGGCGTTTGCAGGCCTGCTTGGATCCAACAAGGAGGCGAACACGTGGCGCTCAACGCTCTGCGATCCAAGCGCCCTCTGCCAGCACGCGCTGCTGCACCCCGACATCTTGATTGTGCTGGCGTCTGATCGCAACCCCCTGCTCACGGCTCGCTGCGCGTCGCGCTCTCCCGACGAGTTTGACTGCATCACGGTTGCGCAGCAGCCCGACAACCACTTGCCAGTTGCCAGCGCGTTGCTGAGCAGCGCGCTGGCAAAGGGCCAGCCGTGCCACGCCACGATTTACACGTGGCGGGAGCGCACCGACCCGCGGGAGCTATTGGAGAGCGTGGCGCGGTTGCGGCGCCAGTATGGGACGCGCCTGCGCGTCACGGTCGTGTGCGAGCGCTGGGGCGCTGTGCATGATGCGCAAGCAAAGTTTCCTGGCAGCGCGATTGCCGTCTCTGATCTCACGCAGCTGCTGCCGCAGCAAGAGCAGCGCCTCGTTGGCTGCAATCGCGCGACGCTGCGCGGCGTCCTGTTTTTCGGCCTCGGCACCTATCTTTGGCAGCAGTAAAAAAAACGCATGTCGGCGCTCTTGGAGTTGCTGCGTCAGGCGCCAGTGCGCACGGCCATGTACAGGTGCGTCTGCTGCCCGCCGCAGCTGGCGTTTGCGGGGCTGTTTGGATCGTGCCGCGAGGCGAGCACGTGGCGCACGATCCGCAAGTCCAACGCGATCTGCGACCATGCGCTCGTTGAGATCAGCACGCTGTTTGCTGTTGGCGCTACCAACCTCGCCCTGCTGCAGGCGCGCCAAGGCCAGCGCCGCCCCGACGAACAGAGTTATGTTTTCTATGCCAATTCGCCCCTCTTTCTGAGCCCTGCGCAAGCGGCAGCGCTGCTCCGTCTGCGCCGCGCACTCGAGCAGCGGCTCTGCTGCCACGCCGTGGTCTACTTTGATCCTTGCGAGACGTTTCCCACGGCCCCCGTCTACGAAACCGTTGCCGCGCTGCGCCGCCGCCACGGCACACGCCTGCGCGTGACGATCGTAACTGGCGGCTGGACGTCCGCGCAGCGCTGCGATTTGCTGCTCAATGCCGTCGTGGCCGTGACGCACACGCTTTGTCTGCCGCGCAAAAGCCAAAGCAAATCGCAGTCGGTGCTGCGCGCTCTGGATCAAGGCCGCATTGCGCTGTTGTTTCTCAATTACCACCCAGTTGGTGTCTGGCATATTTAATTATAGTCAAAGCGGCGGTAAACATTGTACGCCCAGCGCGGGTCGTCGCCGCGCCAAGCGAGCCTGTCAAACCGCATCGGCTGACAGCGCTGCGAGTCGGCGTCGCAGTACGAGCCGCGCTGGCAGTAGCCCTGCAGCCGCGTGCACGACGCGCCGTCGGGCAGGCTCGGCCACCAGGGCGTCGGCAGCGCGTTGAGCAGCGATCGATTCTCTGCGCTCATCTCTTTTTTTTTTGAAAGCGCCCCAGATTTTCCCGCTCGTCGAGTTTGCTACTCGCAGGCCCAGGTGTTGGCGTTGAGCGTCTTGCCAGTGGGGCAGGTCGGCTGCGTCATCGCGTCGATGCTGCTGGGCGCGCACTTGATTACCCAGTTGAGGCCGTGCTGCTTGAGGTTTGCTGCTACGTCGGCGGGCACGTGCATCCAGTTGCCGCCAGTGCTGGTCGGACAAGTCAAGGTTGGTGTTGTAGACATGTCTTTACAGGTTGCCGCGAAAATCGCTCGCGGCAGGTTTGTGCGATCAAACCGCTTGCGCGCCTTGGCGCGCCCGTTTGTCGGCGGCGCTCTCGCCCTCGTAGAGCTCTTGCAGCGTCAGCAGCAGGCCGAGCTCTTGCGCGCACTCGACAAAGTCTTGGCGCGTGTCGGCATCGAAAAACTCCCAGTGCGTCGTGTTGATCGGCGACGGTCGAAAGAACCAGTCTACAAACGCAGTGAAATCGCTGCCGTCGAGCGTTTGCAGCAGCGCGTCGTAAACCTCTTGGAAGCACTGCTTGTCCAGCGGAAAGCCATAAATCGGATCCTCAAAGCTCGCAATCTGCTCGCTGCGCAGCACGCGCGTCCACGTCAGGGTGCACCTGCGCATTCGCGTCGACTGTTTTCTGCCAACGTCAAAGAAATTTTCCGCTCGCTTCCAAAATGCAAGAGCACAGCTGGACGATCGACGCGCGCGCCTACGAGTGCAGCGCCGACGCCTCGCTCGCCTGGGTGCACCCTGCGCTGCTGCCCGTGCGCCCGTGGCCCTGGCGCGAGCAGGATCAGCAAAAGATTGCGCGGCTCGCCAGCATCGTCGAGCCGCTGCTCGAGACGGCGCTCACCGCGCTGCCGCAGCGGCGCTGGCGCGCCTGCGGCCTGATCCAAGGTGCTCTGATCCAAGGTGCACAGGTCCAAGGCGCGCAGGTTCAAGGTGATCTAATCCAAGATGCGCAGGTTCAATGTGCGCAGGTTCAAGGTACACAAGGTCTGCAAGGTGCGCACGGTCCGATTCAAGGTGCGCAAGTCCAAGCGCTGCCGCTGCCGCTGCCGCAGCACGACGGCCTGCTCATGGATGTGCGCTTGCGCTTTGGCGTGCCGCGCGAGCTGCAGCTCTGGCAGGGCGCGCAGTGCGTGATCCGATTCCCCGCCGCGCAGAGCTTTGCGCTTGGCGCGTACAGCCCGCAACACATGCAGCTCTGCGTGCAAGAGAGCGCCAACGCTGCCTGCACTTGGATTGCCGAGGCGCGCGAGCTGCGCATGCCGCCGTTGGCCAACTGGCAGCCAGTGCGCCTGCCGCTCGACGCGCAGCGGGCGCTCGTGTTTGGCGATTTCCAAGACTGCGGGCGCCCGCCCTGCCTCGTCGAGGCGCTGCCCGATCACAAGCACGCCGATAGCGCGTGCGCGCTGTGCGAGCGCGCCAGCTGCGACGCCGTGGCGTCGCAGCTCTTTTCGCGCTAAAGCTAAAGCCGTGTGCTTTTTTTTTTCTGCCTCTCTTTTGCCAAAGATGAGTCGACGCCCAGTTTCTGCCAAGCACGACAACTCGGTTGTGTGCTGTCTGCAACTTGAGATCGACCATCTGAGGCAGCAACTCAAGGCGTGCAAACCGCAATGCAGAATCCCGCAACCCAGCTGCAACATTCTTGCCGTCGCCTTTCGCAATCCCAACGGTACCACCTTTCTCGTCAACGCAGCCAATGGTTGGCAAGCCTTGTCTTTGCCCACAGTCTCAGGCTTGTACCAGTTCTTTGCCGTCATCGAGGCCGCAAACCTTCCAAGCACTGCCGTTGTCGAGTGGCAGTCGACTAAAACCACGCCGAATCAAGCACAGGGTTACCAGGTGGGGTTAACTCCAGTGCAGGATGAAAACGTCGCGATTGCTGTGTCTCTGAAGATTGGCAATCGCGTCTTGTGCTCCCAGACGTTTAATATTTTCATTTTGAGTTAATATGGAACATATTGACAGTGCATGCGCGCCACGTGCGTCGCTGCTCTTTTCGCGCTAGACAAAATAAAACAAATGAAGCTCCAGCTGCCGCGCGGCGAGTGCACTGTCGACGATGCGCTGGCGCTGCAGAGCAGCGTCATTGCCGAGCAGCTGGACGATCTCGGCCTAGCGCTGCCGCTCGACGCGCCGCTGCTGCTGCCGTTGGACGTGGCGCCCGCCGTCGTCGCGCTGGCATTCGAGTGCTGCGCCAGCGAGAGCTGCGCCGACGCGCTGCTGCTCTCGGTGTGGCCCGCCTGCGACTACCTCGGCCTGCCGATCGCCGACAATCTGCGCCAGCGCGCGCTGCGCCTGCTCCGCCACGCCAAGCCCGACGCGCTCGGCCTGCTGATTCGGCCCGACGCCCGCCTCGTCGAGGAGTTGGACAAGCTTTAAAGCCAAACCACCGCACAGTACTCGACGCTGAGAAACACCACACCAAACGTGATCCAGCCAGGCAGAACGCCTGCAATCAGCGGGCCAAATGGGTTGTTGGGCGCAGGGAGTAGGTTGTCTGTGATCAGCCCGCCCACGCAGTTGGCCACCTGCAGGCCGAGCCAGGCGGCCAGCAGCAGCGCGGCGGGCGCAGCGAGCACTGCCTTGCCGACGCCCGTCGACCAGTGCGCGCCGCAGAGCGCGACGAGCGCGCCAAAGAACACGGCTTCCATTCTATTTACTGCAAGCGGTAAAAACGGTTGCGCTTGGGCAGGCTGTTGGGAATCTCCCGAAACTGCTCCTCGTGGCCGATCAGCTGCGGCGTGCAGCGCAGCGTAAAGTTGATGCGGCCCACCAACGGCAGCGGCAGCGGCAGCGGCGAGCTGTTGGGCAGCACGTCCTTGACGGCGTGCCAGAGGCCGCGCGCGGGGCCGCCCCAGATCACCGCGTCGCCCGACTCGTAGGGGAGCGCCTGCGCCTGCGGGCTGCCGCGCACCAGGCGCGGCTTGCTGGGCGAGACTAGCAGTGTGCAACTGTCGCCGACGCTAAACGAAACGATCGGATAGTCGGCGTCCCCGTCGTTTTGGCCATTGTCGCAGTGCCATGGGATATAAAACTCTGGCGGCGGGTGAATCGGCAGGTAGTGCAGCAGAATGTAATGCGTGTAGTCGACGCGCGGCAGCAGCGGATCGCTCGCCGCAGCCAGCGCCCGATCCGCGAGCGCCTGCAGCGGCGGCACGATGGCGCCATAGTAGCGGCGCCGAAACGCGTGCTCGGCCAGCGGCTGGCGCTGCGCCAGCGCGACCAGCGCCCGCTGCTCGCAGGGCGTGAGGAACTGCCGTAGGTGCACAAGGCCGCGCATGTTATTTTTTTGGCGCGGTCAGCAATCCTCGCCGATCTGAGCGCGCTTGGAAACGGTGCTCGCGCCACGGTCAGCAATCCCTGCGCTTGGAAAAGGTGCTCGCGCCACGGTCAGCGATCCTTGTCGATTCTGAGCGCGCTTGGAAAAGGTGCTCGGCGCACGTAGCCTCGTCCACTCGCCCGCACAGCTGGCCACCTGCAGCGCCAAAGAGGTGGCCAGCAGCACTGCTTTGCCCACATCCTCTGACCAAGGTGAGCAGAGCGCAATCAGCGCGCCGAGCAGCACCGCTTCCATCTGATGCACTTTGGAAATCGTTTGTGTTTATAAAGACAGCAGCCAAGCGTCGGTGAGCGGCGGTTGATCTTTGATTTTCTCAGCAACGTCGCTCTCAATGTGCGCGCGCTTGGCCAAGTACTCGGCGACGCAGTGTTGCAAGTCGGCGGGCAGCGCGACGGCCTTTTTGAGGGGCGGCTCCTTGGCAATTGCAATCATGCCGCGCTGCCTGCTGATTCGTCGCGTCACGACAAACGCTTGGCGCTCAAGCTTGAAACTGCCGTATTTGAACGCACTGTCAACGTCGCAGAAAAAATGTATCCCAGCAGTGCAGGCTGCGCCGCCGACGCGGGCGCCCGCGCGTGGCTCGAGGTGATCACGGCCGACCTCGTAGCAGAGCTTGTTGGCGCCGCCAAAGCCGCTGACGAGAAAGCCCTGATCGCGCTGGTAGGCCAGCAGCGCTGCCTTGACGCGGCGCGCTGCGCCGCAAAACTGCACCGCCGCGACAAACGCGACGTTAGTATTGTACTTTTGCCCCGCGTGCAGGCCGTCGGCAGGCGGCACGACCTGCACGACGGCGCCCGCGTTGGGCCCGTCGCTGGTCCAGACCTTGGCCGATCGGCCAGGCAGCTGCATGTGCAGCACGGCCATGACGTCGCTCCACTGGTCGCGGCCGTCGGGGTGCCCGCAAAAGTGCACAATCTTGTAGGCGAGCAGGTCCTCGCGCGGGTCGAGCAGCGCATAGTCGGGATCATGAAACGCGACGGCGCGCGCCTCGTGCTTGGCGTCGCCGCGGCAGGCGCAGACGCTGTCGAGGCGCTGCTCAAAGCGCCGATCAAAGCTGGGATTGGCGCGGGCTATGGCCAGCCACTCGGGATGCAGCAGCAGCGCGCGGCACAGGCGGTTGCTGTCGCCGCTGGCCGCGTGCAGATCAACGTGCATAAGCAGCGGCTCGCGCAGCGCGTCGTACGCCAGCCAATGCAGCGGCAGTGGATGCGTCTGGTGCAGCAGGCGCAGCAGCGCGTCGACCTGATCGCGCTGCAACGCAAAGTCGACCATCTCGACGTCGTCTTCGGGCTCCATTTTTTTAGTGAGCTCGCGCTTTGTCGCGCTCTGCGCGCCCAAAAAACAAAAGCAGATGCAGGCGTTTCGCAGGCAGCCCGCGCCGCCGCCGATGCCCTACTTTCCAGCGGGGCCCTACGGCTGGGTCGGCAAGCCGCTGCTGACGGCCGCCGAGTGGCGGGCGCACGCCGCGTCGCTGCCCAGGCGGCAGCAGCGCTGCGCTGGCGTACTGACCGAGTGGAGCCGTCAGCCGCACGGCTGGGCGGCGCTGATCGAGCTGCCCGACGACGACGCTGCACAGGCGGGCATCTCGGGCATACCCTGCATTGCCGACGTGCACGTCGCGCTGGCGATTGGCGCGCGGCGGGTCGAGCTGCGCCACCAGACCTTTCCCTACACGACGCCGCTGTTGGATCAGCAGGTAAACGGTGATGACGACAATTGCCACGCCGCGCTGCTGGCCAACGTCATGGTGCCCATCGCCAGGCCAATCTTTGTGATCTGCTACTTTGACGAGCCGCAGCCGCTGCTCGCCTATGAGCTGCGCTACAGCGTTGCGCAGCACGCGCTGCCGAGCGCGGCGTTTGTGCACGTGCAGCTCGCCGATCGCCTGCTGCTGTGCGCGCGCGGCTTTTGCGCCGCCGTGCCGAGCGAGGACGCCGAGGTTGCGCGCCGCGCCTACTGGCGCATCCCAGACGCAGAATAAAAAACGATATGGACGTGCTGACGCCCTTTTACAATGATCGACCCGAGGACGCGCGCCTGTCCAAGGCGATGGTGCGCGACGTCGAGACGCAGCTGGGCACGCCAGCGGTCGAGAGCACGAGCGCCGTCGCCGCGCCGACGCGGCCCGTCTTTTTGGTCAAGACCAACGCCGATCGCGGCGAACACGACTGGCTGGCGCTCTTGGATCAGTGGCGCCAAGAGCCCCTCGCGCAGGAACAGGCGCCCAGGGCACAGCAGAACAGCGCGCAGCATCTGCTGCAGCAGACGGTCGTCTGCGCGACGAGCGCGCGCATCGAAGAGATTGGCGGGCGCGAGGTGTTTGTCTTTGCGCCCAAGCTCGAGTGGTGTGGCACTGCGATTTGGGATCTCGAGCTGGTGCTCGAGCAAGAGCCGCTGCACGTCGAGCTGATCTACCACGGCGTCTCGTTTGGCGCAATGCGCGCGGCGCGGCGCGCCGACGGGCTCTGGGTCGCGCGCGGTTTGGCGCACGGCTTCCCGATGCGCGACTGCGTCTGGCCTGGCAGCCTCGGCCTGCGCATCGTGATGCCGCCGATGCGGCCGCTGCTCAGCTGCCGCGCCGCGTGGCACGAGTGGACTGATTACGACACGCGGCGGCCCTACCTGCCCGTCGAGTGGAAGCGCGTCTGCGTGCCAATCGACGACGAGCATGCGCTCTGGCTGCCCGAGGGCACGCTGACACGGCGCGCGCAGCACGCGCCGCGCCTCGTCGGCAATCTGGGGCCGCACTGCGTCGACTGCGCGCAAGAGACGGTCGAGCGCCAGCTCCAGGCCGCGGCGCAGGAGCTCGCGCTCGACGACGACGAGATGGCCCTGGCGCAGCGCGATTAAAAAAGCCGTTTAAAGGGTGCTAGTCAAACACAGCGAGCGGGCACGGCTCCAAAGCCCAGATCGCAAACGCCTGCGCCAGCTCGGCGTAGCGCTCGTCCTTGTCGACCGTGTCGTAGTCGTACTTGTGCACATAGGGCGTGCCCTCGCGCCACGCGTCGCCCTCGGGCAGGTAGGGCACCAGCGACGGCAGCTGCGCGCCAGCCTTGCGAATCGGCGCCGCGGTCAGCGCGGTGCGCCAGTGGTGCTTGTAGAGCAGCGCAAAGTCGACGATGCAGTCGACGTTGGCGAGTTCGAGCAGCTGGCGGTGCTTGATGATTGCATTCAGGTTGCAGGGCAGCAGCTCAGCGCGCGGATCGAGCTCGACTTCGTTGCGATTGGGGTTGGGCCAGCCGCCTGGCGGGCAGCACTCGACGATAGCCGCTTGGATTAGCGCGGCGTGTCCGCCTGCGCTGTCGGGCTCTGCCTGCAGACGCCTGTAGACGGCCAGCAGAAAGGGCCGCCAGTACAGCGGCCACGCGCTGGAGCTACCGAGGCAGATCATCCAATTAGCTTGCAGCTGCGGTGGCAGCTCGTCATAGCTCTTGCCCTGCGCGAACCAAGTGGGATAGCCAAATACCAAGTCGATACCCATTGTGTTGTTTTTTGCTTTGCACTGACGCGCTTTTTACTGCTTCAGGGCGGTTTGGGCCGCGCGGAGGCGCAGGATCTGGCCAGGCGCGAGCGCGGGCAAGAGGACGCGCAAATCGTCGATCGCGGCGCCGACAAAGAGGTTGAGATCATCGATTGCCGCGTCCAGCAGCGCTTGAATCAGCTCCTCGGGCACGCGCTGCGCAGCGAGCGCGTCGCGCAGGCTCGGGGCCGCGGCTGCGGGCTGCGCGCGGTCCCACGTGAGCGGCGCGCTCGAGTAGGCCGCGGTCGCGGCGCGCTCGACCGCCTCGCGGCAAAACTCGGGCACGATCAGAATGGGCAGGTCGCGGTCGCGCAGCCAGACGAGCAGCGCGCGCTTAAACTCGACGTTGGCGCGGCACTGATCCTCGAGCCACGGCAGCACGTCTCGGATGTGGCCGCTGCTGGCAAACAGCAGCAGCGAGGCGTTGGCTGCGGCGCTGCCGCCGTGCGCGACAAAGAGCTGGCTGAGCGCCGCGGGCGAGAGGCCAGCGCGCGTCAGCAGCGCCGCGACGGCGCCGAGGTCGGGCTCGACGCTGGCGCGCGGCCAGGTCACGTGGTGCGCCAGGCTGTTGTCGGCGAGGATGCGCTCGGCCGCCCAAACCATCTGCTGCTGCCAGCTGCCGTGCGCGATGTTAGGATCCAGGATGCTGCTGTGCAGCTGGCCGACTTTGGCGAGCCAGGCTACAAACATGAGCGCGCCAGCGCTGGTTGCTTCCAAGAAGAGCGCCAGGCTCGCGTTGGCCACCAGCGGGCCAAAGCACGGATCCTGCGCAAAGTCGGCGCTGTGCTGCTCGACAAGGCGCGCGATGAGCACGTCGCAGTGCGGGTCATTGGCAATCTCGGGCAAGAGGCAGTCGCGCAGACGGGCGCCGTGCAGAGGAACGGCGCGCTCAGCAACGGGCGCAGACAGCATAGACAGAGGGGCTGTCGAGCCTTGTCCCTGGATCCGCTGCTGCAGATCGGCAGCCAGGCGCCAGTTGTCCTTTTCTACAATGCGGACAATGTCTGCCCAAGTGATGCGAGCGAGGCGTGCTGCGTCGACCATGAACGCCGACAGCTGACGATGCGTTTTGGGCATGACGGATCGCATGTGATTCCTCGTGTCGAGCATGGCGAGGCGCTGCTTAAACACCTCGAGGTGCCCAGCGCCCGTCTCGTAAAAGGCACAGACGCCAGCGTCGGCGAGGATTGACAGATAGGGGGTAGAGGAGATCTCTTGGTCCATGGAAAAAAAAGTGACGGCGGCGCGGCGCGCTGCCTACGATCGACGCGCTGCGCACGATCATGCGCGCACACGCTTGGTGCGCGCGTGCGCCTTGGCACGTACCTTGGCGCTTTCAGTTTTCCAGAAACAAAACTGCAATGGAAGCCAAGTTGACAACAGCACTCGAGGCGCTTGCCGCGTGCAAGGACGAGGAGTGGCTCGTCCACGCCGAGATTGGTGGGACTGCAACAGTCGATCTGGGAAAGTATGTGTCGCTCCGTGCGTGCCTTGTCTGGATCCAGCGTCTTGCGCCACGCCACTGGACCGCCGCGCACCTGCTGCGGCTGCAGACTGTTTTCAAGACGCTGCTCAGCAAGGCGACCTACTTTGAGACCCAGACCACGCTTGGATCGGCGTTGGTGGTTGGATATGGCAGCACCGCCCTTGGCGGTGTCACGCGCCGCGATTTTGCCGATTGCATTGCAGCAGCGCCCGAGATCCGAGTGTGTATTGCTGACTCGGAGCCGTGCACCATCTCCCAGCTTCTCCAAAGCAACACTTGGTGGCCCCAGTTTGAGCGCTCTTGGAGCAAGCTGCCAAGCGCAGCTGTCCACAGCGAGGAGAAACTCCTGCCTCTGCGCGAGAGCAAGACCGAGTGCGCGCCAACCAAGCCGAGCAGCGTCGCGCTGGTTGCCGAGGCGACCAAGAGCGCGGCGCCAATCGTCAAGCCCAGCAGCGTCGCGCTGGTTGCCGATGCCAAGAGCGTCGCGCCAACCAAGACGAGCAGCGTCGCGCTGGTTGCCGATGCCAAGAGCGCCGCGCCAATCACCAAGCCCAGCAGCGTCGCGCTGATTGCCGAGCCTGCAAGCGCGACGCCGATTGTCGAGGAAAAGAGCGCCGCGCTCGACGCGTGGCTGCGCCTGCGCGCCTGCAAGCGCGTCACGTTTGCGCTGCGCTGCGCGCGGCCCTTTGTCGACTGGGCCAGCGGGCAGACGTTTGCGGGCGTCGAGCTCGACTGGGTCGAGTGCAACCCGCGCGTTGCGCTAGTGACGATGCAAGCGACGCCGCTCGTCGGCAATTGCTGGTCGGCGCGACAGACCCAACTTGGCGTCGGCGACAGCTTTGCAGACGACTCGAGGTCGACCTACGGCTTTGTCTGCGCCGACTTTCAGCTGCCGCGCTACGTCGCTGCGGTCGAGGCGGCCTGGCGCGCTTGGCAGGCACAGCAGCTCTGCGAGCCCGAGGCGCCGCTCTACGCGGTCGGCAAGTTTAAGGTCCAAGCGATTGGCGTTGGCGCGGCGCCGCTGCTCATCGTCACTAGCGAGGCGCCCGCCGAGTGGCTCGAGTGGCACCCCGATCTCGGCAAGGCGCCCGAGTTTCGCGACCGCGACTCGACGGCGTGGCTGGCCGAGCTGCACAAGCTGATCAAAGACAAGGCGCCGCTCGACCGCGTGCGCGTCGTCGTGGAGTAAAACTCGTTTGTTTTCGTCATGTCTGATCAGGTGCGCGCGCGCTGAAACTTGAGGCCCTGGGATTGAGCGCGCGCGCGGAAGCTCGGCGCGTTTCAGTCTCAGAAACCCCACAACGCAACATGGCCGATCTGGTGACGACGCTGAAAGCGCTGACTGAGCATGACAACGCGTACCTCGTGTATGCACAGCCTGGCTCGTCTGTACTCGAGAATCTCGGCAAGTTTGTGTCGCTGCGCGCGTGCCTTGACTGGATCCAACGCCTGCCGCGCCGCGACTGGGTGCCGCAACATCTGGTGCGTCTGCAGACCATCTTTGCAACGCTGCTCTCCAGGGCAACCACCTGCGAGCAGCGTGCTCAGACGTTGGTTGTTGGCTGCAGCAAAGCGCACCCCAAGGTTGGCACACGCTTGGATCTTGCACACGCCATGGAAAGCGCGCTCGACATTGAGGTGCTGCTTTTGAATCACAACGACGAGGAGATTGTGGTCACCATCACGCAGCTGCTCACGGACGACTTGCCATGGATCGAGTTTCAGCGCTTTTGGCGTCTACAAACGAGTTGGCACGTTCCAACCGTCAAGCCCAAGGCGCCAGTCGCCGAGGACTCGCCGATCGCCAAGAGCGCCGCGCCAGTCGAGACCGCGACGCCAACCGCCGAGGAATCCAAGAGCGCCATGTCGATGGTCGCGCCACCCGAGACTGTGGCGCCGATTGCCGAGGAAACCAAAAGCGCCGCGCCCGAGGCTTGGCTGCGCCTGCGCGCCTGCAAGCGCGTCGCGTTTTCGCTGCGCTGCCCGCAGCCCTTTGTCGACTGGGCCAGCGGGCAGACGTTTGCGGGCGTCGAGCTCGACTGGGTCGAGTGCAACCCGCGCGTCGCGCAAGAGACGATGCAAGCGACGCCGCTCGTCGGCGATCGCTGGTCGGCGCGACAGACCCAACTTGGCGTTGGCGACAGCTTTGCAGACGACTCGAGGTCGACCTACGGCTTTGTCTGCGCCGACTTTCAGCTGCCGCGCTATGTCGCTGCGGTCGAGGCGGCCTGGCGCGCTCGGCAGCCGCAGCACCTCTACGCCTTGGCGCCGCTCTACGCGGTCGGCAAGTTTAAGATCCAAGCGATTGTCGTGGCGCCGCTGCTCGTCGTGTTTGGGGAGACGCCCTCCGAGTGGCTCGAGTGGCACCCTGATCTCGGCAAGGCGCCCGAGTTCCGCGACCGCGACTCGACGGCGTGGCTGGCCGAGCTGCACAAGCTGATCAAAGACAAGGCGCCGCTCGACCGCGTGCGCGTCGTCGTGGAGTAGATCACTAAACCTGTTTTCTGATTAGGCGCATGCGCACGCTTGGCGCTTTCAGTTCTCCAAAACCCCAATGGCAGCCGATCTAACAGCCGCGCTCACGGCGCTCGACGCGTGCAAGGACGAAGAGTGGCTCGTCTATGAAGAAAAGAACGTCACGGTTGATTTGGGCAAGTACGTGTCGCTGCGCGCGTGCCTTGGCTGGATCCAACGCCTCGCACGACTCGACTGGAGAGTCGAGCACCTGCTGCGCCTGCAAGCACTCTACAAGACGCTGCTCTCCAAGGCGACCCACTTTGATGGCGCCACAGTTGCGCCGACGATCAGCTATGATAGCCGCGACAATGTCTTTGGCATCAATCGCATCAATCGGCTCGATATGGCCGACTGCATTGCAGCAGCGCCAAAACTCAAACTGCAGCTCTACGACGCGAAAGAGAGCAACCCGCGCCAGTGCGCCCTCTACTCTGTCACTGTCACACAGCTGCTGTTGAACGACGATTGCTGGGCTCAGTTTGAGCGGTCTTGGAGTGAGCTGCATAGCGTGGCTGTCTGCGCTGAGGAGGCCTCGCTGCCTCGGCGCGCCGCCCCCGCCGCCGCGCGAGCTGCCGCGCTCGCTTTGAGTGGCCAGAAAAACAACACCAAAACCCCAATGGCCGTCGATCTGACAGCCGCGCTCAAGAAGCTCGCCGCGTGCAAGGATGAAGAGTGGCTCGTCTTCACGGACAAAGAAAAGACTGTCACATGCAATCTGGGCAAGTACGTGTCGCTGCGTGCGTGCATTGGTTGGATCCAGCGCCTTGCGCAACACGACTGGACTATGGAGCACCTGCTGCGCCTGCAACATGTCTTCAGAACGCTTCTCGCCAAGGCAACCTACGTCGAAAAGTCTGGCGCTGGATTTATGGTGGTGGGCTGTGACAGCAGTCCTTGGAACTCTCTTTCCCGCGTCGAGCTTGCCGATTGCGTGGCAGCGGCGTCAGAGATTCAAGTGGCACTCCATGACTCGCAAAAGCCGCGCACCATGGCCAAGGTTACGATCCACCAACTGCTGTTGATCAACTATCACTGGGCCGAGTTTGAGCGCTTTTGGAGTGAGCTGCCCAGCGCGGCTGTCCACCGCGAGCAGGCGCCGTTTGCAGTGCCAACCGCGGAGTCGATCGCCGAGAGCGCTGCAGACAAGAGTGCTGCGCCGATCGTCGAGGAAAAGAGCGCCGCGCCAGACGCCTGGCTGCGCCTGCGCGCCTGCAAGCGCGTCGCGTTTGCGCTGCGCTGCCCGCAGCCCTTTGTCGACTGGGCCAACGGGCAGACGTTTGCGGGCGTCGAGCTCGACTGGGTCGAGTTCAATGAGCGCGTCGCAGAGCCGATTCATGCGACGCAGCTCATCGGCGATCGCTGGTCGGCGCGACTGTGCCAGCTCGGCATTGGCGCCAGCTTTGCCAACAACCCGTTGGCAACCTATGGCTTTGTCTGCGCCGACTTTCAGCTGCCGCGCTACGCCGCTGCGCTCGAGGCGGCCTGGCGCGCCTACAGCGCAGAGCACAGCGCGCCTGAGGCGCTGCGCTACGCGCTTGGTTCGGCGCAGATCCAGCCAGTATGTGCGACGCCGCTGATTGTCATCACTGCAGAGACGCCCGCCGACTGGCTCGAGTGGCACGCCGACCTCGGCAAGGCGCCCGAGCTCCGCGACCGCGACTACTCGACCGCGTGGCTCGCCGAGCTGCACAAGCTGATCAAAGACAAGGCGCCGCTCGACCGCGTGCGCTTTATCGGCGAGTAAAAACCTTTTTTTTCTCGTTGGCGCCAGAAAAAGGGATGTGCGACGCTACCAATCAGCTGATCCGACGGCTGCGGCGCTTTGGCGTCGACGCGGTCGAGACCGATCCAGGCCTCTTTGTCCTGCGCACAGGCGGCGCCGATGAGATGCGCCTGACGCACTATGGCGGCGGCCAGTGGCAGCTCGACATGACGCACGAGGGCAGCGCGGCCGCGCCGATTGGCTGGACGGCGCAGCGGCGATTTCAGAGCCGATCGACGAGCACCATAGTGTCGACCGTGCTTGACTTTGTGTTTAAACACTCGCCCCACCTCTAAAAAATCTGCCGCACCATGTCTAAAACACAATGAGCACGGCGTGGTGGTTGCGCTTCCAGACGGCGCTGCTCGCGTCGGATCGCCAGCTCGACGCGGCGGCGCGGGTGCAGCTCTGCCAGCAGGTCGAGCAGCTCTACAAAGATCTGCTGCTCTACGACGCCAGCGCGTTTAAGGACGACTCGCAGATCCGCAGCCGCATTGTCGCCGCGTGCGATCTGCTGTTTTGCGGCCCCTCGGGGCTGCACGACTGCGCCAACGTCGGCCCGTCGTTTCAGCAGTGGCTCGAGGCCAACATGATCGAGCTGCAGGGCTGGCTCGCGCAGTGGCTGCGCAGCGCCTGCGGCATTGTGCCCATCCCAATCCAAGTGCCCTGTTCGCCGCTGCCGCCTGGGCCGCCCGTGCCGCCAACGCCAACACCTGGACCCGCGCCCCGACCGACGCCCGCGCCAACGCCTGGGCCCGCGCCCCGACCAACGCCCGCGCCAACGCCAACGCCTGCACCGACGCCGACGCCGACGCCGCTGCCGCCGCCCGTGCCCGTGCCGCTGCCAATCGCGCCCGCCCCCGCGCCGACCAGCCACAAGGGCCTGATCATTGGCAGCATTGTCGCGCTGGTGCTGCTGATCATGGTCGTCATTGGCCTCTTTGCGTACAAGAGCCGCACGTAGCAAGCACAAAGCAAAACAGAAAAATGCGGCTGGTGCTGTTCAACTGGCAGGATCGCTGCTTTGCCGACTTT
>Ga0214473_10003079_pt1 | contig 20330 bp, 22 predicted proteins | sample RVTome_7_FD_203509 | JGI IMG/M metagenome (GOLD analysis project Ga0214473, IMG submission 203509) | Soil microbial communities from uranium-contaminated site in the Upper Colorado River Basin, Wyoming, United States - RVT98D197 | ecosystem: Environmental > Terrestrial > Soil > Contaminated >... | reverse complement strand
TATTCGCTCCTGGCGTGTAGTGCCAAGCGTCACCACGCTGGGTGTACAAAAATCATCCCTTTTGCAGGTGGTAGAATCAGTTTATGTAAAATTCTTGGAGGATTAAATGACAGACGTGGTCATCATGCATGCAATTCGCACGCCGATCGGTGCATTGGGAGGGATTCTCGCTTCGGTTCGTCCGGACGATCTGGCGGCTCTCGTTATAAAAGAGATCATTCAACGCACTAATCTTGATCCTACACTTGTCGAAGAAGTCTTTTTCGGGTGCGCGAATCAGGCAGGTGAAGACAATCGTAACATCGCACGCATGGCTGCGCTATTGGCCGGGCTTCCCGTAGAGGTCGCGGGTGTAACGGTGAACCGCCTGTGTGCGTCGGGCTTGAACGCCATCAACCAGGCTGCGCGTGCAATCAAAGCGGGCGAAGGGGATGTGTACATCGCCGGCGGAGTCGAGTCCATGAGCCGGGCGCCGTATTCCATTCCAAAAGCAGAGGCGGGATTCTCATTTGGTAATCTCACAGCATGGGACACGGCATTAGGCTGGCGTTATCCGAGTCCAAAGATGAAGCAAATGTATGGTACAGACTCAATGGGCGAGACTGCAGAGAATATCGCCAGGGAACGTCCACACATAACGCGCGAGAAGCAGGATGCCTTCGCGTTGCGAAGTCATCAACGTGCCACTGCTGCGATTGATTCGGGCAGGTTCAAGGAAGAGATCCTGCCTGTTGGCATACCACAGAGAAAAGGCGACCCAAAGATTGTGGATACCGACGAACGCCCGCGGCGTGATACGAGCATGGAATCACTTGCGAAACTCAAACCAGCCTTCGCCAAGGAAGGTGGAACGGTGACGGCGGGCAATTCGTCTGGATTAAACGATGGCGCAGCGGCTTTGCTCGTGATGAGCGAAGAGAAAGCCAAAGAATTGAACCTTACGCCTTTGGCGCGCATCGTCGCTTCGGCTTCAGCTGGAGTCCCACCACGCCTGATGGGCTACGGGCCCGTCCCTGCCGCGCGGAAAGCCTTACAGCGCGCAGGCCTGCAAATGAAAGATATCGGACTGGTCGAACTCAATGAAGCCTTTGCAGTACAGTCGCTCGCTGTAATGGAAGATTTGGATCTTGACCCTGAGATCGTGAACGTCAACGGCGGTGCAATTGCAATTGGGCATCCGCTGGGATGTTCGGGCGCGCGGCTGATGACGACACTCGTCCACGAGATGCGTTTGCGCGGAAATGTGAAATATGGCCTCGCGACTCTGTGCGTTGGTGTGGGTCAGGGTGAAGCGACGATTGTCGAGTTTGCTGGCTGACTTCTATCGAACAACTGACGGAGGTGCCACGTGGTTTCCCGTTATTCCGTAATCTTTTTGCTGGTGATCTTTTTGAGTGGGTGCAGGCCCGCTACACCTCCGCCGACACCTCCCGGTCAAACTCAGGGCTCACCTGCTCCCGTTACTGGGACGCCTCCAGCCCCTCGAACGCCAACTCCCGCGCCTGACTACGTTGCACAGGTGCGAAATGCAGAATATCAACTCGGTACTCCCGACTCTTTGCAGGTTGTGCAATTAATTGACGGACAGTTTGAGGGGGGTACTCCGGGAAGCGCTGATTTTATCTCAGTGCACGTTAGCGACTTTGTTGCCGCTGGCGATTTGAATGCAGATGGCGTGAATGAGATTGCTGCGTTAATTTCAGAGAACTACGGTGGTACGGGCGTCTTTATCATTCTTGCGGTGTATGCAGATGGACCTGGAACGACTGTGTTTCAAACATCTACCATCGTGGATGACAGAGCGCAGTTGAACGCGCTTTCGATCGATGATAAGGAAATCTTTCTGGATGCAACCATTCATGGATTTGAAGAACCCATGTGCTGCCCCACATTGAGAACGACACGGCATTATCGTCTTGCCGAAGGCGGTCAACTGGATATGACAGATTACACGACGTTCACTCCGGACGGCAGGCCGCGCACCATTACAATTGAATCTCCCGCCAATCGCGCGGAAGTGTTCAGTTCCGTCCAGATCAAAGGCAGTGCTACTATTGCGCCGTTTGAAAATAATCTAACGTATAGCATTGAAGATGTCGGTGGTGTGGAACTTTCGCGCGGCGCGATCAGTGTCTCTGGGCCCGATCCCGGCGCACCTGGCACGTTTGATACTGTCATCGCGCTGGGAAATACCTTGTCCGGTGCTGTGATACGAGTTGAAGTGCAGGATATCAACGCGGCGGACGGTTCCCTGTTCGCCATGGATTCGGTGGAATTGGTTGTAAAATAAGGTTACGCTCGCGTTTGTCTCGATATGAGCGAGGAGAACACTGGACCTACTCGACCAGCGCCGCTCAGCGCGGAAGCTTTATTCGTATTGGAGGAAAATATGCCCCATGCAGTTCGTGATTGGATGTCCAAACCGGTTGTCGTTGTTGATCCCGATTCAAGTGTCAAATATACCCTCACGCTTATGCGCCGCCGCAAGATACACAGTGTGGTGGTTGCGATTTCGGACAAGAATCCCACGTATGGCATTGTTACCTCCACTGATATTCGCGACAAAATCGTGGCAGCGGGTCGCAACCCCGCTGAGCTGACCGTGCGCGAGATCATGTCTGGTCCCATCATCACAGGGGACCCGGATTGGACACTGATGGAATGTTCGCAGGTGATGCAGGAGCATCACATCCATCACCTGCCGATTGCCGACGAAAACGGTGCGTTAATCGGCCTGATTTCTGCCACGGATATTTTCATGGCGGTCGAAGAAACTGGCTGGGAAGCACAGGAAGATTAATTGCTTTTGTTTTCGGTTGATCTTCGAGAATGTCAAAGCACAAATATTACGTCGTGTGGAAGGGACGCAAGAAAGGCATCTTCTCTTCATGGGCGGAATGTGAAGCACAGGTGAAGGGATTTCTTGGCGCGGAATTTAAGGCGTTTGGAACACTGAAGGAAGCCGAATCCGCTTTTCGGTCCGGGTATGAAGCGTATAAAGGCAAGCCATCTTCGATGGGAAAGTGGAAGGAGGCCAGCATCCAGCCGGTTCTCCCATCCATTTGTGTGGATGCAGCCTGCAGCGGGTCGCCCGGAAAACTGGAATATCGCGGCGTGTATACCGAATCAGGGGATGAGGTCTTTCGTGTGGGACCGTTCCCGGATGGCACCAACAATGTCGGCGAGTTTCTGGCGATCGTGCACGCACTCACATGGATGATAAAAAATGAAGCCCGGTCGCCGGTTTACTCTGATTCCGAAAATGCCATCTCATGGGTATATACGGGCCAATGCAGGACTAGGCTCGCGCACACCGCTCGCAACGCGCCGATCTTCGTCCTGATCCGTAGTGCAGAAAACTGGCTCGCTGAAAATGAATTGCTCGATGATACAGTCTTGAAATGGGATACGGAATTGTGGGGTGAAATCCCGGCTGATTTTGGGAGGAAGTAGGGAATTGTAAATCGGCCTGTTGTTTAACCTGTTATCAAGACCTGAAGCAGCAAATCCTCCAAAAAGACTCCATCCTCCCAATATTTATCTTTCCATTCTGGCATCAGGTCATCGAGTAGAAATGCCTGCGCCATGCCGGTCATATAAAATTGGGACTCGCCTGAGGTCGTTTGATAACGCAACTGGATCATTTCCTGACTCCAGCGTTGATTGAATTTTTGATAGGAATCGAAATCCGGATCAGCTCGTATTTCGGGCAGTGGTTGGTATGTCCTGGTTTCAAACGCTTTCTTCAGGATCGCTACTTCGATATATTTTGCAACGCCTTCTTCCCATTCCAGCCAGCGCTCGTAATCCGATAATTCTTCGCTGAGACCATGGTTTTTGCGCCTTGCATCACGGATAGCAAGGAATTCCTTTACCAGTTCAATTTTCCCGGCTTTGGATTCTGCCTGGAGCGCTTCTGCCAGCAAGCCGCTTTCCTGCTGCCATTCCGATTGAAATCCCTCTGCAACGGATTTGTATTGGTCCCCCGATTTGTGCGCGGCCTCCGCTGTCTTCAGTCTGTTCGGCGAAAACTTGATCTGGTAAACATGAAATGTCTCATGGAGCAGGGCGCCGATCTGCGTTTCGCTGGGTTGGATCAATATGCGATATGGAAAGATTTGTTTGATCGGCGGTGGGAAGAGATCTTTGAAGGAGTTGATCAGGAATTCGTCTGTTGCAGATTTCGTCGCTATGCTGGCGACCCATCCATCTCCAACTGGAACGGCAAAATTCTGAGGATCGTCCGCGGGGCGGCGGTAATAGGACTTGCCCTGCACGTCAGCATCTGAAATAACAGTCCAATCTGCGGGTGGCTCACCCGGATATTCAGCCAGAAATTCATAACCCTTGTTCCAGATGATCACCGGCATTTCGGTCATGCTCCAATCTGGCCAGACCTTCTCCCCCAGGGTCGATTTGAGGTGAAGAGCCTCCATGAGCCGGGCCTCATCCAAGGGAGAAAGACGGTCTGAGTTTCCTGCTTCAGGCAGATTGCGGTTGCTCAGCGCAGAGACGATGGACAGAAACGCACAAAGCCCTGTCAGGCCCAATATAAGGAGCAATGTCGTTCGTCCGCAAGATCTTTTCGAATTCTGCTTCATATTATCCAAACTTATTCTACTCACCCAGCTTTACGTGAAATAGTGTTATTGATAACCAACATGTCATATCCTTTGGGTTTTTCCCCGGCTGCTCTTGGATTGCCCTAACATCGGCTATACTTCATGTATTGATTTGAGGAATTCCGGAGACATCACCATGAAGACAGCATTGTTAATTATTGACATCCAGAACGATTATTTCCCCGGCGGGAAATATCCACTTGTGAACCCGCTTGAAGCCGCGCAGAAGGCTTACGTGATCCTGCAGTGCTTCCGTGAGCATGGTGGCTATCACATCCACATCCAGCATATTTCCAAAAAGCCTGATGCCGCGTTTTTCATCCCAGGCGATCGCGGGACGGATATCCATGATTCCGTCGCACATTTTGAGGGTGAGCCAATCGTTTACAAGCACGAGCCCAATTCATTTTTGAACACCAATTTGCTTGAACTCCTGAAAAGCTGGGCGATCGAGCGCGTGGTCATCGCAGGGATGATGACTCACATGTGTGTGGATGCCACTACCCGCGCCGCCTCTGATCTTGGTTTTCAAGTCATCGTGTCTGAAGATGCCTGTGCGACGCGCGACCTCAAATATGGTGACACCACAATTCCTGCGGAACATGTCCATAAGGCGTTTCTCGCGGCGCTGAAATCATATGGCAGGGTGATGAAAGCTGATCATATTATCGCATTGCTTGCCGCGGAACAGGAAAAGCAATAGCTTTACCGAGAAGCTGTTTTATTGGATCGGAAATGCGTGGAGATATTCAGTACAGTGCTAATCGTGTACAGCACTGCGTAAATAATCCAGTATCCCGACCAGATGAACCACAACGGAATCCAGAAGGCAAACTGGGTGGAAATATACAAAACAAGGTAAGGGACGAATATCTGCCAGCGTATTGGGTTGCGCCAGTTGATGGGACGCAGGGTATCAATGACATATCCGAACATTGCCCAAATCGTGAACAACGCAAAGGCCAGCCAGAAATACCGGGTTTGTTCCCTGATCAAAAATAAAATGGCAAGAGGGAGGGCGATCAAACCCGCGGCATAAACGATCCACCCCCATTTTCGCTGGATCGTAGGCTTCCATTTCAACGTGGCAAAATTGAAAATGAGCAAAGCCTGGCTGATGAAAGCAAACGCAACGAACAATATCTGCAAAACATTTTGTTCAAACATATAATCTTCCTGCTGTCATCCAGCGAACAACGATAGCCCGTAACTCCAAATGTCCATGAAAGCGTGTGTCAACATCAGCGGCAAAAGTTTTCTTTCACGGGTGTAGTAATGACCAGCGACCAGTCCGAGCAGGAACGTGGAAGCCGGTTTGTGAGGCAAGAAGATGCCATGTACGAGCGCAAATCCAATGTCTGAAAACAAAATAGCCCACTGGGAGGGTTGCCCGACTGATTCCATTTGGGTGATGATGAAGCGCGCCAGAACCATTCTTCTGTAAAGCCTGCGGAAATGGGGAACAACCTGATGAAGATGATTTTCTGCCACATTTCAAGGCCACTGTAGGAAGGCCATTGGCCTTTCAGCCAGGCGTACAACGCGACGTACAGAATCCAGATCCCGTTGAAGACCACGAACATGAGGAGAGCAGGCTTCCAATTGAACTTGAATGGAAATCCGTCGGCGGCTATCAGATTTCGGACAGATTTTCTTTCTCTGTTGAGCTTCCTAAACACGAACAACGCGAGTCCCCAATTGATGAGGAAGATGGCAACATACAACCAGAACAACGGCTGGGTCAGGTCAACACTTTGTGCATTTCCACCACGTTGATATGCGACCGCAAACACTGCGCCAAAGAGACAAACAGGAATCGTATTCAGCAGGATGACCGGCCAAAGGATATACAACCAGATCTTTTTGGACATTTTTTACTCCTTTGCACGCATCGGACTACCCGCGGCTTGCTTCAGCAATCCAGACAGGCTGACCAGCAACCCGAGGGCCAATGTCCCCGCGCCACTGAAGAATGGATACTCGATGTTGATGTCATAGATGTACCCTCCCCACAGCGGACCGACAACGCGCCCAAGGCTTGTCATCGCGCTGTTCAGCCCCATGACAGTGCCCTGATGTTCGCCCGCAAATGCGGAAATATAAGAATTCAGGGCAGGCCCGATCAAGGCAAGGGCGAGAATAAAGAATCCAAGTGCAAGCAGGGTGGTGATGTAATCAACAGCCAATGCCACTAGGACAAAACCAATTGCTCCTCCCAGCAAACCCAGTCGGATGAGAGTCAACTCGCCAAGTTTTTTCGAGAGCGGACCAGTCAATCCTCCTTGAACAAGGATGAGCACAACACCCATCACCATCCAGATCGCGCCGACCTGTTTGGTGTTGAAGGCGAATTTGTCCACGACATATAGACCGATCATGCCTTGAAAGTTAGTCATGCCGAAACCCATGATGAAGATGAGCAGGAGCAGGATCCCTGCGGGACTGAGGATGACGCGCAGGTAAATGTCGCGGGTGCGTGGGCGCGCCGGTTCGGGATTGGCAGGAACAGGTTGATTGGTTGAATTCTGTCCATTGGATGGAACCAATTCATTCGTCTGGGATGAAGCGGTTTTTGATTCGGGTAAAAGGAAGATCACCAGCAGGAGCGCGAGGAAGGCTAATCCTGATCCGACGAAAAATGGCAGGGAGAGGGAATCCGTGGAAAGGTATCCACCCATGAGTGGTCCCAGGATCACTCCCACTCCGACCATCGCGCCGAGTTGTCCCATCCCTTTGCTTTTCTCTTTTTGAGGGGTGTTATCGCCTATGTATGCCATCGCAGTGGGCATCGTTGCCGAGGAGAGAATGCCAGAGAGCGAACGGGCAATGAAGAGCATTGTGAAGGTTTTGGCGAGACCGAACATGAAGAGGGTGATGGCATAGCCAAGCACGCCGATGGAGAGGATGGGTTTGCGCCCGTAGCGGTCGGAGAGGATGCCCCAGATGGGCGCGCAGATGAGTTGCATGAGCGAGTAGGTGGACATCAGCCATCCGAGTTCGGTACCGCCCGCGCCGAGTTTCTCGATGTAAAACGGCATGATGGGCATGACCATCCCATAGCCGAGCATAACCACGAGGAGGGTGAAGGAAAGGATGAAAAGATTCTTGCGGCTGAATGCATTCATGGTACGATCAATCTTTATTGCTCAACCCAATCCGGGATAAACCGCGGGAACAAAACCAGGTCGAGCAATATTCCAAGGATCACGCCGCTTGCGTATGCAAGGATATCGAGCGGGTCAAAGGTGCTTCCAAAGATTGGGCGACCAAGACACTGGGATGCTTCAACAGCACAGCCAAAGCCAAACACCGCGCAGGCGCGCAAGAGGGGTGAACGAACTAATTTATTTTGGAACAGGCTCATCAGCAAATACAATACCATTGGCAATAGAATATCCATCAAGTAACCGTTCACAAAGATTGGGAACGGTCCTTCATAATTTTCACCTTTGATGAAGTGCAGCGCGCCAACCGTCAGGGCGATGCCAGTGATCATCAATCTTTTTGTCATATATTCGCTCCGTATGTCATCAGCTGAGAATTTTCATTTAGGTGGGCGGCATGCCAATTCTGACTACACTACATGCCAGTAACAGCACGTTGCACGAATGTCAATAGAGCCATGATTAAAAACAATATGACCGCTGAAATGCTCCATCCCCGCCCGGCATTTGCCGCCACACCCAGCAGCCCGCCGGTACCCGCGAAGAATAAAACGACGTAGCTGATCACAATCCATCTTATATTGCGGAAGTCAACCTTCAGAATGTAATCCAACAACGCCTCCACGACTAACCATGCCAGCATGCAACCAATTTGGATATAGTACAGAACGGGTCGTTCCAGTTGTGGGGCTTTCAGGAGAAGAAACAGCATAGGGATTGCTAAAAGAAATTCAAAATAGCCAATCCAATGTCCGTACTGAGGCTTGCCGAGAAGCCTGAAAATGAAAACCAGTATGGCCGAAACATAGAATGCGACGGCTACAATAGCACCAAGCAGATCCGTTTTTTCCAGCATGTGGTATCTCCTTTCAATGTGACTCCCTTGCGTTCCAGCACAACTTTTGCCCACTCTTCTTTATCTGCGAAGGGAGGCGATGGGCGAAAGGTATACATGCCGAGGTTGTAGAGAACATCCAGAAGATCCTCAGCTTGCAAAGGGCGGATGGATATGCTGCTCATGTTCTCTCATTTCAAATTAACATCTACAACCCTGAGAAAATCCCGACAACAATCGGAATATCCATTGCGGCATGGAACAGGATGGAACCCCAGATGCTGTTCGTTTTTTGCATGAGCCAGCACCACGCCAGCGAAACCGGCAGGACTTGTAGGGCGAGAAATATGATGTTGCTTGCCGAGTAACTGGTGAAAGCATGCATTAAGACAAACGGAATGGTGGTAACCAGGTTGGTGGCGAACTTTCCCAAAAACGGTTCCATCTTCCCGATGAACAAAGCGCGCAGGAGCAGTTCTTCGTTGCTGGCATTTGCAAGCACAAAGATCAACACCCACGGCGCCCAGGTCAGGATGCGCGCCCACGTCAGGTTTTCGCCCTTGAAGTATGTTTCTGCCACTGGGATGACAGTGGCGATCATCACGATAAACGCGAACAGCCCCACGGTCAGACCCAGCCCGAGTTTGCCGCGCCGGATATAAAGCGAGTCTACGCCTTGACCTGCAAGTCGATTCAACGCGAGAACAACAACGATCCCAAGCAAGGAACTTTCCAATTTCTCAATTGCCCATCCCGCTGGTGAATTACTGTTCACGTTCAGTGCGGGCAGAATCAACTTGCTGATGCTGACATAGCGGTCAATGCTGATGGCGGTCAGCGCGGCGAAGAAGGCAAATAGAATCAGCCAGTATTTTCTAAAGCGTTCACTGCGACGGGCAAGTAGGGATGCAATCAGAAATGCAACGGCGACAACAATTCTTCCGATGATGTCTGTTCTTCCCTTGAAGATGGGAAAGTAGTGACTGAAGACGATGAAGACCAATAGTCCGCAGGCGAGGAACAGCAGGAACAAACCAATGCGTTGATAGTTTTTCATTTCATTTCTCCAATTCAAATGATGCGACGATCAAATCAGTCACCTGCTCAAGTTCGGTCGTGAGACCGAGGCGCTCGGTGCCAGCATAATACAGGCTGATGGCGAAGCGCATGGTTCCGCGTTCGAAAGCGCCGGTGTTGCCATACATTACTTCCATATCCTTTCCTTCAAGCACGAGCACGATGCGTTTGGCCGGTTCGTCGAGGAAGATGACTCTGCCGCGCTCGATCAATTCACCCGCGCCGATGCCTGTGCGTTGCAGCCCGTAGTTCTCGTCAATACGTTCAAAAGCAATATGCATTTCCACGCCAGGCACTGGTTTGCCTGGCGCTCGCAACCAAAGGAGATGTTGATAGGTTGTGCTGTCGCTGCGCAGATCCAATTCGGCCGTCCATTCGGGCGGGTAGTGGAATTTAAACCTGTAATTGGAATCCACATATTCCATCCATTTTGCGTATGCAGATGGGTCGGGTGTGACCAATTCAGGACAGTAGGCGGATGTTGTGCTGACGGGTGTGTCTGTGACTTGTGGAGCAGGTCCGCATTCATTGCGGAAATATGCCCACTCGTCACATTCACTGCCGTCGGGGAAGATGCACGCGCCCGATTGACTCCCGTCTGCGGCAGTGCGGATCTCGGAGGTGTAGCCCTGTTCCACGCAGTAGGCGGATGCGGGGTTAGGCATGTTTGCTTGCGGCATATCTGTCGAAATGGGAGCAGGCGTCGGCGGGGTCTGAGGCGATGTGCAGGAGGTCAGCAGGATAAGAATCGCTGTGAGAGTCCATATCCATTTCATGTTTACCTTCTTTCTTGTATTGCAGTTTTCCTGTAATTCATTTTTATGCTGAGGGCGATAATGATGGCGGGGAAGAAGCCCAGCATCAGGACGCCGGGGATGAATGAATCTCCAAAAACGATGGTTTGATATAGCCAAGGCACGATGGCATCGATCAACCAGAAGAGCAGGAAGACAACCCAGAGGGTCATGTGATTAGCCTGCCATCTGCGTGCGATCCAAAAGACTGCGATGGTGTTGACGATGAAAGCGATGACAAACATGAATTGCATTTTGAAGTTCATGCCAGTGGCTTCGATGTCAATGGGTTCTGTCCCTGCGGACGCCGCATTTGCATTTGCGATTGCCACCATCAAGAGACCACCGACCGCGTAGCCGATGAAAGCAAAACACGCGGCCATGATCGCTTTCATAATGTCAGCAGCCAGCGGGTTTTCTTTTTTGGTTTCCAGTTCGGGGCTTTTTTCAGTTTGGCGTTCCCACCACACCACCTAGATCGAGAAGAGCAGAGTTTGCAATGTGATCTCGGGGAGTCCCATCAGGTGATACCACATCGGTATTTTGGAATAGACGATGCCTTCAAGCGAGCTTGGCGCGGCGGCAGGTGTGGAAAGAATCCCGATGGTGACGAGCAAACCCCACAAGACCAGCCAGCCGCGTTTCTTTTCGATCAGCAAACTGCGGATCGGCCATAGCCCGATTGCGAATATCAATCCGCGGATGGGCTGCAGGAATGGCCCATAAGTAATATTATGCTCATCAAATGGAATCATGAAGTCGCGGATGATCTCGCGTTTGAATATCTCTGCGTAATCAAACACATTGGACATAATGATGCCGAAGATGAAATAAGTCGCCATGTGTGCGATGATCACCCTCAATGCAAACGCGAGGAAGGTTTTCCAGTTATCGGTTGTGTTCATTTTTTTCTCCTTTAGATCATGAAAGAATCTCAACAATCCCGCGCGCACCATCCACGCGGACTCGGTCACCAGTTTTCAAATTCATTGTGGCATTGCCGCAGCCAACCACGGCGGGGATGCCCATCTCGCGTGCGACGATCGCCGCGTGAGAAAGAGGCGCGCCTACATCTGTTACGATGGCGGCGAGGCGCGGGAAGAGCGGAGTCCAGCCGACGTTGGTGGTGGCTGTTACCAAAATTTCGCCAGGCTGAATTTGATTGCCATCTTCCATACGATCAATGCGGCGGACAATTCCTTCCACACAGCCGACCGCACCTGCAAAACCTTTGATGATGGAAGCTGTGGGCTTTGACTCAGCATGCCGAGAATCAAAAATATCACTGCGGCGATTCGGATCAGATGCCCACTTGAATGGATCGAAGCCGCCGATGATCATCGCAGGGTAGGCAGGCAGGGCACAATATTTCTGATAGGTCTCGCGTCGTGCAGGAATGCAGGCAGTTGTTGTGTTGTCACCATTCAAAACATCCGTTATCTCAGCAAGTGACAGGAAGAAGATGCCGTCTCCCTGTTCAGTCACCTTTCCCACCTGCAATAGGAATTGACGAACCAGCCGCGTGATGCGACTCACCTCAGAGCGGACTGCTTCGCGATTTCTGGATGCTGCGGCAACAACACCTAGTCTCCACTGGAATCGCTGAGCTTCGCGCGGGTGTTTTGCCTGAAACCGTTTCCAGACATTTTCAACATCCGAGCGTTGATCTGCCAACAAAGACTCGACATCCACAGGGGATCGGGTAAAGTCTGCCAATTGTTTTTCGAACCAGCCTGGGTCTTCGTCTGAACCGGGCGCGAATAATTCCAGCTCATGCGGGCCGCGGTGACCATAACGTTCCAAATAAGCCACGCGACTCATCTCACCGCGTGCTACTTGAGATAAGCCGACCAGCGGCATCAGGCTTTCGAGGCCTGCTGAATTAGCGGTCACATTCGACATCAAGGTATTTGCATCTGCTTCACCGACCAGCCGTGTCAGATCCAAACGCAGTTTATTGGAAGGGTCAGTGAACTGCATGGTCACGCTGCGCAGCAAATTACAGCCATGTGCAAAGTAAGGTTTGATCGTCTCTTTCCAACACCGGGACAAGGTTTTCTTGTCGTGTAGATCAGGGATTTGGGCGCATACATCACCGCACCATTTTGGAGTCGCGAAAATAAATTCTGAAAGCACGCCTCCATCACGGCTGGCATATCGCCGCGCTTTGATCATTCCAGGCAATACCATCCATATGACCGAAAAAGGCGAGAAGGGAATGATGGGTATATCCAGATCGGACTGCGCTGAACCAATGATGTCTCCGTGCATTTCCTGGCGGATGTCCTTGCCGACTGCGCGATACATGGAGACAATAAGACTTAAGTTGAGATAGGGGCGTCCGCAAATGTTGCCGCAGAATGGATATTCACCTGGAAGTTTAACGGGGTTTGCTTCAACGTAATAGATCTGCCACAACGACCAAGTACTGGGTGTCATCACATCTGGAACCGCCTCCCTTGTGTTCACACTTGACCAAAGAAATTCGCCTGTCAGGCTGTCGTTCCATTCACCCGTGATGGGGTTGTAATTTTGTTGAGATAATTGATGTTTCTTTACCATAACAGAACTCTATTCATTTCTCAGCGATCACAATTCATTAGCAGAGTATTTCACCCAACATTCGCCGGTGTAAACTTTTTTGAAACCTATTGACTGATAAAACAATAGATCGTTTCCAACATAAGCGACTGTCGCGCCCAATTCTCCACAACGGCGAATACCTTCCAGCACAGCAGCCTTGCCTAGTCCCATTCGTCGGTAGTCTGGGTCGGTTGCTACAGGCTCGACGTAGGCGTATTGATTGACTGACTCGTACCACATGCCGGAAAATGATACAAAGTTTCCATTTGGCGCTTCCACTACGATCTTCAAGTCGCGTCGTGCGCTAGGTGTATCGAATAACTTTCTCCGGCTTTCAATATCCTCTTCACAGGCAGGCGGTTCGCCCTCATGGTTGAATCCGCGCCATATAACGCGATTCACCTTTGTCCAATCGCAATCGTCTGCGAGACTCTTCAAGTGGAAGCCCTTTGGCAGGGTGATTGCTGGAAATGGATCGGGTATCACAAATTGATATATCGGGCGCGCCTCCGCGTCATCCTTTTTGTAACTGCGCGCTTCGACCAAAGAGTTGAACTCCTTATCCATATCGTTGACATAGGCATGCAGAGATTTTCTTCCATCCTTTGATGTTCCAGAAAGAATTCTTTCTGCGTAATCGAGCATGTCGCGGTTCAAATGCCTGTAATTAGGATGGAATTGAAAGAATGCTTCACCCAGTTGCGACACATAATGCAATACAGCCACAATCAGTCCATCATCTTCCCAGACCCCGATCTTTCCAAGTGATGATCTATCCAGATAAGGGTGAGCGTGCATGTATTCCCAGGCGGGTTGGAGCCAATTCCCATCCAGGTTCTCCGGTTTATAGTGTTCGATAAGAAAATCACCTACAAGCTTGTAATCATTCAAGCCGTTGTACTGCCGAAATTGGATACTCATAGAAACACTCCCACCAAGGCAGGATGGGTGTTTGCCTCGGTAATCACTTCATCCGCATATTGCGGTTTTTGGGTAGTTCAGCTTTTCCACGACGAGCAGAAAATCCATCTTACTTTTGGGAACCGGGTAACGTTTGGAATGATCGCGATGATCTCGCCTTCCAGCTGGGCAAGCTGTCTATTTGGTTCCTGGAGTGTTGTCAAGTTACTTCCTCTTTGACCTATTGAAAATATCAACAACGGCAAGAAGTACTCCAACTCCCATCAAGCCATAGCCAATAAACCTATCTTCCCCAAAAAGTATTCCTGCCAGGACAAATCCAAAGGCAAGACTGGCTAATCGAGTGAGTCTATTTTCTTTTCCATTCTTCCTTACAACAAAGATAGAGAAGGCAACAACCGCTAATACTACGATGGATACTGCAATGTAGATTTGTGAGATATCCATGTCAAGCTCCTTTCTATTGTCATGTCATTTACTTTAACTCCACTGTTCCTGCGCCTCCATCCACGGTGATGGTCTGACCATCACGGATGTGGCGTGTGGCGTTGCCTGTTGCCAGCACAGCAGGGATGCCGTATTCGCGCGCAACGATGGAGCTGTGACTCAACGGTCCGCCGATGTCGGTGACGACCGCGGACGCCATCGTGAAGAGTGGAGTCCACGCAGGGGTGGTGGTGACCGCCACGAGCACATCGCCTTGTTTCATCCTGCCAAAATCTTCGGGGCTGAATAGCAGGCGTGCGGTGGCGGTGACTTTGCCTGCACTGGCGCCCAATCCTTTGATCACATTTCCGGTCATATTTCCTTTGCCTCCTGGGATCATCTTTGCCCAGATGGATGTGGCGGGGAGCATGGGCGGAGGAACGAGTTTCATCTGCATGCGCCATTCGGCTTTGCGCGCAGACGCCTTGCTGGAATAGTCGGGCAGTTTTTCGTTTCGCTCAAGCAGGGATGCGAGTTCGTCCACTTCATCTTCGATCAGCCAGTAGATGTCATCGGCATGTTCAAGCGCGCCGCTGGCGGTGAAGCGTCTGCCCAACTCGCCCAACAGGCGTCGGATGGTGGTGTGACCCATCCCCATATCAGCGAGACTGTCTTCGCGCGCGGGGCCTGAATCCATTGCCCATTGGAGGGCTTTGTTGAACCAGCGATTCGGAATCAACTTGAAGCGGCTCCGAATCTTTTGAGCGGTCTGCTCGCGTTTTTCAATTACTTCGCGTTGGCGCGCGTACGGGTCACTGCCTTTGCCTTCCACGTACATTTTGACCGCATCGAGAATTAACTCGGGCGTTTCGGCGGGAGTAGGATTCATGAAGTCGAATTCATAGGAGGTGTGACCAAACTCGTCGAGATGTTTATCGAGGCGGGACTTGAGCTCGCTCCAGTCTGCGGCGGGAACAGGTTCGGGCGTGGAATCGGCTCGAAGCGCGGCGACCAGTTCCCCCGTCGAGGAATGAAGCGTGAAGTCGCGCAGGGCAGGTCGTTCGCGAATCCACATCCCGAGGTCGAACTGTGATTTTTCAGCGCGCAGTGGCACAGCCTCCAAACCGAATAGAAGCGTTTCGGCTTTTGGCTCGTCTTTGCGACTGACCATTTTGTAGAGGCGCGTGAAGACGATTTCACTGCTGGAGGCGGTGGGCAGTGTGCCAGCCTGGATGACGGTGTAATATTTTCCTGCCGCATACATCAACTCGCGCGCGCCTTCGACGAGTTCGATTGGAGAGAGGGCTTCGGTTTTTTTCTCATCCCATTTTGCGATTGTCTCTGCCAATGTTTTGCGCGCTTCGAGCCAGCGCTCTGTGCCCTGCCCGAGCATGAATTTCAGGCCGGTGAAGGCAATTTTCATCATGCCCCATGTGAATTTGGCATTAAACAGGAATCCCATGTATACGTAGCCGTTGACGGCGCGGTATTGATATTCCGCCTCCAGTAGGTCTATGCCCATCAAATCGCTCAATTCGACGGTGGCCTTGTTAACCGCGCGCAATCCCAGCGTGCCGAACAACGGCGACACCGCATTTGGCAAATGTTCGGCAAGGCTGCCGCGCGCATACATCGCTTTCGGGTTGGGGCGTAGCCATTCAGTTGGTCGAGTAGGCTGTTCGGTTTGATCTCCTTCGGTGGTTTCGAGAACGACTTCACCTTTGGTGCCATCCACCGTGATGACTTGCCCGCTCTGGATGCGCTGGGTGGCAACACCAGTCCCCATCACAGCCGGGATGCCATACTCGCGGGCAACGATGCTGCCATGACTGAGCGGCCCACCAATATCGGTTACAACGGCGGAAGCCATGGCGAAGAGCGGAGTCCAGGCGGGAGTGGTGGTGCCTGCGACGAGCACATCGCCAGGGCGCATCTGATTAAAGTCTTCGGGGCCGTGCAATACGCACGCCGGCGCTGTGACTTTTCCAGTGCTGGTAGCCACGCCCTTGAGGGTGTTGCCGGTGCGGTTACTTTCGGATTCTGCCAGCCAGACATCGGTGTTGATGCCCATGTATTTCTTCTTCATCGGCATCATGGGGGGCGGTGTCTCTTGCTTGGCTTTATTCGAGAAAGCTTTGCGCTGCTCCACCTGTACTAACAGGTTGCCGGATTCCCGGCTCTTTTCCAGGTTGAGTATGCAGTTACTCACCTCATCTTTTTCCAGCCAGAAGATATCTTCCGCCTGCGCAATGACACCTGCCTGCACAAAACGGCTTCCTAACTCACGCAGCATGGCGCGCAAGATCGGGTACCCGAGACCGATCTCTGCCAGGGCGTCTTCACGCACTTCGGCCATGGACTGTCCCCAGTTTAGTGCCTTGACGAATGCCCAATGCTTGAATCCTTTTAGGCGGTTGCGCATGACTTCTACGGTTCGGATGCGTTTTTCCTCAGCGGCTTTCTGGCGTTCATGCGGGTTGGTTCCTTCGCCGCGCAAATACATCTTGACGTTTTCCAGCATTGGGGCGGGGTTGTCAAGCGGTAATGGCTCGGCAAAATCCAACTGGAAAATAATGTACCCAAATTGCTGCAAATGTACATCGAAACGCTCCTGCAGTTCTTTCCAGTCTTTCGCGCCAACATTGGCGGGTATTTGCTCGTTTTTCAGTTGTTTGGCGAGTTGGTCTGAAGATGTCGCCAGCAGATACTCTGCCAATTCGACGTGTTCGCGGCACCACATTGCCAGATCAAACAGGGATTTTTCTGCTCGCACGGGGATGTTGTCCCAGCCCATCAGCAGGGTCGCAGCATCGGGATCACCTTCCCGCTTCGCCATTTTGTTGTATACCCGTGTCAACAACCCTTCCGAGCCAGCCGAAGCGCCCATGGTAGCAAACAACAGTCCACAGACGTAGTACATGGCGGCATCCAGAATATCCTGCGCATCCTGCCAGAGATCGTTCGCGGACATCGTCGTCGGGAGTTTCTCTCGATACCTGCTGACCCGTTCTTTATATTCAGGATGTAACTCGTCCCGCCAAAGTGGGACCAGCGTGCGTAACATACGTGGATAGGCGGGTAACAAACCGGTAATGATCCACCACCAGGCTCTTGGAGGAAAGGCCGCATTCATATAGGCGTAACTGTTAATGGAGGTGTAATAATCCTCCTGCAAAACCGGTTCAGCCTCCATCAGGCGTGTGCCGAGCGGTTTCATTTGCGCTTTCAATGCCGGGATTGCCCAAGTGATGAAAAGCGGGCTGAGCGGATCAGGCGTCAAATCCACGACGCCGGTGCGCATGTAGACCCCTTTGGGGTGCGGCGGAAGCCATTCGATCGGCGCCTCGGGCAACGCGGTGATGGGGCGCGACTGCACGATATAAAAATTTCCATTTGCATGACACCATTCGATATCCTGTGGATTGCCGTAGAAGTTTTCGATCCTGTGTGCGATGCCTACGAGATCAGCAATCTGTGCTTCTTTCAGTACCTGTGACTTGCGCCGTGCATCATTGAGCGGTTTCTCCTCCGTGCCTGTTTCTGTGACTACTGTGATGACGGTCTTCTCTGCCACATCCATCTTTTTAACTTTGCCTGTGGCTTTGTCCGCGACGATCGTATCGGGCGAGACCAATCCACCGACGATGGCTTCACCGAGTCCCCAGGCGGCGTTGATGACCATTTCATCGCGCCTGCCATTAATTGGGTTGGCGGTGAACAGAATCCCCGCAAATTCCGCGTTCACCATCTCTTGCACGACAACGGCGAGGGCGACGGAGTTTTGGTCAATATTGTTCTTGATGCGGTAGGCGATGGCGCGCGCCGTCCACAACGATGTCCAGCATTTTTTGACAGCGTCGAGTAGTGCGTCTTCACCGCGAATGTTGAGATATGTTTCCTGTTGACCTGCGAAGGATGCCTCTGGTAAATCTTCAGCAGTTGCAGATGATCGGACTGCCACAGATTTTTCCGGACGACCCAACGCTTCATACGACCCGCGAATTGATGCTGCGATATCTGGCGGGATCTCCCCTTGAGCGAAGAATCCGTGAATCGTCCCCGAAGCAGTTTCGAGCGACGCGGGAAGCGAAACATCCACATCTTTGAGCGCGGCGAGAATCTTCGTCTGCAAGTCGTTTGCCGCGACGAACTGGCGATAGGCTTCCGCCATGATGTGGAATCCATCCGGGACAGGGAATCCCGCGCCGATCATTTTCGCCAGCGACATGCCCTTGCCGCCAACGGTTTCGAGGTTGGCTTGCGAGTCCGAGAGGGGGAGAATAAAGGATTTCATTTTCTGCTCCTTATTACCAAATTCCAGGGATTAGGCGATAGCGAACCTGCTGTGCATACTCCGCGTAACCGGGCAGTTCAGCGTTCAACATGCGGTCTTCGTAAACGGTTCGAATGACCATCGTCAATCCAGTCAGAAGCCCGGGGAGGACAGCCCACCACGATTCGAGCATCAGACCTGTTGTGATCCAGAGCAGAAAGGCGGCGGAATAGGCGGGATGACGGATGAAGCGATAGGGTCCTGCACTGGTCACTTTTTGAGAGCGCTCCGTCTGGAGGCGCGACTCGGAGGAAAAGAACGGATTTGAATTGATCGCCCAGCCTGCCAGGCTGTTTCCCAACAGATAGATGACATACGCCGCGACGATCAATGCTGTTGGCAGTTCACCCGACCATCGGAAGCGGCCTCCATCAAGGCTGGCAACAACGAATGTGCCGAACGCAAACACAAAGTAAATCGGTATAAGAATGCGGTCGTATAGCTGTGTGTTTTTATGACGGGTCACACGCTCTATCAGCAGGTCGGGGTCACGCAAGCGCAAAAGGATGAGGAAGACAAGTTTTGGCACGATCCATGCAGTGACGAAGATCCATCCCAGAGTCCAGTCGAGGCGGCCTGCACCGCCGAAGATCAACACAGCACTCAAAAGCAATGTCGCCAGAAAACTGACAAGCATTCTCAACGCGGCTTGATTCGGCGTGAGGGGCGTGGATGTATTTTCCTGTGACATGTTTGTCTCCTTCCTACCAGATGCCTGGTATCAAACGGTAACGAACCTGTTTGGCATACTCGGAATATCCATCGAGTTCCTTCTGAAGCGTTTTGTCCTCCAGTCCGGCACGGATAACAAACGCAAGGATTGTCAGAACAGCAGGTATGAATGCCCACCACGAGCCGAACAACAATGGTTGACCGAGACAGCCGATCAAGTTGCCCAAATACCCGGGATGGCGGACGATGCGATAGGGTCCGCGTTGCGCGACCTGGTGGTTTTTCTGAATGCGCACACCTTCTGAGAAAAAGGGATTGGATGCCATCGCCCAAAGAAAGAGTATCCACCAAATGACAAAAAGGAGAATGCCTGCGATGTGCCACTCAAGTGCAACCGCCCCTGTCCAGCCCCAGCGTTCATCCAACGCGGCAACGATCATGATTGATATGAAGATTAAACCGGCAATCATGGCTAGCCAGATATCCCAGCGTTTGGCTCCCGGCTGGCGCAAGCCTCCGGCACGGTCGGCAAGCAATGCAGGGTTAATGGGCACAAGAACAACGACATGAGCAACCATTGCAAGGGTCAATAAGATCATGTAAACCCAGCCCCATACCCAATTCCATTTCCCGACCGAGAGAAGCATGAGGGCGGTGTAGCCGATCATCCCAAAGAATGCGCCGCGGATCCAGGTGAGAATCCTGCGCTTGATTTCAGGTGACATCGGTTTGTTTTGCATGGCTTCCTCCGACGAATGAATGATGGTCGCTCTTCATGGCAAAAAAGACTCAAATCTCGATACCTTTGAAGAAAATACCCAGGGTTTCCTTAACAACTTCCTGCGATGCACTACTTGGGCGTGAGGTGAACACCGCAGGTGCCATGGAAGTAATCAGGATTCG
>Ga0214473_10003078_pt1 | contig 20336 bp, 19 predicted proteins | sample RVTome_7_FD_203509 | JGI IMG/M metagenome (GOLD analysis project Ga0214473, IMG submission 203509) | Soil microbial communities from uranium-contaminated site in the Upper Colorado River Basin, Wyoming, United States - RVT98D197 | ecosystem: Environmental > Terrestrial > Soil > Contaminated >... | reverse complement strand
CTGCCTTCCTGAGGGGCAGCTTGTCAGTCAACGTTACCGCCAAGGTCTGGAACTACAACAGCACGCCCAAGACGTTCAACTACTGGTTCCAGGGATTGCCGGTCGGACCGGGCAGCAACGTGGCCGGCCCGGTGGGCTTCACGCCGCCCTCCGGCACGCTGGTGAATGTGCCGGCGTACGGCAGCGCGACCGTCGGCGTCAATATCGCCAGACCAGTATGGATGAACACCTGGCCGAAGACCGGCGCCTACCAGATGTTCGTGCAGGAGCTGACTGGTGGGGCGGGCTCACCGCCCACGAACCGGGTCTGCAACTGCCGCGGCTACGTCGTCGTCCCTCGCTGGATAATCAAGTGGCCGTTGGACTTCGTACCGGCGCCTCCGCACAGCCTGCGAAAGCTGGGCCCGATCGAGATTACCAACGACGGGCAGTCTTCGCGGCTTGATTACCGCATCGTGGCCCTGAGCCACGAGAACGGCGACGCGGACCTGTCCGCGCTGAGTCTCAACGGGCTTCCGCCGGGGACGCCGGTGGAGGGCTCGCTGAACATCCCGCCCGGCGGCAAGGGTCAGCTCGACCTGACGGCCGAGTTCGTCGAGGACCGTCCCACGGAGACGTTCGACATCGTGGCCCTGGCCGACATGGACGGCGACGGGACGTATGACCCGCTGTCGTCGATTGCCATGACGTGCTTCATCCCGCCCGGCGGCGCCGGCGACCTGAACTGCGACGGCGTGGTGAACAACTTCGACATCGATCCGTTCGTCCTGGCGCTGACCAACCCGACGAAGTACGCGCAGCAGTTCCCCAACTGCGACCGGAGGCTGGCGGACTGTAACGGCGACGAGGAGGTGAACAACTTCGACATCGACCCGTTCGTCAGGTTGCTTACGCCATAGGCAACCAGGCAACGAGGCACGCGGGCCTCTGCGGGCGCGGGCACGAAACCCGGACCCGTAGGGGCTCGCTCCGTAACGGCACTTCAGACACCGCGCGCCGGTTGGGGACGCAGGTTCCCAGCCGCCGCCGGTGTTTGCGATTGGAGCAGGCGGTGGCTCCACAGGCCCGTCGCCACGGCGAGCGCGAGCAGGACCGCACCGACGATTTGGTGAGCCGTCGTCACCAGCACATCCGGAGCCGTGGGCAGCTTCTGCGGGGAGTCGTTGCTCACCAGCACCAGCGCGATGAGGCCGAGCGCTACCTGTACTCCGACGAGAATCATCAGCGCGCTCCCCAGGCGGCGGAGTACCGGTGAGCTTCCGTACAGGCCCCAGGCGCGGATGCCGACCGTGATGGCCGCGAGCGTTACCAGCACCGCCAGCGTGATGTGCCCGTGCAGCGCCCACGTGCCACGCCGGACCAATTCCTCGGGTTGAGCGCCGAGCCCGTGGGGCAGGTAGCTCACTTTCCAGCTCAAGTGTCGCACCAGTGCACCGAAGATCAATTGCACGAGCAGTAGCGCAATCAGCACCAGGCTCAGGGCGCGGTCGGTGTTACCGCCCGGCGCATTGAGTGCGTGGCGGCGGTGGACCCACGCTTGCGTCAGGAGCGATGCGATCACGACCAAACACGCCAAGAAGAGCTGTGCGAGGACGCCGTGGAAGATGGCCAGCGCCAGACTCGGGGCGGTGTCGGCCGGCGAAGTGCTGAGCGTGAAGCGGCCGGTGACGCGCAGGCCGCCGAGGATGCCCTGGGCGATGACCATCGCCAGAGCGATCCAGCCCATGATCTTCAGGGCGCTCGCGCGCCGGGTGACGTGCAAGAAGATCGCGAGTACGAGCGTCGTCAGGCCGACCAGGGAGCCGAACAGGCGGTGCGAGTGCTCGAAGTAAATGCCGCCAGTCATGCGGGCCAGCGGGTACAAGAACATGTTGTAGCCTGCGGTGTTCGGCCAATCGACGACGGCCAGGCCGTAGTCATACCCGGTGACCGCGCCGCCCACCGCGAGCAGCAGCAGCGTCGCGGCGGCGGCGACGAAGCCAAACGCAGCCGGCCAGTTCGGCGACAGGCGCGTTGGATCACGCCGCGTGCTCCCCAGAATCGCGCCGAGGCCCGCCAGGCCGGCCGAAAGGAGTAGCGAGCCGGGTACCCAGATCAGCGCGGCCAGCAGTGTCTCACGAGGTGTGCCGCGGTGGAGCACGCTGCCCAGAATGAGCAGATTGAGGGCGCCCGCCAGCAGGCCGACGTAGACCCCGCCACGGAAGCCACGCTGCGTGTATCGCCCGGCGCACAGTCCGGCGACTACGAGCGTGGCCAACAGCAGGATGAACATCAGCCAGCTTGGCAGCGAGACGCCCGGCAAGCGGCCGACGTAGCCGATCCCCCACATGACCGTCGACGCACCGAAGCCGAGCGCGAGTATATCGGCGCCGGCGGGTGGAGAGCGTTGCGGCGTCGCGCCGTCTTGGCGTGGAGCGCTCCTCCGGGTGGCAGGGTCACGGATGGGTTGCGAGATCGAACCGGCCACTCGAAAGCTCCGCGGCGCTCAAGCTAAGGGGACGCTGCGCGCCATGCCCGCCCTTGATTCAGCTTAGCATGCACCACGCGGCGACAACAGGCTCGTGTGCGGGGCGAACGCGCCGGCTGGCGGGCGGACGCGGCTCCGCGGCGGTGGTCGGCAGACCGGACGTCGGCTCGTATAATGGCGCTGGTGGGCGCGGGTGCGGACCGCGCCGGTGGCGGAGAGCGCCGTGCAGACCTGGAAAGAATTCGATCAAAACGTCGTCACGCACAGCGCCGCCCATCATTTGATGGCCATCGACGACCTCCTGCACCGCCTCGGCTACGCGCGCGTCTCCGACATCGCCCGGCAGCTCAACATCACCCGCGGCAGCGTGTCGATCTCGCTTCAGCCGCTCAAGAAGGCGCAGCTCGTTTTGCAGGATGAGAACCGGCACCTGCGGCTTTCCGAGCAGGGCCAGGCGCTGGTGGACGCGATTAAGACCAAGCGGCTGGTCGTGCAGCGGCTCCTCGCCGAGTTGTTCGCCGTGCCGGTGCAGCAGGCCGAGATCGACGCCTGCAAGCTGGAGCACCTGATCAGCAACGACACGGCGCGGCAGATGATCTCGCTGCTGCGCTTTCTGGATGCGCGTCCGCAGGCGGTGGCGGAGTTCCTGGCCGCGTGGCGGGCGCTGGATCCGTCCTGCGGGCACGAGCCCGCCGAGTGCCCCACGTGCGAGACGACGTGCATGGCCAGCAAAGTTGCCGAGTGAGCCTTACGCAAGGAGCCGCGTTGTGAAAGCCCTGTCGACCGACGAGACCGTCCAGGAGTTGCACCGCCTGTTCGCCGAGGAGGTCGAGGCGGCGATCCGCTATCTGCACCTGGCCAGTGCGGTGCGCGGCGTCGAGCGGTTGTTTGTCGAGCCGAAGCTGCGCGAGGGGTTTCACGAGACAATTCAGCACGCGGAGGTGATCGCCCGGAAAATCCGCGAGCTGGGGTCGGTGCCGCAACTGAACTTGAGTATCTCGCTGCCGGGCGAGTCGGTCGGCGCGCGGGAGGCCCTGGAGACGGCGTTGACGTTCGAGGAAGCCGCGCTGGAGGCGTATCAGGACATGCTGCGGCGGGTCGAAGGGGATGTGGCGCTGGAGGAGTTCATCCGCAGCCAGATCGCCACCGAGTCCGAGCACGTGGGCGAACTCAAGCAACTGCTGGCCGATTAGCTCCGCCGGCGCAGCCCGTCCGCCGACCATCACGCCGTCGTACAGAGTCAAATCGCCCGCTATGGCGCGAGCGCAGCCGGGCGCGTCTGTGGATTCCGCATCATTTCCTGCGCCAGGTGTGCCTGGGACGGTAGCGCGCGTCGATGGGGATGCCCGCGGCCAGACACAAGTCGCGGATCTGTGCGGTGCGCTGGCGCGAAAGCCCGTGCCGCTCGGCGATCTCGTTCATCCGACCGCAACCGTGAATAAGATCGGCGATAACGGCATACCGCCTCTTCTCGGATCTAGGCTTCCGCGGCGCGGCTCCGCGGGGTCGCACGCCGGCGAGCCTGCAATACCTGTAGATGGTGCCCAGGCTGAGACCGACTTCCGGCGCGAGGGCGCGGATATCGGCGCCCTGGCGCACCGCTTCGAGCACGGCCTTGCGGCGTCGGCGGCGTTCTTCGGGTGTCATTCTTCGTCTTCCGAAGCGCCGGAGCCGTGCTGGCCCACGGACTGCCGACCGAACGTTCTGGCCCACCTCCACGGGCAGGCTCTGGTCGCTGACATTACGGCGCCGCGGGGTAACTCGCTACTTCTTCGGCAGCTTGTAAAACGGCAGCGGGACGACCGTCGCCGGCGTGCGCGTCCCGCGGATGTCGATCTCGACCGGCGTGCTGGGGTCTTTGAAGGCCGAATCGAGCAGGCCCATGGCGATGTTCTTGCCGACCGTCGGTGCCTGTACGCCGCTGGTGACGAAGCCCGCCTGCCGGCTGTCCCGAAAGATCGGGTAGCCCTGCCGGGCGATGCGCGGGCCCTGCACTTCGAACCCGATGATCTGCCGCCGGGGACCCTCGTCGGCGACGCGCTTGAGCACCGGCTGGCCGATGAAATCCCTGTTTAGATCAACGCACCACGCCTGGCCGGCGGTGATCGAGTCCCACTCCTCGGTCAGCTCGTGGCCGTACAGCGGCATCGCCGCCTCGAGCCGCAACGTGTCGCGCGCCCCCAGCCCCGCCGGCTTGATCGGCCGGCCCAGCTCCACGGCGCGATTCAGCAGCATCTCCAGCGCCGCCGCGGCGACGTTGCCGGGCACAATGATCTCGACGCCGTCTTCACCCGTGTAGCCGCTGCGCGCCAGGAAGAAGCTCAGCCCCATGATGTGGCCGGTCTTGAAGTGGTAGCGCTTCAGGTCGTCCAGCGGCACGGGCATGACCTTGGCCATCGTCTCCATGATCTCGGGACCCTGGAACGCGACCATCGCGGTCTCGAGCGTGCGGTCCTTGATGTCGACGTTGAAGCCGCGGCGCTGCTGATCGAACCAGCCCAGCAGCTTCTCGCGGTTGGCGGCGTTGCAAACCACCAGAAAGTGGTCCTCGAAGCGCGAGATAATCACGTCGTCGAGAATGCCGCCGTCCGGCTTGCACAGGTGGCTGTAGCCGCACTGGCCGAGCTTGAGCTTGGCGACGTTGCGGGTGGCCAGGCGCTGAAGGAACGCCTCGGCGTCGGGGCCGCGGAACTCGACGCGGCCCATGTGCGAGACGTCGAACGCCGAGCCGTGCTGGCGCGTGTACACGTGCTCGTCGATGATGCTGCGATAGACGACGGGCATTTCCCAGCCGGCGAACTCGACCAGCCGGGCACCTTGCTGACGGTGAAACGCGTTCAGCGGGGTCTTGAGCATCGCCACTCCCTCGCTCGGTCGCGGCGGGGCACGGCGTAAGGAGTCAAACTACGCGGGCCGCGCGGTGCTGCGCAAAACCGCAATATAGCGGCGGAGAGAAGCCCGCACCACCGGCCCAACGGGCGGAGCAGCGTCGAGGGTGCAAGACACCTTAGGAGTCCGTTGAAAAAGGGGACTGGCTCCGAGCCGGACGGCCCTGGCAACCGCAAGAACGCGCTCCCGCGAGGTGCCTGTCCCCTTTTTCAACGGACAGTCAGGCGGACCGTTTGGGCAGCGCGCCATCGCCCGCTGCGTGGCCCTGCGGGTTCCTACAGGTGCGCCAGCCGCGGCACCAGCTCGAAGTGCCGATCCCGGCTGAACAGTACGAGGTCGTGCTGCAGCACGAGCGCGGCGATCCGCGTCAACTGTGCGTTACCAGGTGTAGCAACGTAGGGCGGGTTTCACCCGCCATGCTGGCGGCTTGGTAGCCCGCGCGCCGCCGGCCGTCAAGGGGGCCGGCCGGCAGGCGGGCCTCAACAGTCGAAACGTCCCAAGGAACGGTTAATCCGGGGACATCAACGGCCGCACCGGTGATAGGAACGGCCGGCCCGGGCCAAGGAACGTCCGGCCCGGACCTGGCAACGGTCGGGCCGGGCCCATCAACGGCCGGACCGGTGACAGGAACGTCCGGCCCGGGCCTGGGAACGGTCGGTCTGAACCAGCCCGGTTTCCGGCCTGGCCGCGGTTCGTGCCCGCGCGCCGGCGCTCGGTGGCGAACCTAGCAGCCGTTGCCATGGGTGGAGCGTCCCACGGCCAGCTATGGGGCACCCCAAATCATGTTCCCATTCTGGTCGTGGAGTGCCAGCAGTGGCCCGTCCTTCCACACGGCTAGCCCCGCCCGAGGCTTTCCGCTCTCGTCGTACAGACCCAACCCTGTCCCGTCCTTCGTCGCGCTCAGCAGGGCGCGGCGCCGGCCGCGGTCGTCCACCAGCCATAGCTCCGGGCCGTCCTTGCCCGTGCCGAGCGAGGCGCGGACGGTGCTTTCGTCGCCTAGAATCAGCGCCGAACCGGCATTATGGGCGGCCAGCACCGCGCGCGGCTTTTCGCTTTCGTCGGCCAGAATCAGCGACGTCCGGTCCTTGTCCACGCTCAGCAAAGCGCGGGTCTTGGCGTTCTCGTCCCGCAGCCACAGCCCTGGCCCGTCCTTGCTCATCGCCAGCGTTGCGCGCGTCTTCCCGTTGTCGTCCACGAGGATGTACTCGTTGGCGCGAACCGACCTCTGAACTTCTGCGGGTGCTTGGGGCTGGGCCTCCTTGGCGGTTCCCGTAATGGCCCAGACCAGGGCGCAGCCCCCCAAAGCCAGCCCCACCGCGGCCAGCATCCAACGGTTCCGGCGTTTGCCTTGGGCCAGTTCGGCCTCCAGCCTCTCCAAGCGCTCGTCGAGTGTCATTGTCGCGACTCCTGCATCTCGAACATTGTCCAAACAGGCGGCGACCCGGCCCGCGCCTTGGGCACGCTCCGTCTGGGCGATATAGTACCGCGCCTATGAGCGACCAGATTGCCGATCGGCGGGCCAAGCTGGAGAGGCTGCGGGCGCTGGGTGTAGACCCCTATGGGCAGCGCTTTACGGGCGTAACGTCCAGCGCCGCCATTCGTGCGGCGGCGGACAAGCTGGCTATCGAGGCCGGACAGATTCTCGAAGGTCCCGAGGCGACGTTCCGCGCCGGCGGCCGGGTTGTGCTCTATCGCGACATCGGGAGCCTGATCTTCCTGACCGTGCGCGACCAGAGCGGCGATCTTCAGTTCGGTTTGAGTAAGAAGATGGTGGGAGGCACGGAGGCACGCAGGCACGAAGGCACGGAGATAACGGCCGGCGGCTCGCCCGCCGGCGCGGGCGCCGTCGCCTGGCAGGCCGCCAAGCTGCTCGACCTCGGCGACATCGTCGGCGCCGACGGCCAACTCGGCCGCACGAAGACCGGCGAACTGACGCTGTGGGTCACCAACCTCACGCTGCTGTCGAAAGCCCTCCGTCCGCCGCCGGCTAAGTGGCATGGGCTGACCGACGTGGAGCTGCGTTACCGCCGCCGCTACGTGGACCTCTTCGCCAACCCCGAGTCGCGCGACGTGTTCCTCAAGCGGGCGCAGATCATCGACTACACCCGCGACATCCTCCGCCAGCGCGGCTTCGTCGAGGTCGATACGCCGGTGCTTCAGCCGATCTACGGCGGGGCGGCGGCACGGCCGTTCCTGACGCACCATAACACGCTGGATATGCAGCTTTACCTGCGGATTTCGCCGGAGCTGTACCTCAAGCGCTGCCTGGTCGGCGGGCTGGAGCGGGTGTTCGAGTTCTCGCGCTGCTTTCGCAACGAGGGCATCAGCCCGCGGCACAACCCCGAGTTCACCATGCTCGAGCTGTACCAGGCCTATGGCGACTACCACGACATGATGGACCTGTGCGAGGCGATCATCGGCGGCGCGGCCCGCGACGTGATCGGCACTACGAAGATCAAGTTCGGCGAGCGCGAGATCGACTACGCGACGCCGTGGCCGCGACGTAAGTACGTGGACCTGTTCGCCGAGCACGTCGGCGTGTCGATGTACGACGCGGCGCGCGTCCGCGAGCGCGCGCGGCAGCTCAACATCGAAGAAAAGAAGCTGGACGATGCGGTCGTGGTGGCCGCGCTGTTCGAGCATTACGTGGAGGACAAGCTCGTCCACCCGACGTTCGTGCTCGACTACCCGGCCCCGCTGTGCCCGCTCACAAAGCGCGATCCCAGGGACCCGCGCATCGCGCTGCGCTTCGAGCTGTACATCAACGGCACCGAGATCGGCAACGCGTACAGCGAGCTGAACGACCCTGACGTGCAGCGGGAGACGTTCAGTCGCCAGCTCCGCGGCGAGGAAGGCGAGACGATGGCGGTCATGGACGAGGATTTCTGCGAAGCCCTGGAATACGGCATGCCGCCGGCCGGCGGCCTGGGCATCGGCATCGACCGGCTGGTAATGCTGTTGACGGGCTCACAAAGCATCCGCGACGTACTACTCTTCCCGCTCCAGCGGCCCGAACCAGGGCAGTAGGCTGGAACGCGCGTTACAATGTGTGAGACATGTCCAGCAGCGTTTACATAGAGACGTCCGTTCCGAGCGCGTACGTCACGATGCGCACGGACCCGGCGAGCGCTCACCGGCGGTCGGAAACACGTGCGTGGTGGCGCGACCAGTTACGCCTCTACGACGTCTGGACATCTGAGGCCGTGTTGGCGGAGCTGCGTCGCGGGGAGTGGCCGGGCAAAGACGAAGCGCTCGCGCTGGTCGAGCCGCTTGCACGGCTGGAGATCGACGACGAGGTGATCGCGGTCGCCGAGCGCTACGTCCGTGAGCGTCTAATGCCCACCGGCGCGAGCGTGGACGCCGTGCATTTGGCCGTGGCCTCCTTGAACGAAATGGACTTCCTGCTAACGTGGAACATCCGTCACCTGGCGAATCCGAACAAGACGGCGCACCTGACGGTCATCAACCGTCGGCTGGGCCTGCTGACGCCACAGATGGTGACGCCCGAAATGCTCTGGCTGGAGGACGAAACGTGACTCAACCTCGCGAGCCGCCGGACCCGCTGATTGACGAGGTACGCGAGCGACGCCGGGAGCTTTGGGAGGCGTGCGGCGGGACGTTCGAAGGGTTGCTCCACGAGCTTCGGCGGATCCAGCGTGAGCACCCGGAGAAACTGGTTCCGCGCCGTCGTCCGACCGGTCGGGAGCACCCCGCGTGAGGCCCGCGTGCAGCCCGCGCCTCGCGACAGGGGTCGATGAGCTGGGCATCGGCATCGACCGGCTCGTCATGCTCCTGACCGGCAGTCAGAGCATCCGCGACGTGCTGCTCTTCCCGCTCCAGCGGCCGCAGTAGTGGAAGTAGGCAGCGAACCATGGACCGTGAGCGAATCCTGATCACCGTTCGTACGTACCCCACGATCAGCTCGCGCCACCTTGAGACGGTCTGCACGGGAGGGATCAACGACAAGGGCGAATGGCGCCGCCTCGTGCCTGTCCCACTCCGCTATCTCGAAGCGTACAGGCAGTATAAGACCTTCGATGTCGTGCAGGTGTCCCTCCAACCCGGTCACGACGGCCGCCCCGAAACACGCACTCCTCATTTGCCGTCGCTCCGTCGAATCGAGCATCTGAGTTCGTGGCAAGCTCGGCACGACTGGGTTAACCCGACGACGTTCCCGTCGCTCCCCGATTTGCAGGATGCTGGGCGGACACTCGGACCAGTCGCAGTGAAGAGGGTCTTTGGCATCCAGGCCAGACGGACGGCGCCTCAGTGGACGGCCCTTCAGGAGACCAAGCTTCGCCAAGCAAACCTGTTCGACGAGCGCAAGCCGCTCGAGAAGCTGCCCTATCAATTCCATGTCGAATGGGAGGACACGAAAGGTCACGAGCATCGATCGCTCGTCCTGGCCTGGGAGATGCTTGAGACGTATCGACGGTACCGGCAGCGCTACAACGATCCGATAGAGAAAATGAAGGAGAAGTGGCTGGGTGGCCTTTTTGCACAGCATCGCCGTTTATCGTTCTTTATGGGGAATCTCGCCAACCGTCGGCAGGTATTCTGCATCTGCGGCTGGTTCGCCCCGCCGCTGAAGGAGATCGAGCATGGGCTCTTTTGACTCGTTCCGGAAACGTCGAGTGGACAACGCCAAAGCCCTGTCGGCGTTCGGTGTGCAACCGGACGACCGAGGGCGGGCGCACTACCGCACAATTCGGGAGGGCAACGGAACGACCGTATACACGATCGGCTATGAACGCCGAGACGCCGACGAGCTGATGCAGCTCCTCAAGGACGTTGCCATCACGACGTTGGTAGACATCCGGGAGAAACCGATATCGCGGATCGCGGATTTTCGTGAGGAGGCCTTGCGGTTCCGATGCGCCGACACGGGAATCCAGTATGTGGCCTGCGCGGAACTGGGCTCGCCGGCTGATCATCGGGAGGAACTTAAACGCTCCGGAGACTTCCAGGCGTTCGGCGCAAAGTTCCGCAGCCACGTCCGTCGTTCAGGACGAGACGCGGTCCGTCGCGTAGCGGCGCTGGCGTCCACGAGGTTGATAGCGCTGTTGTGCTACGAGCGGCTCCATGAGGAGTGCCATCGGAGCATTGTGGCGGACCTCGTCGCCCGCGAGATCAATGCGACGATCGTGGCGATCCTGTAGCAGCTTGCGGCCGACGGAGAGTGTGGGTCGACACCGCTAGCAGCTTCCCGTGAGGGCGACGAAATGGCGGCGGTCATGGACGAGGATTTCTGCGAGGCCCTGGAGTACGACATGCCGCCGGCCGGCGGCCTGGGCATCGGCATCGACCGGCTGCTGATGTTGCTGACCGGCTCACAGAGCATCCGCGACGTGCGTCGGCCGGGGCGGAGCCCGGCCGCTACTTGGCAGACTCCAAGAGTCCCTGCACGATCGGCAATGTATCCGGCAGCGGGCGCTGCCAGAGCCAGCGCGTGTCGAGCGCAAAGCCCGGCAGCACGCGGCTGCGGAAGACGTGTTCGACCGGCTGCAAGTCCACGAACCCGGTCGGCTCGAGGCCGTAAAACGTCGCCCGCCGCTGTTCGGGGTCGATGATCCAGTATTCGAGTACCTGCGCGGTTTCGTAACGAACCCGCTTCTCGCCGTAATCGCGCTCCGCGCTGTCCGGCGACACGATCTCGATCGCCAAATCGGGCGGACCGTCCACGTAGCCGGGCTTGATGATCCGCTCGCGGCCCGCCCGCACGAAGGCGACGTCCGGCTCAGGGGCGGTCTTGTCCGCCAAGCGGAACGCAACCTTGTTGACCATCACGCGCCCCAGCCGGCACTGCTCGACGAAAAGGCGCAGGATGGTCGTCAACCATGAAACCAGATCGTTGTGCTCAATGTTCTCTGGCGACGCCACGTGAATCACTCCGTCGATCAAATCGGCCTTCTCGTCGTCCTGGATGACCTCCACGAACTCGCCGAACGTGACGGGACCCGCGCGGGCTCGCTGGATCATGGCGCATCTGCTCCTTGCGGTTGCTGACTCGCTCCATTATACCCCGCCGAGGCCGGGCCTGAATCGCGGTCTGGCGCGTCGAACGCTGGCCTGGTCCACCACGGCCGGGACAGAGCCCGGTCGCTACATTCGTGGCGGGCGCGCCGGGCGCAGAGGTCCGGCCCTACAGGACCAACGGGTGTACAAGCTCTTTCTGACGCTCCGCTACCTGCGCAAACGCCGCATCGCGTATTTCGCGATCGCCGCCGTCATGCTCTGCGTGGCCATGGTGCTCATCGTCCTCTCGGTCATGGGCGGCTGGCTGGAGATGGTCAAGAAGCAAGCCCGCGGGCTGCTGGGCGACGTCATCGTCGACAATCGCGCCTACCCCGGCTTTCCGCTCTACCAGGAGTTCATCGACGCGATCAGCACCTGGCCGGAGATCGTCAAGGCCACGCCCGTGATCTATACGTACGGGCTATTTCACTTCGGACAAACCGAGCAGTCCGGCATGGTCCGCGTGGTCGGCGTGCGGCTCCACGACGTGTACGAGGTGAACGCGTTCAAGCCGAGCCTGTTCTACGAGCGCTACTACCCCGGTACGACGCACCTCGGCGAGCAGGGTCAGCCGCTGGGCGGCTGGGTTCCGGTCATCGAAGGCGGCCACGACAGCAACACGGTGATCCTCTTGCCCCGGTTACCGTCGCCCTATCAGGATGCCCTGGAGCAGGCGCGCCGCCAGCACGCCGAGCACGCCCGGCAGACCGGCGGCGACCCGCTGCTGCGCGCGTCCGACGAGGTGGAGACCCCGCTGAGCAAAGCCTTGCACGAGCATGACCAGCCGCCCATCCCCGGCTACTACGCGTCCAACAACGACGGCGACGAGCCGAAAATCACGGAAGACCTGCGACCCGGCTTGATCCTGGGCCGCGACATCGTTGCCAAGCGCGAATCCGACGGCCGGTATGACCGTTACTACCCGCGCGGCACGCTGGTGGACGTGACGCTGCTCAACACGTCGATCCGCGCGCGGGTCGATCCCGTCCCGATCCTCCAACGTTTCCGCTACGTGGACGACTCCCGGACCGGCATCTACGACATCGACTCGCAACACGTCTACTGCGACTTCGATCTGCTCCAGAAGCTACTCGAGATGGGGCCAGCCGCACGCGCCGACGGCAGCGGAGTCGCCCCGGCGCGGTGCTCGCAAATCCAGATCAAGGTCAAAGGCGGCCTGGACGGCGCCGCACTGCGTAAGCTCACCGAGCGGCTCCGGGAAAAGTACCTCTCCTTTCTCGACGACCCGCGCTTCAGCCTGGACCTGACCGACCGCAAGCTGATCAGCCGCATCGAGGCGGTCACCTGGCAGCAGTCCCAAGCCCACATCATCGCCCCGGTCGAGAAAGAGAAGATTCTCGTCACGATTCTGTTCGGCATCATCTCGCTCGTGGCCGTCGCGCTGATCTTGTGCATCTTGTACATGATCGTGCTCCAGAAAACGCGCGACATCGGCATCGTGAAGGCTCTGGGCGGCTCGTCCGGCGGCGTGGCCCTGATCTTCGTGATATACGGGGCCGCCGTCGGCATCACCGGCAGCATCCTCGGCACCGTGTTCGGCACGCTCGTCGTGAAGTACATCAACGAAATCCAGGATTTCCTGATCTCGATCAATCCGCGCTGGCGCGTGTGGGACCTTCAGGTGTACTCGTTCGACCGCATCCCCAGCGAGGTGGATCCGTGGGACGCGCTGTTCGTCGTGCTCGCGGCGATCGCCGCTTCGACGATCGGTTCGCTGGCGGCGGCGTGGCGGGCCGGCACCATGCAGCCGGTGGAGGCGATTCGGCATGAGTGAACCGCTCCTCCTCGCCGAAGACCTGCACAGGTCCTACCAGATGGGGCGCTTCGAGCTGCACGTGCTGCGCGGCTGCCAGCTTCGCCTCGCGGCCGGCGAGTTCATCGCGATCATGGGCAAGTCCGGCAGCGGCAAGAGCACGCTGCTGCACATCCTGGGGGCGCTGGATGTGCCGCAGAAGGGGCAGGTGCTTTTTGGCGGCGCGCCCGTTTTCGCCCCGTCGCAGCGCCGCCGGCTGCGTACCGGCTTGACAGACGTGTTCTCCGCAGCCGAGCGTCGCCGCATCCAGTTCCGCGCGCACGCGTTCGGCTTCGTGTTCCAGTTCTACCATTTGCTCCCCGAGCTGAACGTGCTGGAGAACGTGTTGCTGACGCGGATGGTGGGAACGCCGACGTGGTCCTGGCGCACGGTGCGGGCCGCGGCCCGCCGGGACGCGCTCGAGGTCGTCACCCGCGTCGGACTGGCCGAGCGGCTGAAGCATCGGCCGAACGAGCTCTCCGGTGGCGAGCGGCAGCGCGTGGCGATTGCCCGCGCGCTCGTGCACAAGCCGCGCATCCTGTTCGCGGACGAGCCGACCGGCAATCTCGACGCCGAGGCGGGCCGGACCATCATGGAGCTGGTCGCCGAGCTGCACCGCGAGGGCCAGACGATCGTGCTGGTGACGCACGATCCGGGGATCGCGCGCTACGCCGACCGCGTTCTGTTGCTCGAAGAAGGGCGGTTGCGGCCCGCCCCGCCTTCCTAGCGTAGTATCTCGCCAGAACCGCATCTCATCACGACGCGCGAAAAGAGCCGCAGGCTTCAGCCTGCGCGGCGCCGCGCGGGCTGAAGCCCGCGGCTCATCCCTTTGGGCAGGTTGCGTTGTTTCGCAGACGCTACGCTAGCCGCGGAGCGGGACGGCGTGCGTGGACAATCGCGTTGGCCTGGGGCAAACTACGGGTTCTCGTAACCTGCGGGTCATCGTGACGGGCGGTCAAGGGCGATGGAGCATCCCCTCGGCGTCAACTTGATTGGTTCCAGCCGCGGGCTGCGGCGCGTGCTCGAACTCTGTGACCGCGTCGCCCCCACCCGTGCGACCGCGCTGATCACGGGCGAAACCGGTACCGGCAAGGAACTGGTGGCCCGTTACATTCATCGTCACAGCCCGCGCCGCGACCACTCGCTCATCGCGTGTCATTGCGGCGCGGTCCCCGAAACGCTGCTCGAGAGCGAGCTGTTCGGCCACGAGCGCGGCGCGTTCACCGGCGCCACGCACCCGCGGGCCGGGCTGTTTGAGCGGGCCGACGGCGGCACACTGCTGCTGGACGAGGTGGGCGACATTCCAGTGGGGGCGCAGGCCAAGTTGCTGCGCGTCATTCAGGAGCGCCGTTTCAGTCGCCTCGGCGCGACCTACGCCCGCGAGTCAGACGTCCGCATCATTGCGACCACGCGGCACGACCTGTTGGTCATGGCCCAGCACGGCCAGTTCCGCGAGGATCTCTTTTACCGGCTCGCGGTGTTCCCCATCCACGTACCGCCGCTGCGGAATCGCCGCGAGGACATCGCCGCCCTGGCGACGCATTTCCTCGAGGCGACGGCCCGGCGGAATCGGTGCCGGCAAGTGGGCATCACGGACACCGCGCTGGCCCTGCTCATCAGCTTTCACTGGCCCGGCAACGTCCGCCAGTTGCAGTTCGTGATGGAGCGCGCCTTGCTGCTGTCCCAGGGCGAGCCGATCAGCGAGGCGCACCTGCCGCCCGAGATCACCGGCGGCTTCGTCCCGCCGCGTGCGGGTGAATCGGCGTCATCGCTGGCGTACGCGCAGCGGCTGATGGTCGCGCGAACGCTCCACGAGCACCGCTGGAACTTCGCGGAAGCCGCCGCCCAGCTCGGCATCTCGCAACACGTGCTGCGACAACTGGTCGCCCGCCTTCAACTGCGCCGGTGATCCCAACTGCGACGGGCTGCGTCGGCAATGCCCTGGTTGGGGCGGTTGTGGCTGGGACGCCAAATGCAGCACGAGCACGCGTGAGCGCTACCCGGTTTTGTCACTTCTTCACGTAGGCCCCCCACTGTGGCGAGAGTGAACCGAGAGGAAAAAGCGGGCAGCTTTCGGGCAGCGGGGATGGAAAAGGAGGCACACGATGCTCGCGCCAACTTCGAAATCATGGTTGATCAACTCTCTAGCGCAGGTGGTCCTGGCTCTGGCCGTCAGCGCGGCCGCCGATGCGGCGTATTTCAAGACAGAATTTGAGGTCCGGATCAAGAAACCCCCACCCGACGAGTACATACGGGTCTCCGTCGAAACCGCGCAGAATCTGGGGACCAAGTCGGTTTGGGGCAACGCCCGCATAGTAACCTTCCAGCCGGGCGGCGGCCTCGACACAAAGGACGCCCTGCTATTCAGCGCTGCCCTGGCAGGTGAGGCTGGCGCGCCTGCTGGCGCGGCAGAAGCCACCGCGCGCGATGGCTACGGGGTCCTTACTATTGAGTATCTGGGCAGTATGCAGAACGCGAAGTTCGGGCTGTCGGGTTCGTTCAAGGTCCACCTTAAGACGGTCGCCGGCAACAACGAGGGCGCCACCGCCGCGTACAGGTTTAGTCTCACGAACCTGGCGACCGGGGAGGAAATACCGGTCACAGGTTCACGCAAGGACATTAGCGGCACCGACGAGTTCAAGATCGACAACGGGGAGTTTGAGACCGAGTTGCGAATCAAGCCCAAGGGCAAGGCCAGCCTACGCATCGATGGCTCCGCTAGCGGCTCGGCTACCGCGACTCCGGAGCCTGGTTCAGGCGCCCTGGTCGTCATCGGCGCAATCACGGCGTTATGTCGACGCCGGGCCTGGTGACTGACTCAGAGGCGGAACACCACGGGCGAGCAGGTGCTGGCTGCACGCCCGCGCCGCCTCGCCCACGGGGCGCACCCTCGTCGTTTACAAGCCCGATGAGACATTCGAGGTCATCGACCTCCTGCTCGTCGTGAGCTTGGAAGTACGGGATGGCCGATCGCGCCGCAGCGATCGTTCCCGTCGAAGTTGAGGCCGACCGGCTTGCGCGCTGCACGCCTGGAGGGCGCATTCGCGCAGATGAGCCCGCGCGGGAAACCGCGGGTCACGACTTTTGTCCCCACGCCACTTCACGCCCGCCCGCGCGACCCTATAATGCAGCCCGAGCGAGGAACGCACGATTGCGTACAGGGAGGTACGGACATGTCCCAGGCCACCTCTTTCTGGCGGCGTTTGGGCGACCTCTTTCGCGGCGGCATCGGCGAGCGCTGGTCGGGCAACGGCCACAACCGCGTGAACGGTACCGCGCTGGAAGATCGGACCGCCGACCAGGTCGTCCCGCCCGAGCGCGACGGCTCCCCGAATGGCACGTCGCCCAGATCGCTGGCGCGTTGGGGTCGCCGCGAGCCGACGGTGACCCAACTGCGTGACGGCTACCAGCGCGTCCTCGAGATGATGGACGCACTCCAGGAGCACTTCCGGCAGCAGGACGCGCGTGCCGAACGGCTGGGCCGCTCCGCCGAGCGCACGGCGGGCACGCTCGAACAACTCGCCGGCTCGCAGCAGGCGCAGCAGGAGCACCTCCGCTTGATCGCCGAGCAGGTCAGCGAAGCCGGCAAGCACGCGGTGGCGATGTCCGCGTCGCTGGGCCAGATGCCGCGGATGCTCCAGCTTCAGGCGGATGCGCTCAAGATGATGCTGCGGCAGTTCGAGGTTTCGCAGGAGGCCGACACGCAGCTCATGCACTCGCTCCAGCACCTTGGCCGGGCGGTGGACACGTTGAGTGCATCCAGCACGACGCAGGTGCAAACGCTGGAGCGCCTGGCGTTGGCCGAGCGCGCCCAGCATGAGGCGCTGACACTGCTCGTGCGCGAACAGAGTCGGCGCTTCCTGATCATCATCGTCGTGGCGGCCATCCTGAGCCTCGGGGCTCTCGCCGCGTTGGCACTGGTCGTGGCGCTCCAGCTTGCCACGTGAGGCCGAAGCAAGCACGCACCGCACGCCGAATGCGACGAACTCGTTCTAAGGACGACTCGCGGTTGTGTCGCGGCGGCCACACACTGCCCGTGCTGGCGGTAATCGTGGGGCTGCTGCTCACCGCGGTGCTGGGACGCGTCGCTGCCGCAGGCTGGTCGCTCGTCCGGGCGTCCGTGCGGACCACGCCGACGGGTCACGTTGCCGATCCGCCGCGCACCTCGCCACGCGGGTAAGCTGATCTGCCGCAACACAACGGACCATCGGCGGAACGGCTTTCGCGCGCGTCGCGCGGGCGCCTACAATCCGCTGACGGCCGTTGGGCTGGGCGCGCGGGCGCGCGTCAAGTCCGCGCGGATGGGAATCCGGGAGTGCCGGCGAATGGCGGCAGAAACCGTAAACTGTGTGAAGCTGGGTCAGGAGCTGCCTGGCATCGACGAAATGACGCCGACGGGGAAGCAGGCGCTGCGGTTGTGCCGGCTGGTCGGCGGTGCCGCATTGGCGCAGCGCGTGCAGGAGCATGTCTCAGCGCAGGCGTGGCAGATGTGGGCCGACTACATGCGCATGCTGCTCAACGAATATCGCCTGGACCCGACGTCGGATGAGGCCAACGAACTCCTGCGCCAACACATGGAAGACTTCTTCTTCGGCCAGCAGCGCGCCATTCCGAACTACGTCCCGCCCGAGCCGCCGGCGCCCTAGGGCCCCAGACCGCCCCGGCGCGCTTGCAGGATGTGCATTCCGCCCACGATACCCCGGTCTTCGTAATGCTCATCCAGCCAGCGCCCGAAGTCGCCGGGCGATTGCTCCCGCAGCCCGCGTAGGTCACGGGGCGAACAGACGAGCACGTTCGGCGCGGTGCGGCGGACGTCGCGCAGGGCGGCCTCGAAGATGAATTGTGCGTGGTCGCGCACCCGCCCGACCTTCTCGAGCGTCGCGAACCGCGAGGCGGGCCGGCGGTACGCGTAACGGTACGTGCCCGGACTCCAGCCCCACACGTAGATCGGTTCGCCCGCCCGCGTCAGCCGACGCACCTCCGCCGCTTGGCGCACGTAATCCGGCGCTTGGGCGTACGTGAGCGCGTACCAGTGCGGCTTGCGCTGCCAACAACTCGCCAGCTCACTCACGTTTGATACGGCGAGATGAGCCAGCAGCAGCACGTACAAGACCACGATCACGGCGGACGTGGGCCGCGCGATCAGTCGCGCCGCCAACCCCTGGCCCGCCGCCACGCGATGGAGCGGATACAGGGCCAGCAGGCCGAGGGCTGGCAGCACGGGCATGAAATGGTGTCCCCGTCGGCCCGGCCCGACGCAGGCGAGATATGCGGACAGCAGAAACCACAACCAGAACAACTCAACCCCCGTGCGACGGCCCTCGTGAGCCGCGCCCACGACATTCGGGCGATCCTCGACGCGGGCGACAGGGTCGTAGCGGCCGGCGCCCCCGCCGGCCGTAGCACCGCGAAAACGCCGGCCTTTCCGCAACGCTCGCCACCACGTCCCCGCCGCCCACAACAGACCCACTGCGGCGGCAACAAACACCCCTTGGAGCGGTGGCAGCACCTCGGCATACGCGTCCCACGCCCGCTCCATGCGCCACCACGTCGCGTCGCCGACCGCGAAGTACGCGCGATTGAACGTCGCGACCGCGAACCACGCCTCGCCCAAAGCGCCTTGCATAGCCAACGTCGCGCCGGCGAACAGCGGCACGAGGGCGCCCGCGACCCCCAACACAACCCACGGCCACCAGCGCGGTTTCCAGGGACACGGCGCCTCCGAGTCGCGCCACGCACGGAATTGGGTCCACGCCAGATGCAGCACGCACGCGGCACCGGCGGCGAGGCCCGCTTGCTTGAACAGCGGCGCCGCGCCTGCGGCCAGCCCCGCGACCGCGAGTGCCCAATTCGCGCCGCGTCGCCACCAGTGCAAGTAGCCGAGAATCGCCACCGACTCACACGCGACCACGAACGTCTCGGTGCGGTTCGCGCCGCCTTCGCAGACCAGGTGCGCGAGCAACGCGGAACCGGTCGCCGTGGCCAGCAGCGCAGGTGTGCGGTGATACGCCAGCCGCGCAATGCCCAGGAACACCGCCAGCGACACGCCCAGGGCGACGGTGCAGACGAGCACTTCGCCGCCGATCCCCTCCCCACACAGGGCAAAACCCGCGGCGTTGACCCACCAGATTCCCGGCGGCTTGTTGTCCCAGACGTCGAGGTAGGGGCGGGCGCCCTGCCAGACGCACCAGCCGTAGTAAGCAAACAGGTGGGAATCGACGACGTTTTCCCGCCAGTGGACGGCGGACTGGTTCAGGACCACCGTGGCGCTAATGAGCAACCCACAGAAGATCCACGACGCCAGCCGCCGCGTGTTTTCCGCAGCACCGGTCGGAGATCGGTGCCATACCGGAGCGCGGAGCGGCGGCGGAGTTAGGGCGCCCATTGCCCCGCCGCGCGAAAGAACTGCTCGATTTGCGGCAGCATCGCCCGCAGCGCCCGGCCGCGATGGCTCAGGGCGTGTTTGTGCTCCGCCGGAAGCTCGGCCATCGTTCGGTCCAGCGCGGGGATCAGAAACAGCGGGTCGTAGCCAAAGCCGTTCTCGCCGCGCGGCACGTCGATGATGATGCCCTCGACCGTTCCCTCGCTTTCGCACAGGATCGCGCCCGGCCGGGCGAACGCCATCGCGCAGCGAAAACGCGCTGTCCGACGCGCTGGCGGAGCCCCCCCCAAGGCCGCCAGGAGTTTGCGGTTATTCGCGGCATCTTCGCGCGGCCAACCCGCGTAGCGCGCGGAGTGTACGCCTGGGGCTCCGCCGAGCATGTCGACCTCCAGCCCGGAATCATCAGCGAGCGTGTATAGCCCCGTCGCCGCGGCATAGTGCAGCGCCTTGGCGCGGGCGTTTTCGGCAAAGCTGGCGCCCTCCTCGACCGCGTCACGCATGGCTGGGAATTCGTTCAACCCGAGCCAGCGCAACGGGGTGCCGGCGACGATCTCCCGCAGCTCGCGGAGCTTACCGGCGTTCCGGGTAGCCAGAAGCACCTCGGGCATGGGTTCACCCGCCGCCGGGCGTCTTCTCCGCCGCTTCCGCGCGCGGGGTCTTCACGATGAACGAGGCCAACGGCACGCGGTCGCGGATTTCGCCGGTCTGCGGGTCGCGCACAATCTCGCTGACGCGCTGGCCGTTCTGGAGGCTGTGGGGGAACTTACGCT
>Ga0214473_10003077_pt1 | contig 20339 bp, 14 predicted proteins | sample RVTome_7_FD_203509 | JGI IMG/M metagenome (GOLD analysis project Ga0214473, IMG submission 203509) | Soil microbial communities from uranium-contaminated site in the Upper Colorado River Basin, Wyoming, United States - RVT98D197 | ecosystem: Environmental > Terrestrial > Soil > Contaminated >... | reverse complement strand
CCTGAAATCGCGAATGAGCGGTACTGCTTGAACAAATACCCGTCTCGTTCAAAGCGTTCCACTGGCAGCCGGTTCGCAACACAAAGAGAATACCATCCAGGGCCTGCCGGTCCGGTACTCTCGGCCTACCCCCGCCGAAACGATGCGTATTGGGATGCTCCGGTAACAAAGGCTCGATCTTTCTCCAGAGTTCGTCTGAAATCCTGTATCTGTTTTTTGTCTTACGTTTCTTCGTTTTTGAACCCTTTCAGAGGCACCGTTGCCTCTGAATATATCGGCTATCCAAGGGTTATTCGGATAGGTTCTAAGTCTGTCTTAGGCACTATGAATCTATGAACTTATTGATGAAATCTGCATATCAATTCCGATCCAAGCTTGGGAAAGCATTTTATGAGCTGGCAACTCTGGTCCTTTTACACGCCACGATTGGCAATCGCCTGCAATTTGATAGGCCTCGCAATCAGGAAGTCGATAAGCAATACAGGAAGGTAATGAGGCGGCTTTCATCCTGCAAGAGGCAGTTTATTAAAAACTCATTAGATTGTAACATATCGACCTGGGCACTAGCCCCAGTCAATCACGCTGAGTTGATCCCTTATAAGCCCCACAGACGAGGTATTTGTTTGTCCAGAAGAGGGCTTAAAGATGAATTCACAGCACACGATCCAGTGACTATTTACAGGAAAAGGCCTGAAGTTGATTTAGAACTAATAGGTAGTTCATTCAAAGATATCTTTTCTATCGAGGATGCAAAGGATGTTGTTGAACAAGAAGACTGGCTTCAGTTCTGGGAACAAGCACTTATTTGTAGGCTTTTTTTCAATCAGTGTTTTGATAAAGACGGAGTTGTCATAAGAGTGGAAGAGCACGAAGGCGATCCGGCATGGATGAGCGATAGTGACTTCCTACGGCCAATTGCTAAGTTCATTGTTGGAATGAACAACGCTCACAGTACTGAAAAGCTGTGGAAACCTATCATGAATCTAGGTCCAAGCGATCGTTACTTCATTGAATCTTTCTTAAGTTGGTTCTTCCTCTTTGGTTTTGAGCGCGACCACAATGAAAACTTCATGGCAGTATGGAAACTACTTCTGAATGATTTTATCAATTCGGATTGCTGGTATCTGAACAGATCTTCAGGGCAATGGCACGAAATCTACGAGGTCTGGGCAAGCCTTTTGGGTATATACCCCAGAGTGACTTTTAGCTATGCTGAAAGACATCAGGATGCTATCAATGAAATGAAAGATTGCTACTTTCAGTGGGCGAAAGATCGTCTTTCATCGGATGCTTATTCTACAATGTACTTTTCTGAACTACTTAAGAATCCTGTGGCGCGTCTAATCAGGCTTGATGCCATAACGTGGATCAGGGATGCCGCTAATAAAGGAAATAAATGGTGGTGGAAAGAAGAAGGTTTGATCGGGAGTTTAGCAGAACTTTTGTCCGTTGCATGGGAACAGCATAAGGCTGAGTATGCAAAAGACAGAGAAGCTCATTCGAGCTTTAGAGAGTTGCTGCAACTGCTTGTTAACAAACAACATCCTGTCGCTATTGATTTGCAGGCACGACTTGGGGAAGAAAAGGTGTAAGATGTAAGAACTGCCCCGGAAAAGGACTTGCGATCTCAAAAACCGGGGCAGCCCCGAAATTCCTTGAGCGGTCTTATGCCATTTGTTCCTGCCGTGCCTTTTCGTAGGCAGCAGACGCCTGTGACAAACGGGCATCTTTGGCGCAATAAAATGCATCCAGTTGAAATTTTCTTTGACATGTAAGTTCGCGCGGGCTCGCCACTTATATCACCCAACAGATTTTTTGGGAGAAAATCCTTGCGCTTTCCCGAAATCGCGATACCTTGGATATTGACGAATATCACTTTTTGGAAAGGGTACGTGATGAGCTTGACAATTCGAAAAATCATTGTGTTGGGGCTGATTGGATCGGTCCTTCTGACTGGCAACGTTCTCTTTGTGGCCAACTGGCTCGCAGACAACGGTGTGGTCGACTGGGCAAAGAATATTAGGGCTGAGTACCTGACCGGCACGGCGATTACTATCATCGTGGTGTTGCTGATTCTGTTGGTCAGCCCGAGAAGGACGGGGAGTTTGGTCCGCAGGTGTCCGGTTTGCGACCATGTCCTGCTGACAAAAGGAGTCTATTGCTCAGATTGTGGCAGCAAGGCTGCATAGTACGAAGCCGCTGTTCTTGCCAAATTAAGCACGCAAAAGGGACCCACGGACAATGAATCCGTGGGTCCGCTCCTATCGCGTCAACCCGGCTCGAGGTCAAAAACCGAGCGTTTGATTAAACACCACTCTTTGGGTACACTGAGCAAATGAACAGACCATGTTGCGCTGGAGCGATTAGAAGGATTCAGCGGCTTATGACTGACACGAGAACAAAATGGACTGAGGTGGGCATTTTCTGTGTGGCTTCCGTGATCTGCGTGACATCCGAAGTCGTGTACGGCAGTCCAACGGACATGCTGAGCTCCGAGCCGGTGCTCCGCCACTCCGATGTGGTCTTCATGTACGCGGCTTCGGACGAAGCGTATCGGGCTTACGGCGCCACGTTTGTTGCCTGGGGTGGTGCCGAGAAGGCCGAACAGGTTAAGCGCCACCACGACATGGGCATTCGCTGCACGGGCTCGATGTGGTGCCTGACAGCCGGAGCGGAGAATATCCACAAGGACCCGAACCTGCGAGCCGCCTGTGCGGTCGACATCGAAGGCAATCCCGTTGAGGTGCCTTGGCTGTTCGACCACACGTATCAGGGGACAAAGACCTATTTCGGCTGCACGAACCATCCCGAATTCCAGAGGCTCTGCCGCGAGCGGGTCCGCGAGGCCATGGCCGGCAAGGCGGACGGCTTGCACGTGGACGACCACTTAGGGACGGCGGGCGCCGCCTGGTGGCAGGGTGGCGGATTCTGCGGCTACTGCATGAGCGGTTTTCGAGAGTACCTGAAGGGGCACGCCACGAAGGAGCAATTGCAGCAGGCAGGCATCGCGCAGATCGACGACTTCGACTATCGTACACTGGTTCGCGACTATGCGAAAAACCGCCAGCAGTACAAGAAGGTGCAGCATCAGATTCCTCTAATGGATATGTTCCTTCAATTCCAGGCGGAAGCTGCTGCCGAGCACACGCGGCAGTTGGGGCAATTGGCCGAGGAAGTAGCTGGCCATCCGGTGTTGCTCAGCGCCAACGCCGGCCTGCCCAACAAGACCCACACGTACGTTGTGAAATATCTTACACACGTTGTATGCGAGGTGGGCCAGAACGCCTCGGCGGGGACAAGCCAGATCGACCACGCCATCGAGGCGTATGAGCTGGCAGCGAGACTCGGTAAGCCGATGGCGGCCACGGCATCGGGCCAGGACTGGGCCTTCGCCAAACAGAACAATTGTGAAGATCTGGTCTGCTTCTGGATCGCCTTGGCCTACGCGCACGGGCAGCGGTTCATGGTGCCGCATCCGCAGCGCCAGTGGTGTTTCAGCAACGAGCTGGGTACCCACTGGTACGCTGCACCTGTCGAGGCGTATGCGCCGCTGTATCGCTTCGTTGGCGAGAACGCCGGCTGGTTCGATGGCTTTGAGGCTGTCGAAGGCCAGAGCCACATGCCCGCCATGCCGGAAAACGTGCTTGCGACCATCCGCAAGAAAAGCGGATCAAACCAGGTAGTATTGCACCTGCTTAATCGCAACTACGATCCTGCCACCAAGCGCGTAAAGGCGTTGTCAAACGTGGAAGTGTCGCTGGACAGGGCCTGGGTCTCACCGACGAAGTCTTACGCTATGCTCCTCTCGTACGACAAGCCGCCACAACAGATTGATTTGGCGCAACAAGCAGCCGCACTCCGACTGCGGATACCCGAACTGCGGTTGTGGACATTGGTTGTATTGGAATAGATCGACACTTCCGGAGGGAGATACAACGGACCAACGCAAGTTCATGATGTGTGCAACCACCTGTCGTTGCCCGGGCTGCTGGCCGGTCGTTGTCGACGCGGTACATCAAACACAGACCCTCTTGCTTGGCCTCCCTTGCCAGCAGAACCATCGGCGAAAGACACTGTAGGCATCCGCACCACTGAACAGTTCCGGGGCCCAAAAAGGGACATCGAAGAAGCGTCTCTCCTGGTCGTGGCCGGAAAGAATCATCGGGTCCTCCATGACAATCCATTACCGTACGGAACCAGACTTACATGGAGCGCACGGTCAAAAGCGATTTAAGCGTAAGGGACATAAGCAACGGACATTGAATCCGTTATTGTTAAAAATACTGGAGTTTTTCAGCCAAAAAGTGACCCATGTGCGGCCGAAATCTGGGCAAAATCAAGACGTGTGGAGACAAAATAGTGACACGATTTGTCAAGGAACTCTGACCTGTTGTAGGTCAAAAAAGTGCGGTTGTCTTTGGGTGACATGTCACTCCACTACAGCTACTGCTTGCGGCAGTTTTGCTCGCCAGATAGGTCACCTGGCTTGATTCCCAGCAAGATACCAAATCCATCCTGAAAAACTCAAGGCCTTAAGCCTGCATAATGATATGCCTGGCGGGAAAGCAAGGAATGCGTTCGACGTATCAACATTCGACGGGTGGCAAGCCTGCTATCCATAAAAGTCTTTTCAAGGTTCGAAGAAACAGAGGGCAAAGAGGGTCTGTCATAAGGTTTTCATAGTGCATCCAAGCAGTCAGAATAGTAGAATCCCCTGCGCTTGGTGAGCCACGTAAGTGCTTTGACGACGATGCAGACTGGGTCATTGCAGTGGGCACCGCCCGTTCTCTGATTGATACGGCATTGCGAACCATTTGCCGTCTGGAGGTAATGAAATGCGTAAGATGATCTGTGTGTTTTCGTTGCTGGTGCTCGCGTCCCTCGCCGAGGCGGCCGAGCGGGACCCTGTGTTTCCGTATGGAGCGGTATATTTTCGGAAATCGAACCCTCCCCAAGAGGACTGGGAAACGGACTACAAAACCGCAGCGGAGCTGGGCGTTAACGTCATGAGGCACTGGTTCATGTGGGCCGTCATCGAAGTCGCGCCGGGTAAGTATGACTGGAGTGACTATGACCGGCAGATGGACCTCGCTGCCCAGAACGGCATCAAGGTCGTCATTGGCGAAATGTCCAACACCGCACCCGAGTGGATGGGCGAGCTGTACCCGGCCGGGCGTACGGTGTCCAACAACAATTCTGTTTCATATCCCTCTATGAGCGGCAGTAGTGCGACCGGCGGCATCAGCATGTGTTTGGACAATGAAGATGTTCTTCTCGCGGCCGAAAAGTTTCAAATCGCCCTCGTCGAGAGGTACCGGGATCACCCCGCCTTGTTCGCTTACGACCTTTGGAACGAAATGCATAGCAGCGAGTGCCGCTGCGAAGCCACTCAAGAGAAATTCCGCGATTGGCTCAAAGAAAAGTACGGTTCTCTCGAGGTGCTGGGCAAAGCCTGGCACCGCTACAGCATGGCCCAGTGGGAACTTGTTCGTCCACGCCAAGAGGGTGGTGGTTACGCCGACGCCATTGACTGGGTGGAATTCGGAAGCGACAACAAGAGCCGCCTTTTACGCCGCCGTGTTGAACTGTTTAGACGCCTGGACAAGAAGCACCTCGTTACAGGTCATAGCGCGTTCGTTGCGCGTGTGACGTCACTTCCAGTTGGACAGGATGATTGGCGCGATGCCGCCGAGCTTGATGTGTTTGGCTTCACCTACGTTGCCTCGCGGAATGGAAATGAGCCGTGGATGCAGTTTCAGGCGGTGGATTTTGTGCGGGCCGGTTCTCAGGGCAAGCCCTTCTGGCATGCCGAAGCAGAGGCCGGGTCTCTTTGGATGCAGCCGCAGGTACCCGGGCGGGCCCGCGAGGACGGGCGCATATCCGATGCGGAAGACGTTAGAATCTGGAACCTGATTTCGATGGCCGGTGGTGCAACCGGGATCCTCTACCCCAGGTGGCGTCCTCTGCTGGACGGTCCACTGTGGGGGGCGTTTGGACCAATGGGGTTGGATGGCTCAGTGACGCCAAAAGCCGAGATGGCGGGCAAAGTGGCCAGATGGGCCAACACCCATCCGGAATTGTGGCGGTCCCGTCCAGTAAGAGGGGATGTAGGCATTGTTTGGGTTCCCGAGTCGTCGATCTTTGACTATGTCCAACTCGGCAGCACGCGTTATTACGCCGAATCTGTCCACGGTGCTTATCAGGGCTTTTTTGATTCGAACATTCAGCCCGACTTCGTGCACATCGACCACATCGATGAGTTCCCGGTTGCTTACCTGCCTTACCCGGTGATGCTGAAGCAAGAGACGGCGCGGAAACTGACCGAGTATGTGGAGAAAGGGGGGCAACTGATCTGCGAAGGTCTGCCCGGCTATTTTGGCGACCGCGGACATGTGGGCGAAGTTCAGCTAAACCTCGGTCTGGACAGCCTGTTCGGCGCGAGAGAGAAATACGTCGAGTTCACTCCCGACCTTTTGGAGAACCTCACGCTCGAAGTCCGCGGCTCAAGGATTAACGGGCGGTACTTCCTCCAAGAATATTCAACCACAGGCGGCCGCGTCGTCGGGACTTTCGACAACGCAGCCGCGGCAGCGGTTGAAAACAACTTCGGCAAAGGAAAAACTTTGCTGATTGGCACTTTTCCCGGCGCGGGTTACTACCGGCGTCATTCGCCCGAGACCAGGAAGTTCTTCGCAGGGCTTCTGGAGTGGGGAGGCGTCGATCAGCGCGTCCGTTCGAGCGACCCGGACATCAAAGCGCGCCTTCACGAAGGCCCCGGCGGGAAGTACCTGTGGGTGCTGAATACGGCCAGGGAAGCCCGTGAAGTGACTATCCAGCTCACGGCTCGCGACGCGAGATTGCGTGCGGGAAAAGATCTGTGGCAAGGCAAGTCCGTGACGGCCGATGGGAACACAGTCAGAGTGACGGTGGGTGATCGGGACGCGGCGGTGATACAACTGCAATGACGGCCAAAGGAGCAGCACGATGAACACCAATTACATCGACCGAAGAGGGCGGGACCGCCTCCGAACCGCCAGTGTTTGTATCCTCGAACTTGAGAAATTCCCGGATTCTTGATATACTCTGTTGGCTTTTCTATGTAGTCGGAGATACCCGCGGACGCATACGGAGCGGGCGAGTTGCGTTTTTGTATGTTCGTTATCGGCGGTTTGCAGGATCGGTGCAGCGTAATAGCTGATGTCCGATACGACCATGACCGACGTCACACGCATCTTGAACGCGATCGAGCAAGGGGACGCCAAGGCTGCCGATGAGCTGCTCCCGTTGGTCTATGAGGAGTTGCGTCTTCTGGCTGCCCAGAAACTCTCTCACGAGAAGCCGGGCCAGACTCTGCAAGCGACCGCTTTGGTTCATGAAGCGTACATTCGATTGGTGGAGGGAGAGGGCCAGAGTTGGAATAGCCGGGGACATTTTTTCAAAGCGGCTGCGGAAGCAATGAGAAGGATTTTGGTTGAGAATGCCCGCCGGAAGAGAAGCGTGAAACATGGAGGGGAATACAAGAGGATGAGTGATATCGACGCCGCGGGCTTGCCTGTTTGTTCAAATATCGTCCCGGAGGACCTCATTTTACTCAACGAAGCCATCGAAAGACTCAGTGGCGAAGATCAAATGCTTGCTGACTTGGTTAAACTACACTGTTTCACAGAACTCCCGCTTGTTCAAGTGGCCGACATATTGGGTATATCCTATCGGACAACTGAACGACATTGGGCGTTCGCCAGGGCTTGGCTTAACAAGGAAATCTTTGGGGATTAGTTGCCTCTGAGATGCCATCCTGATTCCAGATTTCCTTGAACGGGCGAGCCAGCCCGTTCAGCCTCTTACTGGGCTGTTGACGAGTTTGGTCTAGTAAACGCCAACGTCTGGCTAATATTTTCTTGGGAATTTTTCAAATTATTGGCGGGTTGGTGTCCTATTTTTCGCACTGTATGACAGACGAAGACATGCAAGGAGCAAGAAGGTGAAACCGCTCGAGAAAATGAAGCTGATTTTCTTTGAAACTCTGGAAAAAGAGACAGAAGTTGAGCGGGAAGCATACTTGAATGAAGCCTGCCGGGATGATCCTTCCCTACGCCCGGAGATAGACGCATTGTTGAAGGGCCATTTTCGCGCTGACAGTTTTCTGAAAAGCTCCACCTTAGATCCCAACGTGTCCTTGGAGAATATCTCGCTATCAGAAGCCCCCGGCACGGTCATTGGCCGCTACAAGTTGCTTGAGAAGATCGGCGAAGGGGGCATGGCAGTGGTCTATATGGCCGAGCAGACCGAGCCTATCCGCCGGAAAGTGGCCCTCAAGATCATCAAATTGGGCATGGACACCAAGTCGGTTATTGCACGATTTGAGGCCGAGCGGCAGGCTCTGGCTCTGATGGACCATCCGAATATCGCCAAAGTCCTCGACGCCGGTGCTACTGAAACAGGCCGGCCGTATTTTGTCATGGAATTGGTCAAGGGCGTCTCGATCACCGACTATTGCGACGCCAACAGCCTGAGCACCAAAGAGCGGCTGGAGCTGTTCATCCAGGTCTGCAACGCCGTACAGCACGCCCACCAGAAGGGCATCATACATCGGGATATCAAGCCTTCCAATGTCATGGTCACGCACCATGACGGCAAACCCGTGCCAAAGGTCATCGACTTCGGCATCGCCAAGGCAATCAATCAAAAACTCACCGAAAAGACGCTCTTTACGCGGTACGCCCATATCATTGGCACCCCCGCCTACATGAGTCCCGAGCAGGCGGAGCTGAGCGACCTGGACATCAATACCCGCACCGACATTTACTCGTTGGGTGTTCTGCTCTATGAATTGCTCACGGGAACCACACCTTTTGGCGAAGAAGAGCTTCGCAAGGCCGGCTATATCGAGATGCAGCGGGTCATCCGGGAACAGGAGCCGGTCAAGCCCTCCACAAAGCTCAGCACCCTGGGCGGAACGTTGACCGACATAGCCAAGCACCGCAATTCCACGCCCGACCTGCTCAAGAAGGCGTTGCGCGGCGACTTGGACTGGATCGTGATGAAATCGCTGGAGAAAGACCGAGCCCGGCGGTACGAAACCGCCAACGGCCTGGCCCAGGACGTCACGCGGCACATCGAGCATGAGCCGGTCTTAGCCAGAGGCCCCAGCACAACGTATCGCCTGCAAAAATTCCTCCGCCGGCATCGCTCCCACGCCATTGGCGCCCTCGCCATAGCGGTCGTGGTTGTTAGCGTTGCCGTGATCCTTTCGATGTGGAATCAGAACCGGCTGCAACTTGCCGAAGCGGAAAAATTCCAGCACCAAGCCATTCTCTCCCAGGCCCGCGAGCAGTATGCCAAGGCCGACCGGGAAGCTGCCCTTGAGACGATCAAACCTATCCTCGATAGCAGGCACGTTGGCCCGGAAGCCCAGCTTCTCTATGCCGGCATTCTCGTGGACAACCGCCGTTCCGGCGAGGCGGTGGCCGTGCTGGGCGGTCTGCTCGACAAACGCCCGGAGATCGCCGGGGCCGCCCATTCGCTCTTAGCCCGAATCCTCTGGGAGAGCGCGTCGCCGAACGCCATCGTAGGGGCAACCCTATGTGGTTGCCCGATCCATAGGCCTGCCCTGAGCGAAGTCGAAGGGGCGGCCACGCGGGGCCGCCCCTATGACGCGATTGAGGATCACCGCCAAAAAGCCGAGGCGCTGCTGCCGGAGACCGCCGAGGCGTATTTCCTGCGGGCCATGACGGCTCTCACAGTCAAAGAACAGTTCGCCGCGCTGGACAAGGCTCTGCAACTTGACCCGGACCATTATGAATCCCTCCGCCTGCGTGCCTTCATATTTTATGCCTCCCGGAAGTACGAGGAGATGAAGGAAGAAGCACGCGCTATGACCGTTCTGCACCGCAACGACCCGCTGGGCCATTCTCTGCGTGCGATTGCCCTGCGCGAATTTGGCAGGTATGCCGAAGCGATCATGGAATATGATCGCGCGATCGACCGCACGGCGAAGGACAGCCCACAATACATAGATCTGGCTGCTCAGCGGTGTGGGACTTTCTTGCAGATGGGTGACTACGAACGTGTCGTTCTGGAAGCCCAAGCCTATCTGAAGCTTTGGCCGAATCAATCGGTCTTCCAATACCCCTTATTCAGTGCCTGGACCGCCCTTGGCGAGTATGACAAAGCTGTTACACTGTTTCGCCAGATCATCGACCCCGGCCATGAAGCACGCAGACAATTCGGGGAATGGTGTGCGAAATACGTATTCGACACGCTGGTGGCCGGACGGTCCTGGCATGGAGCGGGCCCTGTGCCCACAGGGGCGGCTTTCCTGCCGATGGTGGAGGCCGAGGAGACGTATCGTAGCCTCTCAGCCAAGGCGCACCGGTTGACTACGGACGGATTCAGCGCTTCTTGGTCGCCGGATGAAAAGAAGCTGGCCTTCAGCGCAGGCGTGCTTGGTTATAGCGGCGTGGCGGTCTATGATCTCGCCACAAAGGAAACTGAGCTTCTGATCTTTCCCGGCAAGGACCCGAGGTGGTCGCCCGATGGCAAGTACATCGTCTTCGTTCGGGATTGCCAGTTCCTTCGCATCTCGCAGTTCATCGCCCTCGAACCCCAAGATCAGCGTCGTCTGAGGGTGGACGAGGAGGTTTGGGTCATGAAGGCCGACGGTACCCAGCCGAGACATCTGGCCCAAGGCGGTTCGCCCTCCTGGAGCCAGGATTCAACCTGTGTCTATTATCATTCGCGCGTGGATAGCGCGCTTTGTTCGATCTCCATCGAGGAACAAGATGCCAAGCCGAAACAGATCATGAAGTGCTCGCACGAGTTCCCGGCTATTTCACCTGACCAGAAGCGCGTGGCATACATCGAGGGTGCGCAGTTGAGGGTCAAGGACCTCACTTCGCAGAGTGTTATTGCGGAGTGGCCGATACTCCCGACGATGTGGGGTGGAGTGGCCTGGTCTCCGACAGGACGGGAACTTTGCCTCGGTGGTGCTGCCGACCAGATAGGACTGTGGATCTACAGTCTCGGCAAACCTCAACCAGCAAGAGTCCTCACTGGCCAGATTGGCAGGGGTCTCTGGTCTGACGATCGGACGAAACTGGCCTTTCGTTTGGGCTCGGGGTGCTCTGAGATTTGGGCTGCGGACCTTGACCCCAACGTCTCTACCGTTGAGGCCCTTGGACCCGGTCAAACGCCTGATGAGCATGTCCAGGAAATGGTTGCCTTTTACAGTCGTCGCATCGAAGCCGATCCGCAGGATGCGTATGCCTATTCCAGCCGTGCTCAGTACTACGACTGTCTGCACGACCGGGACAACGCCGCTGCCGACATGAGATGCTGGTCAGCCATTCTCAGTGGTCGGAATCTACGGGTCGCCATGCCGAGCAACATCGCCCGTACCATCAAAGGTCCATTCGATTGTCAATTCGTCTTTTCCGCAGAAAGACCTGTAAATGAGATTCCATTAGTCAATGTTGCCTTCGGGCAGAAAGGAAGGTGTAATATGAAACTGTTTAAGATTCCGATGGCGGTAACGTCCTTAGTGGGCCTGTGTTTCCTCGCAGGTCTGGACGCGCCGCCGGCGCGGGCGGATTTTACCTTTGGTGAGCCGGCGGATCTTGATGTGGCCATGCTGTTTTTCCCCAACTCCAATGTCAGTGTGGCTGGCTTTTCCTCGGACGGCCTGGAGATGTTCGTGGGCTCGGATCACGCTGGGGGGCAGGGCAGCTTCGACCTCTGGGTACTCAAACGGGCCTCGCCAGAGGATGATTGGGGTCCTCCTGAGAATCTCGGGCCTATTGTCAATAGTGCGGGCTTTGAGGCCGCCGCGTCTATCTCAGCCGACGGTCTGGAGCTCTACTTGATTTCTAGCCGGCCCGGAGGCTACGGCGGCAATGACATGTATGTGACCAGACGTGCGACCCGAACCAGCCCTTGGGGTCCGCCGACCACTCTGGGCCCGAAGGTGAACAGCCCGTATGCCGAGCCTGGGCTTTCGGTGTCGTCGGATGGCTTGGAACTCTACTTCAGTTCAGGCCGAGGGCCGGGGGGCCTGGGCGGCACCGATCTCTATGTCAGCATGCGTGCGACGACCCAAGACCCCTGGGGTGACCCGGCAAATCTCGGCCCAGCAGTGAATAGTCCCTTCTGGGAGCAGGTCCCCTTCCTCTCGCCGGATGGGCTGCTATTGTTCTTCGCGAGCGGCCGCCCGGGAGGGTATGGCGACAACGATATCTGGATGACGAGGCGAGCCAGCCACGCCGCTCCTTGGGAGTTGGTGGTGAATCTCGGGCCTATAATCAATAGCCCAAAATTCGATTTTGGGCCGTGCCTCGCTCCGGACGGCTCCGCCCTGTACTTCTTCCGGGACCGCGGCGACGGTTCGGTTTGGACTTGTTGGAAAGCGCCGATCCTCCCCATCGTGGACTTCAACGGCGACGGCATTGTCGATATTGCGGACGTGTTTATCATGCTTGAGCACTGGCACACGAATTATTCACTGTGTGACATTGGCCCGATGCCGTGGGGTGACGGCTTCGTGGATGCTCAGGACCTGGTCGTCCTTGCCGAGCACATGGCGAACAATCCCACCGATGTGAACGACCCTAATGGTCTGTGACCAATCGACGACGAACGCGAAGGGCTGCCAGCTCGAGATCCTGTCAGCCCCTTCCCTTCTTCGCGCTGTCCATTGAAGACGTTAACGATACAAAAAATTCGTCCTTGGCCCAAAATCTAACACATTTTAGGACTTGGTATCGGCAAAATCAGTGTCTGTAGTGTCATTTTGGTGACATACTGTGTCAAGGAAATCTGGCGTGTTGTAGGTCAATACATTGGGGTCGTCTTGGGGTGACATGTCACTCTCCTGTAGCTTCTGTTTGCCGGTATCACCAGTACAACATCCATCTCAGTATCCTTTCAGTGGCTTACGATGATCAATCCATCAGAGTTGAACCAACATAATCACCTACTGTAATTTCTAAGTTCAACGAGTCACCGAGACTTGATAAATCAATATCCTTGGCTTTTAATCCGGAATAAGTTCTTTAAGCGTATCCTTCCGAGCGATAGGATATACATTACGTGTGCACCGTATGTCATTGCGAGCGAAGCGAAGCCATCTCGGGCATGCGATGTCGAGAAAGGGGTAGTGAAATGAAAGTGATTCAAGTCATCTTCTTGACGTGTTTGGCTTGGACGGGAATGGCGCTGGGCGACGCTCAGCCTCAGGCGGTGCCGACGTTTCATTGTGTGGGACTCTACTGGAGCCCCGAGGATGGTGCGGCTCAGAACCCTTGTCGCGTGCGCTACCGGCAGGCGGGCGAGTCGGCCTGGCGGGAGGCGCTGCCCCTGTGGTTTGACGAGCGGCAGTCCCAAGACCTGCCGGCGGAACGCGGCCGCGAGTACCGGGGCAGTATCGTCAATCTCACGCCGGGAACGCAGTACGAGATCGAGCTATCCCTGGAGAAGACGGGCCGACAGGCCTCGCTCTCCGTGCAGACGTGGAGCGAGGATTTCCCGGTGGCCAAGACCGTACTCCTGCGCGACGGCCGTACGCCCGTGATCGTGAGCCAATCCGGCTCGCCTGACGGCTATGTGCTCTACACCCCCGCGCAGGGCGGCCCCACCGCGACCCTCGATGTGGCGGGTCAGCACCCGCAATGTATCGAGGTCCGGGCCTCCTATGTGATCCTGCGGGGCTTGACGCTCAAGAACGCGCAACAGCACGGGATCCGCATTTTCGAGAACTGCCACGACATCGTGATCGAGAACTGCGACATCAGCGGCTGGGGCCGGATCGCCGACGACGGCTGGGGAAAGGACTACGATGCCGCGATCTATTGCCGAGATCGTGCCCTCAAGCGTGTGATCGTCCAGCGCAACTACCTGCATCATCCGCGCAGCAACTCCAACAACTGGAGGCAATCGCGCCTGGTCCCAGGCCAGCCCGCGTCCAAGCATCCCCAAGGGCCGCAAACCGCGGTCTTTTGGGACAGCGAAGGCAATCATGTCTTTCGCTACAACACCGTTGATTCGGACGACAACCACTACTACAACGACGTCTTCGGGGCCGGGGCCAACTCCGGCGTGTGCGGTTTCCCCAATCGCGACTCCGACATCTACGGCAACCTCCTGACCCATTGCTGGGACGACGCCATCGAGTCGGAGGGCGCCAACTGCAATGTGCGCATCTGGGGTAATTACGTGACGGACTGTTACGTAGGCATCGCCTGCGCAAGCACGTCCCTCGGGCCGCTGTACGTCTGGCGGAACGTCAGCGGCGTGATGCGGGAGACGCCCGACCAATGGAGCGGCGGCTTTCTCAAGACCAGCAACACCCTGGGCGGCGGGCGGATCTTCGTTTTCCACAACACGATCCGGCAACCGCCGCGAACCCCTGAGGCCGGCCCGGAAACCGCGGGTGCACAACAGGGCCTCGGTTGGGGCGGCGCCATCGTCAACGTCACCAGCCGCAATAACATCCTGCACGTCACGAGGAGTGCGATCCGCAATCAGAAAGGCGATTCGCTCGGCGACTACGATTACGACCTCTACAGCGGGCGGTCCGCGATCCCGGCCGGGCACGAACTGCACGGGATCAACGGCGCGCCGATCTACGCCGAAGGCGACGGCCTGCAAGACGGCAGAGGTCAATTCCGACTCTCGCCCACCAGCCCCGGTTACGACGCCGCCCTGCGCCTGCCGAACTTCAACGACGATCTCACCGGCCAGGGACCCGATATCGGCGCGCACGAGGCCGGCACCCTGCCGATGGAGTTCGGCGTCAATGCCTATAGAGAGAAGCCATGAGCGTGCTGCACGTGCGAGGGAGAAATCATCGATACGGAAACCTACGAGATACGTAAGCCGACATTTCCCATTTGACGATGACCGGCTACGCCGCCAGCCGTTTCGAGTACCAGTATAATGCCCCTCCTGCGAGTTTCCAGGCCCGAGTGCCTCCATTCTGCGACAGGCGACAGCGGATTGGCTGCGAAAACAACGTCAAAGAAGCGCTGAACCGTGCACCGCTTCAATGGCGGCTCAACCGGTCAGATCAATCAACTCGTCCAGCGCCATCTCCGTGTGGGTGATCAGTTCGACCAGAGGCAGTAGCAACTGCCCTTCCTTGCAGAGAAATTCGCTGAGCTTCTTGCTGTCGGTCTTGTCGATGATTTGGTACTCTGTCTTGTGCATGGCTAGCCGTGCTGTTGACAAGCGGCCCGAGATTGGTGGGATTGCCGAATATGCGGTTTGCACCCACACTCTCAGCCGGTGCCGATTTGACTTTGGTCCCTTTGCTTTCGTTCCAAAGTGTCCATGTTTTACCATCGGTGGAGATTTCGGTTTTCGACGTATAGCTCATCCCATCTGCAGCGAATGCGGTCGCTTGCCTGCAGTTATACTGGATTCCTCCAGTACTTTGCGTCCAGGCGACAGTCCAGACATTGTCACTAACGGTTGCTGAGCCAGAAAATGTGATGCCAAAGCTCGTGTATCCTTGGGCGGGATAATTCTTGGCAGCGGCATCGTACCAATTGAACTGAATCCATTCCAGATCGACCCCGTTCCCGTTCATCTGCACCCGCATCTCCAAGAAAAAACCGTTCAGAATCCAGCGAACCGTCAATTTGCCAGAGAATTTCCCTCCGGGTCCGAGCGGGGTGGTTGTGACATCTGTTTCGGTGGTCCAGTCTCCAACCCAGATTTCCAGAGCCTTGAGCCCCGGGCTGGGCGCGGGCGATTGGCTGGGCTGCTGACTAAAGGCCGCTCCGACAAAGCAAGTGGCCGCAATCAGTGTAATCCGTGTTCTCATAGCGTATCTCCTTTACTGGACAGTGTCAGGTTCTGAGCTGTCTTCCTGACCGGATGGCTACCCCGTTTTCTGTTCCATCTTCTTCTCACACAGTTGTGTTGACAGTTCAATCCAGCGATCTACCAGGCTACGTAGGTGGTTAGACCTGTGTCACTGGTCACTTTGGTCTCATGAAATTCGATCTTATGTTTGTGGTCAAAATCGAGCGTCAGAGCCTCCCTGCATGCTTCACCCATAGGGTACTCCCATAAAGAATGGCTGAAACTGGCTTGGATGGTCTCCATAAGCTTTATACTATCATAACAAGACTCGTTTGTGACGCACTGCTTGGGAAATCCGGGCAATGGAAGCTATCGAAAACAATACGTACTTTGCCATCGGCTGCAAAACCTTTCACGAAGTTCGACCCAGACTTGCATGTCTGCTCAGCTACTTCAGCGGGGTTTTTTCGAGCTCCGTCAGTTTCTCCAGGGAGACCGTCTCGGCATGCAGATCACCGAAGATCACACGGTATTCGTTATCAAAGAGCTTCCAGCGCATCAGGACCCTATCTGTGTCTTTGGGGGTAACGGTCTTGCCGTAGTAGGCAGGGTCCTTCTTCTGTTGAAAGAGTTCATCATAGTAATACGTGAGTTGCTTTACGGCCATCACGACACCCTCAACTCTATCGCCTTGCTCTTTTTCAGTAAGCTCTCTTATCTTTTTGGCTGTGGGGGTCTCACTCTTTTCAAAGGCCAAGGTTATGGCCTCTGGCAACCCTATGAAATCACTGATGTCGGGGTAGTTGCCGCAGAGCTCGGCACATTGCCTTAGACCTTGGAGGGCAGTCTGCTCATCACGTGGTCCCTCCACAACTGTGTAGCCATCGGGTACGGGCGGCGGCTCAAAGTCGGCCGCCGTAACGGGGATATCCCACTCGAAGTCGTGCTGCACATAGCGTTGGCTGATCGTATTCCCCCTCTGGTCCAGCGAACTGCTGAAATCCTCGTACCGCACCGGCAAGCGTGTTTTCACATCGACCCATACCTTCACGTCAACCTGTGCATTCTCGAACCTTTGCAGTCCCATCGGCGGGCGGCAGTTGGGATCGGTGGTCCGGAAGACTTCCACGTCAACGCTGTCGATGGTGGATCGGCCCAGACTCTCGTACTTGCAGGCCATGATGTTCTTGAGAAACGCGCCGGGATCGATATTGAGTTCGAGTTCTTTTTGAAACCGTTGAGCGTACCCATCGTCAAGTGCCCGGCGAAAGTACTTCTTTTTCTCGGGTGCGATCTGAATGTGCGTCTTCTTCTGCAGGGATACATAGAATCCTCCCCCTGGCACCGATCCCCCATTCGGGTCTATGTACTCAATTTTGTAGCCATACTCTCGGGACATCACAGAGGTACTGGGTATTTCCATTCGGTATGGCCTGCCGGCAGCTATTTGACCGTCCATCGTCCAAGTTCCTTTGAACCTGATGGTCTTGACCTGCTCGACGCGGGCGAGCACATCCGCCAAGGCGATACCTGATTGCGTGCCTGTCCACAGCGACAGGCCTATCACACATGCGACAACAACGCTCGCGGCGACAGCGACTTTGGTTGATCGACTCTTCATAATGAACCTCCACGTCCTTGGCTCTCGTCGGGCCGATTTGTGTTGTACTGCCCTTGTGTACGCCGTCTTGATCGTCTGGAAGACGGCATCGTCGGGTGCGGCGTTGGTTTGCACCGCCGCGCTGTTGAATAATTGTCTCACCTTGTCTACGGAATTCACGTTTCTACCTCACTGTTGAGCAATGACCGCAGCTTTTCCATGCCGTACCGGTATCGGCCTTGGACTGTATTGATCGATGCATTCTGGATTCTGGCGATCTGTCGAAATCCCATACCCCCTTCGAATCGCAGCGTAACCACCTCTCGCTGCTCCAGGGGCAGCTCGGCCATCGTCTCACCGATTCTTTGCATCTGCTCGTTCGCAACGGCCCATTGGTCGGGAGAACTGACGTGGGCTCTCTCCATGGCCGACCCGTCAGACTCATCTGCTCTGTGACGTTGACTATCGCGTCTGAGTGTGCGAATCCGGTTCACCAGACACGTGATCAGGAAGTTCTTCAGATTGCTATGAGCGCCGATCCTGTCGTAGGACTCGGCCAGCTTGAGGAACACGTCCTGAACCACATCCTCTGAGCAACAGACATCGCCCGTCAGGACAATTGCCAGTTTGAGCAGATCTCGCTTGTACTTGTCATAGATCAGCCGCAGAGCATCGACACGGCCCCGTTGGAGTCTCCAGATAAGCCGCCTATCTTGCCACATGGCTCCCAACCTATTCATGCATCGTGATTTTCTGCCTTATTAAACTCCCAAGTCGGGTGGTTGCGTATATACCCGGAGAAAAATTCACAAAAATTCTTCATGATCGACGTCGCTTCGTCTGAAAAACAAGGCTGCCCCGGGTCTCTCACCAAACCGCCTCCCATCTGTCGTGGGACGGGCGGCGCGTGTTCAAGGCTATTGCCCAAGAGATCGCACCGGTCACCTATGAAAAGCTCAAAGTCAAACACTAACATCCCTGTTGCCACAAGAAATTTTCTTTGAGGCATCCACGTTGCGACCTCTCAGCCACGCTTCGTAGCTCATCTGAACAGCCCTTCGACTTCACGATGCAACCATGAGCGACAACCGTCTCCCGGCTGTCGCGGGGCGGGGTGAGGATGGTTTTGGGATGGTTACTCCTTAACGGCCTTCAGCCGTCTTAACAACGATCCTGTCTCCACTGGGAAGGTCCCGCAAGAAAGAAAAGCCCCTGTGTAGCGGAGGGAGAGGAAAAAGCGAGATATCCACAGGGGCTTGATGACTGAATTTTCAAGTTCATTATAGCCCTTTCGGCACAGCGGATCAAGTCGCTTTGCAGGAAGTGGCGTCAAATTGAGAAATCACCCTGAGCCTTCTTCTGGTTCCGCTGCCTCAACGAAAGAAGACTACGGGTGAGTCAGGGCTGCGACTGCGAATCTCTCACAAACCGCCTCCCGGCTGTCGCGGGTCGGGGATAGTAGCGGTCAGGGCAAAAATAGGATAGAACAAGACCCACGTCCCACGTCGCGACAGAGGCGTTGAAATCGAACCACATATTGTGCTATCATAGAGGCTGTAGCGTGAAGGAGTACTGTTTATGAACTCATATGGGAAATGCCGGATGAAACGTGCAGACAAGTCGATGGCGATGGTTACGGGGATCGTGATTCTGGTCAGTTTGGGCAGTGCCTTTGCGCAGGATTGGCCTCAGTGGCGAGGACCCAACCGCGACGGCAAGCTGAGCGGCTTTACCACGCCCCAGAGCTGGCCGAAAGAACTGACGCAGAAGTGGAAGGTGCCGGTTGGCGTGGGTGATTCCTCGCCGGTTCTGCTGGGCAACAAGCTGTACACCTTCGGCCGCCAGGAGGCCAACGAAGTCATCAGTTGCATCGATGCCGTCAGCGGCAAATTCCTCTGGCAGGAGATCTATCCGGCCCAGTTCGTCGTCACTGGTGTCAGCTCTCGCCACCCTGGCACTCGCAGCTCGCCGGTCGTGGCGGATGGAAAGCTCTGCGTGCTGGGCGTCGGCGGGATTCTCTCCTGCGTGGATGCGACCTCGGGCAAGGTGCTCTGGCGCAAACAGTCCGCGGCGGATTATCTGGACACGCCGCATCAGTTCGAGTCGTCAATGTCCCCGATCGTTCTCGATGGAATGTGCATCGTCTACGTGGGTGGCAAAGGCCAAGGGGCGATGGTCGCGTTCGATCTGGCCACCGGGCAGGCGAAGTGGAAATACACGGGCGATGCCCCCGCCCCCTCCTCGCCGGCCATCATGAATGCCGACGGCGTCAGGCAGATCGTGACCATCAGTGAAAAGCAGGTGATCGGCGTCAGCTTGGCCGACCAAATGCTCCTGTGGCAGGTGCCGTTCAAGGCCCGGCCGGTGAACACGACCACTCCCGTGATCGACGGCCAGATGGTATTCGTCACGGGTCAGGGCATGGGCACGCTGGCCATCAAAGTCGCCAAGAAGGACGGCAAGTTCACGGCGGAGCCGATGTGGACCAACAGCGACACACAGGCCGGGTCGACTTTCACGACGCCGGTGCTGCGGGACGGCCTGCTGTTCGGCTATGCCGCTACCAAGCTTCTGTGCCTCAGTGCCCAGACGGGCAAGGTGCTCTGGGCCGACACGGTCGCCCGGGGTCAGAGTGCCGCCATTGTCGATGTCGGTTCCTGCCTGATAGCTCTGGCGGTCAACGGGGAGCTGTCCGTCTACCTCCCCAGCAACAAGCAGTACATTGAGCTGGCCCACTACAAGGTGGGCGACCCCGAAATCTGGGCCCACCCCGTCGTCTCCGGCAAGAGCATCTTCGTCAGGGACAAGGAATTCGGGCATGGTTCAGAGCAGGGTAACACTCTTCTGCACCCCACAAATTGCCATTTTCGCCGCAACTCCTGTTTTGATAGACTGTTATGATTGTTCGTGGCCATTGCACCAGATTGAAAAGTGTTACCTT
>Ga0214473_10003076_pt1 | contig 20341 bp, 34 predicted proteins | sample RVTome_7_FD_203509 | JGI IMG/M metagenome (GOLD analysis project Ga0214473, IMG submission 203509) | Soil microbial communities from uranium-contaminated site in the Upper Colorado River Basin, Wyoming, United States - RVT98D197 | ecosystem: Environmental > Terrestrial > Soil > Contaminated >... | reverse complement strand
TGATGCCGGGCGACAGCGTGAACCTGACGGTGGAGTTGATCACTCCGGTGGCGATGGAAGAGCAGCAGCGCTTCGCGATTCGCGAAGGCGGCCGCACCGTCGGTGCCGGCGTCATCACCAAGATCATAGATTAGGAAACCGACAGATGGCGGCGGCAATGAAGATTCGTATTCGACTCAAGGCTTACGACCACCGGCTGTTGGATCAATCGGCGAGCGAGATCGTCGAGACGGCCAAGCGGACGGGCGCTCGCGTGGCGGGACCGATCCCGCTGCCCACGCGCATCAACAAGTACACGGTGCTGCGCGGGCCGCACATCGACAAGAAGTCCCGCGAGCAATTCGAGATCCGCACCCACAAGCGCCTGCTGGACATCCTCGAGCCCACGCAGCAGACGTTGGACGCGCTGATGAAGCTCGATCTGTCCGCGGGTGTGGATGTGGAGATCAAGTCGTAGGGATGGAGTGAGGGTAATGGCCAAGATCAAGGTCTACGATCTGAACCGCAAGAATGTCGGTGAGCTCGACCTCTCCGACGACGTCTTCGGCGCAGAAGTGAACGAGTACCTCCTCTACGAGGTCGTGAAGGCGCAGCTCGCGAGCCGTCGTTCGGGTTCTGCCAACACCAGGAACCGCTCCGAGGTGGCTGGCTCCCGGCAGAAGCTCTACCGGCAGAAGGGCACCGGCCGCGCGCGTCACGGTGGTATTCGCGCTCCCAACTACGTGGGTGGCGGTCAAGTCCACGGCCCCAAGCCGCGTGACTGGAGCTACCGCCCACCGCGGAAGATGCGGCTCGGCGCGCTTCGGAGCGCGCTGTCGCTGAAGCTCAAGGAGGGGCGTCTGCTGGTGGTCGACGCCTTCGACCTCGGCGAGATCAGGACCAAGAAGCTCGCCACCGTGTTGAGCGCGCTCGAGGTCCCCAAGAGCTCCCTCATCGTGGACAAAGTGGACAACCAGAGTCTGCGCCTGAGCGCCAGGAATTTGGCCAAGCACCATTTCCTGCCGCCCGAGGGCGTGAACCCCTACGACGTGCTGCGTCACGAGCACCTCGTCCTCACCAGGGATGCGGTGGCGGCGCTCGAAGCGCGGTGCAAGGCCTGAGGAGGAGCGCCATGCTAGTCGAACAGATCATCAAGCGGCCGCTCTTCCTCACCGAGAAGGCCAACGCCCTCCGGGAGGGCGACAACAAGTACCTCTTCGAGGTGGACCCCCGGGCCAACAAGGTCGAAATCAAGAAGGCCGTCGAGACCCTGTTCAAGGTCTCGGTGGTCGACGTCAACACGCTCGTCATCCGCGGCAGGATGAGGCGCATGGGCCGCGGCCGCGCCAAGACACGCAACTGGAAGAAGGCGATCGTGACCCTGAAGGAAGGCGAGTCGATCCAGTTCCTGGAGGGAGCCTGATCATGGCGATCAAGCGATTCAAGCCGACCTCTCCCGCGAGGCGGTACTATGAGGCCCACAACTTCTCGGACCTGGACGACAAGCGTCCCGAGAAGCGCCTCTCCGTGGCGCAGAAGTCGACGGCCGGGCGAAACAGTCAGGGCCGCATCACGACGCGGTTCCGCGGCGGTGGGCACAAGCAACGTTTTCGCATCATCGACTTCAGGCGCAGCAAGATCGGCATTCCCGCGTCGGTGGCTGCCCTCGAGTACGATCCGAACCGCACGGCCCGCATCGCGCTGCTCCACTATGCCGACGGCGACAAGGCATACATCCTGGCGCCGGACGGTTTGAAGCAGGGTGATCGGATCGTGTCCTCGCGCAACGCGGATGTGCGGCCCGGCAACGCCATGCCGCTTCGGTACTTGCCGCTCGGAACGGTCATCCACGCCATCGAGCTCAAGATCGGAAAGGGCGCCCAGCTCGTTCGCTCAGCGGGCACCGCAGCCCAGCTGATGGCGAAGGCCGGCGACTACGCCCAGGTGCGGCTTCCCTCCGGGGAGGTCCGCATGGTCCACCTGAGCTGTCGGGCTACCGTCGGCCAGGTGTCCAACATCGAGCACGTTCGCGTGTCGCTCGGCAAGGCGGGGCGCAACCGCTGGCTCGGGCGTCGGCCGCACAACCGGGGGGTGACGATGAATCCGGTCGACCACCCGATGGGCGGCGGCGAGGGGCGTTCCTCCGGTGGCCGCCACCCGTGCTCCCCGTGGGGCCAGCTCGCCAAGGGCAAGAAGACGCGCACGAACAAGAGATCGGACAAGTACATCATCAAGAAGCGAGGGAAGAAGTAATGCCGCGATCGCTCAAGAAGGGCCCCTTCGTCGACAACCACCTGATGGAGAAGGTCGATGAGGCGCAGAAGTCCGGTGACCGGAAGATCATCCGCACCTGGTCGCGCCGCTCCACCATCACGCCCGAGTTCGTGGGACTGACCCTCGCGGTACACAACGGTCGGAAGTTTGTGACCGTCTATGTCACCGAGAACATGGTCGGCCACAAGCTCGGCGAGTTCGCGCCCACGCGCACGTTCCACGGGCATGCCGCCGACCGCAAGGCGGGGGTCAAGAAGGTCAATCCAAGCACCGGAAAGCGCTGAGACATGTCTCCACAGGGGGCCGGTTGAGGGGAACGCGGGCGCGTGCTACACAGCGCCCCCCTTTCGGCGCCGAACGGCACGCGGAAAGTCACCATGGAAAGCATAGCAAGATCCCGATTTCAGAAGATTGCCATCCGCAAGGCCCGGATGGTCTTGGACATGGTGCGCGGGCAGAACGTGTCGGCCGCAGTCCACGCGCTCCGCTTCACGCGCAAGGCGGCCGCGCCGATCGTCGCCAAGCTCCTGGACAGCGCCCTGGCAAATGCCCGCGAGAAGGACGAGAACGTCAACATCGACGCGCTCTTCGTGAAGACCGCCTTTGCCGACAAGGCGCCGGACCGGCACATGCGGCGCTGGCGTCCCCGGGCCCAGGGTCGTGCGACCCGGGTCGCCAAGGGACTGAGCCACCTGACCATCGTGCTGTCCGACGAAAGTGAGGGTTGAGAAGTGGGTCAGAAGACACATCCGTTTGGTTTTCGCCTCGGCATCATCAAGACCTGGAAGTCCAAGTGGTACGAGGACAAGCAGTACGCCAATTGGCTCCACCAGGATCTCTCCCTCAAGGCGTCAATCAGGTCCAAGTTCGCCCACGCCGGCATTGCCGATATCGAGATAGAGCGTGCGGCGAACAAGGTGAAGGTCGTCATCTACACCTCCCGACCTGGAATCATCATCGGCAAGCGTGGAGCCGGAGTCGAGCAGCTCAAGTCGGAGCTGCAGAAGCTCACTGACAACGAGCTCTTCGTCGACATCCAGGAGGTCCGCAAGGCCGAAACCAATGCACGCCTGGTCGCCGAGAACATCGCGACCCAGCTCGAGCGCCGGGTCGCCTTCCGCCGCGCTCTGAAGAAGGCCGTATCGACGGCCATGAAGTTCGGAGTGAAGGGCATCAAGGTCTACGCCGGCGGCCGGCTCGGTGGAGCGGAGATCGCCCGGTCCGAGAGCTACCGCGAAGGGCGCGTCCCGCTGCACACGCTCCGGGCGGACATCGACTTCGGGACCGTCACCGCCAAGACCAAGGCCGGGACGATCGGCGTCAAGTGCTGGATCTTCAGGGGAGAGGTGGTGCAGCCGAGGCGACGACGCCCAGCTGCCCCGACGCTCGGTCGTCCCACCGGATCGTAGGAGAAGAACGATGCTTTCTCCCAAGCGAACGAAGTACCGAAAGCAGATGAAGGGCCGGATGAGGGGCCTCGCCCACCGGGGCTCCAGCGTGTCCTTTGGCGACATCGGTCTGCAGGCCACGGAGTGCGGCCGCGTCACGGCACGGCAGATCGAGGCGGCCCGCATGACGATCCAGCGCCACGTCAAGCGCGCTGGGAACCTCTACATCCGCGTGTTCCCCGACAAGCCGGTCAGCAAGAAGCCCCTCGAGACCCGCATGGGCAAGGGGAAGGGCGCCGTGGAGGAGTGGGTGGCCGTCGTCAAGCCCGGCAAGGTCCTGTACGAGCTCGAGGGCGTGACGGAGGAGCTCGCCCGTGAGGCATTCCGCCTCGCCTCCCACAAGCTGCCGGTGGCGACCCAGGTCAAGATCAGGGGGCCCCTCTCATGAAGACCACCGAAATCCGCGAGCGTGCCTCCGACGAGCTGCAAAACATGTTGCAGGACTTCCGCCGCGAGCTGTGGAAGACGCGCTTCGACAATCAAACGAACCAGCTCGACGACACCAGCAAGATCTCCAAGCTCCGCAAGGACATCGCCAGGTTGGAGACCATCCTGACCGAGCGAAGAGGGAAGCAGGAATAGCGACATGCCGTATCGAGAACCAGGCCAGCAGTCCGCAGAGCTACCCGACCTTCCGTCGACACGCGGCAAGCGTCGCACCCTCGTCGGTCGCGTCATCAACGACACGACCAAGCCCGGGCGTGCCCGCAAGACCGTCGTGGTGGAGGTCGTGCAGAAGTTCCGCGACCCCTTCTACGGCAAGTACGTAAAACAGCGCAAACGCTTCCACGCCCACGACGAGACCGAACAGTACCAGCGGCGTGACCTCGTCGAGATCATCGAGAGCCGCCCGCGCTCCAAGACCAAGCGTTGGGTCGTCACACGCCTCCTGGAGAGGCCACCGGAGGTCTAGCCATGATTCAGGCTCAGACAGTTCTGGACGTCGCGGACAATAGCGGAGCCAAGCGCATCGCCGTCATCAAGGTGCTCGGCGGCTCGCGCCGGCGCTATGCGGGGCTCGGGGATATCGTGGTCGCCTCCATCAAGGAGGCAGTGCCCAACGCCAAGGTCAAGAAGGGTGAGGTGACGCGGGCCGTCGTCGTTAGAACGCGGCGCGAGTACCGCCGCTTCGATGGCAGCTACGTGAAGTTCGATTCGAACAGCGCCGTGCTCATCAGCCCGCAGAACGAGCCCATCGGGACGCGGATCTTCGGCCCCGTCGCCCGTGAGCTCCGCGCCAAGCGCTTCATGAAGATCATCTCCCTCGCTCCGGAGGTGGTGTGATGGCTACAAGGATCAAGAAGGACGATATGGTCGTCGTCATCGCGGGCAAGGACAAGGGCACGCAGGGCCGCGTCCTGAAAGTGCTTCCGGAGACGGGCCGCGTGCTCGTGGAGGGGGTCAACCGGATCAAGAAGCACCAGAAGGCCACCAACCAGATGCAGCAGTCCGGGATCGTGGAGAAGGAGGCGCCCATCCACGCTTCCAACGTCATGCTCTTCGACAACAAGGCCAACGCGCCGACCCGCGTTCACATCGGTCGCGACAAGGATGGCGACAAGGTGCGCATCACCGCCAAGAGCGGCACGGTGCTGGACAACAACTAGCGTCAGACAAAGAGGCTCTCCGGCCCACGCGAGTGCAACCCGGACAGAGAAACCATGGCTAAGTACGTTCCAAGGCTCAAGAAGCGCTACGACGAGGAGATCGTCCCGGCCCTCATGAAGCAGTTCTCCTTAGGCAACTGCATGCAGGTGCCGCGCCTCGTCAAGATCACGGTCAACATGGGCCTGGGCGATGCGGTCCAGAACGCCAAGCTGATCGATTCGGCGGTCACCGACCTTCAGTCGATCACGGGCCAGAAGCCCATCGTGACGAAGGCGCGGAAGTCCATCGCGAACTTCAAGCTTCGTGAGGGCATGTCCATCGGCGCCAAGGTGACGCTTCGCCGCGAGCGGATGTGGGAGTTCCTGGACCGGTTGGTCTCCCTCGCCTTGCCGCGAGTTCGCGACTTCAAGGGTGTCAACCCACGCTCGTTCGACGGGCGCGGCAACTACACGCTGGGGATCCGCGAACAGATCGTTTTCCCGGAGATCGACTACGACAAGGTCGACGCCATCAAGGGTCTCAACGTGACCGTGGTCACGACGGCCCGCGACGATGAACACGGGCGCGCGCTCCTGGCCGCCCTCGGAATGCCCCTGCGGAAGTGAAGATTGGAGTCTGTCGATGGCAAGCGCATGCAAGTTCGCCAAGAGCAGGAAGAAGCTGAAGTATCAGGTTCGGCAGAGAAACCGGTGCCGCGTCTGCGGCCGTCCGCGGGGCTACTATCGCAAGTTTCAGCTCTGCCGCATCTGCCTGCGCAAGTATGCGCTGGCCGGTGACGTCCCCGGGGTTACCAAGTCCAGCTGGTAGAGGTACGCGCCATGATGACCGATCCCATTTCCGACATGCTCGCCCGCATCCGAAACGCGGCGAACGCCCGCCTCGACCGCACCGAGATGCCCCTCTCCAAGCAGAAGGAGCGCATCGCGAACATCCTCCAAGAGGAGGGCTTCATCTCGGACATCCGAGTTCAGCCGGAGCATCCCCCGACGCTCACGGTCTTTCTCAAGTACGGCAAGGACCGCGAGTGCGCGATCATGGGAATGCGCCGCAAGAGCCGTCCGGGACGCCGCGTCTACGTCGGCTACCGAGAGATCCCCAAGGTGCTCAACGGCCTCGGCATGTCCATCGTGTCGACGTCCCGGGGCGTCATGACCGACAAGACCGCTCGCGCACAGAAGATAGGCGGCGAGATCCTCTGCGAGGTGTGGTGATGCCTTCCCCCCAGACGTCGAAGGAATCCCGCATCGGGAAGAACCCGGTGCCCATCCCGGCGAACGTCCAGGTCTCGCTCGAGGGCGCGATCGTGACGGTGAAGGGTCCGAGGGGCGAGCTCACCCGCACCCTCCATCCGAACATCACCGTGACCAGGGAGGATGACAAGCTGGTAGTCGCCGTCGCGCCCGGCTCGAGCGGCGGCGGGACCCACTTCCAGGGCCTGACCAGGTCCCTTCTGTTCAACGCCGTCCATGGCGTGTCCGAGGGCTTCAAGCGCTCGCTCGATCTGCACGGCGTCGGATATCGTGCGGAGGTGGCTGGGCAGCTGGTCACCCTCGCTCTCGGTCTGTCCCACCCCGTGAAGTTCCAGCTTCCCGAGGGCGTGTCGGGTCGCGTCGAGGTCATCGACCAGGGGGGCGTCAAGCGACCTCGCCTCCACCTCGAGTCCCACGACAAGGAGCTGCTCGGTGAGACGGCGGCCCGGCTCCGTGCCTTCCGCCCTCCCGAGCCGTACAAGGGCAAGGGAGTCCGGTACACCGGCGAATACGTCCGCGAGAAGGCGGGCAAGACCGGAGCGAAGTAGATGGTGAAGCCATGAAGACGAAGAACGAAGCAAGGGCGAAGCGAAAGCAGAGCATTCGCAAGAGGGTCACGGGCACCGGCGAGCGTCCGCGCATGACCGTCTTCCGCAGCGCCAAACACATCTACGTGCAGGTCGTGGACGACCTCCACGGCCAGACGCTCGCGGCGACCTCCACGCTCGACAAGGAGCTCAGGGGACAGCCGGGCAAGAAGTCCGAGCGGGCGAAGGCCGTCGGTATGGAGGTCGCCAAGCGCTGTCTGAGCAAGGGGGTTCAGAAAGTCGTGTTCGACCGCAACGGGTATCTCTTTCATGGGCGCGTGAAGGCCCTGGCCGATGGCGCTCGCGAGAGCGGCCTGAGCTTCTGAGGCTGCAATGGCACATCACGAAATCATCGATCCCAACACCCTCGAGGACGTCACCGAGCGGGTGATTCACATCAACCGTGTCGCGAAGGTCGTCAAGGGCGGTCGCCGCTTCAGCTTCAGCGCGCTGGTCGTGTGCGGCGACGGCCACGGTCACGTGGGCGTCGGGCTCGGCAAGGCGAACGAAGTTCCAGACGCCATCCGGAAGGGCAACGAGCGGGCCAAGAAGACCATGTTCAAGGTTCCCATGGTCGGCAGCACCATCCCGCATACGGTCCAGGGCAACTTCGGCGCTGGGAAGGTCCTGCTCAAGCCCGCCAGTCCCGGCACGGGCGTCATCGCTGGCGGCGCAGTCCGCGCCGTCGTCGAAGCCGCGGGCATCCGCGACGTTCTCACCAAGATCCTCGGAACGACCAACCCGCACGCGGTCGTGCACGCGACGCTGACGGCGCTCAAGGAGCTTCAGTCGGTGGAGGCGGTCGCTCGCCGCCGCGGCAAGGATCCCGACACGGTTCGAGCCTGAGGGAAGCGCCCATGAAGACCAAGCTCAAGGTGACGCAGATTCGCAGCGGTATCGCGCGGCCCGAGAAGCAGCGCCAGATCCTCCGTGGCCTCGGCCTCCGCGGCCCCAATCGCACCGTCCTGGTCGACAACACGCCGTCCTTTCGCGGGATGGTCAAGAAGGTGATCCACCTCGTTCGCGTGGAGGAGATCGATGGCTGACACGACGACCGACAGGGAGGTTCCGATCCTCTCCCGCCTCCGGCCGCCCCCCGGTGCCGTCCGCAAGAAGCAGCGAAAGGGTCGCGGCGTGGGCTCGGGTCGCGGCAAGACCTCCGGCAAGGGCATGAAGGGACAGAAGGCGCGCCACCCCGGCGACTTCGGCAAGCTCGCCTTCGAGGGCGGCCAGATGCCCCTGCAGCGGCGCCTTCCCAAGGTCGGCTTCACCAGCCCGTTCGCGAAGAAGATCGCCGTGGTGAACGTGAGTGACCTCGCGCGCTTCGACGCCGGCGGCACGGTCGACGTGGACGCCCTCCGGGAGTCCGGCCTCGTCAAGGGCGCCTGCGACGGCGTGAAGATCCTCGGCAACGGTGAGCTCGATAGGAAGCTCACGGTGAAGGCGCATGCGTTCAGCACAGGTGCGCGGGCCAAAATCGAGAAGGCAGGCGGTGAGGTCGAGCTTCTCCCGTTCCATCCCTGAGGATTCCCGGACAAGTCAATGACCGCACTCGCGAACATCGCCAAGATCCCCGAGCTGCGTCGCCGCATCCTGTTTACGCTGGGGATGCTCGCGGTCTATCGGATCGGCATCTTCGTCACGACGCCCGGAGTCAACCGGAACGTGATGCGGCAGATCGTGCAGTCGCAGTCGGGAACGTTCCTCGGGATGTTCAACTTGTTCTCCGGCGGCGCGCTCGAGCAGCTCTCGATCTTCGCCCTCGGCATCATGCCCTACGTCACGGCGAGCATCATCCTGTCGCTCATGGCCGTCGTCGTGAAGCCGCTCGAGGAGCTCCGCAAGGAGGGGGAAGCGGGTCAGCGCAAGATCAACCAGTACACGCGCTACGGCACGGTCGTCCTCTCCTGCGTGCAGGGCTTCGGGATCTCGCTCTACCTCGAGAGCCTCAACGGGTCCTCTCCCTACGGCGACGTGGTGGCCGAGCCGGGCTGGGGCTTCCGCTTCCTGACCGTCGTGTCCCTGACGACCGGCACGGCCTTCATCATGTGGCTCGGTGAGCAGATCACCGAGCGCGGCATCGGTAACGGCATCTCCCTCATCATCTTCGCCGGGATCGTGGCGGGATTGCCGGACGCGCTCATGCAAACGGGCTCGCAGGTGACGATCGGCCAGATGCAGCCCATCTCGCTGCTGATCATCGCCTTCATCGCCGGCGTGGTCATCGCCGTGATCTGCTTCTTCGAGCGGGCCCAGCGCCGGCTTCCCATCCACTACGCGAAACGCATGGTGGGCCGGAAGATGTACGGTGGGCAGACGTCCCACCTGCCGCTTCGGGTGAACATGAGCGGCGTCATCCCGCCCATCTTCGCCTCGTCACTGCTGATGTTCCCGATGACGCTCAAGAACTACAACGTCCCGGGGATGGACTGGGTGAACAACCAGCTCATACCGGGGACGTGGGTGTACAACGTCGTCTACGGCGTGATGATCATCTTCTTCTGCTTCTTCTACACGGCGGTCACCTTCCAGCCCGTGGATGTGGCCGACAACCTGAAGAAGCAGAACGCCTTCATTCCCGGGATGCGGCCCGGCAAGGCCACGGCCGACTACATCGACCGGGTCGTGACGCGCATCACGGTGGGGGGCGCCATGTACGTGGCCGCCGTGTGTCTCGTGCCCGGGTTCATGCAATCGCAGTGGCGCGTGCCGTTCTATCTCGGCGGCACGTCGCTGATGATCGTCGTCGGCGTGGCCCTCGACACGGTGCAGCAGATCGAGTCGCATCTAATCACGCGTCACTACGAGGGGCTCACGGGCCCCGGGGGGCCGCGCATCCGCGGCAGGAAAGCGTGATGGATCTGGTCATCTTCGGTCCGCCGGGGGCGGGCAAGGGCACGCAGGCCAAGCGGCTCGAGGGGCTGCTGGGTGTGCCCCAGATCTCCACCGGCGACATGATGCGGACGGAGCGGGCCTCTGGGTCCGAGCTTGGCAAGCGTTTCGACAGCTTCATGACCCAGGGCCTGCTCGTGCCCGACGAGCTCGTGGCGAACCTCATCGAGAAGCGCCTGGGCGAGCCGGACGCGAAAAACGGTGCGATCTTCGATGGTTATCCCCGGACCGTAAACCAGGCGGAGGTTCTCGACGGGACCCTCGCCAAGCTCCACCGCCAGGTGGGGGTGGTCGTCTCCATCGAGGTCGGCCTCGAGGACCTGGTCGACCGGATCGTGGGCCGGCGAGTCTGCGAGGCGTGTGGACAAGTCTACCACCTACGATATAATCCGCCGCCTTCGTCGGGCCGCTGTGGCGCCTGTGACGCTGACAGTCTCATTCAACGCACGGACGACACGGAGGACAAAGTCCGCACGCGGTACGACGAATACAAAGCAAAGACCGAGCCCCTTCTCCACTACTACGGGCGCCGCAATTTGGTGCGGGCCGTGAGTGGGGTGGGCTCCTTGGACGAAGTAACGCAGCGAATCGAGGCAGCTATCGGAAAGTGAGAGGAGATCGGTGCCCGGGGAGCGAGATGTCGAGGGCGTCATAGAAGCCGCGCTTCCCCGTGGTCTGTTTCGGGTTCGAACGGACGACGGCAAGGCCATCACCGCCTCCATTGGGGCGACGGCCAAGAGGGTGACTGTGAAGTTCTTGCCAGGCGACAGGGTGACCGTTCGAGTGTCCGCCCTCGACCCCACGCGAGGCCGAATTCAGACCCGACAGCGTTGAGGAAGTCATGAAGGTCCGACCAAGCGTCAAGAAGCTTTGCGACAAGTGCAAGATCATCCGCCGCAAGGGCGTCGTGCGCGTCATCTGCACAAACCCTCGCCACAAGCAGCGGCAGGGCTGAGAGGAAGAACATGGCTCGTATTGCCGGCGTCGACGTTCCAGGCCGCAAACACATCGTCATTTCGCTCCGCTACATCTACGGGATCGGCCCCAAGCGGTCAGAGGAAGTCTGCGATGCGGCGAAGATCCCCAGGAACAAGCGTGCGGACGACCTCGACGAGAACGAGGTCAAGCGCATCCGCGAGTTTCTCGACCAGAGCTACAAGCTCGAAGGCGACCTGCGGCGCGAAGAGGCCATGAACATCAAGCGCCTCATGGACCTCGGGTCCTACCGCGGCCTCCGGCATCGCCGGGGTCTGCCCGTGCGCGGTCAGCGCACCCACACTAACGCGCGCACGCGCAAGGGGCCGCGTCGCGGCGTCCGCAGAACTTAGGAGCAGGAGAACCATTCGATGGCCAAGCCCAAGTCCATCAAGAGCAAGAAGAAGGTCCGCAAGAACATCGGCACGGGCATCGCCCACATCCAGTCGACGTTCAACAACACGATCGTGACGATCACCGACATCAGCGGGAACACGATCGCGTGGTCGAGCGCCGGTGCACGCGGATTCAAGGGATCTCGCAAGAGCACGCCCTTCGCGGCCCAGCTCGCGGCCGAGGATGCGTGCCACAAGGCGTCCGAGCACGGGGTCAGGTCCGTGGCCATCTTCGTCAACGGTCCGGGCGCGGGTCGGGAGTCGGCGCTGCGTGCATTCCAGAACCAGGGGATGCGCGTCACCCTCATCCGCGACGTGACCCCCATCCCCCACAACGGTTGCCGCCCGCCCAAGCGCCGGCGCGTCTAGCTACGGAGCTTTCGAGATGGCACGTTATACAGGTCCGGTTTGCAAGCTGTGTCGCCGCGAGGGGATGAAGATCTTCCTCAAGGGCGAGCGCTGCTTCACCGACAAGTGCGCCTTCGACCGACGCCCCTATCCGCCTGGCCAGCACGGTCAGCGCCGCATCAAGTTCACCGAGTACGGCATCCGGCTTCGCGAGAAGCAGAAGGTGCGTCGCATCTACGGAATGGTGGAGCGGCAGTTCCACCGGTACTTCGTGAAGGCGGAAAGGACCAAGGGTGTCACGGGCGAGCAGCTCCTCGGCTTCCTGGAGAGGCGGCTCGACAGCGTCGTGTTTCGGCTGGGCTTCGCCGCGACGCGGTCGGAGGCACGCCAGACGGTGCGCCACAAGCACATGCAGGTGAACGGGAAGACCGTGAACATTCCGTCCTTCCTGGTCAAGCCGGGAGACAAGGTGACCGTGAGGGAGCGGAGCCGAAGCAAGGGCCGCATCATCTCCGCACTCGAGGCCGTGGATCGGCGAGGCGTCCCCGAGTGGCTGGAGCTCGACAGGGAGGGGTTCTCTGGGACCGTCAAGACGATGCCGGTCCGGGAAGAGCTCACCTTGCCGATACAAGAGCAGCTAATCGTCGAGTTCTATTCGCGATGAAGTGTCGAGGAATGTCCGGTAGCGGCTTCTCGAGTTAGGGAGAAAAGGCATGAACCAGCTAGTCGCGCGCAACTGGCGAGACCTCATTCGTCCCAAGAACGTCCCCGTCGACGAGGAGACGCTCACGGACTACTACGGCAAGTTCGTGGCGGAGCCACTGGAGCGGGGATTCGGCCTGACGCTGGGGAACTCGCTCCGCCGTGTGCTGATCTCCTCGCTGCAGGGGGCCGCCATCACCGCGGTCAAGATCGATGGAGCTCTCCACGAGTTCACTTCGGTCCCCGACGTGGTGGAGGACGTGACCGAGATCGTCCTCAACTTCAAGGAAGTCATCGTCCGGTCACACACCAACAAGAGCCTCACGCTGCGCATCGACAAGGAAGGGCCTTGCCAGCTGACTGCTCGGGATATCTTGACCACCGATCAGGTCGAGATCCTCAACCCGGACCACAAGCTGTGCACCCTCGCCAAGGGTGGGCGCTTTGCAGCCGACCTGACGATCAACGTCGGCCGTGGCTACGTGCCGGCGGATCGCAATAAGACGCCGGGCATGGCCGTGGGGACCATCGCGATCGATGCGTTGTTCTCACCGATCCGGAAGGTCAACTACACCGTCACCAACGCGCGCGTCGGGCAGATGACCGACTACGACAAGCTCACGCTGGAAGTGTGGACCAACGGGACGGTCAAGCCCCTGGACGCCGTCGCATACGCGGCGAAGATCCTCAAGGAGCAGCTCAACGTCTTCGTGAACTTCGAGGAAGAAGAGGAGCCGATCGAAGCCGAGACCACGGAAGAGCCGCTCAACGAGAACCTCTTTCGAACCGTCGAGGAGCTGGAGCTCTCCGTGCGCTCGGCCAACTGTCTCCAAAACGCCGCGATTCACCTCATCGGCGAGCTGGTGCAGAAGACCGAGGCCGAGATGCTCAAGACGAAGAACTTCGGTCGCAAGTCGCTCAAGGAGATCAAGGAGATCCTCTCTGACATGGGCCTGTCGCTAGGGATGAAGATCGACAACTGGCCCCAGATGCTGGATCGCTGGAAGAACCAGCAGGCGACATCCTGATCCCGAGAGGGTTTCGAGAGAACCGCGAGGGAGTGAGAGATGCGACATCGCAAAGCAGGACGAAAGTTCGGACGCAACACCAGCCACCGGCGGGCCATGTTCCGCAACCTGGCAGGCAACCTCGTTCTGCACGAGCGAATCGAGACGACCGAGGCCAAGGCCAAGGAGCTCCGGCGCATCGCCGAGCGCCTCGTGACCAAGGCCGCCCGCCTCGGTGACGATCTCACGGCGGACATCGGGAAGCTGAAGGACGACGACCGGGACCGCGTGATCGCCAAACGGGTGCACGCGCAGCGGGTCGTCTCCCAGTTCTTGCCGCGTCGGATGGCGCGCACGCTTTCCGACGGATCGGTCGAAGAGATCGATCTGGTGCACAAGCTGTTCCACGAGATCGCGCCCCGGTACTTGCCTCGCATCAAGGACGGCAAGGGTGGTGGCTACACGCGGATCACCAAGCTGCTCGCCCGGCGCGGCGACAACGCGCCGATGGCGATCATCGAGTTCATCTCCAGTGAGGAGACGAGCTCCCCCGCCGCGGACGAATAGGGAATTGTGGGGACAGGTAAATTTCTCTACCGGACTTCTGCGGTCAGGTAGAGAAATTTACCTGTCCCCATTGTTGCGACCGGACTTCTGCGGTCAGGTAGAGAAATTTACCTGTCCCCATTGTTGCGTCCCCATTGTTGCCCATTGTTGCGCGCCTCGGCCGCGGACGAATAGCTAGGTGACGCCGGGCAGGGTGTCCGGCGCATCCAAGCCGCTGAGCAACTCGTCCTCTTCGGGTGGGGAGAGCGTGTCTTGGCGTGCCCTTCTTCGGCGGCGAAGGAACAGGAACACGACGAAGGCCAGGAGCGCGGCAGCCAGGCCCGCCGCCCACCGCCGGTGCTCGGACGCCCGCTGGGCCGTCCGTCCCGTGAGCGTGTCGATGGCCCGCGACGCCGCGGCGTGATCGGGGTCGAGCTCGAGCGCTCTCCGATAGCCCGGCAGATCGACGATTCCTCCCGAGAGTCGCCGTTCGGCGCGCACGAACGCGATCTGAGCTCGCCACGCCGCAGCATCGGGCAGATTCGGACCCAGCCGCACCGCGCGTTGGAAAAGCCGCTCGGCGCCGGCGAGATCGTCCTCGGCGAGCCGTCGGGCGCCCATCGCGGCGTACCCGGCTGCCATCTGGCTCCGCTCGGGTAGGGCTGGGGCCAGCTTCAGTGCATGCTCGAAGCGCTCGGCCATGGTCCCCAAGTCCCCCGCCCCGAGCGCCGACAGCCCCTCTGTCAGCTCCGTCCGCGCCGTCCCGAGACGCTGGTCGTCATATGCCGCGTACAGCGCCTCGGCGAGCCGCCGCCAGCCCCATGCACGATTCGCGTCCGATCCGGTTAGATTCCGGTAGGCGCGCCGGAGCTGCCAGATGGCGTTTCGCCCATACTGCTCGGTCGCCCAGCGAGCCGCCTGGCGGACCTTCAATCGATCGTGCGTCGTGAACGACACGACGACGGGCATGGCGTCCATGCTCCGGATGGTCCCGTACCCGCGCAGGGTGTCCGCGAGCACCGTGATGTCCGGCTGCTGAACGGCCGTGCCTGCCCCGTCGATGCCGAGCGTGCGCAGCCCGGCGCGCGCCCATTGCCTCGCCTTGGGCTCGGAGTGACCGAGCGACTCGATCAGGGTAGGCACGATCCGCGCACCCATGCGCTGGACGAGCCGGCGCGACTCCCACCGCCACGCCTCGAAGTCGGTCGCCATCAGGTCCACCATGACCCGGCCCGCCTCCACTGTTCCCATGGCCTCGAGCGCTCGAAGCAGCAGCAGGCGCTCGGCCATCGCGATGGTCACGCGATCGCGTTGCTCGCGGAGCACGAGGGGGACGCCGGGGGCCATGTCCACCTCGATGTCGTCCGCCCGTAGACTTCCGACGGTGTGGCGAAAGGCGCCCAGCGCTCGGTAGGCCGTGTCGCTGTGCAGCGGCCGCCGGCGGAAGCTCCGCACGCGGTCGTGCACGGCGGGGAGCGACTCCGGGTCGAGCGCCGCGAGCGCCCCGAGCGCGGCGGCGCGCTTGCTCTCGTCCTCGTCGCCCAGGTCCCGGGCGAGGCTCGCCAGCTCCGCCGACGAAGGCGCCAGCTCATCGTTCGCCGGTGACTGGGCCGCCGCCGGCGAGGTGCCCGCGAGCAGGGCCCAGGTCAGCCCTACACGATACGAAAGCCAGTAAATTCGCCGGTATAGCTGCGCCATCGGGTCTCGACCTTGTCGACGCGGGCGGTCGACGGGCCGTGCTGGGCCCACCCGAGGAAGTCTTTGACGTTGTCCTCCTCGCCCTCCACGACCATCTCCACGGCGCCGTCGGGCCGGTTCTTGACCCAGCCCGTCAGGCCGTTCTGGATGGCTTCCCGCCGGGCCGAGGCCCGGAAGAACACGCCCTGCACGCGCCCGCGCACGACGAGATGGATGCGCTTCTGGCCCATCGATACCCGTTTCGTAGCGGCCGGCCGATCCGAGGGCAAGTTATTGGGAGAGCTACTCGAGCTCAGCCTCGACCTTCGAGGGGATCGATCTCGTCGAAGAGGCGCGGGACGCTCGCGTCGGGAGTCTGCGATCGGGGCGAGGGATCGACGATTCCCAAGCGGTGGAGCCTGTCGGGTGCTCGGTGATCGAGCAGAGCCGCGGTCCCGGTGCACGCCGGCGCGGATCGCGATACGCTGGACTCGTGCGGAATGCGGTCCCTGTCCTGGCCCTCCTGGCGCTGTCGGCTTGCTCTGTCGACCGGACCGGGCTCGGGGCCGACTCCGGGCCCGACCCCGGACGGCTCGACGGTGCCGGCTTCGACGCCGCGGGCCGGGACGGCGGGCCCGACAGCACGGACGGTGGCCCGGTCTGCGACCCCGCGCGGTGTGACGACTCCGTCGCTTGCACCACGGACGGTTGCAGCGCGGACGGGACCTGCGAGCACCTGCCCGATGACGGCGCTTGCACGGCGGAGGCCGGGGGGCGCTGCGACTCGACCCTCGGCTGTCAGTACCCCACCTGCACCCCAGCGACGTGCACACCTGACGACGGTTGCTCCACGGCCACGTGCGAGGCTGACACCTGCGTGCGCACCAGCGCGTGCTCCGCGGCGCAGGTCTGTTGCGCCGGAAGCTGCGTGGCCCCCGGCTGCGATGACGACAACCCGTGCACCGACGACGCGTGCGGCGCGGGCGGCTGCGAGAACGTGAACAACACGGCGAGCTGCGACGACGGTGCGTTCTGCAACGGTGCCGACACGTGTGCGGGCGGCTCCTGCGTGGGCGCAGGCGACCCGTGCGGCGGGCTCATGTGCGACGAGGCCGCGGCGGCCTGCGTGGAGTGCTTCGTTGACGGCGATTGCAGCGCGCCTCCCCCGGGCAGCTGGTCCGCTTGCGGCGGCTTCGCCAGCGAGTGCGCGACGGTCGGCACGCAGAGCCGCACGGTGTCCACGGCCTCCTGCGTGGCCGGTGCGTGCAGCACGGCGACGACCCCCGAGAGCCGCACCTGCTCCCGCCCGACCGACGGCACCGCCTGCGGCATGGTCAGCTGCTCCTCGTGGACCGCCTGCGGCGGCTTCGGCTCCACCTGCGGCACCACCGGGACACAGAGCCGTTCGTGCACCGCGATGGTGTGCTCAGGCGGCGCCTGCGGCGCCGGCGCAACCACGTCCGAGACCCGGGGCTGCACGCGGAGCACCGACCGTGCCGCTTGCGAGCTCGACGGCCGGCCGTGCACGGATGACGTCTGCAGCGGAGGCCGGTGCACCCACCCCTGCCGGGTCGGCTGCTCCTGCGGTGGCGGGGATTGCAGCGGTCTCTGGTATTGCGACTGATGCCGGGGACCCGTCCCTCGCCGGCGGCGGCCGATGCGGGTCCTCCCGCGTTCCGGCGACGCCCCGGACGCGGTGCCCGATCGCCTCCTCGAGTCGCTCCGCCCGGGGGCAACGGAGCCGTGATGCGCATGCTGGTCTGTGCCCTGGTCCTCCTTGCTTGGATTCCGGGCTGCAGCCAAGGGGACACGAGCATGACGCCCGCGCGCCCACGCCCACCCGTGTGCGATGGCACACCCAACCTGCGGATCTTCATGGGCGTGGTCGGGGGTGGAAGCTGGCAATTCCCTCCGCCGGGGCGGCAGGTGCTGTACGACAACGGCACCTACCTGCTCGTGGACGGCGAGTGTCGCTTCTGGGCCAGGGGCCCGGACCCCTGGGACGACGTGCGGACCGGCGTCCTCGATGGGGTCCTGCTGGCCCAGCTTCTGGAAGACGTGCGACACGAGCGATGGGCCGACCTCGAAGGGATCTACGCGCCCGGCGGCGGCTACGACACGCCGGATATTCTGTTCGCCGACACCGAGACCTTCGTCGTGTGCGTCATGGGTTGCTCCTTGGGCGCGGTGCCGGAGGACGTGGCTGCGATGCGCGACGCGCTGTCGCCTTGGCGACTGCGACTCTGGTCCTACGGCACGCCCGTGGGAGGGGACGTGCGCGTGATGGCGATCCGTACTCCTCCCCCGCTCTACCTGGAAGGCCTCCCGACGAGCACGTGGCCCGCCACGACACCGATCGAGGATCTCGCGGTGGAGTACACGGAGGCGAGCTCGCTCGGCTACGGGGCCGGGCACCTTCTGACCGGCGCCGGCGCGGAGATCATGCGGTCGCTGCGTCGGTCGTATGTGAGCGGCGTGCACGGGGGCTTCTGGTACCGGTACCTGCCGATCCTCGAGGCCGACGGGACGTTCTACGAGGTCGCCGTCCGCGACACGACACCGTACGAGGATGAGCGCGGCCTGATCCCCATGTTGCATCAACCGCGGCCTTGACGCTGGATCGACCTTCGAGGGGTCGTCGTCGAAGAGGCGCGAGACGGCCACGGCGCGGATGCTCTGTCTAGGAGTATGGATCCTCTTCCTGGGCCGCTCGCCAGAGCTCCAGGTACTTGTCGCGCACGTACGGCTCGAGCTCGTCCGCGAGCTCCACGCCCAGCTTCGCGCTGACGATCAGGTCCAGCACGTCGGCCAGGTCGTGCAAACGGCGGGCGGCGGTCATTCCGGAGGCGAGCTTCAGCTCGAGGAAGCGCGGCAGCGGCAGCAGCGAGAACTTCTCGCCGCGGATGGCCGTCGTCGCCGGGTCGGGGAACGCCACGGGCTTGGGCTTGCCGTCTCCCGGAAAACGTCCCGTGCTCAGTACGTCGACGTTCACCCCGAGCTCGGTGTCGACGAGCTTGCCGGTTCCCTTCACGCGCTCCGCGTAGCCCCGACCGAGATACTTGTCCTTGAAGCGCTGCAAGTCCTCGTCTCTCAGGATCACGTCCACGTCCACCGTGACACGACGGTGCCCATAGACGTTCAGGGCCAGGGCCCCGATGATGGCGTACGGGATGCCTTCTGCTTCGAGCAGGGTCGTCAGCTTCTCCCTGGCCTTGTCGACCTCCCCTTCGCCCATGAAGAACCTCCCGCAGTACGCCTCTCCCTCCAGATACCGCGCCTGGTCCTCGGCCGAGAGCCACCCCGCACCCCACGCCGGCGATTCGCGACCGTGCTCCATCGGATCGAGCGTAGCCGGCTGTGTCTCCCGTCGCAACGCGGCGCCCCGCCGAGCCTCCGAGCTCGTGCGCGTGCGGTCTCGAGAAACCCAGTCCTGCGGGTCAGCTCCAGGCCGGGCTTGCCGGGCGGCGCGCGCCATCGCCGCCCATCTCCGACTCAAGGAGTCGCGGTGGCGAAGAGCAACAGGGCGCTCGGAGGGCAGTCCGCGCACCCGCCGTTGACCCGCAAGTGGGCCGCTTCGACACGAACTTGCAGCCCGAGGCTTGGCAGTGCGATCGTTTCACCGGCCCGCGCCGCGTGGGTTGCGCCGTCCACCGCGTGCAGGATCACCGATACCGGCAGTCGCAGACCCGCCGAACCATCGGCCTCGCCGTCCTCGGCATCCAACGCAAGCGGCATGCACTCGGTGGCACCGTGCTCGATGGCCGTCGCATAGCTGGGCAAACACACGCTGTGGAAGTGATAGGTCGTCTGTGAAAACGTCCCTGCGTCGCCGCTCGTGCCCGAGAACAGTAGCTGTCCGAGACCGTCGCGCAGCTCCATCACGTAGTGTATCCCTCTCGTCGCAGTCGAGTGCTCGTAGCAAACGGTCACCGCAACCGGGTCTCCTGCCTCGAGGGCAGGGGACGCGTCGGCCGGAAAACCGATGACCCGCCGGCCCCACGCCTCGAAATCTACGGTGACGCTCTCGGCGTTCACGTCGGCAACTCGACCCTGGTCGCCGATCGCACGTGACCCCGGAGGGATCGGTTCGAAGAGCGCTTCCAGGTTGGTCGAGAGCCTGTATGCGGGTCGACCGCCGGTCTCGAGGCAGACGGTGCTGCATTGGGTTCCCACGGAGACGCACTCCCGGAAGGCGATCTCGCAGGCATTGCCGATCGGACAGCCGTCACAAGCGGACGTTCCGTAACGCGTTTCGAAGGCTACGGGTCGACCGTCTGAATCGCAGACCAACGACTCCCTCGTGTGCCCTCCATCGTCGTTTCCGGCATCAATCGGATCCGCAGCAGTCGGTTCTCGGCAGCTCGCGAGCACGAAGAGCAGACCCACGACGCTCGCGCGCAAACCCATGACTACTCGTCCCAGTTGCCGATCAACTCGGCGCTCAGGTTCGCGCTGCCCAGCACGAACGCCGACTGACCATCGCCCACGGCTCCATGAAACACGCCGTCCCAAACAGAGGAGGCACTCTCGCCAGAGCTCTTCCGCGCTGTCCACCGACGTCGAAGAACGGTTCCGGCGCCGGTCCGATGACGATGTCTCCCTCGCTCTCCGGCCCAGCGCCGCCGGCCAAGGGGAGCTGCACTTCCGCAGCCT
>Ga0214473_10003075_pt1 | contig 20347 bp, 17 predicted proteins | sample RVTome_7_FD_203509 | JGI IMG/M metagenome (GOLD analysis project Ga0214473, IMG submission 203509) | Soil microbial communities from uranium-contaminated site in the Upper Colorado River Basin, Wyoming, United States - RVT98D197 | ecosystem: Environmental > Terrestrial > Soil > Contaminated >... | reverse complement strand
AACTCCTTCTTGCTTGTCATCTCTCTTCCTCCCCATCATAGGAATTCAAGTTTATCCAGGATCTCCATCAGCTTGCTGTCTCCTTCCGCAGGGGGGCGCCAGTCCACGTGGATAACCTCGACCCCCTGGATTTTTAGGCTTTCAAGAAACGAATCAATCCCGATGTTTATGACTCTCATAGGTTTTGTGATCAACTCCATCTCCTTATCCATACTCTCCTCCCCTTAAGCAATTTTGGCTCGTCCTCTACTGACGATCACCGCTGCCATCCTTGCTGCCTGGGCATTACTCGGCATGACGACCACACCGCCATCGGTCAGCTTCTTAATCTGTTCCTCTCGACCCTGTGGATCTTCAAAAGTGCCCACAACAGAAGCTACCACCGAAAGATATCCGCCTGATTTTTGTCTCAGGGATTTCGCTTCCTCGATCGTGCTTAACAGGGCTCCTGCCATGTCCTCATTGGATCCATACCCTAAAACCACATCGAGCAGAATGACTGCGGTCTCAGGGTCTTTTGCCTCCTGGATCAGCCGCTGTTTCCGGACAAAAGGATCGATCATCGGGTGGGCACGTCCCACGGTGAATTCTTCATCCCCTAAATCGATCAATGCATGACCTGCACTGACCTTGGCATCTTTCATCTTCAGTTCGGCCCGAGGCGGCATGTTCGAGGTAACCGATGGAAGGAGGTCCGCCAGGATCAGCGCCGCCTCACTACACACTGTCCCGCCGGAATAAAGCCCCCTCACATACTGCTGTTTCTCGTCGAATCTGTTGTATTCCCTCTCGGCTATCTTCAAGACATTTCCTGCTTCTTTGGCAAATACCCTTTCTTTGAACTCTTCGCCCCGGATGAGACATACTGCCCTGAGAGCAGCATCTTCCAGAGTTTTTGTGACAAAAACCTTATCGGTGGTCTCGAGGGAAGAAGAGAGCCCAATGAAATTGAGGACCACCGGTTTGCTCATTCTGGCAAGAACTCCGGAGAGTTCTTGAGCCGTATGGGGTCCTGGCGGCTTGGAAATAAGAACAATCACTTTGGTCCTGGGGTCTTTTTCCAGGATGCGAAGCCCCTGTCTGGTGGTGATCCCTCCAATCTTGTCCGACAGATCCCTTCCCCCAGTTCCAAACCCATGAGAGACGCCAACTCCGGCATTACTGATGAGCGAGGAGACCTCCTGGAGGCCTGTTCCCGCAGCAGCGACGATGCCCACGGGCCCTTCCTTTAAAACATTTGCAAAGGCTAAACCGATCCCATTGATGATGGCCGTCCCACACCCGGGCCCCATGACCAGGAGTCCTTGCCCTTGGGCGAACTTCTTCAACTCAAGCTCTTCATCAATGGTCACATTGTCACTAAACAAAAACACGTGAAGGCCTTGTTTGAGTGCCCTGAGGGCTTCTCTCTTGGCATAAGTACCTGGAACAGAGATTAATGCCAGATTTGCCCCTGGAAGAACCTCAAGTGCGGATTCAAGGGTCTTCGGATTCATCTGACCGGCCCCCTGAGATCGTGTGGCTTCCCTCTCTAATTCGGCTTCAATGAACTTCAATACCGGATCAAGGTAGGATTCATCTTCAAGGGAAACAGAGACAACCAAATCATCCGGCTTTGCTTCTTCAAGGACGGCCGTAAACAGACCAACATCTCTTAAAATCTGTTTATTCAGATCCGTTGCCATGACCACCGCACCCTTCTTCACCCCCTGAAGCTCCGCAATCTTGCCCGAGATCCGCATCAACTTCAACGAATCAAAGTACCGGTTTCCAAGAACGATGTTTTTTACTATACCGCTCATCATATCTTATTCCTTTCGCCTCAATGTAACGAATTCTTCTAAGCACTTTCTGAATTTGCCGGCTCACAATATTTGAATCAGTTCTTTAGGTGTACTCGGCCTCCAGTAAACTTGGTCTCCTCTTCTTAAAATAAGACACGAAAGATAGAGCCAATAAAAGCAAAGCAGAGAATATAAAAATCGCTGATATCGGTCTATAAAAGAAGATCGAAAAACTTCCGTAGGACATGGATAATGATTGTCGAAAAGCTTTCTCCATCAATTTACCCAGAACAAAAGCCATCACTAGTGGTGCGGGTTCAAACATTAATTTTCTAAAAAGGTATCCTATTACTCCAAAAAAGAGCATGCTAAATATATCGAAAATGCTGTTATTGATGCTATAGGAACCAATTAAACAAAAAAGTAATATCAAGGGGAATAAGAACCTATAAGGCACTCTCAAAACCTGGACCCAGATCCAGATCAGAGGAAGATTGAGAATTAAGAGCATAATATTACCAATATACATGCTGGATATCACTCCCCAAAATAGATCGGGCTTTTCAGATATGAGAAAGGGACTGGGTTGGATGCCATGAATTAGTAAGGCACCAAAGATGATAGCCATCACGACATTCGGTGGTACCCCCAGGATTAAAAGGGGAACAAAGGCCCCTCCTGTTGCAGCATTATTAGCCGCCTCGGGCCCAGCAACACCCTCGATCACGCCTGTGCCAAATTTCTCCGGATATTTTGAGATCCTCTTTTCCACTCCGTATGAAGCGAAAGAGGCGATGATCGCTCCACCACCTGGGAGCACTCCTAAAAAAAAGCCCAAAACTGTTCCTCGAAGGATTGCCCACAAGGACCTTTTCCATTCCTCTAAATTAGGGAATAGATCTTTGATCTTTGTCTTAATAAATTCTCTTTTTGTAATCCTTTCCAAATTAAATAAAACTTCTGATATCCCGAATAGCCCCATCACCATGGGAACCAGATCAATCCCATCCGATAAAGCCATTAGCCCGAAGGTAAATCTAAATTTACCAGTTAAACTATCCATCCCGATCTGACTCAGAAAAAGGCCGAATAGTCCCATGATTAAGGCCTTGATTAAAGAACCCCTTGCTAAGTATGTCAAAATAGTTAAACCCAGGACCATTATAGAAAAATATTCCGGAGGACCTAATTTAAGAGCCACTTTTGCTAAAGTAGGAGAAGCTGTCATTAAACCAATCACAGCTAATGTCCCGGCAATAAAAGAACCTATCGCTGATATTCCTAAGGCAGCCCCAGCCCTTCCCTTGAGGGCCATTTGATAGCCATCAAGGGAAGTTGCTACGGAGGCCGCTTCTCCCGGGATGTTTAATAAGATAGAGGTAGTGGATCCTCCATACATCGCACCATAATATATCCCAGCAAGCATTATGACCGCCGGGATAGGCGAGAGTTTAAAGGTAGCTGGCAGAAGCAAAGCAATGGCAGCGGCCGGACCTATCCCGGGGAGGACTCCGATCAATGTCCCGGCCAATACCCCAATAAAACAAAAAGTTAAATTCAATGGCTGCAACCCTATCTGCAACCCGAATATCATGTGGTCGAAGATTCCCATTTAAGTTTCCGCTACTTGATCATTCTAATGAGTAGGCCTTCAGGCAGTTGGACCTGAAGCCAGATTCCAAAGATCATATAGCTAAGAGTGACTGTTATGATAGAACTAATAATGGCCACAGGCCATCTTTCAGGCCCGATGTGTTTAAATAAAAAAAGCATTAAAGCAAAAGTAGCCAATAGGTAGCCTAATCTCTCCAAAAGAAGTGAGTAAATGATCATAATTAACAAAGTTAAAATGATTTTTTTCCAATTGATGTCTATCGCCCATATTCTTTTTTCTTCTTCTGCCGCGGGTTTGCGCCAAAGCGTTTCAAAGATGAACACTACCGAGAGAAGTCCAAAGAAGGTGCCAGTTAAAAACGGAAATAACCCTGCACCGGGAGAGTAAAATTTACCTATCTCAAGGTGTATGGATTTATAGAAAATAAAAATCGATAAAATCAGCCAAATGACTCCACTTATTAAATTTAGCTTTCTCATGAATCTAATAGACAAAAATTAGGATTATAGCCTTAGGAAGATTTGTCACCTTCTTTTAAACCTATTATAAACCTATACTAAAAACTTATTTTATCAACAAGCCTAGTTCTGTAAATATTTCTCTATATCTTTTTACTTCTTCAGTCACAAAAGATTTGAAATCATCAGGGCCGAGGTAAGCCGGTATATCTCCAATACCTTCTAACATTTTCTTCCATGATGTATCATTTATTGATTTTTGGATGGCCTCAACCCATTTCTTCACCACATAATCGGGCAGTTTAGGAGGGCCACAAACTCCTTGCCAGCCGATGATGTTCGCTTCGGGAAACCCCAATTCTTGAGAGGTAGGGATATCAGGTAAGTTTTTGACTTTAATTGGAGCTAATAATCCCCTTAATTTTCCTCCTTTAATTAGAGGAGTGAGCATTGTAGCAAAATTATAACAAAAATCGACATCTCCCCTCAGAAGAGCGAGATTTTCCTCGGCACCAGAGTCATAATGGATTGGATTTACATAATCTGTAGGAATTTTTGCGGACTTTAACAACACCAGGGGACCAAGATGTTGGGTTGTCTGGAGACCGGCAGTTGAAAACTTTAATTTCTTTGGATTTTTTTTGACATAATCGAGCATATCATGCAATGTTTTGAACGGCGAATCATTCCTTACCGCGAGCATCATAGGGCTTGACTGTAAGCGCGCAATGAATGTAATCTCGTCAAATCGAAAGGGCAGGTTAGGATTCCTGGCTGGAACAATAGTGTTTGGCCCTGCCGTTGCACCCATCATTATATATCCATCTGGCTTGGTTTGCCTGCTAATGTATTCAAAGGCAATGGCTCCTGAAGCCCCCGGCTTGTTGACTACAACAACGGGTTGGCCTATGTATTGGGGAATAACGCTTTCTAAAAACCTTAAAGCAATATCTGTGACCCCTCCGGGCCCAAACGGAATGATAATTTGAATTGGCTTTCTAGGGTATTTTTTTTCTTGAGCCATGGCTGTGAAAACCTGGAATAAAAATAAAAAAACGATAAAAAGTGTACAAAGGGTACGGATCATTTTCGTTGCTTTCATACTCCCTCCTCCTTTCCTGATAAGATTTCGAATGAACGGAAACACTTTTTTAGCTCTTAAACTATAATCTCCTTCCTCTTCGCTGGAAACTATTCGAACCACTTTCCCGAAATGGCGGCTTCAATGCACTGGCTAATATTTCCCAAATAGGTTTCGATCTTTTCTCCTTTTACTAAATATGCCGCAGTCTTGACGTTATCGGTCACGATGGTTTTGAAATTGTAACCACACTTATCCAGAGGACACGCCATCGCGCAGGTATCTGTCAATACACATCCTCCAGCCTTCTCTATAACTTCAAGCAAATTCATGTTTTCTGCCATCGCTCGTGTAGCGTAATCGGTCCATACCCATAACTGAATTGCTCCATGAACTTTCTTCCCCTCCAATGCTTGAGCCACTTCTTTTAGATCCTCTATGGAGTAGTGGGGACACCCCAACGTCACTAAATCCACCTTTTCTGAATGCCCACTGGAGACCATGGCTCTCGCTTCTTCAAGTTGCCGGCGACCTATCACAAGAGTTTCCACTTCTTTAGGTATCTTTCCATGAAAGGCCATCTTTAGATTAGAAGCCTCTGGAGTAACTCCTTCTATATGTACCATGGGAATTTTCCCGAATGGAGGACCCACCGAGCTGACGAGATCCTTCAATCGTCGATTGGAGATTAACTTCGGCAGACCTAAAAATACGGGTATTCGATCGAAAAAACTCTTTGCCACATACAGTCCTAAACACATCCAGTCGATACTATCCTTCATTTCGGTTTCTACCCGAATGATTGCCTGAGCTTTCCTATTTTCGGTGAGATGGAGACCAAACGCCGGTATTCTCCCAGCTACAGCCGCCATAATAGCTGTGGCATGAGCTTCAAAATTGGTCCTGGCCCCTAAAACAGAGTTTGCGTAACACACTGCATTGTGCTCTCCCCAGGCGACGTGGTCTCCAAGCTTAGGAGCAATGAAGCTCCAATAGGGTGAACAGGAATAAGTCGGTACGAAGCCGAGTTTTATGTAAGCCTTATCCATTCGGACCTGATTCTGATAAAAGAGGGCAGGGAGTCTCATTACCTTTTCCCATCGTTCGTGATCCACACAGGTAGGGTTTATTGTGGCTGGAACCTTTACCTTGGATTCCGTTTGGGCCAACCATTCTAAAAATCTGACCGCACCTTCACCCGCTACTCTGTAACCACAAGCTGCCGGATGAGCACTGGCAATAGGGGCCATTTTCTTGGCACCAAAAGCTTGGCCGAGTCTGACTAGGTAATCCATGCATTTACTAACTCCTTCACCTTGTTCTCCTGCAAGCATCTTTTCCTCTTCGTCCGATAGGGAAATGGCAGGAATAGAGATTTGTCTTTGCCCCTCTTTTTGCATCTCTTTCTCAATTTCTGTAGAATTCTTGATAATTTCAACTATTCCCTTCGATGCATCAACTCTAATGTAATCTCCCATTTGGACCAGTTCCCAGAAATTGTTTTCCAGTTGGTCGACCAGAGGGATGTCGGCCAGGATAGCCCCAGAAGCGGTAAAGAGGTCTGCTTCCTCACATACAATTGCTCTTGGGCTGGTACCATAAATTAATTTCATGCCATACAACGCCCAATCTCCACCCGAATAACCAAGACCTGTGGGCATGATCAAAATCTTTCCTTTCATACTGATATCATTAAGCTCATGCCCTCTCCACTTGAACGTCCCTGTTTCTACCTCTATACCTACTCCTGAGATGGCAACAGGAGATTTGGCTACGAGTGCGTAGCCTTCTCCGTAACCTGGGGAAACCCCACGTCCCTTCAATACTATCTTCTGGAGCATTGATTGGTTCCTTATTTTTATGCCTCCGATTTGCCATGGGGCCCCTCTACGTGGCGCCCCTTTTTTCACAATTTATACTCCGTGTCAAATACCTTACTCTTGGAAATTTCCTTATTCATTCGAATCTTATAGGTTTACTAATTTTGCGAACGCTTCCAGTGCATCTGTAAAACATTTCATGGGGGCACGGGTTATCCCAGCTCCGATTTGGCCTACCCCAGGATCCTTGTGGGAAACAGCCGTGTTTATTACAGGAGTAATACTCGTTCTCACTACTCGCAGGAGATCGATCCCTGTTGGGGATCCGGAAAAATCGAGATAGGGAATCGTAAAATTGCGATTCTTTATCACGGTGATCTCATACATCTCTCTTGTATAATTAATTGCTTGCGATATGGTACCTCCTATGAATTCCACCATGCTGGGAGCTGCTGCCATTGCAAAGGCACCGATACCTCCTGTCTCTGTAATAGAGCTATCTCCCATGTCAAGCCCAGCGTCTTCGGGACCAAAACCAGGAAAATAAAGCGCATCCACTTTAGGGGATGAAGCGGTGAACCACTGGTCCCCCAATGCACTTACACGGATTCCAAAATCTGTTCCGTTTCTGCACATTGCTGTCACAATACTGCAATAGTCAATCCCGTGCGCTGCAAGACAAATCGACTTGCATGCCGCCATGACCGCCGTCGAGATAAATCTGTCATCATCGACAAGCCAAGATGCAACTTCATGGAGCTCATCTAAGTGACAGCCTGTTTTCAGGAGATGGGGCGTGATCTCCCAAGCGAAAAGCGCGTTCTCCGCAATATTTCTATTGTGTCCGTCATCTCCCATATGCAATGAGCGAGCGATCAGATTCGTTAAATTAAATCCTCCGCTGTTTCGCAAAGCAGCGCCTATGATCGGCCCCAAGCGAACATTTCGCTCCAAATTTCTTTTTACATGTTCATCATAGACACCGAAACGCAATGACTTCGTCGCCGCATCCCTTATGTGTGCATAGCTAAAATTGCCGTGGACCTTGTCCTCCACGACAAATACGGCCATGGAGGGGCTTGTGATTCCTGCCATGATCCCGATGGCATTGTGGTGATGACAGGGGGACAGTACAACCTCTCCATTTCTTATCAGCTGTTCGGCCTCTTCCGGATTTTTGGCCCAACCTTCATACTGGACTGCTCCAAGAATGCCCCCCTTCATGGAAGCGCACATCCTCTCCCATGCTATCGGAGGCCCCGCATGGAGAATAGTCCTCTCCGTCATACCGGGAATGGCTTGGCTTGCCTGTTTAACATCCACTAGGAAGGGCCGCGAATCGCACATCCGCTGTACGGCTTTACGGTTTCCAATTTCGATTAATTCCTTACTGCCCGGCATAGATCCTCCTGCCTCAGGCCACGGCAAACCGAGTCGACAAGCTCCTTGCCCATCTTGCCAGTCTTCGATCTAGGCATCCAGTTCATTTCTTGGGTGCCTCCTGATTGCATATTTCCAAGGCGATCCCAGCATAGAGCTTCGAAGCTTTCACAAAGTCCTCTATTTCAACCCCGTCTCTGGTCAAAGCTAACCCAGGCCCGTAAGTAATAGCTGGTATTCCGGCTTGATTGAATATGTTTATATCCCTCCAAACGCTGGTTATCACACTTGCCACTTTAGGAGGTTTTTCTCCGAAAAAGTTAAAATGCACCTTCTCAATTGCATCCCTTAGAACCTCAATGCCCTTACCTTCGTATCCCCTTCGGAACATATAGATTTCCACCGTCCCTTTGATGTTGATTTCTTCTAGAAGTTCTTCTAACTCCCTTTTCACCGACATAGGGCTTTTATTAGGTGGAATTCTCACATCAACGTATAAGCAGCACATTCCAACCGTTTTGCTGGGCTTATAAGGTAAACCGCCTCTTATCCCGCCTATATTCACCTTAGGGATGGCTACTCCCAATTCAAATTCATACCTATTCTTCTGCTCGTATTCCAGAGCCCATTCTTCAATAGCTTGGATAACCTTGCTCATTCTGACTACTGCATTGGGATTCTCCTCCAATGGAACAGGCCGTTGGATGTGAGGAGTATATATGCCCCCTACACCTTTAACTGTGATTTTAAAATACCCTGCACCATTTTCCATCCATGTTAGCGCGAAACGTGATGCTTCGGCAACCAATGCGTAGTCGGCTATAACACCATGGTTCACCAAGTGCTGAGTACCAGTTCCTTTCCCGAGGTATTCAGGACCCTGGTATTCGTCCACTGGGGCCATGCCTATCTCCCCTACCACCGCAGTCAGAATCAGATCGCCTTTAAGAGTGATACCGCTTTCCTTAATCGCTTTAGCTGCAATTAAAAATGTTGCCATTAAACCTCTATCATTAATGACTCCGAGTCCATAAATCCTATTGTCTTTGACCCACGAATTTGTGTAGATAGTCTCAAGCATTTCTCGATCCCCGATCATCCATATATCCTCCGGGCCACCAAACTCCGTATCCATGTGACTATTAAAAATCAGACTTAAGCCATTTCCAGTGCCCCTCAGGTACCCTATAACATTAAAACGCTCCCCAGCAACCGGTTGCTTCATGACTTCAAAACCATTATTTTTCAGCCAGTTGTAAATAAATTCTCCTATTTCTTTCTCATGTCCAGTGGGTCCATAGGTCATGCCCATTTCCAAAGCCAGTTGAACAAGCTCCTTCTCGTCAATCTTAGAGACTATCAAAGATAAATCAACAGACATATCAAACACCTCCCTTTCGTATTTTTGATGTTTCCATCAATTTCACTTGCCTTCATCGCTTTTGCAAAAAGAATGTGGAAAGAGCCGGGAAGATAACGATGATTGCGAGGGCAAATAATAATGCGATAATGTAAGGGATCGCGTTCTTGACAATCCGGGTGTAAGGCACCCCTGTAACACTACTGGCAATAAACAGGTTCATCCCAAAAGGTGGCGTTATATACCCTATGGCAAGGTTAACGACCATGATGACTCCGAAGTGTATTGGATCATATCCTATTTTTATTGCGACGGGAGCTAATAAAGGCGCCAAAAGAAGAACGTTCGGGCCGGCTTCCATGACACAGCCAGCGATGAGCAAGATCAATTGAATGATAATCATCAAAATGACTGGATTTTCTGACAATCCCAGCAGAAGCTTAGCCCCAAACTCAGGCATATGAATCACCGCCAGGGTCTCCGAAAGTATCCCGGCCATAACGATGATCGGAGCGATCATTCCCGCGATTTCTGCGCTCCCTTCCATGACTCGCGGTAAATTTCTAATAGAGAGCTTTCTTGTAACAAAGAGCCCTGCAAGCAGGCAATAGATCACAGCCACGGATGCCGCCTCTGTGGGAGTGAAAATACCTCCATAGATCCCTCCGAGGATAATGAAGGTTGCACCGAAAGGCAATTTTGCCTTCCAGGCCGTCTGAAGGAATGTCTTAAATCGGAATGGAGTCTTACTTCCAATCTGGCGATGCCGACAAACTAAAAAAGCGGTACAAGACATGGCGGTCACCATCACAAAGCCTGTTAAAATACCTCCTAAGAATAGGTCACTGACGGAAACTCCTGCGGTGATGCCATAGAGGATGAATATGATACTCGGAGGGGTGATGATTCCTACCGCTCCACAGGAAGCGATTGTCCCGGCTGCGAAGTCAGCTGGATAAGCATCCTTCTTAAGTTCCGGTACCATAATCTTTCCGATGGCGGCGACAGTGGCCGAATTGGAGCCACTGATTGCTGCAAACCCCTCAGCAGCCCATAAGGTTGTAACGGCAAGCCCCCCCCGTAGCCATCCGACTGCTGCCCTGGCAAAATCTACCAGGAGTTTCGAAATACCCCCTTCTGAAATGAGATCTCCTGTAAGAATGTATAGTGGTAGAGCCAATAAAGGGAAAACGTCAAGTCCGCCGAAGGCCATCAAACCGATGTTTGCCAACGGAAAGGAACCCGTCAGCAAGGTAATCAAAATCGTCCCGATGCCGAGACAAACAAAAATTTCAACCCCTAAGAGCAATAGAGCCGTCATTACTCCAAGGCTAAGAATCATCCAGAAATCCATATCGACATCCACCCCTTGTTCAAGAAGTCATCGATTTACAAATCCCAAATGATAAATCTAAACTACTCAGTCGCAGTTATGATTGTTTCTTCTTCAATCAATGGTTGGCCTTGACGGAATCGTTTCAGGATTGCCAGAAATCGTTCGACAACCCGAAATGCAATCAGGGCCCACCCGATGGGGACCCCGATCGTCGCTAAGGCCATGGGCAATTCTATCCCGAGCATTTTCTGACCATATTGCAGGTTTGTTGTAAAAATACCGAAACTGTAGTAGGTCACCACAACAGCTAAGGAGAAGAAACAGATATCGCTCAACACATAGGTCCAGAATTTCTGTTTTTCATTCATATATTGTCGGACTAATTCAATCGACAGGTGCCTGCGTCTCCGTGTGCGGAGAGCGGCCCCAACGTAGGTCAGCCAAATGAATGCATAGATCGAGGTTTCCTCACCCCATGTACTTGCGGCGTGAAGAAAGTAGCGGCGGAGAACCTCGACCCCGATCATGACAATCATGTAGCTGTAAAAAACAGAAATGAGCCAAAACTCGATTTTCTTATTGAATAAGTCTAACAGCTTCTCGAGAAGACGCATCACACCCCTCCTGAATACACATCAGTGAATAAAGCATAAACCCTTCCTGATACCCTAAAGGCTGACCGGTGGTGGGGTTTCGATTCATGCTTTCTACTTCTTCCACCATCGCCGTTTCTCAATCGCCCCGGGGGCCTGAGCTACGCGGAGCACTGTCTCAAACGCTTTCTTACCGAATGTTTCCACAAGCGGAGCAAACTTATCTTTGTGACGATCGTAGGCGACCCAATTCTTCCAGGCATCCAATTCTGACGGTGTTAATAAAACCTGCTTTACCCCGGCTTTCTTCCAAATGGAAGTCGAAGGAGAATTGGGATAGATGCCGATTTGGCGAAAATGATAATCGTAAAAATTGTCGTGTGCAAAAACCGTTGCCTCATAAGCCGCTTCCATGATTACTTCCTGCAACCTCGGAGACAGATTCCGATAGAAACTGGTACTGAGCCAAGTAGCGTCAGAACTGGGCATGATCCCGGTGTTGATTATCTGGCCAGCCACTTCCTGGAAGCCGAAGTCAGACATGGCCGCCACATTTACGTGGATGCCGTCAATGGCCCCTTCCTTCATGGCGGTGTAAGTTTCGCCCCACGCGATTGGAGTTGGATTACATGGCAACGTCTTAAGAATCTCTTGCTCAAGCCTTGAACCCGTCACCCGAATCTTCAGTCCCTTTAGATGTTCAGGTAGCCGGACTTCAGGGATACCCTTTCTCAGATTGAACCACCTATCTGGAGCGTGCACGTAAAGACAGATCAACCCCGCCTCCATGCTCTTGACGCGGATGGCATCGTTTACCTCTTTACTGTACTGAAGCTTCCAGTAATTTTCTTCTCCGATGGTATAAGGGAAATCTGTCACGTTCCAAATGGGGATCAAACCGGCCACGTTCTGGGTACTGCATGTGCAACCCTGGATGATTCCTTGTTGGACCTTTTTCGCGAGGATTGTCTGAACTCCTAAAGAACCTCCTTCAACGACATTAATAGCTATTTCACCTTTACTCTCTTTTTCCACGATTTCTTTAAACTTTGAGAACCCGATCAATTCTACGTAACATGTGACGACCGGTCCATCAGCCCAGCGATTTGAGAGACCGCCGGTTCCAAACGTGAGGGTATGTTTCGCAGCCGCCATTTTCCCTTTCTCCTTAGCAGCTTGGGCTACGATTCTTTCTCGAAGTTCTTGAGCATCCGCTGCTGAAGAAGCTCCTAAAATTCCCCCTAACGTGGCTGTGCTTCCGAATACTGCCACCAAACGTAGAAAGTCGCGACGATCTACCTGTACCCATCTTTTTTTCTCTTTTGTCATTGTTTATCCCTCCTTTTCGAAAAGATCCCGATAGAATCGGGGTAAGAAATTATAAGTTCGATCCTCCGTTACCTTCCCCATAACCATGCCGAAATAATCTACCCTATGTCTACATCTCGCCTTCCGCGAATTTCTGAATTTTGATCTCCACCTTTTCCTCAAGGCCCTTATAATATTCTATTAGGATATCCAGAACCTCGGGCCGGCTGAACTCCACTGGAGGCTTCTCTCCTTCTGAAAGCATCTTCCGGAGCTTGGTCCCGCTTAGAATCAACTGGTCATCCTTCCCATGGGGGCAAGTCTTTGGAGATGCCATCCCGACACACTTGTAGCAGTAAAAGGTCCAGTCAATCTTCAGGGGTTTGATCATAAGGGCATCCGGCGGGATCTGATCGAAGATATCCTGGGCTTCGAAGGGGCCATAATATTCCCCCACTCCGGCATGGTCTCTTCCCACAATGAGGTGAGTGGCACCATAATTCTGTCTGAAGACGGCATGGAGTAAAGCTTCCCGGGGTCCCGCATAACGCATCTCCAGAGGATAACCCTTCTGGATAACCCGTTCTTTTGGGAAATAATATTCCACTAATGTATCGATGCACCTAACCCGCACATCAGCCGGAATGTCCCCTGCTTTCAACTTTCCAATGAGCTGATGGATGAAGAGCCCATCAGTGACCTCCAGTGCAATCTTAGCCAGGTACTCATGAGACCGATGCATAGGGTTTCTTAGCTGTAACGCAGCAATGGTCCGCCATCCCTTTTCTTCGAAGAGTTTGCGAGTTTCCTCCGGTGTCGCATAAATCCCTTTGAATTTTTCCGGATAGTCGCTCTCACTGAAGACCTTCACCGGACCACCGATATTCACATTCGCCTGACCCATGACTTTGGCTACCCCAGGGTGTTCGAGATCAGCGGTCTTGAAGACTTGCTTGCACTCGTGGACTTTATCGATGGTGTATTTCTCCTGTACCACCATGCACCCCATGAGTTCGTCGTTCTCATCATCGATCAAAGTTACTTCTTGGCCTTCTTTCAGATTTTTGGCCAATTCCTTAGTCACTGACAAGGTGATGGGGATGGGCCAGAATGTTCCATCCGCCATCTTCATCTCATCGCATACACTCTTCCAGTCAGCCTTACCCATGAACCCTTCAAGGGGGCTGAATGCCCCAATCCCCATCATGATCAGATCATCCCTTTCACGGGTCGTCATCCGAACCTGCAGGAAGGACTTGGCTTTCTCTCTTGCCTCTTTCAATTCTTCTCCATTTAGCAGTAAAAGCTTGAGTTTTCCTCCATGTGGCGGTATCAACTTTGACATAACTTCTCCCACTCTTTCTACATGTATCCTAATTTCCGCAGCCTCTCCATGGCTTTCTCTTTGTCCTGTTGCCTCCCAGCTCGTTCCTCTGTATTTTCTAAATCCTGTTCCCAGGCAGGCACCCCTTCAACCGATATCAGGCTGGTTGTCTTGGCACCTAAGGACCGATAGCCCTTCTCATAGAGGGAACAATGAGGAATATTAAAAGCAGCATAAGTATCCCATAGGTCTTTCTCTATGAAATGGAGAATCGGCTTGATCCGTGTATGCTCGGGAATCAAATGCTCTGCTGACTTATGTTCGAAATAAGTATCATCAAATCTGGCCGGATGTTCATCCCAACGCAGTCCTTGAAAAACGGCTTTGATCTTATTTCTTTCAAGCCACTGATTGAAAACCACTGTTTTCATCAAATGATTCCCGGTATAGGATTCCGCCTCAAACGGAAATTCGGGTTCCTTGAAATCGATCCGTTTAAGTTCTTCCTGATTGCGTTCATTTAAATCTTTAACCTTTACGATGGCGCCCAAAGTATGGTTGGCTGCTTTCAAGACATCTTCATTCCGACAGACTTCGAGAGGAACTTTCCATTCTTTTTTGTATCGATCTACAAAGGCCTCGATTTCTTTAAATTCATCCCCCTCACCGATGATCATCGTTTTCGGAACAGAGAGATTCTTCTCTTGACACACCTGTCGGATGCACCAGAGCGTTAGCCCGCTGTCTTTCCCCCCCGTCCAGGTGATTCCAATCTCTTCCTGTTTAAACTTCCCAAAGGCCTCCCTGATAACCCCTTTCGACAACTCAACGAGTTTGGCACACTGCCTTTTTCTTTTTTCGCTGATGGTTTTATTAATCGGCATCTTAGCTCTCCTTTCTACCCAATCCATTTTTTTTGCTGATTGCCCTCCGAAGTTTCTTTCGTCACACACATGGACACTCGAAGGATCAGTAGGGAAAAAGGCCTTTCTCCCTACTGATCCCAACATAGAAGTTTTACTCCGTGGTGTAACCCAGCCGGCGAAGACGCTCTGCAATAGCCTTCTTTTCCGTTTCGGGCATTTCGCGACGTTTAAGGCCTTTATCCAAGGCTCGATAAGCATCATTAACCTGCTCACGCATTTCCTGAAGCCAACGGGGAGCGTGCATTTTCAATCTGTCAATCAGGTTATTTTGTTCTAAAGGATCTTTCTTCAGATCAAAAAACTCTTCATACATTCTGGAGGCATAGCGAATGTATTTCCAATTCTCCTCCCGTAGGGCCTGTCTGGCGCCCATGCCATAGGCCGCCCAGACGGTTTCCGCATAGGCCCTTTTGCCATGCCCACGCTGATTCTCAAGGCAGGGAACCAGGCTCTCTCCATCAAAGGGGTCTTTGAGTTTATCCTTTGGAAAGTCCAAGATATCTAAAACAGTAGGGACGAAATCAATGGATCGTACCTGACCATCGATCACCTTGCCTTTGGCTTGCTCAGGCATACCCGGATACTTTATGATAAGGGGTATTCTGAGGTCCACATCGTAGAGGCTTGAATGGGTGTTATCCAGATCTCCCACATCGAGAGGCTCATAAATGTAATCCCCCATGGGCCAACATTCCCGCCTAAGAGTGGTCCCATGGTCACCGGTAATGACGATCAGAGCATCCTCATAAAGGCCAACTTCTTTTAACGTTTTGATGACCGAGCCAATCACCTCTTCGTCAGCCAGCTTTATTTTGGCATCATAGTAAGAGTTCTCAGCCATAACCCCTTTTTGCAGCCTTCCTGACCTGACCAGATACTCTTCCGAACCAGTATGGGTTTCATAATACTGGTTGTATAGATAAAAGTTGCCATTTTTATTCGCCTTTATAAAATCGATATTCTCTTTTACGTAATATTTGCCTACGGGTTTGGCATGGAATCGATCATCTACGTGAACACCGAGATGCCTCCAATGCTCGACGCCATCTCCCCAAGTATCTGGCGCTTTTGGGTCGGTGGGCTCAACAAAGTTATCAAACCCAAAATTCATACCGATTCCGGAGCCGGCCACACTCTGACTCATGCAGCCCTGGGTCGCCCACCCGAGCATTTTGATATACTCCTGGAGCAAGGTGGGTTGAATCATGTGGAAAGGATCCCTCACGCCCGTGTGAGGTCCGATCATACCGGTCCATAAGATCGGCGTTGCCGCTCCAGTATAGGAACTGCCTGCGATAGTTTGCTTGAAAGCCGTCGCTCCATCTTTCATCAGGTTATCAATGTTCGGCTGTTTTCGGTGATATCCATAAACGGATAAATGATCATATCTCACCTCATCTAATTGAAAGATATAGGCACATTTGGGTTTTTTCGTTTCTTTAGCCATCTGCTCTCTCCTTTCTAAAAAACTTAGAATAAGTTTATGCTTAAAAGATGAACCCTACCATGCTACAACTCTTCCCAGATCAATTTTGTTAAGCTTCCCACCTCCTTACTCTTGGTTTTAATTTCTTCTTCAATTCTTCGGCTGCTGGCGAAATATTAATGAGATTGTTCTGCTCTTTCGGATCTTCTTTGAGGTCGTACATCTCCCAGGTATCATTCCCTTCCCGATAGATGATCTTTATATCCCCCTGGCGATAAAAATAGACTGGTTTTTCATCACCCTTTTCTTTTTCGCCGTGTTTCTCGACGGATTCCCCGTAAACCCCTTTACTTGGATAATCTTCTACTGGGAGTAGAGAACATCCCTGAAACTTACTTACTGGGTCAAGGCCGAAGAGATGGAGAATGGTTGGAGAGACATCGAGGGTGCTCACCAACTTGTCACAGGTCATCCCTTTCGACAGGGGAGGATCAAAGATGATGAGGGGGACATCGACAAGCTCTGAATACATTTTCCCGTCATGAGAAAGGCCCCCATGTTCCCCAAATTCGTCACCGTGATCCGATGTGAATATAACCACCGTCTCATCTAAAATGTTTGCCCTTTGCAAGATGTCAAAAAGCTCCTTTACAGAATCATCGGTTTTCCTGACGCCTGCAAGATAAAGTTTCCGAAGAAGTTCAACGGTCTCCTTATTAGACACATCCCTCTTTAAAAGGACGTTTTTAAACAATGCGAACATGTTATCTTCGTTGATGTTTATGGAAGGGTCGATTAGCTCAAGATATTCTCTTTTGGGAATGTATGGCTCATGAACGTCCATGTAGTGGACCCACAAAAAGAAAGGTTTTTCTTTTCCTTTTTGATTTGACAACCACGCCCTGACTTTATTATTTATGACGGAGGCCTCGATAAAAGGAACCTCATCGGTCACCTCATCCTCCATCGAATCATAGAACGTATCCCACCCCCTATTCCATCCGAAATAGCCACAGAGATAAGCATTGGAATGGAATCCTGCGGTGATAATGCCTTGGTCGTGAAGAGGCTCGGAAATTAATATCCTATTGGGATTAAACTTTTTGTCTTTCGAATATCCGTAGTCGAGATAATACGAGGAAGTGAGGATCCCTGGGAATCCGGCTTGCGTGTAAGGCCCCGCTGATAAGGCATGGATAAAACGGATGCACTGATTCTGTATGGAATCGATAAAAGGGGTTGTCCTTTTATCACACCCATAGCAGCCTAAAACGTCTCTCCTTAGCGTATCAATAGTTAGTAAAATGACGTTTCTCATTCTGTAAGATACTCCTTAGATTTTTCATAATGTCAGAAAATTCTAAAATTCATTCTCTTTAACTTTTTGACTTAAGTCAAATTCATAATTTTCATTGGGCCTATAACCAATAGGAATTCTTTAAAACCTATTTGATATGTCTTGTATCCATTAAATCAAACAGTTTCTTCCTTGATAGAATAGAAAGAATGTAACTCTATGAAAATACAATTCAATTTGATAGACCACATCCTTTCAAAGGCGGACCTAACGAAGAAGGGATTGGTATTAAGCCGGAGAGATGTGCATTCCTTAGAGAGGAAGCGCGAAGTAATTGTTTAGATTGCAAGGGGAGGTATTTTGGAGGGTGTAAGAGATGTTAAAACGCGGAAGTCAAATGGGTGGAAGCGAAAAATCCCCTTTCTCTATGAAATTAAAGACATATTCAAGAAATATGCGTTCTGGATTAGAAAAGTTCCTTCCCTTTAAATAGGATATATAAAACTGCTGAATAGGATCGAAATGCGGGACAGATAATATATTTAGAAGCCCGCCAAAAACTTCTTTATCAATAGTACACCAAGGAAGGATTGAAAATCCCAAGCCGCATTCGGTAGAGAACTTAATCGCTTCAGTGCTATTAACCACCATTCTGGGAATTAGTTTTACCGGCCTGTCTTTAAACCAATCTTCGTAGGTCTTTCGTATATCTGACCCATCTTCTCGACTTATAAATGGAATTTTTTCAAGCTCTTTCCAGCTCATTGTTCTTTTCTTTAACCCATATTTTGGACCAATAACAACTTTCAGTCGATCCTTATAAAATAGATTTGTAACCAACGGTTCCTTTGGAACTACCCCAATAAACCCAAAATGTACGGCCCCATCTTTGATTGCCTTAATTATATGATCTGTATTATCTAAATACATATCAAATTTTAGGTCTGGATAGATATCACCGAAGAGTTTGATTAATCTTGGAATGACATAGATCCCCAGGGTAAGATTGGCCCCCATTGTCAGAGTACCCTTCAACTGACTTTCTTGTTCATTTAGTATATTATGAGATTCGTTATAAAGTTCGAGGATTCGATTGGCATAACTCAAAAGCAATTTTCCCCTCTCTGTGAGAAATAATTTATTCTTTTCTCTTTCAAAAAGTTCCGCTCCATACTCTCTCTCTAACATTCTTATTTGCTTTGTCACCGCAGGCTGCGTTAAAAATACCTCCTCGCTAGCCTTTGAGACACTATTATGCTTTACAACGGCAATAAAAGTCTTTAATAAGTCAATGTTCACTCTCTATCCTCTTTGAAGTGGAGTAAAAAATTAGAGTCAAGAAAACAATTCAAGCCACCAATTTAATAGTCATATTTTCTTGTGAACTCAGCAGAGATTTGATTGCAAACACACTTTTTATTCAGCATGATTCAGAAGACAGCAGAAACAATATATCAAAAACAAAACATCATAGCAATCTTAAAGGATGTGTAGGCATCTGACCATGAATGGTCTTTCATTCAGGAGAAGAAAAGAATAGCAAAGAAAAGGGAATTGGGTTAAAAAATAAGGTCGAACAAAATGACTCATTAAAAGGAGGAAAAACCATGTAAGTGTTAGTACTTTATTACTCCAAAGGAGGCAATACGCGAAAGCTGGCAGAGCGAATAGGGGAAGGAATTGAATCCGTTTCCGGTGTTAAAGCCCTGTTAAAATCTACCCAAGACGTGAAGAAGGAAGATTTTGTTGATTCCGCAGGAATTATTGCAGGCTCACCGGTCTACTTGGGTGCGATGGCATGGGATTTGAAACCTGTCTTCGATGAATATATTGTCATCCGTAAAAAGATGGAGAATAAGGTAGGAGCAGCCTTCGCTACATCAGGAGATCCGTCCGGCGGAAAGGAGACCACCATGATGTCCATCGTTCAGTGTTTACTCATTTACGGCATGATTGTTGTGGGAGACCCGATGGATGCAACAGGTCATTATGGTGTGGCACGGGTGGGAGCTCCTGATGAAAAAATAAGCGAGAGTGCCCGCAAATTAGGAAGACGGGTGGCCGGACTCTGTAAAAAATTAGGCTCATAAATTAAATGGGACGATTCATCACCGAGTCTTGAAGATCTATTCGATAATGCAGGAAAGAAATCATCAAATCGGTCACGTTCTCCTCGTAATCGTTGTCCTGACCTGGGGGGCCAATTTTGGAATCGTCAAATCAGCCTTTGATACCGTTCCTCCACTTCTCTTTGGAGCTTTAAGATTCAGCATGATAGGGATTCTGCGGTTGCTCGCTGCCTTTAGCCATGTCGAGGGCATCCGCAACGCGGACAATGCAAGCCTCATGGGTCAAAGGCCGACCTCCCGCCCGGCCTCCGCTTCCTCAACACCCATTTCCGATTCCTTGTTGGTACCATTTTTTTCTTTATTCATACTCACCCTCATGTATTTATGATAATTTAACTTTTAGAGAGTTATCATGGCGAGCACGAATATCTCAAGACTTCCATCGCTTCGCTCAGGACAAGATTTTGTCGTCTCGCCGCGACAGGGCTTCTAACGGTGAATCTGAGGAAATCAGAGATATCCCTACGCAGGATTTCAGTCCAGCCCCCTCATCCGGGCTTAGGAATAGAC
>Ga0214473_10003074_pt1 | contig 20349 bp, 23 predicted proteins | sample RVTome_7_FD_203509 | JGI IMG/M metagenome (GOLD analysis project Ga0214473, IMG submission 203509) | Soil microbial communities from uranium-contaminated site in the Upper Colorado River Basin, Wyoming, United States - RVT98D197 | ecosystem: Environmental > Terrestrial > Soil > Contaminated >... | reverse complement strand
TGCCAGCTGGATTAGGGGAAATAAAGGAACAGAAGGATCAGGCCAGAGAAAATACGGGAACAAGCTTCTCGTCTCTCCGGATTCCTACCGGCCTGCTGCCCCAGCCCACACCCTTTATCGGCCGGGAAAAAGAGCTTGAGAGGATTGTCAAACGCCTGGCTGAGCCAACTTGCCGCTTATTAACCCTGGTCGGTCCGGGCGGGATTGGCAAAACCCGGTTGGCTCTGCAAGCCGCCCAGAACATAGTTCAATTCCCACCCGGCCAGAGACTGTTCTCCCACGGTATCTATTTTGTTCCCCTGGTTTCAGTCAGTTCACCTGACCTTCTCATCGCCGCCATCGCCGATATCCTCAACTTTTCCTTTTACAGCCATGTTGACCCGAAGACTCAACTTCTCAATTACCTGCGAGAAAAGGAGATGTTGATTGTGTTGGATAACTTTGAACATCTTCTTGACTTCTCTCTGCCTCCCCCTCCAGGTGGGGGGATAGAACTTATTACCGACATCCTGGCTACGGCTCCGGCTCTGAAAATTCTTGTCACGTCTCGGGAGGCTCTCAATGTAAGTGAGGAATGGTTTTATCCGGTTACCGGGATGTCTCTTCCGGCAAGTAATGGGGTGAAAGACAGCGAAGCAATCGACTCGTTGGAGACATACAGCGCCATACAGCTTTTCCTCCAATGCGCCCGCCGGGCCCGGCTGGGCTTCTCCCTGGCCGAGGAGGCCGATCAGGTGACTCAGATTTGCCGGTTGGTAGAGGGGGTGCCGTTGGCAATTGAGCTGGCCGCGGCTTGGTTGAAAATGCTGCCCTGCCACAGGATCGCCCAGGAGATTGAAGGCAATCTTGACTTTCTGAGCACCTCCTTGCGAAATGTGCCGGCCCGGCACCGCAGCATGCGGGCGGTCTTGGAACATTCCTGGAGCCTGCTGCCGGAGGCGGAACAAGCCGTGCTCCGGCGGTTGTCGGTTTTTCGGGGAGGCTTCCGGCCGGAAGCGGCAGAGCAGGTCGCGGGGGCCTCGCTGCCGGCGCTGGCGACGCTGGTGGGGAAATCGCTGGTGCAGCCATCCTCTGCCGGCCGCTATCAGCTGCACGAACTGCTGAGACAGTTTGCCGAGGCAAAGCTCCGAACCGTTCCAATGGAGCAGGAACAAGCCCAACAGCGGCATAGCCAACATTATATGACGTTTCTCCAGCGGCAAGAGGCCAGGTTCAAAGGTATACAACAGAGGGAAGCGTTGGTGGAGATCGGTCAAGAGATTGAGAATATCCGGGCCGGCTGGTACTGGGCGGTCGAACAAGGCCAGGTCGAGACCATTGACCAGGCCCTGGTTAGTTTAGCGACCCTCTTCCTGAAAGAAAAAAAGGTTTTTCTGGCAGAGGCTGGCCGTGCCGGGAGAGGGCAGCAAGAACAGGCGGTAGAACTTCTGGCCCTGGCCCTGCGCCAACCGGGCGGCTGGCAGGTGTATAAAGACAAAGCCACCCGCCTCCTGGCTGAACTGGAGGTTGAGCTGCCGCTTGAGGTAATGGCGGCAGCCCAGGAGCGGGGCAAAACCAGGAAATTAGAAGATGTAGTAGCTTAAAGATTATCTGGGCTTTGACAATGGCATGGTGCAGCAGATACGCCAGGCCTGGGAGCAGTTAAGAGACCGGAGGGTAGAGAGAAAATGACGTTGGCTACGCCTCTTTGCTAAGCTTTCCCGAGCTTTACAAGAGAATTCAAGATTGCGCCGCGCCAACTGAAGAAGCGGCGCTCTGAACTTTGAACTCTGAACTTTGAACTCTGAACTTTGAACTTTGAACTTTGAACTTTCTGGTGGTTTACCGAGACTGATCGGTTATTTCCTGGCAATGAAGACGAGGACCTGGTGGTCTGCCGTGGCCGGTTCGTCGCTGTAATCTCCGCGGATCTGTATTTCGCCGAAGCCGGCATGCTCCAGCATTAATACAAGCTCATTCTTGCTGTAGTCTTCTAACTTCTGGGTGTGAACTTCTTCCTTGAGCAACTCCCCTTTCCGCCACAGCCGGGCTCGGATCTGGCGGGCGGCGACCTCCTCCAGGGGATCCATCGCTATAGTCCTGGCAACCAGTTCTAACTCGCAGCCGTCGGCCAGAAGCTTGCGCTCAGTGGACGATGGCCACTCCTGGGGTAGAGCCCGCCTTCCCTCAGGCAACCTGGACAACCAGGCGGGCGGATCGTTCCATCGAACCATGTAGTCGAATGCGAACCTGCCTCCAGGCCGTAGATGCTCATAGCAGCGTTGCATCGCTTTCAGGGTGAGCTGCCGCTCTCCTCCTAGACCAATCACCCCGCAGGCGAATATAGTTCTGTAGCGCCGTGGCAGATCCAGCTCGTGCATGGCTTGTTCATAGAGTCGGGGTGAGAGTCCTTCCGTTTTTGCTCGTTCCTGGCACTGGGCGAGCATGTCCTTTGAGTAATCGCAGCCGTCCACATCCAAGCCAGCCTGCAAATAAGGCAGCAACAGTCGTCCGCTGCCGCAGCCAAGGTCAAGAGCGGGTTGCCCGGAAGTCTCGATAATGTCTCTGAAGCAAAGGGCCTCTTTACCATCGGCTGTTTGGAACTCGGCCCAGTCCCGAGCTACAAGGCCGTGATGCCAAATTTGGGGTTGTTTCATATTTAGTCTACTTCCTTCTATCATTCTCCAGCTAATACAGCCGCTTCAGCCGGCCCGACCAGGTATAGCCCCGCGCCGCGACGGCGGCCGGCAGGCAGGGCGGTCTCGGCGGCGCTCGATGGCGCCACCGCCAATTTCTCGATCAGTTCCTCGTCAAAGGTGATGCCCGACCCCGGCGAGTCCCCCAGCACAATCCAGCCATCCTCGATGCGGGTGTCCACAGTCATGCCCACGGTTCGGCCGGCGTTCAAGACCTCCATCCAGATGTGGTTGGGGAGCGCGGCGGCAAAGTGGGCCATGAAATTGCCGGGGCAGTTCATGGCCGAGACCGGAATCTCAAAGGCGTAGGCCAGGTCGGCCACCTGGAAACCGCCGGTGATGCCGGAGCAGCCCCGGCCCAGGTTGATGACATCCACCGCCTCATGGGCCACCAGGGGCATGAACTCGCTCACGTGGTCCAGATTTTCGCCGCTGGCCACGGCGGCCCGGATCTGCTGCGAGACCTTACGCAGGCCGCGATAGTCCCAGCGGCGGGCCGGCTCCTCCGCCCAGAAGAGGTCGAAGTGTTCTTCAAACAGGCGAATGTGGCGGATGGCCTGTTTGGGCGACCAATACTCATTCGAGTCAATCATCAAGACCGGCTTTTGGCCCGATTTGGCCAGGGCGTCGCGCATGATCCCCAGGCGGCGCAAATCGGCCTCCGGCTCCAGGCCGACCTTGAGCTTGCCGCCGTAGATGCCTTTGGCGGCCATGTCTTCGTAGAAGGCGCGCAGCTCCTCGTCGGAGAGGGGCAGATCCAGGCCGCTGGCGTAGGCTTTGACCTTGTTTGTGGATGCGCCCAACGTCTTCCACAGCGGCTCGTTGTTGGCCCTGGCCTTCAAATCCCACAGGGCCACGTCAATGGTCGAGATGGCGTCGTTGACCTGGCCGCGATTGTTCACCTTGAAGACCCGGTCCACCATCAACTGCCACAGCCCGCGTACCCCGTGCGGGTCTTTGCCGAGGAGCAGGTTGTCCACCAGGGCGTGGATGTGACTTCTGGCGTTGGCCGAGCCCAGGGTCACGCCGCTGACGCCTTCGTCCGTGTCAATATAGACCGCCATGTGGGTGGCCGATTTCCAGCCAACCGGGCTGTTGGCGTCGCCGATGGGGCGGGTCAGGTCAAAGCGGTAAAGTTTGGTGCGTACGCCGGTGATTTTCACGGGGGGCCTCCTATCCGAAAAATGGTAGGCGGGCATCCCTATGCCCGCCGGTGACGCATAGGGATGCGTCACCTACAGGGTTATTCGGGTAGGTTCTAAGTTTAAGCCTGCGGCGGCGTTTTGGCAACCTTTGCTGCCTGGGTGTAATTTCTAAAAAATCTACAAATTTTTGTCCCGCTTTTGTGTCTTGGTGTCTTTGGGTTAAACTATTTGTGGATCATCACCGCTTATATAGCGCGAAAACTGGTCGAAGGAACAATTGAATGGCCACGAAATTGACGTTCAAGTATGATCGAGCGGCAGATATTCTGTATATTGATCAAACCCCGCCGTATGCTGAACAGGAAACCGAAGAACTTGGCGACGACATCATTACCCGGTTCAACCCAACCACCGGCGAGATAGAGAACCTGGAAGTGTTCTTTTTCTCAACGCGTCTTCTGCGTCACTGGAACGTCCCCGAAGGGGGAGAGCTATTTGAACTGCCGGTCATCGCTAACCTGCGTCCCGTTGCCTGAGAGGGCCTGGCGGCGCCTCTCGACCTTTTCATCCCCCTCACCTGCGCGCGCCCGCGCCGCGCCCACCATCGCCCGCAGATTCTCCAGCGGCGCAATGCGCGGCACCATGCACCCCGAACCGAGCATATAGCCCCCGCCGTGAGCGGCGGCGGCGATGCACCTTTCCGCTTCCCGGCGCACCCTGTCCGGCGAGCCTTGCCACAGGACGCTCACCGGGTCCAGGTTGCCCAACAAACAGGTCCGGTCGCCGATGGTCTGCTTGGCGTAGGCCAGGTCTACCTTGTGGTCAATCTCGACGATGTCGGCCCCGGTGGCCGCGTATAGGGGGAGCACTTTGGCGGCGTTGCCGCAAATGTGGAGCAGGGTGCGGGCCCCATAGCCCTTCCAGGCCTGGATCACCTTTTGCTGGTATGGAAAAGCGAACCTTTCGTAAGTCCGGGGCGAGATCATATCACAGGAAGCCAGCGAGTCGCCGCAGTGCAAGATGTCCGAACCGGCGTCGAAACAGGCCTGACCAAAGGCAATCAGGGCTTCGGCGGCCAGGTTGAGGGCATAATGAACCGCCTCCGGGTTAGCCCCCGGCAGCCCCCCTTCGATCAGGCCAACCTCAAGCAGAAATTTTTCTGTCCCCACCAGGTAAGAGGCCAATGCAAAAGGGCCTGTGCCGGGGGTGCGCAGGGCGACCGAGTCCCCGACCATCCCCCGCAGCCGGCGCGTCGCCTCCAGCATGACCGGCATGCGCCCGTCGGTCAGGGGGTTGGGGACTTTGAGGGCGTAAACATCGCTGATGGCTTCGACCGCCGGCCTTCTTAAATTGGGGATTTCGTCCTCAGGAATGTTGGTTTGACAGCCAAACCCTTCGGCGATGTAATAGTTGTCAGAGCCGATAAAGATGACATCTTGACCCAGCGCCTCGTGGAGGGCCAACTGGGCGCGGGCCATGACCTCGCCGCTGGTCACGAACTGGCCCACGGTCACTCCGTAGACCTTCGCCGCCAGGTCATTCATGAAGGGGGCGACCGGAATCACATCCGTGGGCCGGCGGTCAATGGCGCGCAAAACGCGCTCGCGTGAGGTTAAAGTCAGTTCAGGCATTATGGAGACCTCCTGGCTAAGATCAAGGTTTCAGATCATACTATACCCGATAAAGGCGCGCCGGCGTAGTGACAAATGTCACGGTTAACTTAGACAGAGATCACTGGCCTCAGTTTGTAAACCGATTAAGGCCCCTAAACAACCCCTTCTTCCGGCCGTCGGGCATAATCGCCTCGTGCAGCGCAGCCCCTTTCAGGTTGGTCTGGCTCAACATAGCCCCAGCCAGATCAGCCTTGCCCAGGTTAGCCCCATGCAAATCGGCCCCACGCAGGTCGGCCCGTTCCAGGCTGGCCCTGCGCAAATCGGCCCACTCCAGGTCGGCCTCGCGCAGGTCGGCCCAGGGGAGCATGGCCTCGCGCAAGTCGGCCCGCTTCAGGCAGGCCCCGCGCAGGTCGGCCCATCCCAGGTCGGCTGCGGCTAGGTTCGCCCCGGTCAGGTCGGCCCCAATCAAGTTAGCCCCTGGCAGGTCGGCCCCGACCAGGCCAGCCCCGCGCAGGTCAACCCCGCCCAGATTGGCCCCCGCCAGCTCGGCCCAATTCAGGTCGGCCCAGTTCAGGTCGGCCCCCTGGAGATGAACGACCGGATTTTTACGCTTAATCAGCCCAGCCTCGTACAGGAAACGCAAAACCCGGCCTTTGCGCCGGTCATGCAGCTCGCGCAGAATGGCCAGGGTGCGGGCGCGGGCCACGGTGCGCACCTCTGAATCGGCGGCGGCCGTCCGCAAACCTTTCTCCAATAACAACCCGGTCATCACCTCAAGATACCTTTGCCAGGCTTTTTCTTCCACCTGGTCTCTGGCCATGGTCCAGGCTGTCTCGGCCTGGGGCATGGCTCCTCTTGGCCGGCTGCGGGCCTGATAGAACCAGAAAGTCCCGCCGGCCAGGGCCGCCAGCAGGCTCGCCAGGAGCAGACTGTACCAAAAGCGCTCAGGCCAGAGCCAGTTTAAGCCCAGTTCAGCCCACAGCGGTTGGCTAAAACGCCAGGCCCAGCTCAACAGCCCGGCCAGCGCCATCAGCAGGATAAGCCAGCCGATTATTTTGAACGCCAGCCTGACAAATGGTTTTTGTTTTTCCATAGTGGTTCATTTCCGCTATTCGGACCTAAGCCTCAAGAGCGGGAAAGCGCTTTTGGCGGAATGAAGTCCATGGTGTATAGTGTTGCCCGTCTCAGGTGGTTGAAACCACCTCTTAGCCGGTCGCCGGCCAGTATATTTTAACATGCTTCCTGTATCAGCCAATAATTTCAATCATTGGCCTGGGGGTAGGCAACGCCGCCTTTGCCAACAGAAGCCTGAGCGACCGAGCTGCAGAGCCAAGCCCCGTTCACGGGGCCTGGCTCAGGTAAGAATGAAAACCGGATTTTTACAGGAGTATTTCATGAAAGTTCCAACCAAATATTTTCTCATCCCCCTGTTGGCCGCGCTGGCTGTATTTACCGCGGCCTGCCTGACCGTCACGGTCAGCGCGACCCCAACGCCGGCGGCCGAGAAGGCGGCGGTGGTTACGCCTTCCCCTTCGGAGACGTTCCAGTCGCCGACCCTCACCCCACAGCCGGCCACGCCGACCTCGACTGCGACCCCGACGGCGACTCCGACCCCAAAGCCGACCGATACGCCGGCGGCCAGGCTGGCCAATACCCCGACCCCAAAACCAACGGCCACCCCCACCCCGAAGCCGAGCCTCCCTTTTGAGGGAGTCTTCAAGGGTACCGCCGCCGGCGACGATGGCAGCAGCGCCTCTTTAACCCTCGACCTGACCCAACGCGGCCAGGAGGTGAGCGGCCTGGCCACGTTGGGCGAGGGGCTGCGGGTGAATGTGGGCGGCGGTTTTTGCCCGGGGGTGCAGAGCGTGCCGCCGGCGTCCGTGGAAGTGAGCGGTCAAACCAGCCCGAACAACCCCCGGCGCATTGAATCGAGCGCGACGATGACCGTCAGCGGCTTCAATATCGTTGTCTCGGTCGTGGCGGATGTGTCGGCGGATGGCGAGGATTTGACCGCCCTGATTACCCTTCAGGTCCCCTTTCCCTGCCGCAGCCCCCAGCTTCCGGCCAGGTTGACCCGGCAGGAGTAACGGCATACGCCAAGCGAGAGGGTTTACAGTTCAGAGTTCAGGGTTCAAGGTCTTTAACTCTGAACTGGGAACTGCGTAGTACTCCCCGTAGGGGGGTGGGAACTGAAGAACTATTTACAGGAGAGCCGTCACGAGCGACGCCCACCACCGACAATGAAAATGACTGGCCTGGGAGCGCGAGCGTCTCGCTCGCTTTGGGGGCGACCAGGATGGTCGCGCTCCCAGGCCTATTTACAGGAGAGTTGTCACGAGCTGCGGCCCACCACCGACAATGAAAATGACTGGCCTGGGAGCGCGAGCGTCTCGCTCGCTTTGGGGGCGACCAAGATGGTCGCGCTCCCAGGTCTATTTACAGGAGAGCCGTCACGAGCCTGACGGCGCACCACCGAGGATGAAAATGTCATTGCGAGGGAGCGCAGCGACCGAAGCAATCCCCGCTCCCGACCGTGGAGACTGCTTCGTTTCGCTCGCAGTGACATAACCAGGCTATTTACAGGAGAGGGTTTACAGTTCAGAGTTCAGGGTTCAAGGTCTTTAACTCTGAACTGGGAACTGCGTAGTACTCCCCGTAGGGGGGTGTGAACTGAAGAACTATTTACAGGAGAGGATACATGGAAACCTACAATTTACCAGACTTGATCCACCTGTGGGAGACTGAGGGGATGACCCTCGAACAGATGCTGGGGCAAATCTTGTGGCATCTACAGGCCCTGTTGGCGCGACTGGAGGCGTTGGAGGATGACAAGGTGACAAGGTGACAAGGTGCAGGGGTGACAAGGTGAATCTTCATGTCACCCCTGCACCTTGTCACATAGTGGTTTACCGCCTTGTCACGATTACGCTCGCTGCCGGTACAACTTGGGGTTAATCACCCCAATCATCTTTTCTTCATCCAGCCGGCCCCCCAGGAAGCGGTTGATTTGCTGGATTTGCTCGGCCGGCGCGGTGAGCAACTCATTATAGTCCACGTACAATATGGTCAGGTTGGGCTGAGCCGCCAGCCAGGCTTCGACCTGGTTGAGGTGTTTTTCAAACAGCATTTTCATCTCTTCGTCGCTGACCGCATCGGTCGGCTTGTCGCGCCGGGTGAGCATCTGTTTTTGCGAAGCCAGCGTCTCTTCCAGCCGGCGCTGCATAAAGATAATGTGGTAGGCGTAATCAGGGGGGAGGTGTGGCAGCAGCATTGAAATCACCTTGACCGCCTTGCCCTGCGCTTCGGCCAACCAGGCCGTATCCCCTTTATCCAGCTTTTTGACCCGCTCAAATTCATAATACCCCTGGGGGTTATCGCTATCGGCCGTTCTAATTTCGTCGGTCAAGGGGGAGAGGCCGCCGGCCTCCAGCATCTGCATCATCAAGGACGTGCCGGAGCGGGGCAGGCCGGAAACAATGATGATGATTGGTTGATTTTGCCTGGCCGAGCCGTCCCTGACAGGGCTTTCAGCCAGGCTAATTGATTTAACCGCCGCCTGGAGTTTCCCCCAGAGGCTTTTTTCGGATTTAGCCATGCAATCTCCTACATATTTGATGGCGAATTTGCGAATCCCGCAAGGGGACGCACCTGTGATGAATGGCGGACGGGTCACGTGATGTGGCCGTCTTACTGGAACGTCTCCGAAGGGGGTTCGCCATTCGCTGATCGCCATTCGCCTATTGCAGCTTCGCCGCGTTATGGGTCGGGCGCCTATTCATAGGCCAACACCTCGCGCACGGTCAGACGGGCGGCGTTCCAGGCTGGGATGAAGCTGGCGACCGCCGCCAGGATAATGACCACCAGCAACCAGAAGATCAGGCCAGGGATGGAAAAGGTGTAACTGAGGGAGGTGCTCAACAACTGCCGGCCCACGATATCGCTCATGGCCTTGCTCAACGGCAGGGCCATGGCCGCCCCCGCCAACCAACTGATGGCCCCAATGAACATGCCTTCAAACAAGACAATTTTCAGGATGGCCCTGGTCGAGGCCCCGATCGCCCGCATGACGCCGATCTCCCGGGTACGCTCAAGGACGTTGATGCTCATCGTCCCCATCAAGCCCAGGCCGCCAACGACGGCCAGCACAATGGCGACCACGATGAGGAGAGCAAAAATGATCTGGAAGATGACGGCAATACTCTGCTTATCTTGAGAGGCGGTGGCGGTCAGGGCGACGCGAATCCCCGCCCGGTTCAGGTGATCCTCAATGACCCGGCTCATGTCGGCCTGGGCTTCAGGGCTGTGTTCTTCGGTAATGATCATCATATATTCGGCCTGGCCTACCTGGCCCAGTTTCTTGACCAAAACGTCGTAACTCATAATGGCCAGGGGGGCTAGAGAGCCCCCCTGGATCAGGCCAACCACCTGCCAGGGGCTTTCTTTGCCCTCAATTTTGAGGATAATCTCATCGCCGACCTCAATATCAGGCTCATTGCGCAGGGTGATGGTGTTCAGCACAACCGCGTTTTCATCTTCCGGCAACAGCCACCGGCCGCTCACCAGGGTGGGTTGCACCACCTTCGTATCAGGGCGCGGGGCGAAAACAGAGATATTATCGCTAATCGTCCCATCCGGGCGCACGCGGCGGACAGTAGAATAGCCCCATCCTTCAGCGTCAACCACCCCCGGCGTTTGCAACAAAGTGCGTTTAAGCCGCTCCACCCGGTAGGGCCGGCCTAACTGGACCGCCACATCATATTGGTAATAGGCCAGCCAACTGTCCAGCGTACTGCGTAAAGAGGCCTGGACGCTCGAAACGGCAATAAAGATCGTCCCCCCCATAATTAATGTGGCCAGGGTGAGCAGAAGGCGCTTTTTGCGCCGAAAGGTGTTGCGCAGCGAGACCAGGGTTGGCCGGGATAGCCAGCGCACCCCCTTCACCCCCCTACGGGGAGTACTACGCGGGGACGTTCCGGGGAAGCTGCGGCTAAACTCTCCTGACAGCCAGCGATCAATGATATTGCCGCCAAAGCGGCCTTTGCCCAGACCGCGGCTCTGAATAGCCTCATAAACGGTGATGCGCACCCCCCCCAGCACGGGAAAAAGTCCGGCCACCAAGGGCACGGCTAAGGCCACCCCGGCTTGCAGGGCCAGGGCCAGGGGGGGGATTTGAAAATTGTCAATGTCAAAATTAAGCAGCCCGGCGATGAAGCGGGTCAGGAAAAAGGCGCTGATGGCCCCCAGAGGGAGGGCAACGAGCAGGGCCAGCGCCCCAAACATCAGCACGGTGACCAGATACATCTGCACCAGTTGGCCGGTGCGCGCCCCAATGGTTTTCATCACCCCAATTTGGGTCACCTGTTGGGTTAAGATGGCGGAGATGGTATTGACCACCAGGAAACTGCTCAAAATGAGGGCCAGCAGGCCAACAGCCCCTAAAATCCCCAGGATGGCCTGGATAAGATAGTTGATGGGGGGTTGGTTCGGCTGAGGGATAAAGGTGAACAACACGCTCCCGCCCCCGGCTTCAATTTTGTCCTGGACCTGGCCGGTCACTGCTTTAACGTGCTCCCGGTCTTCTTCGTTTTCAGCCACCCGGATATTCATCTCGTTGAAGTCGGCCGGCTCATCCAGCCACTCCAGGGTATCAATGTTGATATGCCCGTAGGCTATCCGGCTCAGCACAAAGAGGGAGGCTTGCAGGTCATGGGTCAACCCGGCCAGGCGGACCTGGCGTTCTTTGCCGCTGGGGGTCTTGATGGTCAGGATATCGCCGACCTTAGCCTTGGTCAGCCCCAGCGCAGACCGTTCAATCAATATCTCTCGCTCGGCCGGGGGCCAGGCCCCGCTTTCCGGTTCTACTTTGGCCACCCGCATCTCGTTGTAATCAGGAATAGCGACCAGGCGAAGGTTGAGCCACTCGTCTGGCCCGGTTTGCAAACGCACCATCACGCTCCGGCGGGCTTCAGCCTCGCCCACCCCCTCGATGTTTCGCACCGCCTTCACCACGTCATCGCCAAAGGAGGAGATGGTCAAGATAGTGGCGTGGGCCGGGTTGGTGGCCAGGTAGGCTTCGCTCAGGCTGCGGGAGAGGGCGATTTGGGCATTGGTAATCACGCCGACGGCAAAAACCCCGACGGCAATGGAGAAAACGACTAAGAAGGTGCGGGTTTTATTGAGCCATAGGTCGCGCCAGACTTTGCGCCAGCGGGGTAAAATGAGCATGCGGATTTATCCTTCAGCGCCGACAAGGTGACAAGGTGACAAGGTGACAAGGCGCGAAATACGCTCAAAGCGCTTGTTACTCACTGTTTGCAGCGCAAGGCTTGCCACGTCCAACAAGTATGCGGTCATAGATACCTGGTCGAGTTCGCGGTCATTATTTGCAGGATAGTTTACCATCCCTACGACCGGGGTGCAACACGCGCCTTTTTTATTTATAGGAAAGTTAATCGGTTTTCAGGTGGAGTCAGTTAAAACTGAAAACTGAGAAACTGAAAACTGAAGAACTATTTTTGTTTGGTCTGGGTCGTCGTCATTGCGCCGCCGGCGCAATGGGGCTAAGTTTGCCATCTGGCCCTGCGGGAGGGGGGTGCGCCGGATGACAAAAAAAGCCGCGTTGCCAGCATCTCTCAGGTTTCCCAACAGGCCGCTTGTTCTTTCATCGCCATGGGCATTGGTTGCGATTGCCGGCCGGCTTCAAGGCTCAGCCTGGCCCCGCAATGGGCGCAGTTTCGCGCCTGGGGTAAGTTATATTCCTGGCATTTCGGACATGTAATGGTCATCTGGGCCTTCCTGTTGGACTTTCTGAAACTCCAATTCATCGTAACTCATACAATTCTCTACTTTCAGACGGGGTGTCCCTGCCACTTGTTGATTGAAACAACTGGCAATGAGTTTGTCAGGCCACACTTCCTTTATTCATATAAAACTTTAACCGGCTCCCCGTTCAGTAATTTTGTGAAACATTCTTCACTTTCTACTTCCATTTCCAAATATGTGATTTCTGTTCCATCGGTAGGCTGTTCTAATATATCTACACAACTAACCAACCTGCGAATACCGGCAAACACCCATTTTGCTGGCCGCTCTTCATAGGTCAGTGAGCCTTGACTATCCCCTTCATCTTCACGTGCTCTTGTCTCGGCTTTTTCAAATGCCTCATCATCCGTTTCCGCTTCAATCAAAATTATATTTTCCCAAAACGGATATTTGTCTTGAACGCCATCCTTAAATTTTATATACATAATCGCGTGCGCTGCATACCAAGCCATTTGTCATCACCTGTTTTGCCGTTTCTGTTTATTTCGACATCCCAAAAACTTTTGCGCCAGTTGAAGATCACGAATTTCTTGTTTATTGCCAACGCTTTTCGCTTCGACCAGCCATTCATTCAAAATATCACACGGGTCTTTGCCTGTAACTTGTGCTTCTGCTTTGGCCTGTAACGTGATGTAGTTTTCTCCTTTTTGATAACTTTTGCTGAAATACACATTCGCTTGCCAGATTACTGCTCCGACTACAATCACGACCAAAATTATGGCAAGAATTATTTTGGGTCGAGAGTTTGTGCTGCCCTTCAGCAAACCTTTCACACCATCAGTTACAGTCATAAGTAGAGTATAGATTTGCCTTTTTAGCGTGTCAAACCAAGACAGAGGCGATTGAGGTAACACGGAGGACGAAGATAAATTTTTGTGGCCTAACGCCTGGCGCATAACCCGCGCCCGCCGAATCCTCAATTAAAGACGACCTCAAATGGCGTCGGCTGCATGTGCGGGTTAGGCGGCGGACGATAGAATACCTTTACTTCACTCTTGTCACATGATTCCAATAAACCATGCTATGCTGCCAAAGAAGACAATGTAAAGGCTGCCTGGAACGAAATGGGCGATAAATGTCTGTGGTTGTGTGAATTTGCCGCGATCACGAACCTCTTGTACCTGTTCAATGGTATAAAACCAATGATACAGTTGCTCGCTGGCAATAAAAGCATGAAGTATCCGATGAAAACCAAACACCGAGAGAGAGGCAACCGCTGCGGCTACTATTGGTGCTAAGCCATCTTTGTCCGGAACTACACATAGATAAAGGAAGATGAACCAAGCTATCGGCGCAATGTTTAGAAACACCAATGAAGCAATGAAGCGTCGCCATGCTCGACCATCACATATCAACATAGAAGGAGTGTCAAACGGTTGGTATCTGCCGGTCACGCTTAAAGCTGCAGCCCAAAAGAAAGCATAAAATAACACGAGAGCCTGGCGACCTGTATCCATACACATTTATCCTTGGGACAGTGGCGCTTCGCCGCCCAATGACTGAGTTAAACTGACGCCGCCCCACCTCCGACCGGCAGCCAGCTTGAGGCGTTCAGCTTGCCGGGTAGGGACGGCGGTTACCCAACCATCCCCCCACAGACTCGTGCGTGCTGTCACCAGTTCAGCCGAAAATAAGTCCAGCCAACCTTCGGTAACAAGGCCACCCCATAGAATAATGGCATACCCCCCTCCAGGTCGTGGTCAACCAATACCTTAATCATTTTAACCCTAGCTCGGCCTTTTTGGCCTGCAATTTGGCCCACAGTTCTTCTTTACCAGGAGGGGGCGGCATGGCAGCAATTTGAGCAAACCGTTCGCAGTTGCGTTCTTCCCAATATTGCCGTTCTTCTTCGGCATATTCCAAAACCTGTTGGTATTCAGCCTCAACCTCCTCGCGGTGGGTTTTAATATAACTCATCACCTCTGCAATTTGCTGGTCGGTTAAATTAAATGTGTCTTGAATCAACTTAGGCGGCCAGTCAGCTTTGACGCAATCCATAATACTGTAGAGGGTAATGCGCGTCCCGGCAATGGATAACCCTAAAAGAGCCTTTCCAATGAAGGAGGCTTTCAATGCTTACCGGGTCAGAAATTGTCACTGAACAGCGACGACATTAGGCTGCGGTCTTGGTATGCAACACCGCTCATCGAGTTTTTCTAAAAACGTTTCTCTTTTATTATCTGGAATTGTTTCTATATCAAGCCAGCGCATACTGTCACCGTTGGGCAAGATGGTCTCAATTTTCTCTAACGTAACCTTAGCCTCTTTAATTTTGCCGGCATACTTTGACCCCATACTTTCCCAGGTCAGGTTATAATGGAAGACCAGGTTTTTATCCTCATCTTCATACACGTAGGCATCATCTAACCATTCGTCATCGAACTTGCGTTGTAAAATTCTCACTCTCATCATTCCACAACTCCTTTTAACCTGGCTATGACCCCTCTAGCCTCATCTACCCTTTCTTCTTCCAACAAATAAATGCCGACATCACTTTCGAGAAACATCTGTAAATCGGTGTCGTTATTACGGTTGTCCCAACATCCTTCTCGGTAATTTGGTAGCGTTTAAGACCGATCTGATCCAGGCCGGCCAACAGGTCGCGATGTCGTTTAGCCAATGAGAAGTCTTACCCTCCAGTTTTTCTTAGAAGTTATTAAAAAATTCTGCAAATCCTGCTCTTTTCGGCGTTTGAACTTACCCCTGATGCGTGTGGATGCGGCCTCCTGCCCGCAGCCAGCCAATGGACCCATCCGGCCGGCGTATAACATCGGCGCGCATATTCTTAAAAGGCCCATCCAGCACCAGCAGGCGGTCTGGCTCACACCGCGTGATGGACATCGGCGGCGGTGATGGGGGGGGCGGCGTATCTTTGGTCGGAAAACTCCCCTTATAGGTTATCTGGCCGACCAGCTTCCCGCCCAGGAGACCCAGCTCGACCTCCGCAAAGGGGCGGCTATAGCGGCCTACGTAAGGGGCCAGTTCTATAGTCGAGCTTTCGAGCGGTTTAGGGTCGGGGTCTCCCAACCCCAGGTACTCTTTCAAAGCCCAGCGGCTGATTTCATGGGTCGCCTCCCCGCCCCGGTCGGCGTTGGTTAAAATCGCTATGGCAAATTGGCGCTCAGGGAGCAGCGCCAGCAGCGAGATTTGCCCCATCGTCCCCCCGCCGTGCGAAATCTGGCTTACCCCCTCTACCTTGTTTACCGCCCAGGTCAACCCCCAGGCTTCGTCTCCCCAAACCGTGACTTGCGGGGCCTGCATTTGGGCCACCGACTCCGGCTTGAGCAGCCGGCTGCCGTCCTCGGCGCCGCCATCCCCCAGATGAAAACGGGCATAGCGCAGCAAATCTGGCGCATGGCAGATGATGCCGCCCGAGCGAGGCAGCGGCCAGGGACGGGCTATTTGAGGCCCATTGTCGCCGCCGTGATGCCCGACGACAAAGCGGTGGGTCATGACCTCGCCGGGGTCAAAATAACAATGCTGCAAGCCAAGCGGCTCAAAGACCAGCTCTTTCATGGCCGTCTGATAGCTTTTGCCGGCGACCCGCTCAATGATATAGCCGGCCAGAGAGAAACCGGCGTTATTGTAAGACCAAACTGCGCCCAGAGGGGCCAGTTGTTCTAGCTCCGCCATACCGGCTACGTATCTGGACAAGGCGTCGTCCCCGGCGCCGGTGTCATCAAACAAGTCGCCGTCCCAACCGGCCATGTGCGTCAGGAGATGGCGGATCGTCACCTGAGCCGCCGCAGTTTCGTCAGCGGCTTTGAAATCAGGCGCATAGGTTCGCACTGTTGCCTCCAGCTCTAATTTGCCCATCTCCACGAGCCGCATGATGGCCGCGCCGGTGAAGGTCTTGGTGATCGAACCGATTTGGAACAGGGTCTCAGGGGTGACAGGCAGGGGGTGATCCACACTGGTAACGCCAAAACCGGCGGCGCGCGTCTCACCCTGATATAGGACGCCGACTGCAATCCCAGGGACATTTTTTGCTTTCATCACTTGGGCCACAAACTCGCCCAGGCGGCCCCAGGTTTCTTCAAGATTAGCGCTCATCTGCTACCTCCAGCTGGTTATTTATGCTCTTAAGATTTTTGCTGTCGTGGTGACAAAATGAACAGCTCATGTTATGATTTAAAAGGAAGATTTGTACCTTGACCACGTTCACCTGGCGCAACATATCAAGAAAGGAGGTAACTTTATGAGCCACCACGATCCCGAAAAGCTGTGGTCTTTGTGGCAGCGTGACCAGCTTGACGGCGAGATGGCCCTGGGCCAGATGTTGCAGAATCTGGTCAAATATGACAAAGACCTGGCCGCCGCCAACCTCACGGTCCATCAGCTTCGGGATAGGGTTGAAACGCAGCAAACCGACCTGACGACCCTACGCACCGACGTGGCGCGGCTGCAAGCGGCCGTTGACCGCTTGACTGCTCTGCTCGAGTCCCGGGCCCCGGCCAATTTTGCCCGCAGTCGCTAAATGGCTTGAGCAATCAAGCGGGTCAACCCTGAAACCTGTGAAGTCTCGTCCACTTCACAGGTTTTTTTATCATAAGCGAGATAGAAAATTTAGGCAAAGTTTATTCCTTTCCATTTTGTTCCCCCTCCGGCTGTTCCAGCAGGAGCGCCTCATCCTCGACAAAAAAGTGGATCGCCTGGGCCAGCAGCGCGCAAAGATTAGCCTTGAGTTTGGCCTCGCCGGACATCCGCTGGTCATTATAGAAATGCTCAAAGGCCAGCCGCTCCACTTCAAAATGCCAGTACCAGGCCCTGAGTTTAGACGTTAAAAACGCTTCTAGAAATTCTAACCATTTTCTAATGAGATTCATAACCAGTTCCAACAAAGCCCTGTTATGATTTAGATATTCATCCATCCATTTATTTTTTCCCGGAGCTCTGGTCAAGTATCTGAATTGACCAGAGCTTACTTTATTTCAGCCGGGATTATAGCCTGTTTTGCCTGACAGGGGATAAAAGCTGCTGCTACTGCTGCAATGTCACATTCTCAGCTCAGGTTGTCTCTTGCCGGGCGCAGCTTGACTTAGATGTTAACCGGATTGAAGTTGACCAAAGAGTCCCACCCTCAATTTGGAAATGAGAGGTTGACAAATCGCGCAAACTGACTACAATTCTGGTTACAATGGTCGCGCATCAACTTTTCAAAATACGTTATGCCCCTCAAACCAAAGCGCATTTGCAAGCAATCGAGCGAAAGTATTACACGCTTATATGTAACACCATTGATGCTCAGTTGCGGTTTGAGCCGCTTATCGAAACCGAAAGTAGAAAACCCTTGAGCCGTCCGGTTGAATTTGGCGCAGATTGGGAACTTCGTTTCGAGACAAATAACCGATTTCGGGTATTTTATGAGGTTAATGAAATAGATAGAGAGGTTAATGTTATTGCCATTGGGGTGAAATGGAGAAATAAAGTGTTTATTGGCGGAGAGGAAGTTGAGCTATGAGAATTGCGCCGGTGGTTGAAGTCAAAGCCAAGTTTAGCGCCTATTTAGAAGAAAGTAAAAACGGGCCGATTGTTGTCACCAAGAATGGCAAGCCTGTAGCCGTGTTGTTGGCCGTTGTGGACGAGGCGGAATTGGAACGGTTAATCTTAGCCTATTCACCGAAATTCCAGGCGATAATGAAAAGAGGGAAGGAAGAGATAAAGCGAGGAGAAGGGATAGAGCGCGACGAATTTTGGGCAAAAGTTGAAGCCGAAACTGACAGTCAGAGGTGAGCCAGGGGAAATTCCGGCTAACAAAGAGTGAAAATAGTTTACGGCGGCCGGCGGTCGTGTTTTCTGAGGAGACATCCAATGCGTAACGATATGCAGAGCCGTTTGCAGGCTTATTTTGCCCATGCTTTTCCCGACCGGCCGGAGGCGCAAATCAGCGACCTGGTCAGCCTCAGCGCCGGTTGGGAGAGCGACGTCTATGCCTTCAGGGTAGAATATGGGCCGGCCGGGGCGCGCCAGGGCGAAGAGCTGATCTTACGCATCTACCCCGGAGACGACGGGCGCAGCAAGTCGGCGCGCGAGTTTCACGGCATGAACCGGCTCTACCAGGCAGGCTATCCTGTGCCGCAAGTGCTGCTCCTGGAGCGCGAGAACTCGCCTTTTGGCCAGCCGTTTATCCTTATGGAGCGCATCCAGGGGGAATTGCTCTGGCCGCGCCTGTCCAATGCGCCTGAGGCGGAGCAGGCTGAGCTGCTAACCTTGTTTTGCCGGCTGTTCGTCCAGCTTCATACGCTGGCCTGGCAGCCCCTGGTTGATGATGTATCCCTGTATGACACCGGGAATCCCTATATTTTCATTGACCGCGAATTAAGCCGCTGGCGTTCCTTTTTTGACCGCTTCCCCAAGCCTGGCTTTCTGCCCCTGTTCGACTGGCTGGAGCGCCGGCGCGACCAGGCGCCTTGTCTGCGCCCGTCGCTCATCCATTGGGATTTTCACCCGGCGAATATCCTCCTGCGCCCCGATGGCTCGGCCGTGGTCATTGACTGGACCCAACTGGACATCTCCGACGCGCGTTTCGACCTGGCCTGGACCCTCCTCCTGGCCGGTACGCATGGAAACACGGCCCGGCGCGACGCCATTCTGCAAGAATATGAACGCCTCCTGGGGGCCAGGGTCGAGGCCCTGGCTTATTTCGAGGTCGCCGCCTGCGTCAAAAGGCTGTTCAGCGTGGTCATCTCTCTGACCGATGGGCCGGAGAAGCTGGGCATGCGCCCGGACGCCGTGGCCATGATGAAACAGCAGTTAGGGGCGATCAAGCGGGTCTATGACTTGCTGCTGGAGAGGACAGGGATTGAAGTGCCTGAGGTCGAGGCGTTACTGGCCCCAGTTTCTTGAGCAGCCAGGCCCTTTGATTTATCCAGTTTTCCTGAAATTGGCCAGGAGGAGGAATATCATAGTTAATGAATTTGCCTGAGGTCTGAAATTAAGGCTCTGCAGTGGTAAAGGGGTTAAAAAGTTGCAGCCCGCAACCCTCAAAATCGTGGGTGTTGCGGGTGACCAATACCAGGTTATGCGCCCCGGCTGTGGCCGCAATCAGTAAATCGGCCTGGGTGCGGGCCACGCCCTGCCGGCGAAACTCACCGCGCCACAGCCCACAGCGCCGGGCAATGGCCGGCGTGATAGGCAGAACTTCGGCCCGCAGGCGGAGAAATTTTTCAAACCATTCCAGTTGCCGCTTTGCTTGTTTATAGGCCAGCCCGTAGTAGATTTCTTCGACCGTAATGACGCTCAGGTAAACCTTTTCTTGTTGGTTGAACCAGTGGCTTACATCCAGCTGTGGTCGAGGCCGCATGACCTCACTGATGATGTTGGTATCACATAAAAAGGCCATTATATCTGCTCAAGCAAAGGATTGGGGCGATCTTGCCTGGCGGGTAAGTCAAGTTCAATCGGGTCTTCTGCCTGAATCTCTCTTAACTCAGCCAAGAGTTCGGCAATGGTTGGACGTTGCTGAAAGGCGATCAACTCCTTGAACAAGCCAATATCTACCAGCGCGGCCACCGGCTCCCCGTCAGCCGCAATAATTTGCGGTTCCTGGGTAGAGGACTCCAAGACCTCGATAAAGTGACTTTGCGCATCGTTAATGGTCCAGGTTTTCATACCAACGCCTCCATTACGTTTCCAGGTGAGATTGTACTTTGATGAAACTTGAGTGTCAACTTATTCAAATTGAAAGGGTGCATTTCTCTAATCTCTAATCTCCAATCTCCAATCTCCAAGAAAGGGAAACCCATGCCCCAACCTTCATACCAAACCACGATTCAAACCTGGCGTACCCAGGTAGAAGCCGCTTTGCGGGCCGAGGACGGCTGGCTGGCTTTGGCCGGCCTGTTCTGGCTTCAAGAGGGGGATAATTACTTTGGCAGCGGCCCAAACAACGACCTCGTTTTGCCGGCCGGCTCGGCCTCTGAGCGAGTTGGAAATTTTATCTTTCACGAGGGCGAGACCACCCTTCGCGTAGCGAATAACGACGTTATAATCACGGTAGATGGCGCGCCGGTCACAGACGAGGGCCGATTACACGCCGATTCGACCGGATCGCCCAGTTTAGTCGCTGTTAACGACTTGCTGCTGCAGGTTATT